>LKMJ01002526.1_pt1 | contig 16841 bp, 19 predicted proteins | sample 643391 | NCBI WGS metagenome assembly LKMJ01 (sample SAMN04112250, study PRJNA286221) | soda lake metagenome | biome: soda lake; feature: Kulunda Steppe; material: water; isolation source: sample PL-Br10 brine of Picturesque Lake | place: Russia: Kulunda steppe | collected 2010-07
AGTGCGCACACGCGCTGCACCTGGTTGACCACAGGTAGAGTGCGCACACGCGCTGCACCTGGTTGACCACAGGTAGAGTGCGCACGCGCTGCACCTGGTTGACCAGGTAGAGTGCGCACACGCGCACTGCGCCTCTCGCTGACCAAGCTGAGCACACACACTGCATGCCTATTGCCATTGCTGGTTGCTTCAGTGCTCGTACACCGCGTGCGCACCCACCCGTCATGTCTGCCCGCCCTGCCCCCTCACCCCCCTCCTGCGGCGTAGGTCCTAGACGGGGCCCCCATCGAGGCCGCTGAGCAGGCATCTGCCAAGTCCAAGTACAGCGGCCGCCTCACGCTGGAGTTCTTGGAGGAGCGGCTGGGGCACCGCCTCTTTGACCGCATTCGGGACCTGGATGTTTCGGGGCTGAAGGTGCGGACGTGGCTCAAAGCCTGTGTGCTGTGCGCGCCACTGCCCTTTGGGCCCCGGCCCTGGCCAGCCTGCTCCAGGCTGACTTGTGGATGGGCAGTGCGCCTGTGGGAGCGGTGCACCTGTGGGAACGGTGCGCGCAACCAGTCCGGGGCATGGGCTCCTTTCCCTGTGTGGGTCCTGCGCGCACACACCTGCGCAAATGCATGCCCACTTACCCCCACCCACGTGTGCATGCATGGATCTGACAAGGACCTGCTGCCGCCTGCTCACAGGTCCGGGATGTGGGCTCCGTGTTCCTGGGCCCAGAGTTCCGGCTCCTGCAGGACCTGCACCTGAACAGCAACCTGCTCGTCGACATCAGCGGTGGGTAGGGGCAGCGGTCCAGGCGGTGCGCAGCAGAGGCAAACCTGCATGCTCATCACATGTTTCAAGGGCGCAGGGGGGATTTGGGCTGGTGCATGGCGCGTGGCGCATGGCTGGGCAGCTGCTCGTGCTCGTGATTGATGCACAATCCTCAAGTTCTGGTCCAGGGGCGCTGCACGGGCAAGAGCTCCCCCCCTTGACGGCCTCACTCAATTATTTTCCCCTGATGGCTCACTGCACATTCCTAAGCCCTTTTGCAGAGCAGCCAGCTCCTTGCCTGGTTCCCACCTCAACGCGCACTCACACGCACAGCGGCTCTGGCTTGCTCTGCAGGCGAGCTCTCGCCGTAGGTCCCCACCGCGACGCGCGCGCATGCGGAACTTTGCAGAGCAACAGAGAGCTCTCACCCTTTTGGTTCCGTCCACAGCACACAGACTGGACTTTGCAGTGCAGGGGACCTCTTACATTTGGCCCCCATCACGGCATGCATGCAGGCTTGGCTATGCTGCAGGAGCTCCGAGTGCTCAGCCTGGTCAGCAACAGGCTGGGAGAGGAGTGCACCTTCAACCCCCACCGCCTGATAGAGAGGAATGCCGACTTGTAAGTGCATGCCGCGCATGCTTTGGGACTTCAGTTTTGGACCTTGGCTTTTCACACGTGTTTGAGTCCGCCGAATGCGGCTGGACCTTGCACGCGGCGACCTTGAATGCGGTTGGACCTTGCACGCGGCGACCTTGAATGCGGCTGGACCTTTTGCACGCGGCGACCTTGAATGCGGCTGGACCTTGCACGCGGCGACTCACGGCAGGCAATTCACTGCGGCAGGGTACCAACCACTGGTGCCCAGTGCGCCCTGCTTGGGCACTGATGACAAAGGCCTGCTGGTGGGCACGGATAGCAGAGATCCTGAAAAGGGGGCACTGATGACAGAGGTCTTGCTTGGTGCCTGGTGCCCCCTGCTCGGGCACTGATAGCAGATGCCTTGCTCGCTGCAGGGCAACCAGGACCAGTGATCGCTGCTTGCAGGTACAAAGCCTTGACCAGCCCTGACAGCGGGAATGACCAGGACCTCCATTCTTACGACCTGTTTCCCCACTTGCAAGTGAGTGGAGCTGGTCCAAACTCTGCCAGCATTTTTGCCTGGACAGTGTTAGACAGGAATTGCTCTGAAAGCACAAAACACAGCCAAGCAGGACGTTGGTGCTGCACTCAGGCAGAGGTTGGGGCAGGGGCACACATGCTGAGACTCGAAGAGCTTATGTTTAGTTTCAATTGTTGGTTTATGTCTGATTTCCATGATTGGCATCTATACAGGATGCTTGCATTGGAGGCATGTTTGGAACCGTGCAACGCGCAGTGCCCTTGAGAATGCACATAGCTCTGATTTCCATGATTGGCATCTATATAGGATGCTTGCATTGGAGGCATGTTCGGAACCGTGCAACGCGCAGTGCCGTGAGAATGCATTGGCCAGCTGCGCAGCAGGCGGCACGGTCAATGAGTGCGGAGCATTTTTATGAGTGTGCACGGGACAGCTGCATGATCATGGGTGTGCCTATCCTCTGTTGCGACATGCCTCCAAACTTTGCAGGTGCTGCATCTGGGCAGCAACCAGATCACCAACATCGCATCCCTCCAGCTGGGTGGGCTCACCTCCCTGCGCACCCTCTTCCTCAACAACAACGACATCACTCGCATCAATGGGCTTGAGGGCTTGGTTAACCTCCAGGTGTGTGCGTGGCCATTGTGCCATTGTGCAGAAAGCTCTTGCAGCAGCTTGCACAGCATCCACCGCCTCTTCAAACCCTCCACAGCCATGATGCCTCCAGGTCCTGTGTCTGCCGCACAGCATGAAGAGTGCCTCGCTATCCCACAACACCTGTGTCTTGCATATCTTGGCCAGGCTGCTGTAGCAGCAGATTGTGCATGTCCATGTCCTCGCACATGCTTAACAAGCTTGCCACATGCGCACGATCATAGAGTAAGGGAGATCTCTGTTCATTGTCTTTCCTTAGTGCCCTCTCCTGCTCATGGTCCAGCAAATGAAAGTCGCGCGCTTGGATAAGTGCAAGCGCCTCATACAGGTGTACATGCATGAAAATACATACATACACAGGAGCTAGTTTTAGACCGCAACCGGATCCGCTACATAGACCCAGATGCATTTTCCAGCCTGGGCAAGCTGCGTGAGCTGCGGCTGGAGGAAAACGGCCTGCGCTCGCTCACAAACCTGCAGCACCTGACAGGGCTCCAGGTAAGCAAGCAATGGTACACGTGGACAGATGTGGGCTTACTAGCATGTGAATCTTTCTTTTTGGTTTGCTAGAGCATTCTTTTGTGCACTGCTCAATTGATCTACATGAACTTCTACTTGGAATGGTGTCCGTTTGTACCGTAACAAGGCAGTGTTGGTGATGTGATGTTATGTGATGTGATGTGAGGACACATGCAATTTTGACCGCCCTTGGCTATCCCTGCCTCTGCTGTGCCTGCAGGCACTGCACCTGAGCTACAACCGGATCAGCGAAATTGTGGACGTGGAGCGATTGTCGGGTAGGCTCTCACTTGACAATTATAGCTTTGCACCCACAGATGCAGCTGTGCGTCAACACTTGCACACTTGCGCACACTTCACGCGCACTGCCTAGCACTGCGCAAGGCAGTGTCGCTGCAACGGGTGCTTATTGTGCAAGCGCGCGTGTGGCTATAGCGTACGGCTTGGCCCCTGCTTGGTCTGGTGCTCCTTGCCATGTTCCGCAACAAATCATGCCCAGCATGCTTAGGTCATCCCTAATTGTGTGTACGTGTGTGTGCGCGTGTGTGTGTGTGTTGCTTGCCATCGCTCACACCCCATTGTGTGTGTTGCTTGCCATCGCTCACACCCCATTGTGTGTGTTGCTTGCCATCGCTCACACCCCATTGTGTGTGTTGCTTGCCATCACTCACACCCCATTGTGTGGCCCTGATGCCCTCTGCAGCCCTCACTGGCTTACTGGAAGTCAGCTTCCTCAGCAACCCCGTGGCGCGCAAGCCTGCTTATCGCGCAGCGCTGCTGGCCAAGTGCCCAGGGATCATAGCCTTGGACCAGCAGGTGCTGCTCACCACTTGCCTGGATGTGTCTTGGTCTGGGGGCCATGGCAAGGACTAGGTTGATGTGGCCTTCAAACACCTGATGCATGCCCTGCAGGGGTGTTTGACTCCTCACACAAATTTCCCCAAGGTGCACGCTGCCCTTGCATGGTTTGCGCAGACCCAAGCTTTTCTTGCGTTACAGGGGCAACCGCTTGCAAGGGAAGCACACACAGAAAGGAATGATTTCGCACACACGCACGCACTTCTAAAATCCCAAACCGTTCCTAGCCCCACACAAATGTGACAGCTGCAGCGCGCACTTGCATGCTGCGTGCGCATGTCCTGATGTGAATCTGCCAGCTTCTGTTCGGAAACATGCCCCAAGCTCCCCCCCTCTGCCCTATAACAGGTCGTGACCACTGAGGAAAGGGAGTGTGTGCAGAACATGGTCTTCATGCAGCAACAGCAGCAGCAGCAGGCCGAGGCCGCATCACAGGCAGGGAGAACCGGTCAGGTCAGTGCGTGTGGGCCTCTGAGCTCTGTCAGGGGCCTATGTGCATCTCTACTATCCACCTGCTCATGAGCTGTAAGCGTGAAACCGCCAGGCTGCTGCAGTTGGGTGTGGCCATGAGCAAACAGGTGAAGTCGCAAGACGCCGACCCGGGTTGGCCTTTGTGCCCCTGGAAATTTAGGGATGGCGCCAAAGGGGTTATGATGCAGAGTTTGTAGATGGCGATGAGGAGTCAAGGCACAACCTGGTTCCGTGACAGGCCCACTGAGGCGCAAGCCTCCGAGCATGTCACTCCTCCCCTGGCCTTGCACGCCAAAGTCGGTCATGTTGATCATTGATCCAGCCACCTGTGCAACGCTTTGCGGGCTTGCCAACGCGAGCAGGTGGCCTTGCGGATGACCAATGTGGACTTCAGCGCCCTGGGCAACGCAGGCGCCTCTACAATAGGCCAGATGGCTGCAGGTCAGTTGTGCACTGCGCCGCGCAGGGCTGGCAGCAGGGCTTCCCGCTTGGACCTGAGACATGGGGCAGGCCGCCGATGATGCAATGTGTACAGGCGGGGTAGTCTCAATGGAGAGCCTGCGTATCATGATCCCAGTGCCTATTCGAGCTCATACTCAATTTGCACGTAGCAACCCCTGTTGTGTGACGGCGTGCGTCCGTGCCACCAGGCAGGCTGCCAGCATGCATCCAGCTTGCGTTTGCATGATTAAAAAGCCAATGAGTAAAAGGTGATGGGTAGGTCCTGCAGGCCCAGAGGTGGGCTCGCTTGAACAGATGGCCTCAAGTTTGGTCTTTCAGGCCCCCACAAGGTGCACTTTTGTTGAAGGGGTGCCCACACTGTTTCTCTGCAGTCCCTCAGGTGGCCTCCATCCCCAGCGGGAGCATGGCGATGGCGGGCGTTGACAGCGGAGGCCTGCAGCCCAATCCGCTGTCCATCGGCATCGGAGGCATAGGCTATGTCTCCCCTTCGCTTGCAGACCCGGTATGTATGCCATGTATTTCGGCTTTTTGTTGGGGGGGGGTGCTCGTTTTGCATGCACGCTTGGGGGAGATGATGCGGAACGAGCAGGCTACGCCTGCTGCTGTCTGTTGTGTCCTCAACAACTAGCATCCTCCAGTGCCTGGGGCTGCATGAGGTAAGAATGAAAATGGTTCATAGGCACCATACCCATGTGACCCATTTAGTAAGGAAGTCAGTCAGCAATACTAGCTGCCCAGGATTCTCTAAAACCATCCATCCACGGCAAAGTGTGGTACGCTTCTTGCACAGACATTCATGTGCAAGCAACTCCTGTTCCTTTGCCATGACCTTTAAATAGCAGCACCGCATGTTGACGCAAGCTCGCATGCAGGCACCAACCAGTTTTGCAGCAGTTGTTTGCTTACAAACACAGTAGCAAGCGCCTGTGCACCTGACACGCCAACAAACACATGCACGTGCGTGCTTCAGTCAAACGGGCGTGACTGGCGGCCAAACTCAAACGACCGACGAGGGCAGTTTGCTATGGCACGCGGCCTGAAGCCCCCTCCGATGAGCGCGGCTGCTGTGGACCATGCTGGTGTCGGGGCAGGTTATGGGAGGCTGGGAGGCCTGACCACGTCCCCGCTGGCTCCTGTGACGCGGCGGCCGCCTATGGTTCTTGGGGGCCCCAGGATCGGGTACAGCACGCAACGTAGATAGGGCTGATAAGGAGGGGATGCACCATGTCTTCCATTTGCATTCGTCTTTGCCGCAGCTTGGGCAGGGGGGTCAGTTGACATACCGGCTTGCCTAGCCAGTGGATGCTTGGTCATTCTGTGTAGCAAGTCTCGTTTGCCCTCTTAATGTAACATAGCAGTGCCTCACTTTATCCTAGCAGTGCTTAGCTTAGTTATCTTATTGATCAATTTTCTGAACTAGTTGGTGGGAGTTGTGTTTCAAAATTCTCAAACTGTATGTCCTCGAATCTATGGAATCGAGGTACTCTCCCACAAATCGACATATTCAAGCTGAAGTTCCATTCGCCCCGTCACATTTAAATCTAGCTGAATGGAAGGCGAAGCAAAGGACAGTCCAGTCGACGAGCAAGACCACCCGCCCGGGCCCGCACAATGCGATCAAATCGCACCGCTGGCAAGCATACCACTATTTCTTCGTGGCTGCACACGTGAGTTGATTTGATATGATCCTGCTGCCTCTCCCTTCCTTCCAAGATCTGTTCTTGCCAAAGACTCTCTGCATAGGCTCGTTCCTCCTGCTGCAGGGAAAAGGCCCTCTTCACTATACAGATCGCGCTCCCATCAGACCACAGCATCGGGACAGGTCATGACTGATCAGTCATGACAGCTTCCTCTAGAGAGGATCTGCAGGCCAAAGCTTTCGTACATGCAGCCTTTGCGCTTACCACAACTTGTTTTAAGGCCTGTTAGTATGACGAGAGTTATGACTAGCTCTACGTGTGTGAACAGAGCGTTTGTTTCCAGTGATTGCACCAGATTGAAGCGTTAAAGTCTTCGTTTGTGTACGCATGGTTGTGTTGTTCTTTGGAGTCAGTAAGTTTTCTTTACAAACAATGAACTTGATGTTACGAGAATTTACTTGTCTTTGTCTAGCCATCCCAAGCATATCCTAGAGCTCTAGCTCCTTAAGCCTTAAAGCCTGAGGGACTTCTCACTTTTACAACGTGTGCAGGTGAATGGCTTTGTGCGTGAACAAGCTGAGGCTGCAATCAGGGATGTACTTGCTCAGGCCCAAAGGAGAGACGGCAACGAACGGTGACCATGCTCGGCTGCCTCTGCAGCCTCAGACTTTTTTCCACGTGAAATGCATCTTTTTCGCTCTTCTTGTCCGTGATCCTTTGCCCAGTTGACTTGAACATCAGTCATATTTTTCAACATGTTGCACCTCAGCTTTCCAAAAATTAGCTTATTTGTAGCTTCTGGCATGTTGATCCCAAAGTTGTAGAGAGGCTTGCTCTAAGTTTGGCCTGAATCAGGTTTGAGGCAGCTTATTTCTTTCTTCTTTTGTTACAAATGCCTGAGCCTCATGATGAATTTGCCAACCCTATCCCTAACAGACAATTTAACGCTTGCAATCCTGATACTTTTTGGCAGTGACTGTTGATCAATTCTTAAGGTTTGCGCTGATGTATGGAAGGGCTGTCGCTTGGCCAATTGGGGGTTTGCCTTTCCCCAAAATTTGAGAAGGGCCCAAAGGCTGCAACTCTTAAAACATTTTAAGTCATGGCTTCTTCTTTGCTTACCCTATAATTGCTAAAAAAAAGTTGGACAGAAACTTTTAACACGAAGCACCCTGGCTTAGAGGCAGTAGGGCCAGAAGCTGGCGGAAGCTGATCACCTGCATGCAAGCAGGGCTCAATGAGCCCCAAGGGATAGCCATACAGGGCCCATATTAAACGCCATGGTGGACTCCTATGCAAGCCTTACCCTGTTGTAAAGAGTATTTGGTTATGTGAGGAATGTTTGGGTAGGGGGATCAAATCATTTGCTCAGGCTTGTGGGCTTGAATAAGCTCATTATGGGCACCGTCTTGCCCTTGGGGGTTGATTAAATGCTAAGGCTCGGTGACTTATTCATGGCAGGACAAGTTGTTTATGTAAAGCTGTAAAGATCCAGAAGCAAAAGATGGGGCATGTGCCTGCTATGCTGAGGCATAAACCCTTATCATCACAAATGAACTGCCCTTTTGAAGTCACACAGGACGCATGACCTCAACCTGGATTTGCCATCTATTGAAGCTGCAAAAATACAAATAAATTTAAAACAAGGCCAGGTTGCTTCCCTTCAAAGTTCAATAGAACAGCCTACAGCACAAGAACAATTCGAAATGCTGTGACTGTTGTCTGGAACACAAATTGGGAGTGCCCCGCGCTCAGGACCATCGACCCGGCAGAGCCCTGCCATGCTCTGAAGCCCGACAGGCCTACAGGCGTTGCAAACTAAGGTCAGTAAGCCTACAGGCTGCCGGGTGCTGCCACCGGCTGCCATCGGGGCGAGCAATGTCAAACGCCCGTGCGGCGCTAAAGATGTGGTACAGCCCTGCACTGCGCAACACAGGCCTGCGGCTTAGGCCACTGTGCCTGCTCAGGGCTGCACAGGCGGAAGGATTGCGGCTGCCTGCCCGCCCATGCGGCAGCCAATAGGGCCATGTTCCATGCGCCCTGCGCGCGAGGTGGGGGAGAGGAGGAGGGTCACATGGAATATCATGCCCATGTGGGACCTGCTTATGCCGTGTTTGCATGAAAAAGCATAATGTGTCGACAGTTGAATGTTGATGAGCTCAGGGGTTGCTGTGTTGCCAAGCAAGAGAGCAGGCTCTTTCAGCCATGCTTCGAACAGCGCACACATGCCTTCCATGCCCACACCTGTAAAAGGACTTCTATCATTTAAAACAGTTTGCTATGATACTTGGAGGTTAAAAGGTCCTGGAGGATACTGGAAGTTTCTGGAAGTTCCATTTGTATTTGACACTTTTCTAGAATGATTGCATGTGTACCTGATCGAATACTGCAGAAGGTTCCATGTGGAGAAAGTTGAGCTCAAAATCTATCCAGAGGTATATGCGTAGGGGGGGGGTTGAGAGACCCCAGGGGGCGTGGGTCAGGGGGGCCATCTTAATTGAATTTCACCAAGGACTTTTTTCACTTAACTTCGCAAGACTTTTGCGAGCTCACAAGCTGTTAATTAGCACTCTTTATGAGGAAATTGAATAGAGGGGGGGGCTATGTGTCCAGTCAGGCATACCAGCGTAGGCACACTGTGTGGTGCATGAGCCACAAGCTTTCATCAAATCACTCCAAAACTACAACATGCACTGCTGGTAACATTTGATAGGGATCCGTGAAGTCAGAAATAGATCAGACTAGTTTTCATGCCTCTCATCAAGGACCTGGTAAGTATTTTAAAAGGAGCAAGTTTAAAAGAAAGAAGGAGAATCTTTAAACTTACTTTCCTTGCAATCATCTCCAGTTCTGTATAGCACAGGTATGGAAGTTATTAGGTGTGCAAAATCAGTGGCAGAATATGCATGTCAAGGATGACACATACATCCCTGACTTTCTGAAAAAATTCAGCCCTCTTGGTGAACTTACGAGCAAGAGCATAACCCAGGCAAAGCATTCGCAAATCGACCTAGGTCAAATATGCGTATGCCTCGCCTGCCCTATTTTCACGCGAGCACAACACCTATGTAGGTTCTTAAAATATAAATTGATAATTGAATTCGAAAAATGGCGGCTTCGGAACCGATTCGCGTCGAGCGCCTTCTTGGCGAGTACGCATGGCCTGCGCTGCACAGCGAGGTGATCCAGGCTGCAACCCACGGATCCAAAGAGTGAGTTGGGCGATCTCTTGGGTGCCCGAACTGACCTGTAATGTCTAGGGTTTCTTTGATCTTCAGTGTTCCAAGATCATTTACCAAAATAAAGCTGATCCACACCTCCAGGGGTTCAACAGTACTCCTTTGTGCATGCCAGGTCTGACACGCAGGTAGTCTCTACATGCAGCTCTCCACAAGCTCAGCAGTCTGAAGACACCACGACGGCCGTGCCTGCGTCCTTGCTTGGCCCGCGCCTACCTTCCCAGCTTTGCTGCTGGGCTATGGGCTGCTTTCCGCTGCCACCAGTGGTCCCACTCTCTCAGGCAGGCCAGCGGAGCACGCAAGGCGAACGGGTGGCCATACAGCTTCCAGAGAGCGCCCAGAAGCGCCTTCGAGAGGCTACTGAAGCGGAGGGGACGTCTCATTTGCAGCTCAGGACAATTGCAATCCAGAAAAGGACAGTGCTGTTTGATAAGGAAGTGTCCCTGCCGCCAACAGGGAAAGCTTTATGGTGAGACAATTTTTGTGTTACAAGCACAGAAGTCAAAGGCACCCGGCCAACCCCTTCATTCGAATGAGAGAATTCTCTGACGGCGGGGGGCATGCATCCAGACTCCTCTCCTGATGTTTTATGGGGCATGACCGGTTGTGTAGAAAGAGAATGCATTCAGGGCACGTGGATGCTTGTAGACTTCACCCAGCTTGCGTCCAACTGTGCAATAGACAATACACTGGCAAACACCTACCTGTACACTAGCAGTAAATGCAGAGGGTCATGATAGTCTTGCTTTCGGCACTCACATGTGTGACAATCACACGAAGCGCCTGGCGCTCACTTGCTTTCGGCACTCACATGTGTGACAATCACACGAAGCAACAGGCAGGCGCCTTCAACAAATTGCCTGCCTCCTGCGTGTCCCAGTCCAAACTCCCGTCCTACCCACATATTCTGACGAAGCCCCCAGCATTCTTGACCCTAATCTGGTCCTCCATGTTCTTCTCTTGCATCTATTCACCAGCAGTTATCTTCATCTGCATGTTAAGGACCCCAATTCTGCTGGTTTGTAGCAGTGAGGGCTGCTGCGACTTGGCTCCTTAACTGCTTTCCTTGCCTGGGTAAAACACACTGCCCAGCAACATGCATGCGTTCATATGGCTGCCACACAGAGTGCATCAACACAAGCATGCGTGTTGTACCGACGCCTTGTCTGCACCAAAAGGAAGTATGTGCAGATGATCAAGCAGACAACTAGCCTGGAATAATTTCTTGGGGGATTTTTGAAGGTCTCAAGCCTCTCAAAATCATCTGTGGGGTGCATCTGTCTGAGGGAAAGGCATGCTCTCTTTCATGCACGTGGGAATTTCTCTTCCTCTATACGGGCATGCAAACTGTAGACTGCTAACTTGCGCGCTTGCATCCATGCAGGATCAGCCTGCCAATGGCCAAGCTGCACATGGGCGTGGTGTACTTGTACATTCTGGCCCGTCTAGGCCCGCAAGCAGGCCAAGACATGTCACTGTTTGCCTGCCTCCCAATCCTGGTGAGGAGCAAGGAGAGCACACATGCGATCCTGCTGCTCTGAGCCCCAAAGGCCACTCTGCCACTTGGCCGGCTTTGCCTTGCTGCCCAGGTGCAGGTATGTGTGCGATGGGTGTGGGCAGTATGGCACCCCTTCAAGCACACTCTGCCATGAACATTGCATGTCTACAGCGCGAGCTGACCCCCTGTGCATACATCCTGCAGCTGGTTGTCTCGATTGAAAAGAGGCACACTGCCTATTCCTTTGGGTCCCCTGCCCCCCTCTGCTGCCCACAGGCCCTGCCCACTTCAATTGGGTCGGAGATGGAAGACCTGTTTGGCACCATGGTTGAGGAGATGAGCAGCAGGGAAACAGGGGGTGGTGACGGTACCGCCAAATGTGAGGGGTCAACCGGCATCCAAGATGCAGGCAGCAATAGCGGGGAGTCCGGCCAAGGCGCTGGCTTCAGGGAGGTGGAGCTTCCTGGAAGCAATGCTGCAGGGCGCATGGGAATGCTGCGAAGGCGCAAGAGCGCGCCAGCACTGAGCGCGCAGAGGGCACCCAGCGAGGCGTCCACCTGCAGGTGCGTTTACCATGCATCATCCTGCCTTGCTTGCTTCAACTTCCTTGGCCTGGGGTCATGCATGACCTGCAGGCTGTGTGCTCTGTCCCCTGCAAACGAGCTGCATCAGGCAGCTGGAGTTGGGAAGCTGGGAATATGTTGGGGGGAGGCGCTCGGGCTGCAGGCAGGCCGACCCCTGCTGCGCTCTGTGTTGTAAGCAGCGACATGTGGACTCCCCTTTGGATGAGGTGGCAGGCTCAGAAGCAAGGCACTGCGACGGACCCGTATAATGGCTTACAGTAAGGTAGTGTGGCTTGTCTTGGAACAGGTGGGATGGCCAGATGAGGGGGCTGAGAGCAACCAGCTGGCAGGGATCCAAGAAAAGTGCGGTTGAGGGCAGCGCCGTCCTGAGGCTGCACAAAAACCTGGCAGCAAGGAGTGCAACGAGCGGGGACGAGGCTTGGTTCACAGCGTCCGAGGCGGCCAGCAGCCACGGGGCCAACATGTGCCCAGCTCCTGCAGGGACCATCATGCTCAACCTGCCTTCTCCCTCGGCCTCTGCAATGGCGAGCCACGCAGAGCCACTAGGACCCCAGAGGCGCCCCATGTGCGCAGCCCTGTTTAGCTGTGTGGTTCCGTGGTGCTGCCTGCGAACAGGACGTATTTGTGTGCATGCATGCGGGTGTGGGCATGCGTGTGCGTGCGTGTTTGCATGGGCATTGTTTGTCAAGCCATGCTGAGAAGTGGCACGAGAGAATGCAGGTGTGCAGTGCCGCCGTCATGCTGATGTGTTCGGCCACCATGTGCTGCGACACTGTCTATCTCAGACGCTGCCGTGCCTTGCTTGCAGCGGCCCACGGTCTGATGCAGCGCGTGGCACTTACCCAGTAAATTAGCTGCCCAAAGGATGGCCCCAACCACATCAGTATCTCCTTCCTGCCCTTCCCTTCCCTCTTCTTGCTGCACACCCTGAGCGACATACTTGTCTCTTTTTCTCTTGTACTATCGGTCCTCTTCCCTGCAAGCACACAATTGGAACATTTACATACTGTGTGCAATATTTGTTCTGAACAAAATATTAGAACATGCTTAAGCACATCTAAGCACCTTGGCCTTCTTCTTATGCAGCTTTCTCCTCACTGGAGACCTAGGCCCATTTCTACATGACCTTTTTGTCAGCAGCACTCAGGTCTGTGGGGCTGACCTCCCCTCTCCTCACAGCCCACGCGCTTCCATTGCTTCTCGCCCCAAGACGCCTGCAATGGCTCTGCAGCCCTTACCACACATGCTTACCTCCCCTGATGCACCGCAAGGCCAGCCTAGCCAGCAGACACAGCAGCAGCAGCAGCAGCAGCAGCAGCAGCAGCAAGAGCGGCACCTCCCACCTGCAGGTCCTCTGCTCTCTACCACGCCAGCAGCTGCTGCACCCTGCCAGGGAGAACAAGCTGATTTTGATCTGCCCTTAGCGCTCAACCTGGATGAGGCTGCTGCTGCCATGGCCGGCCGTTTTGTGAGCATGTTGTACCCCAATGATCCGCAGAGCTTTGCAGTGGGCGAGGCCACCCCCTGGTTCACCATGGCCACTGCTCAGGGTCTGAATGGTCCTCCAACACATGGAGTCTTCCGGTGGGTCAAGATCAGGCGTACCTATGCTCGCCTTTCCCTCTTTTGGCATGCAAGTGCGGTTGGTGGCTCAAGCACACATTTTGGTTAGCCCCGCCCCGATCTAATGGAAGCACTGGTCCCTTTTGTGCACAGCAGGCAGCCTGCACAGCGTCTAATATTGTGCAAACACACTTGATTTCATTTGCCTTGGGAAGCAAAATTAAGCCTCCTAGCTCAGCAAGGGAGCTGCAGAGGGCACAGAGGATTGCTCCACACATGTCAAGGACTTGTGACGGAGTGGCGTGCCCTCCCATGGCGGACCTGGCTCACTTTTGCAGGAGCGCAGCATCTGCGTGCAATTTGGCGCTCTCGCTGCTCAGCAATCGCTCCCCCTCAGTGAGATCCACGGTCAAGTCTGTGCATGACGGGTACAGCGCCTACGCGGGGCTGGTTGCCGCCTCCAAGCGCATGAATATATATGCGTCCAGGTGTGCAAATACGTTAAAGTGCAAGTTTGGCTCGAGTGCCAAAGATCACGAGTCTTAAAGAACAGGGCGGTGTGCTTGTGCTCGTGCCTCCCAAACCATGCCCAAGCCATGCTATCTCATCTGCATTGCCACAAGCGCAGCCTGCATCATTGATGATATTGTCAAATTTGCTAAGTGATAGTGTTGCCCTGTCAGATTATAGATGCTGAGAGTCCCTGTTGTCTGCCATTCAAATGTTGCAGTCCAGATGTTGTGGCGGCTGCATATTCAGCCCACTTTGGACCCTTGTCTGCTGATCTTGGCTTCGTACTGGAGATAGCAGAAACATGCGGATCAAAAAGGCAAGGCAGCAGTGGAAAAACGCAAACACATTGCTAGGTTCCTGGCCCTCATTTGGTAACAGCACAATCATTGAAGCCTGCAGTATTCAAGAGGATATTACGGCACATGCAAATAATGCAGACTTGTAATACTGCTTAACACGCATGACTGCACAATCTCTGGTCATTGCATAAATTGTAACTGTTCTTAGTTAATTCAGAGAACGATCATAGATGAGCCCCGGTATACGGGCACTTAAGTTCGTCTACATTGCTATAGCTTTTTTCTGCTTTTTCCTTTGTCTAACAGATACCATGCTGGCACAGATGCACCTTTCCAGGGTGAGTAATACGGACAAAATGGCAGTTTTTTCCAATAATAATACCTTTGCAGTGCAACGTTAAGCAGCTGTCCTAGCATTGATCACTGACCCCATAGCTTGTACTACTGTGCTTTTCCAGCTTTAATGAACCTAATGTAAGAGAGTGGTAAATGTGCATATATATATGGGTTTGTCAATTGTAAGTGTAGCTTGGCAATTCTATGATGTCCACAGGCGTGTCAGCCCTTTTGGCAGACCTAGGAATTGAGGCGGAACTGCTGATAGAGATGCTGGAGGACATGCACCACCTGTTCAAAGATCAAGGCATGGACCTATGCAGAGCTTTGATTAGAGAAGCAGTGGCAAAGCTGTAGATTAGGGTGGGAAACAGCCGTGTCCTTGAAAGTAGAGCAAGATTATGATCAACGGTTTGCGCGTGGCTTGGTAGGATTATGTTTGGATGCTCTTTGAGTGCTGGCTGCATGCACTTACTTCTACTGGTCTTTTTGAGCCAAGGTCCGGCGCCTTCTTGTGCACTGCTGTACAAGAAGAAGCAAATGAATGGCATTGGATGATCACCTTCTCTTGGGTTTCAAAGGAAGACTTGAGCCTGAATGCCATACAATCATTGAATGCTGGTCACGACAGGGATTTTGAGCAAGTTTACAAGAATATTTCAGTACGAACTACCCTGATGGCCTTTCAGATGTTTCTGCAAAAAAAGCTAAATTGCCCTCTTTAAGATGAAATGCAAGCACTTTCTCTCATATTCATTGCATGTTGCAGATGCGCTCGTCCCCATCATCTTTTTCACACTCAATACATGGCCTTCCCAGCACAGGCAGCACCATGCATTAACAAAAGAGGTCTGAGATACCTTTGCCAACTCAAGCAGGAGGTACAGGCACACTGGAGGCATTTGTTACACTGATACTTATTGGCAAGTGCCTGCCCCATCCACAGCACTGTGCAGCCACAACACATTTGTGCAAAGCATGAAATAAAAAACGCGAAACATTTAAAGGCAGACTTAACAGACTTGTTCCCGCACAAAATTACTGTTTTAGCATGTCATTGAAGGGGGTTCAAGTGTAGCTTGCACTTCGAGGTGGCCCACTGATGTGAGACTGGACACTGTCTTTGGCCTGTACCAGTACACTTTGTTTGACGGTCAAACTTTGACCGCCTGTAACTTTAATACTGTTTTGTTATGTTTTGGGTGACCCATGCAACCACTTAAATGTTGAGCCAATGCCGACCGCTCAGAAGGTGGCAGCAGATCATTTCAATGGTGCAAGTGCAAGCTTGAGGCTGATGAGCATTTTTATTGTCAATGATCGGCCCTCACTTTGTCAATGATCAACTGGCTCGCGTGCAGTAGTAAGCAATTTTGTTTGTCCAAGCAATCCAGTTTTTAATCAAGAAATTCCTGTTTTATCATGTCATTGAAGGGGTTCAAGTGTAGCTTGCACTTCGAGCTGGCCCACTGATGTGAGACTGGACACTGCCTTTGGCCTGTACCAGTACACTTTGTTTGACGGTCAAACTTTGACCGCCTGTAACTGTAATACTGTTTTGTTATGTTTTGGGTGACCCATGCAACCACTTAAATGTTGAGCCAATGCCGACCGCTCAGAAGGTGGCAGCAGATCATTTCAATGGTGCAAGTGCTGTAAGTACTAGATTTGGTTTTCTTGTTGAAACCGAATGTGTGCCGATGATTCTCCTTTCTGAAAGAGAGCAGTTCGGTCACAGGACTTTTGGGCTGGCCTGACGCAGAGCGGAGTACTTGTCTGACTGTGGAGAGGCGTCTTCATAGACGTGGTATAGTTGTTACATGTCGACAAGGGATACAAAGCCAACACGGATCCAGCAGACAAAGAGAAAGTAAAGTCTGGACTGAGATTCTTATCAATGACACAACTCACAATATATACCAACTTTAGTCAATTATAGCCACACAAGTGTATATGTGGTCGGCAGCATCACAAGTGGCTCCAGTCTCAACCACACAATGAACAAGTGGTCCAAGTTAGAAGCTCTCACAACGTGAGGCTCTCAAGCAGTGTATAATAGCCACACAAGATTAAGTGGCACCATCTTCAATAAGAATGCAACAAAGTCTTCCCGTATGTTAAGCATAACAGGATACTACCAGTCTTATAAGCAGCCTGCTCAAAGTATGTTGTCAATAGCATAAGCAATTGCCAATTTAGGCACTTCAACTCAAGGTCTCAATCCATGGCTGATTAGTGTACAATTGTGCATATAATAAATTATAATGCACATGAATGCTCAGGTAGCATTGCACTTTCTTAGTGCACATGCAGGCGCATGTATATA
>LKMJ01002527.1_pt1 | contig 16840 bp, 26 predicted proteins | sample 643391 | NCBI WGS metagenome assembly LKMJ01 (sample SAMN04112250, study PRJNA286221) | soda lake metagenome | biome: soda lake; feature: Kulunda Steppe; material: water; isolation source: sample PL-Br10 brine of Picturesque Lake | place: Russia: Kulunda steppe | collected 2010-07
AATGATCATGAACCCGGTTGCTCCAGACGAACCGGAATCCGAATCCGTTGAAGCAACACTGTACTTCGATGGCGCATCACGTGGAAATCCCGGCGAAGCCGCGACCGGATTCGTCATTGAAAACCGGCACCTAACTATCGAAGACGGAACCGAATTCGATGAACTTACGAACAACGAAGCCGAGTACCACGCACTCATTGAAGGATTAGAATACGCTCTTGGTGAGGGCGTGACCGACATCACTGTGAAAGGCGACTCACAACTCGTCATTCGACAGGTCACTGGCGAATACGCGTGTAACGCTGAGAACCTTACCGGGTTACTTGACCGTGTTCACGAACTCCTTGAACAGTTTAACTCGTACACAATCACTCACGTTCCACGTGAACGTAACGAACGTGCTGACACCGCCGCAAACAACACGCTTGATGCGTGAACGGCACGACCGACACAATACCCGTGTCGTTCTGTCCTGCCTTACCTTCCCGCCCTCGCGTCTCACCATTCTCAACTGTAGCTCTGGCCGCGGCGTTCGACTCAGGCGTGTTTCTACCGGGCAGACTCACATTCTTGGATGGGTTTGAAACCTGACCGGACCGCGTACACGCGGGTACTCACGCGGTGAAGCGTTGTAACGGAGACAACCAGCAACGCTTACATCCGCTCCGAAGCCATGAGCACCAAACAGCAATCCACCCAGCGTTGTGGCGTACAGGACACGACCACTGATGCGGCGTATCTCCCGTTTAGGGATGAAGTATTCCAAAACTCCACACCGAATCAGCGTGCGATTCTACTCGCTGCCCGCGACGCGGTTTTGCGAGGCGGATCCACCCAGTCAAACATCGCAGCAATCGCTGGCGTTAGCCCGTCGTACGTGACGCGAGCATTGATGAAGTACGTTCACCGTGAAGATCTTCCAGCAGCGTACAGCGTTGCGCGTAACTGCATCGCGTGGAAGGACTACCGGAACATCACCCCGCTTCAACGCCAGATCATTAATGACCGGATCGTTAATCCAGACATCACGCAAACCGAGATCGCAGAACACGCCGACTGCGATCCGGCAAACGTTCACCATACCCTGAGAGTGTACCACGACATTATTCAGGCGAAAAACCCGCGTGACGCACCGATCGACACGCCGATAGAAGCTAACGATGTCCCGCTTGATGATTTGAATAAAGATTCCCGTAGTGACGTTCCTGTCTGGACACCGGAGCAACAGGACCTTCCACAGGAATTATTCACTGCATTCTCTGAAGAGTTGCTGTTGAGCCTACCAACGCATAAACGACGTATTCTTCTTGCCGCTCGTGAATGGGCAATTCGCGGTGACGTGAGTATCGCTTCCGTTGCACGTACGGCTGATGTTTCCCATGGCTGCGTTGACCAAACCATCCGGAGTTTCCGTCACCTTGACGATGAATACCCGACCGCCGCAGCTGTTGCAGCTACCTACTTTGAAGATTTCACGTACCAGAATCTCCCGACGACACAGTACCACCTCGTGAATGCACTCGTTGTGAACCCTGACGTTTCGGTCACTGAACTCAGCGAACGGGAAAACGTTACCACGTCATACGTCTCCCGTATCAAAAAGCAGTGCCGAGGAATCATTCAACAACAGCGAGAAATCATCGGTGGGTCCACAGATCAAACCGCATCGGTGTGACGGGCGAACGTGAACACATCACGACTACTCCCGTCCTACACACGACGTTTGAACAGACGTGCAGGCAGCGACGCGTGTAAACCCGCCTGGTTGCGCTCACACGCGTGTTCGCGGACGCAGGGGGAATACTACTCGTCGCTGCCGTAGCCGCACGTGACCGCTCTGTGAGCGGTGTGCGGAGTACGTTGAACACCACACAACAACACACCGAACGTAACCACAACACGAAACCATGATAGAACTTGTACCTGAATTCATCGAACCAGCCGTCGCACTGTGGCTGTGCAGTCTCGCACTGCTCACCATCGGAATTGCTGCCCACCGAACCATCCGGTCTCGCGGTGGAGATAACGGCCTCGCAGTCGTCCGATTCCTGGGAGTCACTACCGGTGGCGTTGGCACTATCGGGATTCCCTTCGCCGAGCTAGTAAACCCGTATCTCACTGCACCGACTGTAGCTGAAACACTCGCAATTACCGGGCTGTGCATTGTGATCGGACTCGTTATCGGGCACGTCGGATGGAAGAAACTCGGCCCATCAACCCCAACCAGTACGCGGTCACCGATATACGGCCCACATCAATAACATACTTACCGATCAGGCAACCATACCGTTCATATTCCACTCATGGCCAACAACACCTCACGTACCGATCCATACGAGCATAGCCGAACGATTGAATCCATCCGGCATGAACAAGCTGATGCGTTCCGAGCCAACCCGGAACTCCGGAACTCTATGGGTTACTGGTTCCCACCACTCCGGGACATCGTAGCAGAACTCCCTGACGTTCACGTTCCAGAAACACTGTTCGTTTCAATTGACCCGCTCAACGTTTTCAAACTGGCTCAGGAACGCGATGACCTTACCGATGCAGAAGTTGACGCGATCGCACAGTGCCCGGCAGAGTGGAACGTCGATGAAATCAAACGCGCGGTGGAAGCAATCGGAATGCCAGCGTTCATTCGCACAGATACTGACAGCGATAAACATAACATCGAAGCTGCTGGCCGTATCTCCACGGCTGATTCGGACGATATTGATGCAACGGTTGACTCGCTGATTCGTGGCGTCGCTGGGAACAGTGGGATGATGGGTGCACCGCGGTTCAACTTCCTTGCCGTTCGGGAATGGATCGACATTGACAGCGCATTTACAGCGTTTGGCGGGACGCCTATCGGCCCGGAAGTCCGTGTCTTCGCAGAAAACGGAACTGTTCACTGCCATCACTTCTACTGGCCGTTCCATGAAGACCGGATGCAGAACGCAGTTGATGGTGACTACGATTTGGATACGCAACTCGCAGTTGAAGAGATGGAGATCGAAATCGACCTGGCTGTTGAAGATCACCTCGCGGACGTTGCTGCAGAAATCAGCACTGCAGACGAATTCACTGAAGAATGGAGCATCGACTTCGCACTCACAACATCCGGAGACTGGTACGTTATCGATATGGCGCGTGCAGAAGACTCGTGGCACCCAGATACGTGCTCACGAGTCCCCACGCCGGAACCCACCGATGGAGAGGAACTTACCCTGGACGAAGAAGTTGATGAACTCCTTGATGAAATCGACGAGTAACGACAGGAACACATCGAAAGTAACATGACTGAAACGGAACTCTCTCGCACTGCTATTCGACAATTGGCTACTGAGGTGCAAGGCGACTCTCCGGTTGGAGCGTGTCGACGCGTTGCTACTGAACTCGGTGAAGTGCTTGCAGAACACGTCGGTGATGAGTGTGTTGACGTTATCCAAGGGCACTTCAAAGGGGATGACAAGCTCGCACAGCACTTCTACGTCACACTCAACCCGGATGTTGTTGCAGACATCGCGTGTGAGACTGAGGCTGTCGTGGTTGATGCAACGATTCAACAGTTCACGAAAGACCGATTCTGGGCCGGAAAAGCCGACACGTACATCGGTACCCCACCAGACGAGTTACCGAGCGTTGGCATATTCACCGCAACTGACCGTGAATACGACCGATACGTCTGACTACTCCCACTGGCCATCGATTGGTGTTGTTTGACCACGGTATCGGGTAACAGTCCCGACCGGTTACGCGGCACGGAACTGTTACTCCGTACCGAGGTCAACAGTCGCGTATGCGTCACGAACGTGACCCAGAAGCAATCGCACACGCCAGAGAACACGCCGAGTGGGGCGAGTTCGAAGTTGTTATCGTTCACGAAGAACACGGTGAACTTGGAACCCTTGACCGGACATTCAACAACGATGTTGACGCCGGCTTCGCCGCACACGACGCCAAAATCAGCGATGTCGGGATCGACACTGAAGTCCGACCCGTTACCGAACACAACCCAACACCATAACCCAACACGAACCCATGGAACACGAAACCATCCACACGAACGGCCGAGAACGTAACGTGACATTCAGCACCGACGAAACCGACACGTACATCGACATCGAATTAACCGGGAAAGAAGCCGTGGATGTCCTCAACGCGTTACAGGAACTCAAAGAACACGTTGATAACGATACTGTGGACACCGATCTCCCAGTCACCGACACGTACCTTACGGTGCTTGGCGGGATGTCGTTCCCTCACACCTACCAGTTACTGATCAGTTCAGAAGCAGAGTTCGAAACCGTACGCACCGCAATCGAACAGTACACTCCTGACGAGACCGGAACCGATTTCAGCGACCGTGTTCTCAACGATGTACAGCTCGCTATCGAAAGTACAGACGTATTTACCGTTCCAGCGAGAACACCGTAACACAACCATGTTTGGACAATCACCAAGCGATGAAGAAGTTCTCAAGAAAGTCGAAGTCTACCAGCCAGTAACAAACATAAAGCTTGCCAAGGAGATGCGTATAGATGATAAAACCGCGCGGCGACGACTTGACAAACTCGCTGAAGAAGGAAAGTTAGAACGCAAACCGTTCGATGGTCATCACACGAAATTCCAGTACGAACTTCCGTAACAACTGTTGAACGTGGCACTGGCGACATAGCCGCCTCACCACTAACCCTGTCCCGGTTGCGACACCGTACACGGTGACGGACGCGGAACAGTGGTATGCGGTGACCGTTTCTATCACCCAAATAACCGCACACAGCACGACCGGCACAGCCATGCTGCGGTCCGACGCGCCAGAACGTGGCTGGGTGAAGCGCGTCGGAACGCGCAGCAACATCGGTGAGACACAATGCACGAAACACCAGCACCAGCAGACGCAACCGGTGAACAGCCCAGCACAGCAACCACCGCTACGACAGCAACAACCACGACAATTCAATCGAGTGCCGCGAAAGACGCACTCGTTCAAGATGTGCAGCGCATCCTGGAAAACGACGCCGAGATCGCGTTGATCACGAACCGCCGCGAGCCGTTCTACGCGAAGCGACTCCAGACGGAGTTGTCGCGGCGTTACAACTGGGATGTCAGCACTGACCTTGTCACTACCGCGGTTGATGAACTCGGCTGGGACACGGTGAAACGCTGCGCGCAGCTGCACATCCACGGGTGACTACCGATGGGATTCCTTGCAGTTCACACTGAAGAACTCACCATCAGTGAGTTACATGACCTTGGCACAGACGACTTCGATTCAATCGCTATCGAAGTCACTCGCCGCTGTGAACCTGGTGCTGGGAAGTTCGCTGGCGCACGGTTCCTAACCCCGCAGGAAGAACTCTCACGGTTCGAATCTGTTGAAGCAGCGTTAGCGTTCATCGACGAAATCCAGTCGAACGGGTTACCAGCAGCTATCCAAACGGAAATCGGTAGGGTTGATACGAGTGAAGATGTCCTCGCTGAACTTCGCTACACACCGGACTCCGTTGACCCGGATGCGTACTTTGAAGCGAGCGGGATGTCGGACCCGTTCAATCTCACTATCACACCAATCCGTGAGTACGCTAAGGAAGTCGAGATCACGCCTGCTGACAGTGAACATGCAGACGCCGTTCCGGATGTAACGAGTTCGTAACAACGCAGAGATTTACAACACACCACGACAAACATAAACACACGATACACATGTCCCACGCACATAACACCGATGCCAAGCAGAACCGATCTGATACTGAACCGAACGCCCGGCCAAAACCAGGCACGGGAGAGTCTGTCCAAGCCGAAGTTTACTACATGGATTACCGTGGGAACGAACCAGCGTCACCCGACCGGGAAGACATGTACACGTACACTCCAACCGCGTCTGACTTGCTGAACAACTACACGCACGTCGGGACTGACTACGCCCGGTCAGTCTCTGAACTGTTCCACCGGTGGAGTGATGCTGACCACCGAAATCCCTCGTACCCTGGGACCGGCGATGAAGACACGTGGCGAGCGATGGAAGTCGGTGACATCGTTGTACTCGATGACACCGCGTACATTATTCGACCCGCTGGAGAAGACGAGTTGAACATCACCATCGAGTAGCACAATACAACCCGACCATTCACTTCCGATCAGACACGTACTCTTCCCATTTCTCTGCGTTCAACCGAACGGAATTGCAAACACTTTATTCCTTACACCGTCTACGTTTACCTGCCTGTGATGCTCCGACACAGGCCAGGTCAATAGTCAGGGCAAACTCTACACACGCGACACAAGCAATATGTACACGGGCTTTTCACCCGTCCTCGCCAGTGAGCGGGGTCCCTTCCCAATGCGGGTAACTCCCGCGGGACTCTTACCCCTCGTTGCGTGGCTCTGACAAGACCACTCCCGCCTCTCGCCCCCTCTCTTCGCGTTCCACACTGCAACTTGCTGTAGTCACCACAGTATAGTCCCAACAACACGACCATCGATTCCTGTAGCCCAGCGTGTGAAACCAACAGTACTGAGAAACCCGAACTTTTACACTGATTCTAGCGTAACTATGATGTATAGAATCCCGACGCTATCTCCATGTTCAGCAAACAATATCCGGTTGGAACTATTAACGGGCTTCCGTTCAAAGTATCGTTACTGTGGATATTCGCTTTTGTTTTCTTCACGTACACGTTCAGCCAACCAACAGTGATGGAACAGTACATCGAGATCGTCTCACTGCTCCCCGGTGTCTCCATCACCGGCCCGTTATTCGGAACCATCACTGGCGAAATCCTGTTCGCAATGCTGCTTACACTCGGCGTGTACACCAGCGTTGTACTCCACGAATTCGGGCACGTGTACGGCGCACGAAAAAACAACGTCGGTGTAGAAGCCGTCGTGTTATGGGTTCTCGGTGGCGCAGCGCAAATCAAATCCCAGCCAGAATCCCCGCGCGCTGAATTCCAGCTCACGATCGCCGGGCCACTCGTCAGCCTCGTACTCGCCATCATCACGTTCATCGTTGCATACGTAACCGTTCCACTCGGCATCACGGCGCTTACAACATTCTTCTTCCTCATGGCGCTTCTCAACACCGGGATGTTAATCCTTAACCTTGTCCCGGCGTTCCCACTTGACGGCGGCCGGCTCCTTCGAGCAGCGTTCGCACACCGGTACGGGTACAAACGCGGCACCCGGTACGCAACGCGAACTGCGCAACTCTTCGCTGTCAGCATCGGCATCCTCTCACTCCTTTCCCTGTACATCATCGGCGTGTTACTATCCATCTTCGTCTTCATCGCCTCGCATGTCGAGCAAAAACGCGTCGGGGGAACAATCCCGACCGCAATCAGGTCACCCTGCGATATTGAAGCACACGACGACCTTGTCCAACCTACGTCAACCACCAACGGTAACACGTCGCCTGTCACTGTCTCAGTCGAACGTAACCGTGATTCAGCAATCCCGCGCACAGTGTCCAGCGCAACTAACCCAGAACCGGAACGCGTTGCACTTCACGTTCCCGGTAAAACATTCGTCTTCGAAACAGAACTCCCAACAACCACACTACCCACCGCAGCTGCACGCATCCAACAAGCCGGCGGCACCACGCATACGTATCTCTCTGATGAAACTGACTTTATCGTCGTTCCTGACGGTGATGAGCGTATGTACACCAAAATCGCTATGAAATACGACTCCGAAATCATCTCCGCGTCCATGTTCGAACACCTACTCAACATGACTGACCACACCCCGAAGGCAACTGACCGTATCCGCGACCCCGTCACGTAACCCGGGTACCGCCGACTTCGCCATCCGTAAGATTCACTGGAAACACGAACTACTTTAACACAGTACGGGGAACAGTGACATAACACGTAATGTGAGGCGTCACGTATGACCATGCTGAATAACAACCCGTCACCCCGGGAATCACTCAAATCGTATACGTACCAATCCGCGTTACAAAGTTCGAACGGAGTCGTTTCCGTTGACCTTGAAGAACACCCTGTAACGACGCAACGAATCGTTTCACACGCCCCCATTTACAGCGATGAAATCCAACCTGGATCCATCGGTGTGACCGTGGAAACACGGAAACCCGGGGCCAGTCACATTGCAGCAACATACACTCCTGAAGCAACACGCGAGTTGTACGAGGCTGTGTTCGACCGCGCGAAATGGTTCATGCGCGTTCACGTCAGTAACGCCAACACTGACCACATGTACTACTTCTCAGAAACCACGTGCCAATATAACGTGTACCCGCAACCGAACCGGATCCCCGGCGTCATTCGCGGTCCAGACATTACACAGAACCATACCCCGGACGGCTTCGACTTCTCATCTATCGTTGATCCTGACGAGTACTTCGTTCCGATTCACCTCGTTCCAGACCAGTACTGGGAACGCTGTGATTTATGCCGGAACTGCCGGTTACCAATTCAACACACCGATGACTACGGCCCACCGGCAGCACCGACCGCATTCGCTGATCGGGAACCCTACCCGTGCCCGGCGTGCGGGACAAACACGTACGGGTTCACAAACCGTGTAACCGGAACTGTCCTTGAACATGAAACCCATTCAGGGAACTCGCTCTCACACAGTAACGGCGACTCGTGTGATGTGCTTACCGGGATCGATGAAATCGAATTCTACGACTGGTTACTCGATATTGAACCAGGTGCAACTGCACGCATCCCGGATGACTTCCCCACAGACCCAGTGACACTATCTGACGGCACCGTTGTTGACTGGTTATCACCGGTTGAACCCGTAACGGAATTCACTGGGGATACTGTCTTGGCTGTCACACCGTTCATCACCGTCACACCCCCGGAACAGGACACACCGTTCGCCGTCCACCAAGCAGACATTCAACACCTCAGTAAAGCCCTGAACGAACAGTAACACAGACACACGACCACCGCGCGCCGCACAACTGTTCAGTAACACGTTGCATTTTACAGGCCCGTTCGATCACGAGCCACCGCATTCAACACCGATAAGTACACGTGACTCCGTGTTCGCAACGCACAACTCGCGGGAGTGCATGGGTAATAAAACGTGTTCGTTGCGTCGCTGTAACGCGACGGACAGTAAAGAATTATTACCCTGCACCCCGCGTCGAAACATGACTGCGAACACGGAGACACAACTCCAACCGCGTGATACACATGCCATACAAACACATCGTTTCCGAATCCGAGTTGGAACGCATTCTCACTGAAGCCGCCGATAACGATCACGACGTAGATGGCGTTCGGGAGATGTACTGGACACCCGAAGAAGCCGTCGGGAACATCATTCAACACCATCTGCACTGGGGACGCACCTTCTGTGAAGTCACCGACGTTGATATGGAAGAGGAAACCGTAACGCTTTCAGAGCTTTTCACAGATCGTGAGTTTACTGTCTCAACCGATGACAGCCTGGACACGATTTTCATCGGTGGGGAATTCACCGTTGAATGGATCGAAGCTCGTATTGACGGGGAATGGGAGCGTGTCTCTGATTACGCAACGCCGACGGACCCACTCGGACTGTACATCAAAACTGACGAGGATATTTCAATCGAAGACACGCGTCGTGTTTCGAAAACGTACGTGCATAAAACCGCGCAGTACGATGCCTGGCCGATTCGCGTCAGCAGCGATGGGGACAACGTTGAAACCGTCTTAGACGACAGCGACCTGCAGAACGCTCCCGTTTTCGATGACATCCGTGACTCTGTCCAACTGCCTTCCGACATGAATCTTAACGGGTTAGAAATCGGGACGCTTTACACGGAAACGCATATCGTTGACACTGAAGACGGGCAAGAAAAACAGTACGAAATCGTGTGGTGGAACATCAAACACCAGTTCCGTGACTCCGGGATGCGGTCGCTATCACCCGTCACGCGACTTGAACGAACCCTGGTCTAACCCTGTCTGACCGGCCATCGATTCAATCTCCGTGTTTGTATTACTGTCGTGTGAATCACGTTACGTGAAACGAAACCATTATCATGTATTACTACAACGGTGAGTACATCGGGCATGACACAGCACCGTAGTACCGATCACTCAACAGTAGGCGACGGGCTTGACACGCACCCGGAATTCACGGTTCACGACCTGGATCCGGTCGAACTAACCGTGTACCGATCGCTGACTGATCAGTATGAAAACGGGGAGATCCCCGATACGTACCGGTTGCAATGGATCTCCCATCAGTCAGCGCTGTTCGCACGGGAAGACGCACTCCCGGTTCCCGAAAACGAATCGAACGGTGCAGCTGTTGAAATCGATTACAACCAAGACGAATCCCACTGGTGGGTTACACTGTATCACGAAGACGGAGCCCAACAGATGGGGATTCTGAAAGGCTACGGTGCATCGTGTTGTGTTGACAGTCTCGATGATGCGATCGTCGCAGCATGTGAAGCCATGCAACTCGATGATCAACTCGCCGTAGCGGATCCAGATGAACTCACCACGTAACCCACTATCTCAACAGGATAGGCGACGGTACTGAACAAACGTCGTAACAACACAACGGAAACGACGATCACGAATTAAACGCGGATCACGAACACCGGCCCGACAATACGAACCAATGTCAACGGAGCAAAGCACCACTTCAACGGCGGATACGCTGACCAGCAGCGACCAGAACCGAACCGACCTACAACAAAGCATCACCTCGCACCCGAATGTACGTCTTGATACACAGGATCTGGATGCAGTCACCGGGTACACCGTTTCATTACTGCATACGGAAATGACCGCCGTCATCGAAGCGCGCGATGAGATGGAAGCTGAAACAATCGCATCCGAGTTACAAGGCACTGAGCATATTACCGTTAACGGGGTTCCTGTCTCTGTTGATGTCTACGAAACAACCGTCGACGACGAGTTTTACGATGTGAAAATCGGGGATGTCGTTCGCCGTCATCCCGATAGTGATACGCGACGATACCTCGTTGAAATCACTGACATCGAAACGGTGAACGGAAACGGGAACGGCCCATCAGACCTCGTCGGTGAGGTGCTGTACGCGCAGTCGCGTGCAGATGTCGTGAAAGGTGAAACCGTCACGTTCTCACCTGCCGATGATTATGAACACGTCGAACGACGGTAACGGACGCGGCACGGGACGGGGGCGGCTGCGCTCGCGGTTCACTGCGTGTGCCGCGTTGAAAAATAAAACACATCGGTTGCGCCCGTCACGGGCCGGACCGGATGGAATTATTTTCAACGCGGCATTCAGTTCACCTGTCCGCGAGCGCAGTACCGTTCCCGTCGCTGGGTCACACCAGCGAATCACCACCCGAAAAAGATACGTAAACGGGTGGTGTAGGGCAACAAAACGGTGCTGACCAACGTGGACGGTGATCAGCCACGATCTGGAACACAACACTGAACGACCTTCCATAGAGTTCACCTGACTCCGCGTTCCGCGCCACACGCGAGCGTGTCTCCCCGGCAGGAATATTTCGTGCCTGCGGAGACACGCCACATGCTCCTGTGGTGTAGTTCGGCCAATCATCTTGGCCTTTCGAGCCGAGGACAGGGGTTCAAATCCCCTCAGGAGCATCACGCCTGTTCCCCACCGGGAACAGGAAATATACGCGGATTTAATACGACGGGAACCGTGGCACCCATACCAGGGGAAAACGTAGTACCTCTCACCCTGCTCGTCCCCCACCGGGGACGAGAACAAACGTCGTACACGCCGCTGGGAACCGTGGCACCCATACCAGGGGAAAACGTAGTACCTACCCACTCATACGCGGATTCGAGGTACCTCAGACGACACGAACATCGTTTCTCCATGCACCAGACAGTTCGTGTCAATGGGTGCAAGTCCCATTACCTCGACTCACCAGCGACCCGGTGCCGAGTTCACTAACGACTCGGTGAAATCAAAAATGTAATGACCGATCCCGGGTCTACCTGTGAACGGATATGCCCGTGTCCGTACGCCCTGTTGGACAGGGTGTGAAGGGCACCGGCGGTCACGCGGTAGCTCCCGTGCATCGCTGGTGCGAAAGCCGAAAAGCACCTTTCCGGTGTTCACAAACTAACAACCCACGGCACAACGGGAACCACTCATCAACACATAGTCCCATGGTTTAGCGGCCAATGACATCGGCCTTTGGAGCCGAGGACCCTGGTTCGAATCCGGGTGGGACTACTCTTACAAACCTGACATTTCAATACTAACGTATGCTCCGCACACACGAAGAACTCTACGCTGTCCGGAGCTGCCACACATCGTACCTGTGGTTGGAAGTTCTGGAAGGCGATGATCAAGGTATCCGTGTCTCGATCCCAATCTACCACGACGAGTACGACGACGAAACTACAGAGCAACTCCGATCTCTTACCGAAGGTGATGTCGTCAACGCCGTTTTGAAAAGCGATACAGACGCGAGCCCAAACTGGCGAGTTGAAACACTTTCAGTTAAACATAACGCACGATAGACCCATGGTTACTACAGAAACTGTTCACAAAGAAATCCGCGAAATCCAGTCGTTCATTGACGAGATACCTGTTGTCGAGGAAACACTCCGGAAAGCACCGCGTGTCATTGGTGCTGTTGGAACTGACATTGAAACATTCAACGATGCGATGCGCGATCAGTTCGAGGCCGATAACGCCGCACACGTAACCTGTGAATGGGATGTCGCACCCGGCTCAGACACGTTCCTCGCATTACTCACGGTTTCTGAAACCGCCACTGAACGAGACGTAGGAACCACGGTTTCCCTGTCGACACGGCCCTTGAACAAAGACGAAATCCAATCACTCGATGAGGAACTTTTGGGGAGTGATGACTTCCACTGCGATGGACTGACGAAAGAACTGCTTGACGATCTCCAGAATATCCATATTCCAAGTTAAAATCACACAACCCAGGAACCCACCTCGGAATTCCTGTATTGATGGGATAGACAGTCCGTGCAGGGCGTTTGACGAGTAGAAAAGACCAAGTATATAAACCACCGGAACGCACAGTAGCATGCAGTATGACAGATCTTGTAGTCAAAGCCGCTGTTAAGGAAGCGCTCGATGACCAGAACGTTGCGTCCGATTTCTACGACGCACTTGACGAGGAAGTTGCAGAACTTCTCGAAGACGCCGCACGTCGCGCTGAAGCGAACGATCGAAAGACCGTTCAGCCACGCGACCTCTAAAACGGCCAGGTACGTAATCACCTGACTTCTCCGCACCGCAATACAACACATCACAGCCGTGTCTCCACCCTCGAAAAAGGGGCACGTAGGTGCGGAGTGACAACACACCGTAACTACGTAGCCAACACAGGCATCGATCCAACCCTGGGCGGTTGGGGTAGCTTGGTATCCTTCGTGCTTTGGGTGCACGGAACCCTGGTTCGAATCCGGGACCGCCCACTCCTTTCACTCCTCACCGATTTATCGTTCACCGGTCTCTGTCCAACTCACCGTGACGCGTTACACGGGAAAGCTAACACGAAAAGAAACTGTCCATGACCGACAGCAGGTAAAACAGTTCGGTTGCGCCCCGTCACCGGGCCGGACGCGAACGTAATACTCTGCTGTCGGTCAAACTATCACATAACCCGTGTAACGCGGGCAGTCACGGTGAGATACATGACAACCAAGCAGTCACAACCACCAGTCGAAACAGGAACTGAAGCGGAACTAACCACCGACTCTCCGACAATCACCGAGGAATCGGAGCAAGGTGACACGAAACGATTCACGATGAACGGTGCTGACGACCTTGACGGACTCCGCGAGATCGTCAGTGCAACGACGCAGGAAGTCAACGTTGACGAGACGCCCGTTACCGTTACGATCACGTCAACCGCATCGGACACGGTCTTCCGCGCAACGCTCAACCGAGCCTCGAACAGCGTGGAAACCTATCGAGTTGAAACCGAATCCCCCGGCGCTCACTGCAGCTTCGATGGTGACTACGGAACCATCACGATGGCCGCGAACGCCGTCACTGCATTCATCAACCACGTCGCAGCGACCGTTCAATCACTTCCAGATGAACAACTCATCGGCGAAGTCCATCCTGCATAACGACCCACAATCAACATCACGGTGATACATATGTCCCAGTCCAACCCAACGACGCAAGAGCCGACGCGAACCGCTCAGACAACTACGACCGCTGACACCGCATCAACTGAAACGACTTCACTCGATGCGAATGAAACGGCAGGAAACCCGCTCGGCGACGACATCCTTCGACGAACGGAGTTCATGGATCTCGTGAAATCCGATCCAACGCTCGACCCCGTTGAACAGGAACTCACGATGCGGATCGCTGCCGATCAAAACGAATTCGTCTTCCACTCTGAGTGTAAGGGGTTCAGCATGCAAGCATTCCTGCACGAAGCCGTTACCATCACCGAAATCCATGTCCGTAACGATGATGATGAACGCACCAAACACGAGTTCACTGATGAACTCGACCCTGATGATCTCGATGGTGTTATCACTGCAGTGAAAGGCCGATTCCCTGTCGGTGCACTTTCACTCAACGAAATCGAGCGCGATCATGACCGGTTATCCGGCGTCATGATGGCATAACCCACACCTCACGAAACCGTACCTTCAACAAACACTCTGAACACATTCCCATGACATACGACATCACTCCCGGCGTGTACCGGAACACGAATACTGGCATTGAGTTTGAACTCACTCTCGATGACGAAAATGACGAAGTGATCATTCACGACCGGAACGGCGTCTCGGATCTCGAAATCCGACGTGACCAAGGCCAGTTCTGGTTCAACACGCTTGATGCAACCGGGCCAACGTACGAACTCGTTGAACCGTTCGATGATACGTCTGAACCGACTGAATCACCCGAGAACATGGCCGAGTACGACCCACCGACCAACCAGTCTTCCACTGAGATGGAAGCACAGGATGCGAATCAAACGAGTACCGACGAAACCCCAACTGAAATAACTACGGCATCAGACCGATCCGTCTAACTAACGGCAACCGATACCAATGAATATTTCTCGTAGAACACTGCTTACAGCTCTTGGCTCTGGAACGGTTATCGCCGTTGCAGGGTGCGCACAGCGCGAAGAAGAATGGGATGAGTGCCATGGCCCATGCGATGACCTCATCGAAAGCACTGACCTAGAATACGTTACACGCGATCTTTCCCCGAACACCGTTGAGGTTACAGTCGAATTCGCAGAACGGCTTTCCGGTCGACGTGTTGAAATTGGCGTCTACCGGGCCGTCCTGAACAACACAGACGATGACGATGCACCAGAGATCGACCGTGTCCGCGAAGCAGAAGAGTTGGAAGTGTACTGGGAAGAAGACGTAACCGGATATGCAGCGTACTTCGAGGCCGATTTACGGAACCGGCCAACTCACCTGAAAATCTATCTCGAAGATGATGACGGCAACATGCCAGCCTAACAACTGAATCACGTACATATGACTGCATACGAAACACGGATCCGTAAAGAAGTCACGGACTTCGTTGACACGTTGAAACGAACGTTCGCTGGAGAATATGACTACATTGAGGCTGCCGACGTAGAAACCAGCGACGGTCTTGACCACCTCGACGAGTACGAAGACGCGTTCAATGAGAACCCGTTAGAAATCACGGTCGGATTCCCTGGCGTTAATGATATGACGATACCGGAATTCGAAGCGTTTGATGCACGAGTCAACGCAGCTGCTGAACAGAACGGCGTTGCCGTGCGAAGTACCGCAGGGAACGGAGATTACGTTGAGTACACGTACTATCTCCACGCCGCCTTCTTCGATGTTCCCAACTGAACACGTGAAACCCAATCGAACCACGACTGAACTACAGAAATCCAAACATACAGCACCCATCAACCCAAACAACCATCCATGACTGACATTGACCTTGCAAACCTTGAACCGGGAGACGTACCGATCACTCGACCCACTGATAACGTTGAACTGGCGTTCCACGGACTTGCCGATAACTCCGGTGGCTCAATGCTTATCGAAGCAATGTACGAACGCGAAACCGGCGGTGATTCGTTCTACCTGTACAGAATCACCGACTTGAACGACGATGAAACACAGTTCATCGTTGAGCCAGACGGCCCACGAAACACCCACGTTGAAGACGCCATCCGGAATACTGGTGGTGAAATACGAACGTGATTCATTACACAGACTCCCTCAACCCCCTCAAGACGCAAACCACGTACCACTGTCTTTCCGAACAGTCATTATCAACGCCAGTTAACTCAACACCATGATAACCGATCCAGACAACCATCACGACGTAACCGTACGAGATAACGTGTGCCGTTTCGAAAACCATTCTGACTGCACTCGTGAAGCACTGTTTTACGTTTCAGTCGGGTATGCAGGTGAGGGCGGTGGATGCTGCCGGGAATGCCTACTCGAATTCCGGAATGCCGATCGAGAACACCTTTCGTGGAAGAAAATCAAGCGGTAATCACAGCTCTTCACACCCACTACCCACAACCGATGATTCAATATAAACCACGGTACGGATTCACTGTCTGGATCGGAGCGACTGTTGTTGCCTTCATTCTCGTATCGTCAGGACATATCCATCCAGACACTGGCGGTGTCATATCCCTCACCGGGTTCCTTATTGCATTTGCCTGGGCGCAAGGCGGAATCCAACTCCGACCTGGAGAGTGGCAAACCCCGGGTGAATCTCACGATACACCTAACAATCAGTCCGAATCTCCCACCGAAGAAACAACCAACTCGTAACAGCAAAACACAGCACAGCCGTTCTCCCGCCGTAATGTGGTTTTCTTGACGGCGGGAACACAAATCCCAGCCTATAATAGTGTCGTCGTTGAACTATCCTTTGAAGC
>LKMJ01002528.1_pt1 | contig 16837 bp, 26 predicted proteins | sample 643391 | NCBI WGS metagenome assembly LKMJ01 (sample SAMN04112250, study PRJNA286221) | soda lake metagenome | biome: soda lake; feature: Kulunda Steppe; material: water; isolation source: sample PL-Br10 brine of Picturesque Lake | place: Russia: Kulunda steppe | collected 2010-07
GACTTGGCAGACTTGCGCATCCAGCACCATCATCTGTTCCGCTCCCCCTCTAGAAACTCAAACAGGCTAAGAGACTTTATTAGCCAAGCAGACACCAAAGGCCTAGCCTTGTATGTGCATGAGTGCTCGGAGTGCTGTGCCTAGATTTCAAGTCGCGACCTAGCTTGCCTTATTTGGTTTCGGTTGCAGGCCTCAGGCAAAACAGGCTGTTTTGCTTCAGCTAAGCTGCCCTTGTCTGGCAGGCACAGCTTTGTAACCTAACCTAACCTATAGGATCAGAGATTACCTTGGTGGTATAGCCTTACCGCTTAAATATTGGATATAACCCTTGCTCTGGAGGCGTTTCGGGAAATGCTACACTCACATTGAACTCGCGGTGTATCGAGACTTAGGGGCTGCAAAATTGCCATTTTCTTGTGATCACTCATTAAGAATCAGATATCATATTCTGAAAGAAGCCCACGCTTTACAAGTTCCCAATCATTGCATGATACAAATATCAACGTCAGTGCCAGCGCTAAGTCGCTGAAGCCGGCCGCTGCCTGGCTCAGCCCATCCTCTCTACAAGCAGGAGGGAGTGCTCTCACAAATACAACGATGCAGCAAAGATGATGTCCCTGCGCATGCGCGTGCTGGCCTCCTCAAATCTGGCGGCCAGCAGGGTCTCGCCCACACCATCCAGCGCCTCCTTCAGTTGCCGCAGCAGCTCCTCCAAGCGCCGCACAGCACGCACCAGTGAGCCCTGCGTCAGGATGCGCATTGTGCACAAGTTTGGGCAGCAAAGGGAGGCAGCCGCATGAAATTAATTTTTTGGGTTACGGCAGTTGCAATGGGGTCCCCAGGCAGAGGGGCATGGAATGCAAAGAGACAATTCAGTCCTCCAGCAGGAGACCCATCATCGAGTTCTTCTGGCAGCAACAGGAAATCAGCATCCAGAAGCGTTAAAATAGGGAGCAGTGCCAGCCTGGAAGCTGCTTGTAGGGGGAAGCTTTGCGGCATTGTGCACGAGACAAGGTGGCAGGGGACAAGCACCAGCACATCCAATGGCGATGTAGTTCCAGAGGTGAGGCCTGCTCCCAAACATGATGACCGTTTTTTGCACTGTGCTTGTCCTTTTTGAGGGGCAAATTGACAGAACGTACATGCAGCATGGCTCAGAGCGCAGAGGATGGGCTCCTTTGCAAAAAGAGTAGTGTGCTAGCAAGGAAAAAATGTGCCGGGGTCTGCAGGGTCACAATGCAAGTCGGACCCTCCCAAAATGGCGCCTTGAGAGCAAGGTGCAAATGACGCGACACAGATCGCACCTACCTCAAATATTTCTGTCATTTTAGACAGCTCTGCAAACCGTGCCCCACGCACCCACGCCGTCACAGGCTCCATGATATCAGGCCTGAATGATGACACATACTCTTCATAGTCGGATGACTGCATGCACAACAACATGCAAGGATGCAGATCCTGAGAAGGTTGTAGTGCCTGTGAAGGTGTCAGGCCTACAGTATTCCATGTTACCCCATGACAAATTCTGAAGATCTTCAAAAATGCCAAAAATGCAAAAATGCAGGCATATTGAGTTTGTGCTGAGGAGAAAGGAACATGGTAGGGGCAAGGCCCATCCCTTGATATTGGCTGCAAATGACCAACAGGGCAATCCAAAATGAGAATTGTGCTGCCAAGACTTGAGACACAGGCCATGTGCTAGACTACTCGGCAAGCCATGAACCCCAGGGACCAACCCTCCTTCTTTGCCTATTGCACAAATCATGAATGTGCACAGACACCGTCCAAGGAATCTTGAGAATAAATGTCTCACCACCACATGCCACGCTTGCCCTGCCCCCCCACCTGGCCCACCATGTCAGACAATTTGCACACAGCTGCCACTATATCACACGGGGTGCCAGTTTGCCTACTTTGTTCCTACACCAATACCTGCCGTCAACATACAAGAACCACTACATGAGGCACCTTTTGCACCCTGTTGCCACCATCGTATGCCGCGCCACTTTGGCCGCTTTGCTCTCGAACCTATTCTTGCCTTGCTCTTGCACCAACTCTTGCCTTGCTCTCGTACCGATTCTTGCCTTTCTTGTAACAATTCCTGCCTTGCTCTCATACCAATTTTTGCCTTGCTCTCGTACCAATTCCTGCCTTGCCAACATATGCTCGGCCCATCGTGTGTGGCATCCTCTGCACTCAGCTGCCACCATCCCACGGTGTGCCACCCTGCCTGCTTTGCCCCTGTGCCAATGCAAGCCTTGCTGGCGTGCATGACCTACCATGTCAGGCATCTTGCACTCGGCTGCCACCTTTGTCACGCGCTTGGCCGCATCCCGCACCGCCGCTAGACAGGGCACCAGGTCATCGGGCAGCTGCACACATGCACGCACACACGCACGCACACAAGTACACCGTGAGTGGCGATGCAGAAGGGTAGAATGATGCTGGCGCTTCCAGTGTGTGTGTGTGTGTGCGTGTGTGTGTGTACCAGGATGGCTGCCACCTGCCTGGCTCTTTGCAGAGTCCATGGCTTGTGTGCCAAATGCCACCAGAAGCCATCAGGTAGCTGCACCCATGCATGCAAGCACGGCGCTGCTCCTGCCGCTGTACCGGCTCAGCCATGCGCACAAGCCTGCGGAGACCCAGCCCATGTGTGCATTTATTACATGGGCCGGGTTGGGTGCGTCCATACGCTTGAGATGCACGTTACACGTGCATATGCACGTGCAAAAATGCTGTGGTGGTGTGTGCTGAGTGGGGGAAGTGTTGCTGGGTGTGGCAGTGGGCTTCTCGTTGGCGACAAATCATACCGGAATAAGGTAATGCGCGGCCCTACACGCACAGTCCCTCGGGCATTCTTTTAGAAGGACACACTCTGAATGGACTTCTGAGAGCCTCTGAGCCTGTCCCCCCCCACGCTGCTACATGGTTCACACTCTATCAAGGTGCGCTAAAATGAGACAGCACAAGCTAGAGTTGTGCAAACCATTGAGCAACCGCACTAGAGCTCTGCTGGAATGCCCTGTGAGCATGCAGAGGGTTATCATCCTGCCACTTGCTTATTCTATTTGATTTTAAACCTGCCTTGCATGGCCTGCGATCCTGCCTTGCACGACCCCTTGCATGACAAGACATAACACGGACAGGACAGCCCTGCAGCCACCAGTGGAAGGAGGCTTGCGCAGGTCTATGTGACCAAAGCAAGCACTGCACATCAGATGCAATAGAAAGAGAACAAAGCTCTATGGGAAACAGCAGGCACACCCATCAGATGCAACAGAGAAGAGGGCTGCATGCTCATGCACATATGCACACACGCGCTCCCACGCCCACACACCTTCGGACCTCACTCTTTTCACGCCACACACCTTCGGGCCTGCCTCACTCTTCTCACGCCACACAAAACAGGAGCATGTAGCGGTTATCTGCTCGATGGTCATCGCATTGAAGGCGCCGCCAAAGATCATCTCGCACAGCACCAGCTCGTCGCCCGTGGCAATGCCGGCCGCCACCTGCATGCGCCATGTTGGAAATGAGCTGCAGGTGACAGGGGCTTGCATGGATCAAAGCAAGCATGCAATGCCGGCCGCCACCTGCATGCGCCATATGCCGGAAATGAGCTGCAGGGGCTTGCATGGATCAAAGCAAGCATGCTTGCATGATAAGGAGCTTGCATTCACCATTTCCAAGAGGAACTGCAAGTGAAGAAGGCTCACAGAGCAAAGCATGCACGCCTGTACAAGGACCCACGGGGAGGCTACTGGAGTACGTATGTTACACCCATGATGATCATGTGCATTTGGATACATCTAGGGCATAGTTTGGATAGCTTGCAGCTTGGGCATGGTTTGGGCAGCTTGTAGCTCGGGCTTGGCTTGGGCAGCTTGTAGCTCGGGCTTGGTTTGGGCAGCTTGCAGCTTGGGCATGGTTTGGGCAGCATGCAGCTTGGGTATGGCTTGGATAGTGTAGGGTTTGGCTAACTAGTCATGGCAACCAGGCCAGGTCATTATCAGCCCTTTCTTAGATCAAAGCATCGATTTCGTTGTTCTTATGCAAAACAGGCATGCTCTGGATAGATTTTGACTGTTCGTGTGAGCTAGCCAAATACACGAGCATACTCGCACTCGGTGTGTACACCTGACATATCCTCACACACGCATTCAAAACTTTTTTGCGCGCATGCACGCAATCGCATACCCAAACATGTACATTCACACACATACACATGCACACATGCACGTGCACACACACACACACACATACACACATATTTTCTTGCGCACCCGTCCTTTAAGTGTGACAACCCCCTCCTGTGTGACGTAGCCAAGTCTCCTCAGCACCCGCTGCCGTGCGCGCAGCTCCTCTCTCAAAATCAACCCTGCTGCTGCCTTGGCTTCGCGCTTGGACGCCTGCAGCAGAGCATACAAGCTGCGCTTGTGAGCCTGCAACGGCCATTGTTTGCCTCAAATTTGCTTGCCTGTTTGTGCTGTGCACTCGCAACGCCTGGAAGTCGATCAGGGCTTGGAATGCGCATGGACCCACACGCCCTGCACAACGCAGTCCTGCCTGACTTACCACGGCATTGCACAGCACGGCACAGCGTAGCCCAGCCTGACTTAAACAAGCATCACAAATGCCCTGCACAGTGCAGTCCTGCCTGACCTAAGCTGGCATCGCACAGCACAGCATCACTCACCAGGATGGCCTCCTCAAGCTCCTGCCGCTGCTGCACCAGCGCTAGCCTTGCTCGCAGCTCTGGGTGGTTGGCCAAGGGGTGCTCGCGCAGCGCAGACTCCACGCTCTCTAGCTTGCTGGCAGCCTTACGCACAGCCTTGTCGTCGATCTGAGGTGTGGTTGGGCAGAGTACGCGCATGCAAGGCGCGGGCACTTGTGCTCATGGTTGTGCGTGCATGTGTGTATGCGTTTGTGCAGGCATTTGAAGAGAGAGCGCGTGCTTTGTAAGCATGCGTGCGGACATGACTTCTCTTAGCACATGGTGACAGCATTCATAAGTTGTTGCTACACATGTAAAAGGTGAGCACGATCAGCGCTGTGACACACCATCCTTCTTCATGTTTCCATATTTGTATCCATCCAAAGGATACAACTCGCGGCGTTGCCCACCTCAAAGTCCACCGTCTGTGTCTACCAACAACACAGGGAGCGAGCACAAGGCCATGACGGAAGGCCAAAAACACACTGCCGCTGCCCACCTTTAAGTCCACCATGGGGTCTAACAGAGGCACACGGCCGTGCGCAGCCAGCAGCCGCCCCACCGCTTCCCCAATGGACCGCACGCCCGTCTGCAGGCGTTGCACAAAGCAGCAGGGGACGAAGGCTACTTGCACAGTAGCAGGGGGCTGCAGTGCACACACCCATATTTTGCCTACTACTTGGGTACATTTTGGAAGACAAGCCAGCGCTTTCAGCTACAGAAGTCGAAGTTAGGACAACAACTGGCAACTGAAGGGCCCAAACGACCTTCCTGGACCTCGTTTCTTTTGTACAGCCTGTATAATAAGAGTTCTCTTGCCAACAGCATTTGAATTCCTTGATTCTTTGAACGTCATGCCTCTGCAGATTCGAAACAACAAGCTGGGCAGCTACCAGCAACCATACTCCTGTGATTAAAGAATCTTCACAGCAACACGGTTGCTGGAAGAAGCTTGCCTCTGGCTGGTTTATGGGTGCCAGGCAACCCTGCTGTGCCTAACTTTACTTTGGGCATGCACGCAAGGGCACCCACCCACCCATTCACCCATGTATGCAAGGGCACCAACCCATGCACCCATGTACCCACCCATGCACGCAAGGGCACCCACCCATTCTCATGGATAGATCAAGCAAAAGATACTGCTAAACGTTGGACAGATGCCATTAAGGCAAGTGAAGGCAAAAAGGCGCTCCACACTTCAGGAGGGGAGGGCAGGGTGCGCTGCCCTGACTTGCCAGCATTGCCATGGCCCACCCTCTTCCTGCCCTTTTTGCTGCACCACCATACTTTTTGCTGGCCTAGGCCTTGGCAATCATCGTATGTGTTTGTGTGTCTTTGTGCATTTGTGTGCATGCCACGAATGTGCATGCTACGAATGTGCATGCGTGGCTCACCTGGCGAGCCTCCTGAGGCCGCAGATCCTTATGGATGTAGATGCGCACGCTGCTCAGCCTGTCTACCTGCAAAGGGAAACAATGCTTGCACCTGACAGAATGCTCCTATCCAGCTGCACAGGACAGTCGGGGTTTGGGCAAAGGAATATGCTCCTGCATGTGGGTGCACACACCCTCTGCTTGGGATATGCCACAGCACAGGGGGATCATACAATACGCATGCCAAGCATACCCTGCTTGGGCTCTGCCACAGCACAGGGGGATCACACAATACGCATCCCAAGCACACCTACAAAGGCTCAAGCCCTGCGAAGCAGCTGGCAATGGCAGCGGAGCACTGGCCCTTCGCTGCTTACATATGGCAGTTGGGGTGCATAACTGGGCTACTTTAGCTGCAAAAACAAATAAAGGGTCAGGAACACCACTAGCAGAAGTTATGACAAGCACCACTCGTTAGCTTGCAGCCCCAAAGCTTGTGCTGTGCTTCTGGTAGCATGTGTGCAATACAGCCATGAAAGCGCGTCTCATGTGTTGCAGCATGGGTTTCACTGCAAGGGGGGAGCCTCACTCGTCGGGATAGAATGTATGTATTGCTTGCATGAATTTCACGTCACACACGGTGTACGTGCACACACGTGTGACATACATGCTACACACACATGCAACACATTCACATGCACGCGCAACACACACATGCAACACATACACACGCATAAGGCATCCGCAGCCAGCCACCTGTGCCAGGGGGAAGGTCACTACATGCGCCGTGCCCGTCTTCTCTGTTGACGGCAGCACCCGCATGCGTGGCCTGCCGTGCAGCCCTACGCCGGGACTGGTGCCGTTCCAGCCGGGCTCGCAGTTCACGAGCACATCCACCACCCAGTTGCTGACGCCCGTGTCCGCGTCCTTCTTGTCTCTGTACGTGCAACAGTGCCGCGCTATGCCATGATTGAATGTGCGTGCAACAGTGCCACGTTATGCCATGGTTAAGTGTGTGTGCTCCACTGTGAGTGCCTGCGGCGCTGCAGGTGTCACCTGCGAGCCTTTTCAGCAGTGAGTGTCCCACCTGCAGCAATGAGTGCAGCCGTGAGTGCATCACCAGTAAGTGCCTGCAGCCTTGATTGCCTGCTGCTGTCTACTTGCAAGCACCAGAACATGACTGACGCCCTGAACTTGATGACACATCAACTGTAAGTGCCAGCAGCCGTGAAGGCCTGCTGCAGCATAAGCATGCTCCAGAACACGACTGACGTCCCGCACTTTTGAATGCTTTGCCTGTTTGTGTCAGCAGCCTCAAGCATCTGCTGCATAAGAAAAACAGCGCGAAGGGATGCCTGTGCCTGCGAGTTTTCAAGACATCTGAGCAAGAGGAGTCTATAAGAGGGAGGTTGAGCGCACTGATGAAGGGTCTAATAAATGCCTGAGTAATTACCCACGGTCACCATTCAGTGCCATTTGCACGTCCTACCCACTTTTTATGTTTTTTTTTGCTCCCATGCTTTGATTTATGTTTGGACTTGTATTCGCTGTCTCTTAAGCCTGCTGCCTCGTCCTCCTCATCAGAGCTGCCGCCTGCAAACCAATGGGATAACAGGTGAGTTTGCTGAATACTCAGTAAGTCCCGTGAGCCAAGTGCATCTCCTGTGACTTAGATACACAAAGATACGCTAAGCATGCTAGTTACTAAAACTGTCAGATACGTACAGAGCTTCTTACAACTTCTATGGCAAGTGTAGGTGGTCCCTGCCCATCTCTCTGCTTGAACTGGTCCCTGCTCATCTCTGTGCAAACAGTGGGCAGATCAATCTTCCAGAGCCGCTGACTGCATGCCTTTCATGAATCTAGCTGGGAATTTGAAGAATAGATTCAAGCAATGTGATTCCTTAAAAAAGCTGCATACAAGTGGGTGTGCACATGGATGTGGTACCTGCCGGCCCGCTGCCGTTGGCACCCCTCTTGCCCACACGCTCAAAGTTGACAATGGCCCCCCACACTCCGGGCACTGCTGCCTCCACAGCGCCACTGCATGCAAATAAGTGCAGTGTGTTGTGTCAAACTTCAGCACACATGCGCACCTCATACATGCCCAAACTGTGCGCAAGCGAGCACGCTGCCCTGAGTAGTCTGTGCATGAGCATGCACATAGTGCATAGATGTGCAATATGTCATGTTTAGACGAAGAGAAAGTGAAGTGTGATTATGGATGATATGAAGTGATGCCTCAAGCTCTTGAATACTGACTTTGATGTGCAAAAATTTAACTGGTTGGGGCTGTGCAGCTTGCTGCCTCTCACATGACCATTTAAGCAGCTTTGAAGAAAGCATTACACAAAGATGCAGAAAAATCCAATCTTTGAAAACCCTTTACAGACATTCCGCAGCAGCGCAAGGCAAATGCAGGCACAGGTGCATGGACAATCACCTCAAGGGCCAGATATCTGTGCATGCCTAAGATCGACTCACCTCGTTGATGTCACATCATCAGCCCCCACTCCTTCAGGCATGGGCAACCGTTCCATGCTCCCAAATTGCGGCACAGGATCCTGGCGCAAGACAACATTGGCAGACCTTGTATTTAAGGGGGAGGACAAGGCACAAGTTGACATCGTCAAACCTTGTACTGCAGGGAAGGGATAAGGCACCGTAAAGGCAATTGAAAGCACAGCAGTATGGGCGTCACGAGCAGGTGGCCAGGGGCACGTCAGGGGAGCAAAGGCCTTGCACGCCACCTGTTTGGCTGGGGACGGAGGCGACATGCCTGTGGTGGCAGAAGCACCAGCCCAAGAGCTGATCAAACAAGTCCTGGCCACACTCTGCTTGGCAGTGTGCACAAGCGCGTATTCAATGCAATGGCATGCAATGACACTCTGCTTGACAGTGTGCGCAAGCGCGTGTTCAATGCAATGGCATACAATGACACGTGGCTTATGTGTTGTAAAAGCACGCGGCTTGACAAAGGGCTTGGCTTCTGGCAGCAGTGCGCCTCCACAAGTACCCATGACAAAAATGCTGGGCTGCAAGCTCGTGTGGCTTGCAAGCTCATGAGCTTACCCACCAACCTTCGGGTCGTATGCTTCCGGCATCACGCGCACAAGCCTTCCAGGCTGCAGGAACGGCAGGCAATTTCGGGGAGCGCCCATTGCGCTGCGCAGCTCCCCACACAGTGCGGCGTACTGCTCCAGAAGTGCCAGGATGCGCTCCACCTGCGGCATGGACAAAAGTGGTACAGCAGAGCTGTTACATGGCACCCTGTGTGTGGGTGTAAGTGTGCGGGAGGGGGCAGTGTGTGTGTGTTTGTGAGCCTTTGCAGTGTGTTAAGGGAGTTCTGCTCTGGCAGCACTAGGTAGTGCTCCGCCTGCAGCAGAGGGGTAGCGGTGTCAGAACAGCAGGGCTGGAGCAGGGCACTCTATGCATACGCGAGCTATTTAAGTACGTATTCCAGCGTCTGAATATGATAGTACTATGTAGCGATTGCCATGCTGTTGGGTTCTTGTGGTGGTAGTCTGGCACCGTTATGCTTGGATCATTAGCGCTTACGTCTAGCATCGTTATGCTTGGGACATAAGCCCAGCACCTTAATGCTTGGGACATAGGTCTAGCACCGTTATGCTTGGGACATAGGCCCAGCACCGTTATGCTTGGGACATAGGTCTAGCACCGTTATGCTTGGGACATAGGTCAAGCACCGTTATGCTGGAGACATAGGTCTAGCACCGTTATGCTGGGGACATAGGTCTAGCACCGTTATGCTGGGACATAGGTCTAGTACCATTATGCTTGGAACATAGGTCAAGCACCGTTATGCTTGGAACATAGGTCTAGCACCGTTATGCTCAAGGATGTAAACAGCGAAATTTTCGAACTTTTTCGCTGTGGACAAAATTGCTTGAATTCGCGCTGTGGACGTTTTGCCTTCTGAAGTACGATGAACTTCAAGAGCACAGGGGAGGTGCTGGCAGCCACGGCCCTGCTCAAGGACGCTCTCCTATTCAGTGTCGCTGCATTTTTGCAATGCAAAGTTTGCATCAATCAGAAAGAGTTTCATATTATTTAATGCACTTCTAAAATTTCTAATCCTCATCACTGAAGTCCCTCCCACTGCTGGACACCTCCTCCTCTTCCTCACTCACTCAGTCACTTGAACGGTAGCCTGGTCCCATTCAGGGCCCTTAGATGGAGGCAGTTTATGATGTATGGCCATATGTGTCAGTTGGAGGGCAGTTGGGGGCTTGGTGGGCTTCCCTAACCCCCCTGGCCCAGCTTCTGTTTTTGCCAGGTCAATCCGAGGTTTTATTCGGAAAAACCGAATTTATCGCGTATTTTGGCGCTGTGAACCTCTCAGACCGGCGCTGTTTACATCCTTGGTTATGCTTGTACTAGCACCATTATGCCTGGGACATAGGTCTAGCACCGTTGTGCTTGGTTCTTGGGGCATAAGCGCTTACATCCGATATCGGATTCAACAGCAGGCATATGTTCCTGGTGGAGAGTTTGATGATGAAAGTGTTCCCAAATCTCCAGGATGATGCATGGGCTGGTGGAATACAGGGGTTTGGCCATTTTGCATTTGCTAGAGGCGCCTCCCTTAACCACATGAAGGCCTGCCAGTCCAAACAGCTGCTTGTGAACATGGCAGTGTTTTCTTCACTATGAAACCTGGTGCGTCTTTACCTCAACAGCATCCTCCACTTCAATGGCGTCTTTCTGCGCCCGCAGTGCCTCGGTGCGCGCTTCCAGCTGCGGTAAAGACCGCTCCATCTGCACCATGCGCAGTGCCGTACTTGCGATAAGATACAAGACACTTGGAGTGCCTTATGCCCTGCAATCTAGGTCAGGACAGTAGGTGGCCTTTTGCTGCCATGGAGGACAGCAGTGTTTACTGGACATGGGCATCTAGTGCAGACTCAAATCAGCATGCATTGGTTCATGTGTTTGCATAAGTGAATCAGTTTGTGCATTCATACATGCATAAAAATGCACAAATCCAGCACAAGCAAAAGCAAAGAGGAGAATGACGGCCCTCCCACCACTTCCAAATTTAGTGGCCAATACAACTGCAGGTCTGTGCAATTTGCTGCAAAGCACAGGCTTGTGCATACATGTCCAAGATCATATTTTCTGCAACAATCACACACTGCTGTTGCATTTTTACACCCTCCCTGCCCCTGGCCAGTTCCTTTAGACGTACAACTACATACAAACCTGGAACTGCTTGAAGGACAGGCCCAGGAGTGCCTCAGGGTCAGCCCCTTCCACTCGCATCAAGTTGAGTAGCATGTTGTACCTGCAGTTTCATTGACATAGAAAAAAGCTGTGCGTGTTTGCTCACTATGGTTAGCTGTGACTTGAGCTGGGGCTTATCAAAAAGACCAAGGAGATTACAGAGCAGATTATCCATTATCATGACAACTTGGTGAGGACTATAAAGCTTGTGTAATCTGTGCCATTGGAACTCAGTGCAGGCATGCTTGTACAGCCATTGTGCCTGAAGCAACTCACCCTAGATGGAACTCCGAATACAGGTTGTCTGGCGCTCCTTTTATCATGTCCTTTGCTGTGGCAGGCTCCATCCGCGAATCAAGCATCAGTATCACAATACCTGTGTTTAAGCAGAGTGGGGTCGAGCAGCAGCTTCAATATTGCTCAAGCTGCAAGATATGTCGAACTGCTTCAAAACAAAAGGACTCTTGGACTGATTGTAAGTTAACATGCAGAAACCTGACCGTAGACTTCAACGCTTTCAAAGCAAGCGCAGGCTTTCCAGTGCGCTTGAATCAGGCATATCCAAGACAGAGGGGAGGAGGGGGGGGAGACAGCGGGGGGGAGAGAGGGACAGAGGGTCAATCGAGCCACACTGCCATGCCTGCTCGCTTAAAAGATCAACCACCCTTTTCCTAGCCTGCCCACTCGCATTGTCTCTTTGTCCCATTTTCTCATTCACACATGCTTTCAACCCTAACTTTCAGCGCCTAAGTCATGGAAGCCCAGCCGTAAAATACCTCCTCATTTGCCTTGGTGTGCAAATATACAGGATATACATGTGCCTTGCTCGTTTCCATCCAAATGTCCAATCGTCCCCTGAGGCTAGCATTCCCAATTTTGCAGGTATCTAACATACACTAAAAAGAACACATCACACAAGCAAACAAAAAGTTGGTGCACTAACAAATTGGTAAACAAATAATGCAATAAAGGAGGCCCTAAGATGCATGCGCAATTGCACACACGTGCTTGCAGCCTCACACTCACCCCTGTCATCCAATCCACGCCGTCCTGCGCGCCCACTCATTTGGATGTACTCCCCACTGCTGATCCAGCGGTAGCTGCCCCCGTCAAACTTGCGCACGTTGGTGAAGACCACAGTCTTGGCCGGCATATTTAGGCCGGTGGAGAACGTCTCTGCACATGCAGCGCCCAAAATAGCTACTTTTCTGCACGATGGAGAATGTCTCAGCGCGCAGTGCGCAGCATACCACTCCGCCACTCCTGTTTTGCTGAACCCAGGAAGCCATACAAGTTGAAAGGGCTTCCACAGAGGCGCTTTTGTCTGACCCCCAGGACCTCTGAGGGCGTAGTTTTTCTCTTTTTTCTCTCTTTTTTATTCCGCCATCCCTCTCCTTGGTGTACGCAGGACTGAAGATCATTTGCAATTCAGTTCATTCAGTTCCATTCCCTAAGCAAGGCTGCCTGCAAGTTTCTTTGGAGTGCCACGGGCTCTCTGAAATATCAAGGGTGTGTCTACGTGCAGGAGGGTATGTGTCCATGCAGATGTGCACAAGAAGTATGTGTGACTAATCTGTATCCATTTCGCCTCCAAAGATGTGGTGTTGCTGCATCAGGAAATCCTGCTTGGCCTTCACAGTGCCAGGTCCAATTGTTCAGGCTTGGCTGGTCTTGACTCCGATGCGCTGCTAGAGAGGACCGCAGGACAGAGTTTGCCTAGAGGCTGCCAAGCCTTCCACCTTCAGAGCCTACCTACAGACCCTGCCAAGCGTTCCACCGACGGATCCTACGCACAGAGCCTGCCAAATCTTCCACCTACAGAGCCTACCTACAGAGCCTGCCAGGCCTTTCACCTACGATCATGTCCATTTTCTGCCCTTTCCTGCATGCCCTGATAGCTGGACACAAAGACGCACAGCACCAGAAGCTGCACTGGTAAACCTTCTGGCACATGAACATGCATATGGGATGAGCACTACGTTTGGGCGCCGACTGCGGCGAACACCGCTGCCTATGTGGTGAGCCATTACTGAGCAGCTTTCACACGGGCTCCTATGCTGAGACAGCAGCAGCAGCCGCAGCCGGACAGCCAGACATAGCTTGTATGTGGCATGGCAGCACAGGACTCTTCAACCTTATACCCAACGACGTAGATGCACAGCCAGACCTGGCATATGTGTGGTATGGCAGCAAAAGTCAGCCAAGCACAACCCCACATAAACAACAGCAACAGCACAGGACTCTTCAACCATAAATCCAACGACAGCTAGATGTACAGCCAGACCTAGCATATTTGTGGTATGGCAGCAAAAGTCTTCCAAACACAACCCCACATAAACAACAGCAACAGCACAGGACTCATCAGCCATAAATCCAACGACAGCTAGATGTACAGCCAGACCTAGCATATTTGTGGTATGGCAGCAAAAGTCTTCCAAACACAATCCCACATAAACAACAGCAACAGCACAGGACTCATCAGCCATAAATCCAACGACAGCTAGATGTACAGCCAGACCTAGCATACATGTGGTATGGCAGCAAAAGTCCTCAAAGCACAACCCCACATAAACAACAGCAACCGCACGAACCGCCTGCGGGAGACAGCGCACAGAAATCTCCACCCATACCCACCCATGGCAACAAGCACTCCCAGTCAGCCATTCTAGGCCATGAACAGCTCCCAGTTAGCCATTCTAGGCCATGAACAGCTCCCAGGCGGCAAGTCTGGACCATGAACAGCTCCCAGTTGGCCATTCTGGGCCATGAACAGCTCCCAGTTGGCCATGCTGGGCCATGAACAGCTCCCAGTCGGCCATTCTGGGCCATGAACAGCTCCCAGTCGGCCATTTTGGGCCATTAACAGCTTCTAGTCAGCCATTCAGGGCCATGAACAGCTCTGAGTCAGCAATTTTGGGCCATGAACAGCTCCCATGCAGCCACACTGGGCCATGAATAGCCGCCAGCCTGCCTCCACACCATTCCCACCCACGCCAGGCAATTTGGTGTGCATTTGATAAGGACATTGCTCCCAGTGCTTCAACATTCCCGCCCTCTCATGGCAGACAGCACTGCCAGACAAGCCTCTTGGGCAATGCGCAGCCCCCTCTCCCACCTGCACCGTGGCAAACAGCACTCCCAGACAAAGCCCCCCTTGGCCATGAGCAGCAGTCAGCCTGCCCCCACGCCCCTCCTATCCACATCAGGCAATTTGCAATGGATTTGACACGGATATTGATGCCAGTGCTTCAACATTCCCATCCACTTGTGGCAAACAGCGCGTTCAGACAACCCTAAGGACCACAATCAGTCCTGCCTGCACCCACCGGTGGCAAACAGTGCCTTCAGCAGGCCCTCCTGGAAGAGGACCTCGATCACCTCCTTCACGATGGGCAGCAGCCCTGAATGGTGCACGCCAATGCCGCGCTTCAGCATGGGCAAGATGGCATTGACCTGTGGCAGCCGCTGGTCATCCTGCAGGCACACATGATTGCAAAAATGCATACGTTGCAGTGACCCGCAGCCACGTGTGTTTGTACACACATGCCTTGATCCATGACAACTTGCTGCTGGAAGGTGAGACAACCTTATCCCTGACCATCCACTCAATGATCAGGTTGTTAGGTTAAGCACTCCAGCTAAGAAACATTTACTGGCCACCATTGTTCCAGCTCCTGTTAGAGAAAAGGAACAGATTTGCGCATGCCTATGGGGCTCCTGGGGGCATTGGGGCCAAAGTACACAGCAAACCAGTTGCATGTCCAAGGGTCAATGGGCACATGGTATGGCTATGCATGTTGGTGTAAGAGTGTGTGCCTGCACACATGTGCGTATGCGTGTGTGCGTGCGCATGTGAGCGTGTTTGCATGTTGCATTTACCTTTGTGGGTATGTTGTGGGCGTGTGCGTGTTGTGTGCGCGCATGTGCATGTAGACGTGGGGGCCCTTTGCAGTGGGTGCGCATGAAGATCTAAGTAAATATAGCTCCACCTCATGAGCGGCAGCATGGGTGCGTGGGAGCGTTCACAAGTGTAATGTGTCATGTTGATGAACAAGTGTAATGTGTCATGTTGATGGAGAAGTGGCATCGGTGAGTGTGCACACTCGTGAATGTTGTCAGTGGCATCAACGGAGGAGGAGCACAAGATGCTATGGCGATGCTGCACTGGCACAAGGTAAAATCAGCCTCGCAGAGTTGGTGACCACACAGAGTGCCACACAGCATACCACACACAGAGTTGCACAGCTAGGTGACCAGAGTGGGTGACTGGGTGAAGCTCAGTATTACACACAGCATGCCACACAAAAAGGCAAAAGGCTGGGTGCCACACAGAGTGGCAGCCTGCATGCACATAATGGTGAAAGCCCAGACCAGCAGGTGTTCATTTCAGGAGCCAATTGCACTGCGTGCGCGTGCACGTGACACTCTGGAGCCAATTGAAGTGCCAGCCCAGCACATGGCGCACATGTGTGATCAGAAAGCAGATCAATTGACAGCCCAGCACAGCCCACACGTGCATGACTCGGAGCAGACCAGGGTGACAGCCAAGCACTAAGCACACACAGGTGGCACAATGAGCTGGACAGGGTGGCATCGACCTTACAGGAGTTTGGGCAAGGCACGCACTTGTGCGCAATGGAGGTTGGGCACAACATGCGCATGGCCAGGCCCCTTACCTCGCTCAGGCAGTCCATCGCGTTCCAAAAGATTGTGTCCACCAGCTTCTTTTCGTCCTCATCGTTTAGGTCCAGCTGTGCCATATTCAGGGCTAGCTTTTCGCACTCCTTCTTGCTGAAGCTGAACACAATGACCTGCGCGGTGTGGCTATATGTGCTCATGATTAACCCCTGGTGCTGCAGCTTAATACAGCGACATGCACAATGGTACGGCTGAGCATGTCCACATGTACGCACGTCCACTTAATGGACATGTACACAAGCATGGATTGCATGGCATCTCCATGCAGGCTTGTTCAAACACTTCTTTGGTGAACCAATTTACAAATTGTCTTTTTTGGCAAAGCACCCTGCATAGGATGCCTTGGCCATCGGTTTGGCCCATCAGTCTTCTTCTATGTCCAGGCAGGGTGCGCAACTGATCTAAGATAGCCTCGCAGGCAGACTACCTTCAGGGATAGTACTGCGTTACTGTGGGGTTGCACGCAGTCTTGCTGTGGACAAATCTGTATCAGGGAGTGAGCCAAGATGCCAGGCTTCAGCCACCCGTGAAGGGCTGGCCAAGTTACACACTCCTCACGAGCCTGACTGACCCCAGAAACCCAGCGCATGCTTCCTGACACACTAGGCAGACTTGCAATCGCATGCTTCCTGACACACTAGGCAGACTTGCAGCGCATGCTTCCTGGCACACTAGGCAGACTTGCAATCGGTGCTTCCTGACACACTAGGCAGACTTGCAGCGCATGCTTCCTGACACACTAGGCAGACTTGCAGCGCATGCTTCCTGACACACTAGGCAGACTTGCAGCGCATGCTTCCTGACACAC
>LKMJ01002530.1_pt1 | contig 16829 bp, 14 predicted proteins | sample 643391 | NCBI WGS metagenome assembly LKMJ01 (sample SAMN04112250, study PRJNA286221) | soda lake metagenome | biome: soda lake; feature: Kulunda Steppe; material: water; isolation source: sample PL-Br10 brine of Picturesque Lake | place: Russia: Kulunda steppe | collected 2010-07
CTGTACAGTTCCACGTGAATACTCCTCGATGCTCTATCACGTCATCGGAACCGAGGGACGGTTATATCTCAACAACGACGACGGGGAATGGCGGTACTGGACATTGGAAAGCGGAACCCACAACGAACGCAAACTTCCCGGGATTGGAGGATCGTGGACATGGGAAGAGGACTACCGCGAGGCGTTCGCGAATGCCGTCGACCACGTCGTCGAGTTGCTCAACGAGACGGGAACCAACCGGTCATCCGGCGAGATGGCGACGAAATCCCTCGAGATTATCGTAGCGTTCTACGTCTCCCATTACACCAGTGGTCGAGTTTCGATCCCGCTTGACGTCCCTCTGCGAAACGTCGAGATCACCTCCTGGTGATCGGAGAACTTCTTTGGAACCCTCGCCCTGTCAGAGTCAGTCCTTCTCGGGATAGCCGCGTTGATACAGTCCTTTGCGCTCTGACCCCAAGGCGTCGATTATTGTGGCCACCGCATCCGCGATAGTCGTGAGGAATGCTTTTCCGCCGTCGAATCGGTCTCCGGACGCAGGTGCGAACCGTGCGTTCTGTTGCGCCAATCGGCATGAGGACCGTCGACAGGTCGGCGGTTTTGAAAGAGGAGTTGACGTCCGGATTGCGACGCTATTTCAATAGACGTGTCATACAAGTTATCTTCGAGGGAGAGACGTCAAACCGTACCGCCACCCGGAAGATTTTTTATATATCTCCAAGAATGTGGTATATGTTAGTATGGCACTTATCGAAACTGAAGGTGTAGACGCAGTACCGACGGAGAAACGAACTAAGGGATTTTGGCAAATATTCGCTCTCTGGGCGGGGTTCTCTATCGTCATTACCAACTTCCTATTGGGATCGCTAACGGTCGAAGCCGGGCTTACTTACGGGACGATAGCGGCCGTACTTAGCATTCTTGTTGTCGGTGTGATCGTCTATTTCGGCACGCGAATTGCCGCCGCAGAGGGGACCGCAGGAACGACGGCGATGCGTGCGCCTTTCGGGGTTCAGGGTCGAGTGATACCAGCGATCGCCGTGGTGATCGCCGGCGTCGGGTGGTTTGGCGTACAGACAGGAATCGTCGCCCAGAGCACTCAGTTGATCCTAGCCGACCTCGGCGTGGATCTCCCGTTCGCACTGCTTGCGGCGGTACTTGGAGTGTTGATGGCCACCGTAGCGGTCTTCGGGTATCGGTGGATCGAGTGGTTGAACCGGCTCGCTGTCCCCGTGATGACCGTCCTCCTAGCGTTAGTAGTCTACCAAATTTGGGCCAACTATACAGTCGACTTCGCAGGAGCTGGCTCCGGTGAGATGTCGTTCTGGGTCGCGCTGAACGTCTTCCCAGCAGCGACGGCGGCTTTCTTTATTGTGGCGATGGATTATGGTCGATACGGATCGGCCTCGAAGCCATCTTCGCCGAGTTACGGGGCGACCACCGCATGGATCATTTTTTGTCTCGTACTCGCCGTCATCGGTATCATGGCAGCGGCAGTTGCCGGCACGTGGAACCCGGTAGATATTATGGTTGAACTCGGGCTTGGATCAGTCGGGCTCCTCCTGCTGATCCTCGGTTCGGCAACGACAAACGTCACTAACGTGTATATTGGCGGCATCGGCCTTTCGCAGATTTCGGGGACGAACCGGGTCTACATGACGATATTGTCGGGAGCTATCGGAACCGTCCTCGCGATGGTGGGTATTTTCAGCTTAGGCGGCATCGAAAGCTTCCTCGGAGCGTTGACGATTACCCTCGTCCCGACCACAGGTATCCTGCTGGTTCATTACTACCTCGTCGAAGGGGGAATCGATACTGATCACCTGTTCGACCGGAACGGCAAGTACTGGTACCTCAAGGGCTGGAATCCGTCGGCCTTGATCGCGTGGCTTGTCGCCGCAGCGTATGCCGTGCTCGCACCCGAGTGGGTTGTGCCTGCACTTTCCAGCGCTATCGTCGCTGGGATCCTCTACTACACGCTGAACGATCCAATTCTTGACCGCCTCGACATCCGCACCGCAGAGCCGACCAACCTGGATTGAGTTCTCCGATTGGAACGGTATAGCTGAGATATCTTGGTGTTTATTTTTGAAGTCTCGATCCCTCGTCAAGAGAAATCCGTGTTTCGCGGTCAGACGCAGCTCTCCACGCCTCACAGACCTCTAGCGAGGCGACTACATCCTCAGGTGACGCAGCGTTGTTCGGGTACGATTCGTTGCGAATGGCCGTGAGAAAGGCGTCGAGTTGTCGCTTGAGGACTGGGGATGGGGTTCGCCCAAACACACGTGTCTCTCTCCCTCCGTCGGAGGTATCGGTCCATTCGAAGCCCTCGTAGCCGTGATGTACCGTCCGTACGAGCCCGTCGGTGCCGACGACCTCAACTTCCCAGTTGCCGAGTGGTTCCCGACAATCAGTCGCGTACTGTAAACGCATGGATGCGATGAGCCCGGAATCGAACTCGACCGTCGCGAGGCCGGTATCCGGATGGGTCGAATGGGGGGTGTTCGCGTTCGTAAGCGTTCCCGAAATGGCAACGGGCAGCGAATCGCAGAGCCATCGGACCAGGTCCGCAGTATAATACCCCATCGCGAGTACCGCGCCCGCCTCCTCGGGTGCGTGTTCGGCGTTCCACTCGATGCCAGTCTCCGGAACACGGTCGTGTCGGATCGTCGCCTGGATCGCGATCGGATCACCGATCCGGCCTGCGGAAACGCGCCGTGAGAGGTCACGGACTGCGGTATCGTAGCGTGACGGCGTCGTCGTCATCGCAAAAACGTCAGCTTTTGCGGCCGTATCGGCAATACTGGCGGCCTCGACTGACGAACTCGCCGCGGGTTTGGCCGTCAGCACCATAACCCCCTCTCGAAGGGCACGGACAGCGTCGTCAGCTCTCCGACTGGTTGGACTTGCGACGACGATGCCGTCTAGATCACCGCCCGCAAGTAGATCATCCAAAGAATCGTGAAGAGTGCCGAACCGTGCCCGAAGTTCCGATCGGGTGGGGCGGCCGAGGGCTAGCAACGCGTCGTCATCGACATCTGAATCTGGAACGATTCCAACCACCTCTGCGTCGGCCGCATCCGTAATCAGGCTGGCGTAGTGGGGGCCATAAAATGAGGCCGAGCCGACGACACCGAGTCGTATTGTCATCAGTCTGCCCCCGGGAGACGACCAATCGAGGATGACGCGGATCGTGATATTGTTCGTGACAGTTCGTGCAGTGTATGTGCTTTCACCATACAATGGTATTTTCTCCACATGTGTGTAAATCTACGGAACGCCGTACTATGGTCGATACGGGAGGCAACAGGGCCGATTCTGTTCAACCGCTGCCGCCGGAGGATCCCGCACAAATTGTCTTCGCGATAGGTTCTGTATAAAACTAGAGTCTCGTCAAAACTTAAGTAGGTACCGCCGGATGGTGGACATACAATGGAATTCGGCATTTACCTGAACCAGTACGGTGACGAGCGAGCCGAGTGTTCGTTCGACGACATGTTCGAGCAGGCCGACGTGATGGAGGAACTCGACTACGATGTTGCGGCCGTCGGACAACGGCACTTTTACCAGGATGGGTTTTACGAGCCGTTCACGTGTCTATCGGCGCTGGCGGCACGGACCAATTCGCTCGAGCTCATGTCAAACATTCTCATCCTGCCGGTGTTCCATCCGATCCATCTAGCCGAACGAATGATGGCGATCGATCATCTCACCAACGGTCAGAGTTCGTTCGGTATCTCGCTCGGTTACCGAGAAAGCGAGCTGATAAATTTTGGCGTCCCGATGGACGATCGAGTATCTAAGTTCATGGAAGGGGTTCACGTCCTCAAACGGCTGCTGGAAGGGGATCGATTCGACCACGATGGCCAGCATTTCCAGTTCGAGGACGGCTTCGTTCGCCCCCAGCCGGTACAGGACCCACGACCGCGGATTGAGGGCGGTGGCAGCAACGAGATTGCGATCAAGCGAGCCGCCTTCCGCTGTGACGGGTTCACGGCGGCAATCACCGATCCCGAGATACTCGAAAATGATATCGAGACATACTACGACGCGCTTGCGGAGGCCGGAAAGGACGAATCTGACGGCCACGTGACGATCATGGTCGATGGATACGTCGGCGAGACGACGGACCATGCCGTCCATGAACTGGACCCGTATCTTATTGACCTCCAAGAAAAATATATTAAATGGGGGAACCCGGAGTTTGAAGGACGACCTGCGTGGGAAGACATCGAAGACCAGCTGATGTTCGGTACACCCGAAGAGGTGGCCGAGCGCGTCGAAACGTATCGGGACCTCGGCGTCGATCGCCTCATTTTCCGTACTCAGTTCCCGGGAATGACACAGGATGCCGCGCTTGACAGCATCGAACGGTTCGGCGAGGACGTGATACCGCAATTTCGGTGAGCCGTGACTTCGGTTCGTCGCGTCCCGGACGCCGACGATGGTGCCAAGAACTCGGGGAAGGATGCCGAACAACCGTCATGTTCGTTCCTCCCTATGCGAGCTGCTGGAGCGCTTCAGCCATAACAACCGTCGTGGTTGCCGGATCGGCCTCGCCCGCTTTCTTCAGTCCGTGACCGGTCCCGAGCGTCACCGCGGTGTCTCCCCGTTTTACCGCGTCGCTCTCTGTGAGAGCCACGACGTTCGCGGCGCTGTACGGTTCCTGCACACCCCGTCCTCCCGTACCAGCCGACAGGTGATTGACTCGTGTTTCGCTTCGCCTGTGTGCGCGGAAACACACAGGCGTTCGGCCGTTCGTGTGGGACACAGGGCTGGTGTAGTTGCTGAACCACAGTGTGTCGAAACCGGCCGCCTACACTCTCGGCCCGGGCTAAATTGTCCCCAGGGAATTGAACATGGCCCTGAGGGCGATATTCATTCGCATACCGTCAGCTGTCAAGTCGGCACAAGTATGGGGTTTTGGCCCAGTGTTATCGTTTGATCATTGCTCTTCGGCCGCGGTCAGTGTCTTTACCATATTCCAACAGAGATACTTTCAAAGCCAATAATTTGGATTTTACCCAAACATTATTAATCAACCTCTTAGAACTATTCATAGTAGCATATGGCAAACGATAGCAACGGTCAATACGTACGCTCAGCTGTATCACGACGCCGCTTCGTCGGCGCGGTCGGAACTGGAGCCACGTTGAGTCTCGCAGGCTGTACTGGAAACGGTGATCCGATTGAAGGAGACGAACTCACGTTCTGGCATCAAGAGGGCGTCCCACATCGCGCCGAAATGTTTGAGGAGTTCGCTGCACGGTTCAGCGAGGAGCACGACGACATCGATGTTACCGTTGAAGTCCAGAACTGGGACGAACTCTTTGGCGCACTCACGTCCGCACTCGAGGCGGGTCAAGAACCCGACTTCATGTTCTCGTTGCCACCAAACACAATGACGTTCCAGGCTCGTGGGGACTTGGTCGACGTTACTGAAATCGTCGAGCGAATCGACGACCAGCATTCGTTCCTCGGCCCAACGGTCGCTCCATTCGAGTACGATGGTGGCACGTGGGGGATTCCGATGTGGGACATGGTGTATCTCAGCCACTACCGTTCCGACATCTACGGTGACGTTGATGTGTGGCCACCGGACAACTGGGAAGAGTGGCTCGAAGGGGTTTCCCAAGTGACTGACGAGGGGTCTGATGAGTACGGCATCACTCTCCCTGCCAACCGGAACCTCTGGACGACGCAGAACCTCTACACATTAATGATTCAGAACGATGCGTACGTGTACGGGCCCGACGGCGGGATTATGTTCGACACCGAAGAAACCGTCGAGACACTCGAATTCTACAAAGATATGTTCGAGGCGGCGAGCCCACCGGATGCGACCGGCTGGGACTGGGCTGATTGGGAACGTTCGCTGTTCCAAGAGAATTCGTTCTCTACCAACGGCTTTTCATCCTGGATCCGGGGTCTTCAGGATACCGACCACTATGACCAGTGGGAGGCGATGGAGCAGCCCTATCCCGAGGGCGGGAATCCGGGTAGCGCTCACTACGTCAACAATATTATGGTGTTCAACGAGGATGAACTCGATGCAATCGGTGAGTTCGTCGAGTGGCTCCACCAACCAGAAACCTACGGCGAGTGGTTGTCCAGCACGGAACCGACGCTGTACCTGCCGGTCACGGAAGCCGGACGGGAATCTGACGCGTTCTGGGAGCACGAACTTATCAGCCAGTACGAAGACATGGTCAATCAGCAATACGAAGCGCTCGATAACGCCAGTATATACGGGTTCCGAGACCTCCACATTGAGAACGATCTCTACTTACCAAGCATCGGTGAACTCGAGGGTTCACACCTACTTGCGGAGGTTGTCGAACAACTTATCGTCGAGGATCTAACCCCCGAGGAGGCAGCATCCTGGGGTCAAGATCGTCTCGAAGACGGGCTCGACGTCGAGACCAGCGACGCACTCTGAAATGAGCATCGTCAACAAACGGGTTATCTACGAACGGTTCGAGGACCTCGGTCGACGAGAGGCACTTGTCGGTATTGGGCTGGTCGCGCCGGCGGTACTGTTAGTGCTGATTACGATCGTCTACCCGTTCCTTGATGCCATCCGAATTAGTTTTATCGATCTCGGGACGGGCGAGTTCGTCGGACTGGATCACTACCAGTGGCTGTTCAGTCGCGGTGAGTTCTGGACCTATACCTGGTACAGTATTGTTTGGACCGTCGGCAACATCACTTTGCAGGGTGCGGTCGGAATCGGTATCGCCCTCTTGTTGCACGACCAGTTCTTTGGGCGTGATACAATCCGGGCGGTGATGCTGATCCCCTTCATCGTACCAACAGCGGTTGTCGCAGTCACCTGGCGGTGGCTTCTTAACGGAACCTACGGACCGCTCCCGGCGATGGTGGAAGGTGTTGGACTCATGAGTTCAGTAGGTAGCCCGCTTTCAAGTCCGTCGTATGCGCTTGCGACCGTAACAGCCATTAATGTCTGGCGGTGGGCACCATTGGTCGCACTGGTTGTGTTCGCCATACTTCAGACGATTCCGCGTGAAGAATATGAGGCGGCTCGTATCGAGGGTGCTGGTTTGATTAGCGAGTTCCGTCATGTTACCTGGCCACACCTCCAAGGCTCGCTGACGATTCTGGGCCTGCTTGGTGTTCTATTGACGTTCAATATATTCGACATGATCTGGCTCCTCACTCAGGGTGGACCGGTTAACGCGACGACTACACTCTCGGTCTTCATCTATGATATCGCATTCAACTTCCAGAGCATTGGCCGAGGAACTGCTGTCAGCGTCGTTCTCTTCCTGCTCTTGACTGGCTTCGTGATCGCATACTTCCAGCAGGAGGACATGAAAGAAGGTGGTTTCGCATGACAAGTTACGCCACCCGCCGCCGGATGTTCCGCGGCCTCCGGTTCGTATTACTGGCTATCGTGCTTGTCGTCTTCCTATTCCCGTTCTACTGGCTGTTCAAGACGTCAATTGAGTCCACTGGTGCAATTTACGGGGATTTATCACTAATACCCGGAGGGTTCACATTGGAACACTACCAGGAAGCGTTCGCAGTCGGCTTCCACGAATCGGTCATCAATAGCATGATCGTTGCCGTAGGAACAACGGTTCTGACAACCATGATTGCGCTGGTAGGCGCTTACGGAATTCTCCGGAAGGTATTCCCCGGACGGACCGTGGCAGCCAAGTTGGTTCTGCTGACCTACATGTTTCCCCACGTTGCACTGATCGTACCGGTGTTCTACCTGGGCGCACAACTTGGGTTGCTCTCGAGTCCAATCATCCTGATTGCGATGCACACAATGCTCGCGTTGCCATTTTGTATGTGGATTCTCCAAGCGTTTCTTGAAGATATCCCGCGAGAACTGGAGGAAGCTGCCATGGTTGAGGGAGCCAGCGAGTTCGGTGCCTTCATGCGTGTCACTGTCCCGTTATCGTATCCGGGTATTATTGCAGCCGGCACGTTCGCCTTCATTATGTCCTGGGGCGAGTACATGTTCGCGTTCATACTGATGACCGAGTCGGGGGCACACACCGCCCCGGTCGCACTGAACAATCTGATGGGGTCGTACACCATTGACTGGGGCATGCTGGCAGCTGCCGGCGTCATCGCGACGCTACCGGTGCTTGGCCTGTTCTGGGTGCTGGCGAAGTATCTTGGTGAAGGTATCGCCAAAGGAACTGGAGTAGTCTGACATGGGTAAAATCAATCTCGACAATGTGACGAAGCAGTATGGTTCGCTAACCGCCGTCGATGGCCTCAATATCGAATTCACTGAGGGTGCGTATACGATGATCCTCGGTCCTTCAGGTTGTGGAAAGTCGACGACCCTACGGATGCTTGCCGGCCTCGAACGGCCAACCGAGGGCGATGTCCTGATGGACGGGGAAGTGGTGACCGACAAACCACCTCGACAACGGGACCTAAGTATGGTGTTCCAAAGCCTGGCACTGTGGAACCACAAAACGGTTCGTGAGAACATGGGCTTTGGTCTCAAGATGCAGGGTGTCGACAAAGAGAAACGAAACGCCCGGATCGAAGAGGTTGCTGAGATTCTCCACATCAAGGACAAACTCGACGATAACCCTGCGTCATTGTCGGGTGGCCAGCAACAGCGCGTCGCGCTGGGCCGATCGCTCGTGCGCGAACCCGAGGTTGTCCTTCTCGACGAACCACTGTCGTCACTGGACGCGAAACTCCGGCTGGAGATGCGTACGGAACTGCTACGAATCCAGCAAGAACTGGGGACGACTTTTATTCATGTAACTCACAATCAAGAAGACGCAATGACCGTGGCCGACGAAATCCTGCTGCTCAACGATGGCAATAAACAACAATTCGGCGAGTCACTCAAGCTCTATCACGAGCCTGCTAACGAATTTGTCGCTGACTTTCTCGGCACACCGAGCATGAACCTCTTTGATGCATCAGTTAAAAAATATAACGGAAGCGCATCACTGGAGGGGAACGGATTCTCACTCTCGATTCCTGAGCGCTATAGTGATCAGGTACTCCAGAACGTCAACGAAGCCGACATCCGGGCTGGTATCCGTCCCGATGCGCTGTCTATCGACGGTCGGACTGACGGATCAACCTTCGAGGCGACAGTTGACGTCGTTGAGACGTTTGGAGATTTTAACTGGTATTACCTTGATGTTGGGACCGGGGAGAATCTAGTGCTTCAGACCGGCGATGACGACGTAATGGCGTCGGTCAAGCGTGGAGACGAAGTCACCATCGGGGTCAACCCAGACTCGATCCACTTCTTCGACCCCAATACGGGTGAGGCCGTACGCTGACCATGTCGTTCTTCTGCCCTTCCTGCGGTGATCAGCAGCCACCCGGACGGCCTGTCTGCGTCGACTGCGGTTCGTTTGTTGAGTATCAGGCGAGCGAGAACGCTCTCCGTGCCGCAATCAATGGGGAACCGACGGCAGCGCTCCCTGGCTCAGGTGAATCGACGATGGGCGAAGGTGATACTCCACTGATCAGCCTACCCAACCCTCAAAATGTGTTAGGGAAACTCGAGTCGCTGAACCCGACCTGTTCGTTCAAGGACCGTGGAAGTGCGGTAATCATCTCGGCTGTTATTGATTCCAACACTCCATTTGAGGGAGTTGTCGTCGCCAGCACCGGCAATACCGCCACCAGCGTAGCAGGCTACGCAGCCCGGGCAGATGTCCCCTGCACTGTGCTTGTTCCCGAAGGAACGGGTACCGCCAAACTCGCCCAGGCCGCTGCCCACGATGCGGACGTGTTCGTCGTGGAAGGGACTTTCAGCGACTGTTTTGAACTTGCACAGGCGGTCGCTGAGGACGAGCGTATCATCAATGCGACAGCTGTCTACTCCGCAAACTCCTTTGTTGCGGCCGCAAATCGGGCGGTTGCGTTCGAACTTGTCGCAACGCTAGGCGAGGTCCCTGACTGGGTAAGCGTCCCTGTTGGAGCAGGCCCACTCCTCGGTGGAACGTATCAGGGGTTTCGAGAACTCCGCGACGCGAGTCTGATCACACGGACACCGCGGATGCTCTGTGTCCAAGCACGAGGATGTCACCCGATTGTCCAAGCCATCGAGCGTGGAAATCCGGTGGCGGTCTGGAACAAACCAATCAAAACTAACGTCGGCGCAATCGCCGACCCGCTTCGTGGTTACGCGGCAGACGGACAACACACCAAAGAGGCCGTCCTCGACAGTGATGGGGCCGCGATATCACTCGCCGACGAAACGGTCAAAATTTGGCATGATCGGCTCGCAGCAAAAAGCGGCGTCTATGCGGAGCCGGCTAGCGCCGCAAGTGTCGGGGCGGCCGTCGAGTGTAGCTCAGTTGCCGACGATGAGACCGTCGTCTCGCTGATTACCGGACACGGGCTCAAAGAACCGGCCGAATCATCAGTGAAGCCAGACCCTGCTCCGTCGATGACGGCGATCCGATCCGCGCTCGTCGACTGACGAGTGGATCGGTATCAACCACCACCGGTCCGTTGACTCCGTGGGGAAAGAAACGGTATCGTGAGCACGTCTGTAATGACCGTTGTGGTCAAAACGCTCAGCCTCCAATAAAGAATACAGGTAATTCGGCAGGTAGGGAACTGATAGATTAGCGGGGACTCCCTAGCAACGGAGTGCTCCCCGCATGTCTGCCGCGGGGGTTGTCAAATAACCATGTACGAACTTCTTGGACGGTTCAGGTGTGATAGACCTCCGCTTCTCGAGATGATCGACTGATTTCGGACACGACTATCGGCGATACGTATATTTTCGGCTCTGGTGAATCGCCATACAACGACGGGTTGTAGTGCCTCACCGTTTTCTTGAGACCAGTCAATCGGTTCGTCACTGCGAATTCCTCAAGGTTGCAGACATGCTCGTTCCAGCACGACGCCTCAAGCGGCGCGATTTCCCGCAGAAGTCGCTGCCACCTAGTGATTCACCAGAGCCATATTTTCCGACCGTAGAGATTGAGTTCCGATCACACTTGGTCTATGGCCGCTTGGATCCACGAAAGGTTTCGTTCGGGTAGGAGGCCGTAATTGTAGAAGCTAACCCGATTAACGCCGAATTCGTCAAGCCCCGCGACGATATCGACGACTGTCTCCTCGTCGTGGACAACCGGATGTCCCGGCAGAACACCGGCGTGTAGCGGCGTGTCGTCGACCATCGTCTCCGCGGTTTCGAGCGCTTCGACGGCATCCTCCCGGTTAGACTCGTATGTTATTACAGTCATGTAATCGAGAAACTCCGCCATTGCATCAAGGTCAGTCCCGTGCACCCAGTTGTCAGCAACATCTAGCAAGCCGAGATAGTAGCCGAGCTCTGCGTCGATTCCCTCCGTAATCGTCGCATAAAACTCTGGTAGGAGGAGTTCACGATGATCAACGTAGGCTTCGAGCGCTGGCTTGGTTCGAAGCCACTTGCGGCGATCCTGATTCCCGTCCACGTCTCCCGATATGATGTCATCTAGTCCCGTCCGAGCGGCGGCTCTGGCTCGATCAACATCGATGCCGGCATTTCGTCCCCGACCCACGCAATGGTCACAGAAACAGATCCCGTACAGGAACTCGCCAAGTTCGCCGAGTTCCGCGTGATACTTGTCGTGATGCCACCCGAAGCCGGTTCCGTAAAAATAGTCGAACGATTCGAGCTCAATTCGACCGAATTCGCCGCGCGTATCAAGATCCGAGAGCAGTTCCGCAAAGTACGTTCGGACGTCGGGGTTGGTCGGACAAAGTGCGTACACCAAGTCATCACCGTGTGCGTTAGTCTGTGTGAGTCGGGGATGTTGCTGCCCGAGTCGAGTGTTGTGACAACCTATCGTCCACGAGTTGATCGAAAGCGACGATCCCTTTAGCCGATCACAGATCGTCGCTACCCAGTCGTCTGCGCCCATCTCCTCGTTCGTCACCGGAGAAAAGGCGGTGTACCGATCGTCGGGTTGAAAGTACGTGCTGGAATCCGCAAAGAACGTCCTCCGCTCCGGGTTGTGCGGTAGGAACGCCTGTACGGAATGATAGTGCGTCGCAAGGTTGAGTTCTGTGATCCCCATGTTAGTCAATCGCTCGGCGACCGTCTCGACGCCTTCGTCGAGAAGGTCCCACGGATATCCCCACATTGCAAACTTCATGTGTACATAGTTGACGTACCACTTATTATTTGTATCCCTACCACTCTATTTACTAGCGTATGCGTGCACACGAATCATTCGGACGGCACATCCGAATCTGTTCATCTATTCAACATGAACGGTCCCAAACGGAGTTGAAAGACGAATGACGATGAAGATGAGCATAGATCTCGGTGGGATGTACGAACCGCCGGGGTATTACCTCGATCGAGCTGAATCGGTCGAATCAGCAGGGTTCGACGGACTCTGGTTCGGTGACCACATCCAACCATGGTTTCATACGGGTGGACACGCTCCGTTCGCGTACGCGTGGCTACCGGCCGCGCTGGAACGAACTGACTCAATCCCGGTCGGCGTGTTCGTCACACCCGCAATATATCGGTATCACCCCCTCGTCATCGCGAACGCCGTGGCTACCATCGACGAGATGTATCCAGGGCGGTTCCGGTTCGGAACCGGAACCGGGGAGCGAATGAACGAGCACCCGTTCCTTGATGAGTGGCCCTCGTGGGACGTTCGGGGCGAACGAACCTCCGAGGCCATGGAAATCATTGAGGCTTACTGGACGAGCGACGAGTTTTTCGGCTGGGATGGCGAGCACTTCTCGTTTGATCCGATATATCCGTACGAACAGCCTGAGGGGGACGTCCCCGTCTATTTTTCCGCTACCGGGCCAAAAAGCGCAAAACTGGCGGCCGAACACGGTGACCATCTCCTGACGATCGCAAGCGTTCCAGACGTCAAATCGCGCGTCGTGGACACCTACCGAGATCACGGTGGGGATGGGAACGTTGTATTCCAGACTGTCGGGGGCTACGGGGATGTCGATCGAATTGTTGAGCGGGTGAGACGGTCGTTCGCCTGCACGACACGCCCGGAGAGTTTCAACGAGATCGATCCGCGAAGGCTGGAAGAAATGGGTAGCACGGTTTCAAGATCGGAGATACTCGATGCGTTCCTGATCACCGACTCTCCGGAGTCCATCCTCGAATGGACCGACGAACAACGCGAGAAGGGGGCCGACCACGTCGCTATCACCGACGTGAGTTTTGAACAGGACGCGTTCTACGAGACCGCCGCCGACGAGATCCTCCCGGAGTTGTGATCGCCCGAACTGACGATCGCGTGAGTGACGAAAAGAATAAAGTAGAGCGAAAGAAAACCGGGATAAGATGCAAGTCAAACGAATTACGCTACACCAGTACGAGATACCTTTAACCGAACCGTTTGTCACCGCTCTCAAACCGATCCCCGAACTGGAGCGTGTCATCGTCGAGGTCGAGACTGATGTAGGGATCGTCGGGTATGGCGAGGGCGCGCCGGCATACGAGGTGACCGGTGAAACCCAGCGATCGACCGTTGCGGTTCTTGAAGACGTTCTCGCACCGCTCGTGATCGGAAAGAATCCGCTTGACGTGGAGCATGTCGTATCCGAGATGAGAGCACTCGTCGACGGGGCCCCCTCCGCACACGCGGGGATCGACCTCGCGTTACAGGACATCCGCGGAAAGCACGCCGACATGCCGCTCTATCAGCTTCTCGGCGGATACGCCGACAACGCTTCCATCAACGTACCGAAGGTGTTGAGCATCAAGGACCCCTCAGAAATGGCCGATGACGCAGCGCAGGCTGTCGCGGAGGGATACGATCAAATAAAAATAAAGCTTGGGAGTGATCCCGAAACCGACGTTGAACGAGTTCAGGCGATCGACGAGGCGGTTCCGGAGTCGGTCAGCCTGAAGGCCGATGCCAACCAGGGGTGGGGGGATGCGAAGACGGCCCTCCCCGTGCTTCGAGATATCGGCGATCGGCTCGACGTCATCGAACAGCCGGTGTCAAAAGAGAACGTCGATGACCTCGTCTACCTCCGCGAACGCGTTGATCTGCCGGTAATGCCCGATGAGAGCGTCGAATCCTCCGCCGACGCCGTAGATCTGCTGAAGCGGGAGGCCGGCGATATTTATAATATCAAGCTAATGAAGACCGGTGGGATTACCGACGCGATCCGGCTTAACGCGATAGCACAGGCAGATAATCGGCCCACCCAACTCGGGTCGATGGTCGAAGGACATGTGGGAACCGCTGCGGGAATCCATTTCGTCACGGCCTTCGAGAACGTCATCTGGAACGAGATGGTCGGCCCCTTCATGACTGAGGTCGGGGTTACAGATCTCTCTGCTGAGGTTCCGAACCTGTCAGTTGAGGGGCCCGGACTCGGCATCGAAATCAATGCGGATCAGCTGGAGGCGTTGACGAGTCGTAGGGTGGTGATCGAGTAGATGACGATCGATCGGGAGGCACTCGTCGAACTAACCCGCTCGCTCGTAAACACGCCGAGTGAAAACCCGCCCGGAGACGAAGCCGCTGTCGCCGACGTCCTCGTTGACCGATTGGAAGCGTCTCCAGTGTCGTTTTCTGTCGAGCGATATGAGGTACTCGACGGACGGCCGAACGTCGTCGCTACTGCAGGCGGTACTGACGGTGCGAGAAACAAGCGAACACCACACGTGCTGTTGGCCGGCCACATGGATGTCGTTCCAGCTACCCCAGAGGACTGGACCGGCAACCCCTACGAACTGCGACGCGAGGATAGGTGCCTGATAGGCCGCGGTACCTCAGACATGAAAGCCGCACTTGCAGCGAAGTTGATTGCGGCCGAGTGGTACCTAGCGGCGAATCCAAACGACCGTCGGATAAGTCTCGCGTTCGTCTCCGACGAGGAGTGGGGCGGCACCGGAGCAAAGGCGCTTGCCGACCGGGGTCTCGATGCCGATGTCGCCGTGATCGGCGAACCGACGGATCTGCAAGTGTGTGTCGCTCAAAAAGGAGTCGCACGATACCGGATCACGGTCCGGGGTCGAAACGCCCATTCGGGTATGCCGGACGGTGGCCGAAACGCGGTCCGTGGGCTCACGCAACTCCTCGTTGGTGCGGAGTCGCTGGACGCTGAGGTGCGGGAGACAACTACCCATCCCCAACTTGAGCCCGAAACGGTGACAATCACTGAGGTCGAGAGCGGAATCGCGCCCAATGTTGTTCCCGGCACCGCCGCTCTCACGCTCGACTGGCGAACCCACCCCGGAGCGGATGCCACGCCAGACCGGATGGATGACCGGATCAACGAACTCGTCGAAGGTGTCTCTGAGCGCTGTCCTGGGCTTACGTTTGAAATCGAGCAGACTGTCTTCGCCCGTGGTGCCGCGGTCGATTCCGACCACGAGCTCGTTCGGTCGCTCGTTGAGGCAGCCAGAGATGTCGATGTCGAGACTCGACCAATCGGATTCAACGCCGCAACTGATGCTCGGTTTCTGATCCACGATGCGGACGTTCCAACTGTACTCTTCGGGCCGGGAAGCATCGAGAACGACGCACATACCGTTGACGAGTCAATCGCCGAGGACGACCTGTATCAGACCGCACGTACATACGAGTCTTTCCTCGAACGTTTCGACGGCTCCGGATGAGATTCTTAGACGGTCGTCGGGTATCCAGTCTATCCTAACCAATGGTTACACCGTCGTTTCTGGAACAAACATGCCGGACAGTCGCTCCACGGCAGTCTCAATCACCTCGTGTCCGTCGGCCAGGCGGGGCAGTCCGTGCCCGGTGTAGAGTTCGTCAATATCGTACTCGAGTAGCTTTGGGAGATCAGCACGGTACGCATCGAGTCCAGATCCTGGAACGTTCAAAAGGCTGATCGTCCCGTTCCCTCCGACGACATCGCCGCTGAAACATGCGGTTCGTCCCTCAAACGTCGTGAGAAAACAGACGTGGTCGCTCGCGTGACCACGCACCCGCACCGTCTCAAACGGCTGCCCGGCAACGGTTATCTCTTCGCCGGCCGCAAAGGGTATGTCCGGCTCAAACGATTGAAACTCGTAGTCGGCGGGATAGACGCCGTCCCGGATCGCGGCGTCGACTCCAAGTCGGGTCTCGTCACCATGGCGCACCAGTTCGGCGGTCTCGGTGCTGGCGTACACCGGGATTGATTCCGGCAAATCGAGGGCACCCTGCGAGTGGTCGGCGTGAGCGTGCGTTAATAACGCGGCAACTGGTCGACCGGCGATTGAATTCGTTCGGTTGAGGAGACGGTCAGTCTCGATTCCGACGCCGAGGTCGACCAGTATCACGCCTTCAGGAGCGTCAATCGCGTAGACGTTACAATCGTAGCCGTTTGAGAGCCGTGCTTGGCCGGACCCAACCAGTGCCACGTTTTCCGTGAGCCACATGATCTCATAATGGGCGAACGAACACATAAATTGATCCGCTACTTGATTGTTCGGGGAACCTATTTGATGGTCGGGTGAAAAACTCACATTGATGGAAATGAAACCAGATGAAACAGCCACTCATAGCGTCGCGGACCGCATTGCCGGCCTCGAACGCTCTATGATACGGTATATGTTCGACAGCGCGCAGGCGATGGACCGGGAAGATCTGGTTCACCTCGAAATCGGGGAACCCGATTACGACACGCCGACACACGTGTTGGATGCCGCCGACGAGGCAGTTCGCGGCGGCGCGACCCACTACACGTCGAACGCAGGAATCCCGCCGCTCCGCGAAGCGATTGCCAATAAGACCGAGCGGGACAACGGAATCCGATATGACCCGGAAACGGATATCACCGTCACTGTCGGGGCGATGGAGGCCCTTCATCTCGCTCTGCTTACCATCACGGAGCCAGGCCAGGAAATCATCATTCCATCCCCA
>LKMJ01002531.1_pt1 | contig 16829 bp, 18 predicted proteins | sample 643391 | NCBI WGS metagenome assembly LKMJ01 (sample SAMN04112250, study PRJNA286221) | soda lake metagenome | biome: soda lake; feature: Kulunda Steppe; material: water; isolation source: sample PL-Br10 brine of Picturesque Lake | place: Russia: Kulunda steppe | collected 2010-07
AAAAGGGGGGGGGGGGTCTCTACTGCAAGAATGCGTGCTTATTCTAAGACGCAAGAGAGAACCCCTGCCTCCATCTCCGCGTCCACCTCCAGAAAGACACACACACACACAGGGCGTCACACATGCCCACCTTGCGCTCGCGCTCCTCCTTGATGACTGACGCCAGCTGGCTTCGCAGGTCCTCATCATTGGCCTGCGTCTGCTCAAACACTCTGCGCTCCATGGACGCATGCATGCGCTCCTGCAGCTCCTGCGTCACGCACTCCGCCAGTGCTTGCTGCGAGCCACGCAGTCAGCGGACGCAGGTGCGACATGTAAAACACGTGTTTTGTGAGGGTGACCTCCTGCATCACACACTCCAACAGCATATGCAGTGCTACAGGCTGCAACAGGTGAACCAAATGAGCACAAAAATTGGGGATGTTGTGCAAACATAGAATGCGTGTGCATGGATGGGGTAGCAAGAGCACGCGCACGCGCAGGCAGGCATGCACACATGAAAGCACTCTCACCCTTTCATCCTTGTCCACAAACTTGTGGAGCGCGTTTGCCAGCTCTTCCTCTTTCAAGAACTACAACCAAGAAAGGGCAGGGGAGCCAGTGTCTTTGGTTGCATTCCATACAAGCTGTCGACCTGATGAAAACATGGCGTGCTGTGCCGGCCTTCGCCTCAGATCCCCAGCAGCAGACAAGTCACTCTGTCACTCTGTCAGACTGTAACCCTATAGAAACTTGCAGACAACTAAAAGAACCTAGCACACCCTCCCTGCCTCTCTGGTGTGCCGTCCCCCACCCCTCCTAACCTTCAGATTATCATGCAAGTTCTCAGCAATCAGATCTTCAATGCGCGCCTGCAGGGGCCATGGGCAAGCAAGTGCTGCTTTGAGGCCATTAGACACTGAAGAGGGTCTTGAGGGTGCACCAAGACCAGGCACCAAGGCCAGGCAGCGAGGATCAGCAGCAAGGATAGGGAGCATGGGTCTTAAGCGTGCACCAAGGACAGGCAGCTGAGAGAAGCAGCAAGGCACAACAGGTTGCAGAGGATACTCAAACACACGTTATGCCTTGGTAGCCCCAGGCTGCAGCTGGATCGGCGTCGCAGCTATTGCAAAGTAAGTTGAACAAGGGCTGGGGCCCTGTGGGCGGCTTAGTAAGCGATTTGCGCTGCCTGAGCAGGTACCTCATTGCAGCTGCTCTAGGGCAGCTCCTCTGATCTCTACCTACACAGGTCCTCCTTTACTTCCAGCAGCTGCTACACAGGTCTCCATTCCCAGCTTTTCAAAATCAAACTGCTGAATCCAAGCGAAACCACAAAAGCAAGGATGTGCCTTGAAAGACTCCAGCAGCTATGTATGCCAGGCACGTGCAAGCTTCACTTCACACACAGTCATCGCATGACAGGAGCTTTGCAAGGGCCATCTTATGCATGCATATCCCCACAAGAGCAGCTTACCCAATGCTTCCCAAAGTATGCCATGGCTGAGAAGCAAGCCTGTTCATAGAACCTGCACATCAAGCAGAACACACGCAAAGAATGCCATGCAATTAGGGAAAGCAGGGGGTGCCGCTTACCTGATCCAAGGCCTCTGGTCTCAACAAGTCTGGCGTGATATCCTCACCCCTCTCCACCTTCTCCCTACGAGCAAACAAAGCGCAGGCAGCCACCGGACCACTGCCTAAGCTTGCAGCAAGGAGATTTCCAGCGCGCAAATTGCATGCAGATTCGACTAAAAATTTCAAGCGAGGCAGACTCTTGAGCAAAAAGCCAAAGCATGCGCAAGCATAGCATATGCGGTAAGAAGTCAAATCTGCCCGCCATACAGGTGTGGGGCAAGCAAGAAGCTGGGCCTTCAGCAGGACCGGGCCTCCAGCAGATCCAGCTGATCACAAAGACGCAATGCAATAAGGCAAGCAAGATGCCAGGCCTCCAGCAGATCCAGCTGATCACACACTTGCAACAACGCAGATGCATTGCAATGAAGCAAGCAAGGTGCTAGGACTCCTGCAAAAGCCAGCTGACCCCTGCGACCGCCCAAATTACACTGCTGTGCAGCATGCTGTGCCAGGCCCCCCAAAGCATAGAACACATGCAGCACCTGCGCTGAGGAGCTTTGGACCATGTCAGCATGTCGTGCGGGTTGGCCACCTTTCCCACAAACTTCTGGCCAAAACGCTGCGCGTTGATGGTGGAGAAGCCGGTGTAGTCCACCTGGAGGGAGAGTGGCGTGAGGAAATTGCGTGGATGGGGCTGCTCTCGTGCAAAAGCTAATGGTGTGAGAAGGCGCTCACTGAACTCCTTACCAGACTTTCAAGACCCTGCACACTTCAGACATAAGCCTGCCTTTCTGCATGCAACTTGGACTACTGCAGCGCAGGTGCACTTAGACATCAGCAGCCAGGCCTCCATCCTAACTCAGATCAAGGGTGTGAAGAATGAATGGTGAGAGACCTAGACCCACTTTAACTCGAATGAGAGGAAGTATGGAGTTATTGAGGTCGGGTCGATTTGCTGTGACCTTCTTGATCAGGCTGTTCACCTGTGCAGATAGAGCCGCAGCGGTGATGGGCTTGGGTTTCAGGGAAAAGGGGTAACAACAGCCAGAAAAATCTCAGCATGACCATAGCAAGAAGCAAGCGCAGCAGGACAGCACTGGAGCAGGTTTTTCCCCATGGGCCACACATATGTTCAGTGGTGCAGAGCACCCGGATGGTCGTGCACAACTGCACACCTTTGCCTCCAAGAAGCTAGTGATGCTATCAGGGTTCTCTGGATTCAGCGGTTTGGGCAAGGTGACGTCCTTCAAGGTCACTGCCTCGTAGGCGAAGGGGCGCTGGGATTGCAGGGCGTACTTGGTCTGCATGCAAAGGGACACTGGATTTGAGCTGGTCTGCATGCAAAGAGGCGCTGGGGTTGCAGGGCGTACTTGGTTTGCATGCACACATGCCTGTTTTTGTGCGTGTGTGTTGCAATTGCGCACACTTTTGAGGGGAGTTGGAAAAGAAGGACTGCTAGGCACGCCTGGCTTGCACGCATGGTAGCAAGCTGCATGCATTGCTTGCATGCAAATTGAGCAAATTGGTGCCTGCCTGCTATGGCTTGTCTTCAAGGTGTGAGACTGCAGGGTAAGGCATGAGCACAAGGCAGCTTCACCAAGAGCTTGTGTGCCTGGAAGCAGCAGAAGCCTGCGCACACGGGTGCGAGCTGCATCATTATTGCAACTTCAACACTTGAACATTTCAGGTGCCGGGGAACAGGGGTTGCTTGCAGAGCAATATTTGCTTGCTATGTGCAGCTGCACCCACAGCACTGCTGTATGCTGCACCCAGAGTACAGTGGGTGCCCTGCCTCTGCAGCACGTGGTGCGCTCAGCATTCTCTCCACATATTCTTGAAATAGAGGCATCAGAGGAAACAACAGCTGCCGGAGCAGGCAACTGCCGGGCGAGAGCTTGCCTGCAGATGACATTGTTCCAGGCTGTGGATGATTTTAGCAATGAAGTTTGCAGCACATATTGTTGTGCACAAGTGACTGCGTTTCAGCCAAAAGTGCATAAGTTTCCACACAAACCCTACTTACAAGGCGCCACTTCTGGCCCTTCACGTCCACCACAAAGTAATGCTTGCGGGCCGCCTCTCCTGCACAAGAGAGAAAAGGCAAGCAGCACTAGTCAGTGCACACTCTTTGCCTTGGGACACTCTGCTGTGCCTCCGGCGTGGAACGCCTGCAGGCAGCAGCGCGGGACCCTGGTGTTGTTCTCCATTTGCTGCTCCTCACGAGTTTCCCTGCTGCATAGACCAAAGGTGGCCGAGGAGCAAGCGCAGTCTGAGGAGACCGCCCTCACCAAGACACAGTGCAGCACGCACTGCTCAGCCCGTCAGGGCCGCGGCCATCGCGCAGCCACGCGCCCAAGCCTGTGGAAAAAGCAGGCAGCTCAACAAGACGGCCTGCGCGACACCACAACCAGTGTCACTCAGGACGCTGAGCACACTGTGGATCGTGCAGGCAGCCAGCCCTGAACAGAGCTGCGGTGGGTGAACGGATTGTGCGATGCGCTGCCCCAGCTAACTGCGCCAACACACTCGGCGGCATCTGCGCGCACCTTCACTCAGGGCGGTGGCCACGGTGGACCCAGGCTGCAAGATCTGGGTGGGCGTGGACCTGTCCTCGGCGTTCACGTTGGCGCTGGTCACCGCCTGCGCAGCGCGGGGGGGCCGGCACACCCCATCCTCTCTTGAGCCGGGGGTAGGTGTGCAGCGTGGCCAGCAGGCGCAGGGCAGCCACAAGGTGGCGCGTTGTTGGGGAGAGGGTGCCTGTGGATAGTGTGAGCTCATTGGAGGCCAGCAGGTTGCACAGGAGAGGGGGGCCAGCAAGCACATGCTTCACAGTGGGCAGCTCCACAAAACAAAACAGAGCTCCACTGCTAGCCACAGACACACATGAAAGGCTCATGCTTCTTCACGGATACCGCTGCTAGCCACAGACACACATGAAAGGCTCATGCTTCTTCACGGATACAACACGCTCGCGGAACATACCTCCAAATCAGGCTTGCACTCGTGCTCATGGCCCCAGATGACCAGGTCCAGGAAGCCAGGGAACTGCGAGTCTTGCACGTAGTTCCTGGTCTGCAAGAAGAAAAATTTCCAAGGCATGCTAGTGAGCTAGGTCCAAGGTATGCTAGTGAACGAGTCATGCGTGCTTTGCTGCTAGGATAGGGGCCAGAAAGAGGAAAAGTGTGTGTTCCTCTCGTGTGTCCCCCACACAACCCAACCAGATCAGCACTCTGAGTACGCAAATAACAGGGCCTGGCAGGCATGGTCACCGGAAGCTCATGAGCTCCTTGAATGTCGTTAAGTTAGATTGTTAAGTGGTCAAATATTCAGCAATTCATTGAGCATCCCCAGCTTTGCCTAGGAAAGCTGATGCCAAGCTGCCCAGGCCTGCCGCGGCATTTGAGGCAGAGCACTCTCCTTACAACACAGTGGCTGCTCCCTCCCCTTCTCTTGCAACCTATATGCTGCTCACGGGCACACACACACACACACACACACACAAACCTTGGGGCCGTGGGTGACTCTGTTTTGATGCAGGGTGAAGATGTTGAACCAGTCGGTGCGGGGGTAGCCAGGCGCATCATCTGGTTGCAGCCTGAGTGTGTGTATCATTGTTAGCAAACGAGTTTGCCTTGGGCATGGAGATGTGGTGGGAAGTGCCATGATTTGGGAGGGCACATAGCATCACGAGCCCACAGAGCATCACAGGGACAGGCATCATCAAGAGGGTGTGCAGCATCAAGAGGGTGTCTAGCATCAAGAGGGTGTGCAGCATCACGAGGATGCGCATCATCATATGTGGGTGCGCATCATCACAAGGGGGCACAGCATCAGGAGGGTGCCCAGCATCAGAAGGGTGTGCAAGATCACAAGCTTTTGCAGCATCACAAGGCTGCACAATATCAAGAGATAGCCAGGCAGGGGCACGGGCAGTGGATGGGTCATGTTGTAACTGCAGGGTGAGTTGCCCTTGCCTGCGCCCAGCGCAGGCTCAGGAAACAGACTACTCAATGCTTTGCAGACCCCTCGATGCTTTGCTGACCCCTCAAAGCTCAGCAGACCCCTCAAGGCTCAGCAGGACTGCACTGCTGCCACCTGGGATTGGGGAGTTGGACCACTGCTGGCTTTGGAGCGCCCTCGTGCCTCTGCCAGCGACTTACAAACCCACCAGGTCACTGCGCCGGCTGTCTGGAACAGCCTGCCCAGCCGCTCATCACGGATGTTGCCCAGCCCGTACAGCGCGAGCTTGGTCTCGCCCTGCACCAGGCGCCCAGCCGAGGCGTAACTGGGTAAGAGTGGGCATGGCCAGCACACAAAGGCTGCCTAACAGCACCACACGCAGCCCAAACACAGAGCGCCAGCTCAGCCTTGCTCAGCAAGCTCAGCCTCACCCAGCAGCAGGAGCCCAGCTGGTGCATCACTGAGCATGCAAACTCAGCAAGCGCTGGGCGTACAATCCCAGCAAGTACCAAGTGGGCAGCCAGCAGCACACAGGCTTGACAAGGAGTGCCGTGCCGTCCTGAGCGCTTTTCTGTGCGAGCTATACTGGAGTTGCACATGGCGCAGGGAGCACAGCCTTACGGAGTGTGCCAGGACGCTGCTATTCGCAATGGCAACACTATCGTGTGAGCGACCGTGTTGGCCAGCCATTGCGTTCTCAAACGACCTCATCACTTAGGGTAGCCTCTTGGAGCTAGCCAGGTTGCTACTTTTTCCATTGCCAACATTGCCATGTACGCAACTGTGTTGGCCAGCCTGTGTGCTCTCAACTGTCTCCCACAGAACATCCTTTTTTGGAGGAGCCCAGCAAGCTACATCCATGCTCAAGCCATAGGGATTGCCCACCTTTTGAATGAGGATGGGCGCGATACTTATCTTGCCGGTGGTGTGTGCGCTCTCGCCGCTGATCTTCTGCGCAACACCAGAAATCAAGAGACGCATTGATGGGCTCATGTGTGCAAACACACAGCACATACACACAAGATATGAACACATGCATGCAGTAGCTGCACGGGCATCCAGGCACAGGGACCAGCAAGCCCAGCCACTACACAGTGAACCCTGTGCATGCAGCTTGTTCCTGCAGCCCTTCCCTGCAGCTCTCCCCTACGCCACATGTGTGATGCCTCATCACTGGTGCATGACTGCCGCCTGCAGCCTGACGCTCAGTGCAAGCACGCCCACACTCAGCATACACGTGTTTGGAGCATGGTAGAGCCGTGCTTGGAGCGTGGTAGGGTCACAATTGTAGCATGGCTGCGTGCTTGGAGCATGACATGGCCACAGGACAGCATGTTGCCAGCAGGGAGCCCAGCTGCGCTGTGGCCTGCACCACCCCTGCCTGACACACCTGTGCAAATGCCCACGGCAGGCAGTCAGGGTGCAGATGCTGTGGGATGCACAAGCATGCACGCACACAAATCTACAGACACATGGTTGCACGCAGCAGAACCCAGGTGTGGCGAGCATGCAAGGAGCAGGGAGGGTGAGGGGGGGGCAGGTTGCGCACCGTCTTGCCAAAGTAGTTGACCAGGCCACATGAGGACAAGATGTCCACCGCAGACAAGTTCTCTGCACCCCCGGGGTCATCGTGGTTGCCGTGGATGGTGAAGATGGGCAGGCCCACATTCAGGTTGGGGTCCTGGTAATTCACGATCCTGGTCAGCAGCAGCCAGGAAACGGATGAAAGTTTGGGGCGGCTGCCTCACAAATTGAGGGGCGGCAGTGGCAGCAAGGCGGGACAGAACGCAACCACACCCAAGCAAGAGGAGGCGTAAGGAGTTCCATTCAATTAAAGGCGGGGCAGCAAGGCAGTACAGTGATAAAGCAGTCAGCATCTCCCCGCTGATTATCAACCGCAAACACAAGGTCAAAACGCAATGTAGTGGTGCGCACACCAGGCAGCAGCACAGTGGTCAGTGGCCCAACTCAGAATGAATGCCTGTACTAGGACAGCATCAAGCAGAGCCTCGTCCTTTGTGCTCGTTCCATGGCTTGCATCCGAAAGGATGTGTGTTGAAAGGCGTGAGGCCCTTCCCCAAACTCACCCGCTGACAAAAGCGCTCTGCTCGCTCAGGATTTGGAAGCGCACAGGCTTCTCGCAGAAGCAGTACCTCTTGATGATGTCAATGGTGCGGACAAGGGTGCTGCAGGTCACGGGCATGTAGACACCGTGCACGGGAGGTTGGAGCCGCCACACAACAAGCCATGGGCAAACAGACACCAAGTGCATAATTCTGGGCTTTTGGCAGGCAGGCACTGGCGCCAGTCATGCTCTACCACAGTCACTGGCCCTAATGCACACCTCCTTAGCTTGGACGTTATTGCCCAGGGACCACGCCTGAGGGTTTGTCGCCGCAGCCAATAGCCAAACACAGCCAAAAGAGGCTCACTCCTCTAACCCCACGAAGATCAAGCTGGAACCCTAACCATTCACCTTGCCTACAGGCTATCTACTGACCCTTTTGGCCTCAGCCCCCAGGAGAGTGCTGTGCAAGTGTGGCGTGCTGCTCCGACACCCACATGCAGCTGCTGCAGCACCGGCAAAGGCTCCACACGCAGGGGCCAAGCCCATACAAAAAGCAGCAGCATCTCCTTGCCAAAGCTGGACAGAGATGCTAATGATTCATTGCAAGCTTGGGATTAGGGATTTGCAGTAGAAAGCTTATTATATGAGCAAGACAGGGCATGTGAGCCTGAGCAGATAGGCACAGGCACAGGCTGAGCATGCACATGTGCACCTGGATAATCCACGCATGAGCACATGTGCAGCATACCTCCCACAGACCTGCGAGAAGGCTTGTTTTCGTGGAATAGGTCCCCACCCAGCAGTACAAGGTCTACGTCCATCTCCTGCGCCTGCTGCAGCACCTCATCGAAAGCAACAAAGGAGTCGTGCTTCCGAACTTCATCCTTTTCCCACACGCCCTGCACAAATGGTAGGTGAAAGTCCAGCAGCACAGGTGAAGGGCCTGCTTCGTGCAATGGAATGCTCATTTGAGCGGGCTCAGGATCTTGCACGCATACGCAGGCACAATTTATCTTGAACTCTTCAAACACTTCGTTTGCTGTGCTTTGCATTCTTTATGAAATCTCCTCTCAATTGTGCCCTCTAGCACACTTTGCTGAGCTGGATTGGTTGGCGAACGAATACTCGGCTGTGTGAACAGAGTGCTGCTGCTCGGACATCCTAAAACAGAACTGGCTGGCTTAATGCACAGCACTTTCACCCTGTATGCTCCTCAGCGTGGACATTATATTTTGCTTGTAAGGATTTTCATGCACAAACTCCTGGCTGCCAGAACAGTCTGTCAGGGCTCTATTTGACAGCCAAGTCTGCACAAGCACGGTAATTCTTGACCGATATCCCGCAACTCTTGAACTTACAAACTGCACGCACCAAGTGGTTATCAGTGGAGACCAGAATCCGCAAGATGTCTCCATCCTGCTGCGTCCCCATGCTGCCTCCAGATCTATTATAGAGACATACTATTTTATATGCTGAAACATTGGAAATTAAATATATCAAATAATTAAATATATTGGCACCTGTGGAAGGATCATCAAACAACAGAAGGCTGGTCAATGATGAACGTGTCTGATAAGTCGAATTTAGATCTTGGTACTCCGTGCAAGCCTAGGGAGCTAGCGGTCAATCCCTTGCGGGATTTCAGCCTCCTTAAGGACCTTGCAAGCTCACATGCAAAGTCTCAATGCCAATGCAACGAACCGCAGTATTGGGTTTTGGAGCCAAACATCACGCAAATGTGCAGCCTGTCGATTTTTCATCTTGCGGAACAGGATGCAATTTGATTTGTCTACAATGATGTATATGCCCATGGTACATCCCTGTTCATTCTGGAGGAGGGATTACTTGGTGCCTTGGCCCTAGGTGGTCCTTTTTCTTAATTGATGTGCCACCACAGTATCAATTTTCATGCTTCCGTGGATGGGCTTGTGCTGTAAATGTCTGTGTGTGGGAAACCCTTTGTCCTAGGGGACTGTTTATCGTTCAATGATAGGCGAAGAAGACACCTCTATACATCAATCAAGGGGCCACCTGGGCCTGAGGCACTGTGGGACCCCTCCTTCACTCATGCTTTGACTGTTGCTTCTATCTCTCAGGAATGCAACAACAAACTTGCGTCTTATCGGCCTTGGTTTGCCTCTCCCCTTCTAGATCTTTAGGCCCCCATCTAGATCTTTAGGTTGACTTATGTGTTCATGCGCGGAACTGCTCCTTTGCTGCCACCTCGCTATTTGTATGTTGACCTTCCTAAGCATCTTCCTTTCAGACAGGATCTCTTGAGGTGTCTACTTTATCAAATCAAAACAGCAATAAACTCTCATTCTTCCTACATTAATTACTTGCTGTCTATCAGCAGACTAGCAGTCGCACTTCTTGACTGATGGCCATATCCTTGTAATCCTTGCTTGTGCGCTTTGTCACGAAGAAACATTCAGTCCTTTTTCTCTCTACCTGTCTTTAATTTCCTTTCTTCAAGAGGAGCAGCACGTCCTTTCCATGGCACCCATCCACACATGATCTCTTGCCGCACTGCAGATAAGTCTTAGCAGGACTTATGCATGTCTGTTTCCTCCTACAGATTTTTACAATGTGTCTCCTTTTCTGAGCAACAATAAGCTTAATTTCTTCCTTCATACACTTATTGCGGGCTAGCAATCGCATTTCCTGACTGAAGGCTTTTCTCGTAAACCCCTTCAAGGGCTTAAGTTGGTTGACAATTGACGGATCTGTTTTCAGTGTCCCTGAGAGAGTGGGTCTTGGTTTGTGCATCAACCCTGTGTCCAACGCACGCTCGCAGAGTGACATTTCTGAACTGCTTTCCATCGCGCACATGGATGTCATGGAAGCCAGCACTCATGAGTCCTCATGCAGTGATACTAGGCGATTTCAATGCCCACTTAGGACAAACAGGAGACCCACTGGCACACCAATTCAAACAGCTCTAAGAACGCTTCCCACACCTGTCCACTCCTCGTTAGAACCAGACTCGACAAACAAGATTGAACACGGCTGGCCAATATCTCTTGGGTTTGGCTGCCTCCATTCCCCTGATCATAACGACTGGGCACGGGAAAGGAGATATTGGTCAAGCCACTTCCTTTGGATACTCCAATGCATACTATGCAAGGTAGTACCTCTCCTTCTAAAATGGACACGTGGCCATGACAGCTGAGTTCTACGCACGGTGCCAAGGGATCTGAACAGTGCAGAAAGTGAATACGGTGGATCACAAACTGCTCAAACTCCAATTCTGCTCCAGTCCTCAACCACATTGACATGCGCCTCTCAACACACATGCGTAAAAGCAATCATGAGCAGAAGCTGGTCTGGAAGGATCAGGCTGCTGAACTTTATGTCATCAATCTTGTCTCTGATGATCCTACGTTGGACCAATTCGAATTGGCTATAGACGAGGGAAATGTGGATTCAGCTTATGACACACTGGCCCGCCTCATTGAGAACGCAGCATCTGATGCAAACATGATCTCTAGAGGCAGACTTGCCAGAGCAAAACTGAACCTGCCAATGCCGCAATGGTTTGAAAGCAAATGCAGAGCCCAGAAAGCTCACTTGCGGCGTCTTACAAAATTCAGACAATCCACACGCACTATTAAAAAGGAATACAATTCCCTTTGCTCACGCAAGAACACCATTGCAAACAAAGTGATCAATTTGAATGAAGCCCGCGACGTGCAAGTTTTTGACTTTTTCCGTGAGCGCGAACGTAATGGCCAAACATCTATCCCGGTACATATATGGACAGACTGCTTGAAAGAACAGTTAACACCAAATCAGACAAGCGCACCAAGAGATCTGGTCCCTAGACTCCCTTGTGCACACCAGGCTCTGAGCGACAGGTTATGTGTTAGGCAGATCACTCCTGCAGACATAGCCATTCCACCAGGACCAGGGGGCAGGTACAGAAAGGGATCCAATATCAACAATTTTTTGCAGCAGAGCCCTGATCACCCTCCCTTATTCGACATCTCATACACAAGAAAGCTGACCATTCCCTTCCACAGAACTGCAGGCACATAGCCATCGATGGATGCATTTACAGATTGTATGCTAACGTGGTGAGAGACTTACTGACCAAACAGGCGTTGGCTGAGCATCAGATCTCTAACACACAGTTTGGATTCTGCCCGACAAGGAACACAAATCAGCCAATCTTCATCCTACGACACATCCTCACGGTCGCTAGACTTTGCTAGGCTAGAAAAGAAGAAGATTTTCGTCCGAAGAGAAAAACTATGGGCCCACCTTCAAAACATTCAAGTCCCTAAATACTTGCTCTCGGCAATAAGGGCTCTGTTCTAAGAAAGTGCGTATGTACTCGTTGACGGAGGAGGTGTCGGATGATATTATGGAAACTCAAGGACTGAAGCAGGGATGCCTGCTGAGCCCATTGCTCTACTCTCACTTCACAGACGACTTGGGCAAGTTCTTGAATACGTCGGACCATGGGGCAATGACAGCCTTGCAAACAACCAAAGTTTCCCACTGCGAATACGCAGATGACATTGCTCTCACTACTAATACTGCGCACCACCTCCAGCTCCAACTTGATCGATTCCACACCTATACAACTTTGAAAGGGCTGACACTGAATGTGCAAAAAAACAAAACCATGGCCTTCTTTTGCTCCAACCCACCAGTGTTTCACTACAGTGGCACTCAACTTGAGAATGTGCAAGAATATAAATACCTGGGCACGACCCTCAGCCACAATGGGAAGATGACAAATGCCTCAAACCAGATGGCCTGCAATTTTGCTGGTGCCATACTACGGCTAGTAGCTAGAGTGTGGAGGATTTGCTCAGAGTTAGGTATCAAGAACAGGAAGCATGCCATGCTTTTTATTTTTTGAAGTCTTTGCACTCTCTGCAGGCCTATATGGATGTCAAGTTTGGGCTACAAATACTCTCACATTCTAATCATCTGCTACAACCAAAGCCCACATCCACCACATTTATTTCTAAAGGTGTTGTTGGGTGTGAAACGAAGCACAAATACACATTGCCTAGTAAGAGAGACAGGTCAGCTGCCCATATACTTTGACTGGATCATATGTGTTGCTTGCTTCTGGAACAGCCCTTTGACAACTAACAATGCCTTGCTGAGCAAGGTCAATGAGGCTGATTTTAAGGCTGGCTCACCGAAAAGGAAGTTGGACATTTGAAGTCTTATCTGCTCTTCACGGAATGCCTGGGGCCGATCTGCATACTTCTGCTATAATGAGCCGTTCCAAAACCAACGTGACTTTGAACTGTTACTGCATGAGCAAACCATTCAAGATTGGAGAGACCTGGACCAGATTCACCCACATGATGCACATGTTTTGTACTCTTGTCAGAGCCAAGTGAATGAGAGGGAGGCACAGGGGGAGACAGAGGGAGAGGGCGGCTGAGGACAAAAGGCGGAGGGGGAAGGGCTGAGGGGTAGGCAGCAAGGCGATCGTGTGCGTCCCAGGCGTGGGGTCAATAAGAAAATGTGTCAGGCGCACGCCAGGGGTTTGGGGGGTGGAGGGTGTGAAAGGAGCGTCAACCCCCTCCGTGATGCAAGCACGGCACGTTGACGGACGTCCGCGTGTGCTTGCAAACGTGCGCACAGCCCCTTGACCACACCCTTACCCGCCACCGCCGGCGCCCCGCCCCCTCCCCCGCACACCATTGTTGATGTTGGTGCCTGTTGCACGCAATACGGGGTGCGCTGCGCAGTGAGGTGCGGTTGCGTGTAGGGGCGGACTGACTGGCACTGGTCCAAGGTACCACCGGTGTCCCAAGCAAGCACGTGTCGGAACATCTCGCCCCCCGCCCAATTTGCGCCTGCCCGCGTTACCAGCACACCACCACAAACAACCCTGGCACCAAATGATACACGTGGGGCGCGGGAAGGGGCGCAGCGCGGTACCTGCAGGTCAGGGACGCCGCAGGCGTGCCTGAGTGCACTGTTCGGCAATTGCTGCGACCACCGGCGGAGTCCACGCAAAATACTCATGCCAGCCAGCATTGCTTTACGCCGCAATGCCTAGGTTTCACATTAAATCGCCCACCCCAGAAACGGAGGAATTACCTGCATAAAATGGCACAAATTTGGGCACCACAAAATGCCTCTGACAAGTGGCTAGAACAGGCCACATAGTACAAAACATAAGCTCATAGTACAAAACACATGCTTCTAGCAGAGTCATGAGGACATTTCACACCCGTTTTGGAGTGCCCATAGGGAGTCAGATTGGCTGGTGGGACGATCAGAAATGCGCAACCAAACCAACTCTGCCTTCATACCTTCCACTCAATACCCCTCACCATTTTTCACGCTTTCTCTCCAGGCGTAGACTCTCTGGTCACAACTTGATATCGAGCAGCTCCGGCAACAACAGCACAGAGTTCCTTACGAGCTTAGAATCTGCACTAAATGCAACTGGCACTGTGTCTGAGATGAAGAGCATATTTCCTTAGATTGCCCAAATGCTGACTTGGCAAACTAATCCGTGACCGCCAACTCTTCTGCTCACCCCCTAGTAGCTCAAACAGGCTAAGAGACTTTATAAGCCAAGCAGACCTCAAAGGCCTGGCCCTGTTTGTGCATCATGCATGATGGGTGTCTGGAATGCTGTGCCTAGATCTCAGATCACAACCTTGCCTGCCTTTTCTTGGTTTCTGTTGCAGGCCTGTTTCGACTGTAGCTAAGCTGCCCTCGTTTGGCAGGTACAGCTCTGTAACCTTACCTAACCTTCAAGGGCTTATTTTCCTTTCATATGACTCGAGCACCTTTAAAGACTTGGTTTAGGTTGCAGGCCTTTTGTTGGTTTCTGTTGCAGGCCTGTTTCGACTTTAGCTAAGCTGCCCTCATTTGGTGGATACAGCTATGTAACCTAACCCATTTAATTTCCTTTCTCAGCGGCACACCAAACGTTGCTATTTCAGTTCAAAAATCATGGACTACTCATGTCTGGCGATGACCAACTTCTTTTGGTTTTCAGTCTTGCTTTTCACCAAAACATCTGGCTTCCAGACACTACCTTTCTCCTGATTTGAGCGCTTTAGTTTTGGTTGAGGGTTGCAGGCCTTTTAGGCTTCAGCTAAGCTGCCCTCGTTCGGCGGATACAGCTATGTAACCTAACCTAACCTGGCGATGACCAACCACAAACCAATCAGCCTAATGGCCAGGCTGGGTGATGATCCTATCTTGTCACGGACAAATTATGGTTTAAACCTCGGATGAAATTGCCCCTTCTATCCTAGGTGTCGACCTGACACCCTGATGCATTTCGGGGTAAAACCCTTTATTACAAAAAAGTTTACACACTCGGACCTGCCTCCAAAGTTGTGTGCCTTTCATGCGCTTAAAGTTACCAACATGATCACTGAAATTCCATTCCATTCCGCACTCGTTTTCGCGAAGCACTCTGACACCATCGTCTGATCAGTCAACCCTCTCAGCAGGCACATTCCCTTCCCATTTAGCAAACCCTTGATCAACCGCAAACCCATTTAGGCTCCTTGCATCCGCATCTTGATCAAGCGCTTGACTGCGGATAGCCAGTACCCACACTCATCCCAGTCGGTGGTTGTCATTTGCACCTGTATTTTGCAAATACGCACGAGGCAAGCGTGAGAGATTAAATTTACCCACCCCGTGCAGACTCAGCACTGTCACTACTTTGGATGTGAAGCTATAGCTGTGCAACCTAACGGGGTACTCAGGCCAACACGCAACAGGCCTTTCTCCCTAATTAATGTATGGAGTGTTTTCACTGCCTACATAGTCTTCTTCTTTTCTTTTAGGCCAACATGGGTGCACCCAGCGCACATGTTTGCGGGGCAGCCTAGGATGCCCAGAGAACAGCCAAGAGATGCACAATCAAACCTGTACACACCTGTATGTGGTTGGCTGTGTGCCAGTCCGCTGCATCTATTGCAGTGCAGAGCTGCAGCAGCTTGGGCACCACGCCCTCGCTCACTTCTCCTGCGTTCAGCCGCCACAGCAGCTGCCCAAGCTTCTTGCCGTTGTCATCCATCTCGCGCTTCTTGGCTGCAGCCGCAAGAAGCACCAGGGCCATTGTACAGGGAATTTGCCAGGCCAGGCAAGCAGGCATGCAGGCTCTGCGCCAACATTGTGCACCCTGCCCCGTACTCAGCCGTGATGCTTGAGCGTTTTTGAGCACGTCTGTAATAAAAGGGCTTGTGAGGATCAATAGGATCAATACCACATTTATTCCCACAGGCCCTCCAGTGCATTGACCGTCCTAAGAGAGCCTTTGCAGTTGCAGCCAGTCGCATCGAGCTGGTCAACCCTGTTGTCATCTGGCCCTGCTCGAGTTGATGAGCCACATTCCCAAACCAATAGTGCCTGCAGACTCGTGGCGCGTGCTCCCTGCTGCCTGCTGGTGCCTTGGCAGGTCGCTGCAAGCGCGGCAGGCCCCTGTCAAGCAGCCCAGCTGCTGCCTCAGCCCAGCAGCACGCCACACTCTGCAGCCTGGGCATGCTCATTTTTTTCACTTTGCCCTTGCCTGGCCCGTCCCACATGTTCCAGGGGCTGAGCCATGAAGCGCACCCACCAGGGTTTGTGGCAAAAGGCGTGCAAGAGGCGTGCAGGTTGACCAGGGAAGCCACGATGGGCTGCTGGTCCGCAGGCACGCGCGATGTGTCTGCAGTGGCAACCTGCAGGGGCAGGAGGTAGTGCGGATTCGGGAAGACAGCACTGATGCAGGGCGCTCGTGTCCTTGAACATGTGCGTGCGTGTGCGTGTGTGTATGTACGCGAGCATGCGCGTGCGCGTTTGGGGATATGTGCATGTGTGCCTGCTTGCGTGTGTGAAAAAGTATGCGCGTGTGCAAGCATAAGCGTAGGCCCCCTTACATACGCACATTTCAGCAGCAAAACGAGCACGCTGGCACCCACCGAAATGTTGGCAGGTGGGCCAGGGGGCGGGGGTGGGGGTTGCGGCTTGGCGGGCGGCGCGGGCGCCGCTGCAGCCATGGCTGCGCCTGGCATGCCCATGCCCATGGGGCCTGCCACCATGCCGGGCATGGCGGCGGCAGCTGCCGCCGGGGCGCCCCCTGGGCCGCTGAGCTGCTGCTGCAGCAGGCTGTTGGGCGCTTGCGCGGTGGCGGCAGGGGCTTGGGGCAGGCTGGTGGCAGGCGTGGTGGTGGGCATGAAGTAGGAGGTGGGCTGCGAGGGCTGTGAAGACACGGGTGTGGCAGTGCCGCTGCTGATTCGGGAGACGCCACCAAAGATGG
>LKMJ01002532.1_pt1 | contig 16823 bp, 13 predicted proteins | sample 643391 | NCBI WGS metagenome assembly LKMJ01 (sample SAMN04112250, study PRJNA286221) | soda lake metagenome | biome: soda lake; feature: Kulunda Steppe; material: water; isolation source: sample PL-Br10 brine of Picturesque Lake | place: Russia: Kulunda steppe | collected 2010-07
ACGAGCAGTTTGAGGCAGCGATGGCAATTTCTGAGCATGTCGAGTCGACTGAGCGAGGATATCCTGACTCAGCAGTTGAAGCCCACTGGGGCGATATTCGAATGTACAACTACTTTGTGAATGGCGAAGCACAACGGTACAACAGCAATTTTGAATCGGTCTTGACTGCTGAGAATCCAGATGACGAACGAACTGGGCTCCGCGAAAGCGGTCGCTATATTGTGATTACTGAGGAAGAAGGTCTGGAAGCACTAGGGTATCTGCGTCTGTTTGAAGGACTTGGTGTTGGACACGGTGATGCCGAGTCGACTGGCCATTTCCAGCCGGTGTATGTTGGCGATGAGGTTCGGGCGTTCACTGTTGTCGAGGGGGCCACGATTGAAGTACGTGGATCTGAAGGAACAGAGGTGACCGCAACAACGACTGTGAGTATTGATGGCCAAGCACTGTCCTACGAGCGGTCTGGAGAGGTTGACGATGGGAGTGCAACACTTACTGTAGCCCACCCAGGAGAGTACACTGTTGAGGGTAAGACTATTCAGATTTCGGACGAGCAAATCAACAACGGCGGTGAAGTGACTGTTGATTTGGCTTCTTGATCCACTTGAGAACTCTTGGTGCGATTAGCGGTGATAACGACTACGACGACATCTCTTACGTACCGATAGCGTATTTTCGTAACGGATCTGCGCAAGTTTATTCGGCGCTAGCCTCACGGCTCGGCGGTCGGTGTGTTGTTTTATACTGAGGGTGCTTAGTTTATTACTTCTCTTCACACGTTCGTAAAAATACTAGACACCTCTACCGATTCTCAAGATCACTCTCAACGACACCCTTAGACACCTCCCAGTCGACTCCAACCAACCCGTTCCACAAAACACCTCACTCAAGATACTCACCATCGGGTAGATTTCTCTGGGTAGTTGCCTACAGAGGTAAGATTCAAACGAAGCGAATCTGAGCGTTAGCACCAAACTGACTCCCGCCAGCAGACACTAACACACCAGCTATTAGTCGAATCAAGCTTTTTGGTTCGACATGTCGATTCACTATTGACCTCCTCCGCATTCAAGCCGCGCTCTTCGAACCGATTCAAAGAGTTTCTTAGGACCACCTGTAGAATGAACTGTACATGCGTATTTTACGTGTCGCACAGAAAGTGTACCCTGAAGTGAAAGGTGGCGGAGCCTATCACGTTCACGCAATGAGCCGTGACCAAGCAGAGATGGGCCATGACGTGACCGTGCTGACAGTTCGCCAAGACGAGTCGTTGCCACACGTTGAAGAGCGTGATGGTTACACCGTCGTTCGGTACGACCCTACTGTGAACCTACTCGGGAACGACATCAGTCCGGGATTGGCACAGTATCTGCAAGCGGCGGAGGATTTTGACGTGATGCACGCACACTCGCATCTGTACTTTTCGACGAATCTGGCTGCATTAAAACGGCAGCTTGGGGATATTCCACTGGCGATTACGAACCATGGATTGTATAGTCAGAACGCTCCGGAGTGGGTGTTTGATCTCTATTTACAAACCGTAGGGCGCTGGACGTTCAATCAGGCCGATGTGATTTTTTGTTATACAGATGCCGACAGGGAGAGAGTTCGAGAATTGGGAATAAATGCGCGGGTTGAGGTTGTTTCAAATGGGATTGACACGAAGCGGTTCACTCCAGAGGGTCCGGAGAGTGCGCTGATCAATCATGATGGATCTACCGTACTATTCGTTGGAAGGTTGGTGGAAGGGAAGCGTCCTGAGACCGCAGTAGATGCTGTGGAGCAACTCCCAGAAAACATAAGATTATATATCTGTGGTGAAGGACCGGAACGTGCAGAGTTAGAAAATAAAGCTAGCGAGCAGTGTGTATTTCTTGGAAACATCCCATACGAAGAGATGCCCGCGGTATACCGGGCTGCTGACCTACTGGTGTTGCCAAGCCGTGCTGAAGGAACTCCCCGCACTGTTATGGAAGCTTTATCTTCCGGCGTCCCTGTGGTGTGTTCAGATCTGGAGCATGTACGGTCCGCTTTTGGAGATTCGGTGATTTATTCAGAGTGTGAGGAAATTAAGAATTTGGCGGACACAATCGCAACGACACTGGCTAAGGATCATACAGTATCACTTAGTTCTCATTTTAGATGGCAAAATACTGTTGAAGAGACGACTACGATCTTGGATGAGGTTACAGATCGGAACTAATCTATGGATGATAATTTAATTCTAGGTAGTCTCTTATCGAAGACAATAACACAGCGGTGTTTTTAGAAGTTGGTAGGTGGGTCCGTGCAACATGCAGATTGCGGATGCAGCACTCTTGCGGCTTCAGTTCCGATCTGCTAGAATTAATCAAGGGATGGTGTACTGCCTGAATCTAGCAATTCACAGCTGAAGAGCCACTTTCCACAGAGACATCAACGTCAGAGTTTGTAACAAACCGCAAGTTCGCCGAACGGTGTATTATAGCTTTCGACCATTGGTTAAGAAACTCAATCTAACACGCAAATAATAATACACGGGTAATTGTGATTTGCCATATGGGAATTCGATCACTCCTCCGTTTTGCAAACCTCACTGATTTAAAAGATGGTATTAAAAACCCAAAAAAAAGTGTTCGCGTGATTAAGCAAAATATTGTTGGGGGCCATACAACCAGTATCACAGATAATTCAGAATACACAAAATATCAAATTGAAAATGTAGTAGAGCTACTTGATGCTGATAGAGGAAATGTCGAGAACCTCTTGGAGAATGCCCGAACAGGCCGAATTAACCGTCGAATTGAAAAATGTGAAAATAAGGTGGAAAACAAACCTTTCTCGCTGGGAGGAATGATGTTGGGTGGGGAAACAGCATATTTGTTGACTCGATTGCTGGAACCAGATACCGTGTTAGAAATAGGTGTCGCAAACGGTATTTCTACGCTATATATTCTTGAAGCATTAAATGAATTGGAAACTACTGCCGATGTACGAGCGATAGATAAGCCACAATTTGAATCAGATATCCGTGAAAAAAGAGGCGCTCGTGGACTTTCTGGGGTCGGTGGAATAATTCCAGATGAAAAAGAAGCTGGCTGGGTGGCACCGATTAATCACAGATCAAGACACGAATATCAATACTATGTCGGAGATTTCACTGAAGTACTTCCAAAAGTTGTTGACTCGATGCCACCAGTTGACTTGGCAATATATGACGCCAGCAAAGATGTTGACGAAATGCAAATGGCTTATGAGATTCTCATCCAATCGCTTTCTTCTCAAGGCGTTTTACTCTCGGATGATATTAAAGTAAATGATGCATTTTCACAGGTGACGGAGCAGAATGGAGGTAAAGTAGTTAAATTTGGTGGTATTGGAGTTTTCAAAAATGAATTATAAAATATACTCTGAGTTCAATTATGCTTCCTTGTCGACACGGGATGAGAAAATCCAGACTGGAATGTTGCTCTCAGGTCAGCGAACAAACCGACAATCTCACAAACTATCCCACAAAAGGAGTTCTCAAACAATGGGTCAAGAACTGAGGCAGACTTTTTATGACTGACTGTTATAAAAAGCAAGAGGAGGTTGCCGAATTTTACGATGAGGAAGCGAACTCATACGATGAGCGGTTTAATTCTCCCGCTGGAAAATACATTCACGAGCGACAAGTTTCAATTATTTTGGAACAACTAGGAGATATCGAGGGCAAAACAGTTCTCGAAATAGCGGCGGGAACCGGTCGATTTACTCACGAATTAGTAGAACAGGGAGCAAACGTGATCGTTGTAGATGTTGCACGAGAAATGCTCGAACAAAACCGAGACACAACACCCGGTGCTACTTTTATACACGGAACCGGAACATCACTTCCGCTTGGAGATGAAACAATCGATGCGTGTGTAACAGTAAATTCTCTGAATCACATCCCGGGACATTGGAACGTTGTCGACGATGTGTACCGGGTATTGAGATCCGATGGAATATTCTTGGCTAATTATCCAAATTTGCTGAGTAATCGACTTCCAACTGGGCTGTACGTCAATCACAAGAATAGAAATATTGGGGGCGGCGTCTACACGAAGTGGTTCAACATCTTCACAGTCAAATCACGACTGGCCAAAGCAGGATACAGCGTTGAGGCATGTACGGGTGACCGGCTCATTCCAGTCAAAGCAGCTTCCAAAGTTACAATTCCGATAGCACGGGTTACTGAACGATTCGCCGGTAAAACAGCACTATCGAATCTCTGCGTCTCCCCGTTTGTCACTGCTCGAAAGCCATGAAGATTGGATTCGTGGCCACAGAGGTTGGAAAGCAAGAAGGCGGCGCGTATATGGGAGGGAATGTAAACAATATCATTACGTTGTCGCAAGCACTTGCGGAGCGCGGTCATGAAGTTACAATCATCACGACAACGCCCCGTGATCCAGCCCCCGATCCAACTGGTGACATTACCTGGGCAAACGTCTATGAGTATACGCCGAGATTTGATCATGGTACACCTGGCTACTTTGCCTCATTCTGCACTTACGCGGTCAGGAAGATAAAGAAGCTTTGGCAGGCAGGAGAACTGGATGTCGTCACGATTCATGCTGGATTCTCACTTTGGGGATTAATTGGACGTGCGCTCGCACTGCGAACGGACTGTCCCGCTGTGCACGTACAGTATTGTCCTGTTGGTCAACCATCGGGAAGCCGATTGTACGACACGCTGCAGCAGCCTTGGTTCTCTCGTAAGTATCTCTCCGGGGCAGACGAACTGGTCGGGGTTTCTCCCGTCGTAAGTAGGTCGTTAGAAGAGGTGACCGGGCGGTCTTCGGTACAGACAATTCTTCCGACGATTGATACGGAGCGATACGCGCCATTCCCAAAGACCGAAAAACTGGATACGTGCACAATTTCGTATCTAGGGAGTCTTAAAGAACAGAAAGGCCTGGATTTACTTGTTGAGGCGTTCGAGAGACTTCGTGAGAATTACGACTGCCGTCTGCAGCTTGGTTTAGAGGTGCGATCCGAACGGAAGGACAGTCCACTAACCCACAAGATACAGAGTAATCCTGACATCGACGTTAGCGGTATCGTTGACGATGTTCCGAAGTTCTTAGCTCAGAGTCACGTGTTTGCCGTTCCATTTCGAACCACAATGGGGCCAGCGGATTATCCTGTCGCTGCGCTGGAAGCACTTTCTTGTGGTGTTCCTCTTGTTGCAACAGACGTTGGCGGCTTGCAGCAGTTGATAGACGACAGCGATGGGGGAATTTGCGCCGGAGAACCCGAAACAGATAATCTGCGAGCGGGCCTTTCACGGATTTTCAAAAACGAAGAATTGCGCACGGAACTCGGGGAAAATGGTGCGGAGTACATCCGTCGGTCCTGCTCCGTGCAGGTTGTGTCAGATATATTTATGGATGTTCTTCGACCCCTCGTCTCCGAACAAGGTTAAGATATCTTTCCGAACAGTTTTTGACTTCATACAGAAAATCAGGAGATAGATCCGTGTCCGATTCTCCAAACCTCACCTATCTCATTACTGGGACTCAGTACGGCGGTGCGACCATCGGGATGGTCCGATTACTTTCTGAACTAGATCCGGAGGAATTCGACATCACCGTCGTTGCGATTGCAGAGACCGAAGAGGGAGTCGTTCCCAAAATACCGGATTACGTGACGTTCAAACGACTGGGGCTGCCGAATAAACTCTCGGTTCATCGCCTTTTACCACTAGTCAACGTATTACGTGCTACCGACATTTTAGTCTGTTCCGCATTTCATGCCTCTGCTGTCGGAGCACCACTGGGACGCGCAGTCGGCGTTCCGCAGATACTCGTCTGGCAGCATAACACCAACTATCAGAGCCGATCTCGTGAGCGTATCTTCCAGACGAGCTATCGACTATCAGATATGGTGTTAGCAGATTCTGAAACCGTCAAAAAGATGCTCCACTGCCGGTTCGGTGTCCCGAACGAGAAGATCGCTGTTCTTCCGATCGCAGGGGTAGACACGACACGGTTTTCACCCGCAGACAAGTTAGACAAACAGGCCGAAGATCAAATTACTGTCGTCACAATCGGGAGACTGGTTGAACAGAAGGGTTATTTCGATCTTATTGAATGTGCCAAAAGAGTGAGTAACGATTTCCAATTCCAGATCGTTGGAACAGGGAAGTTACGTGAGCAACTGGAACGTCAGGTGCCCGAAAACGTGACCTTACTGGGCCGTGTTGACGACGCAGACCTATTGAACACGCTCACCCAGGGTGATATCTATTTCCAGCCATCGAAACACGAAGGGCTATGCATGACCGTCATTGAAGCAATGGCTTGTGAACTGCCCGTAGTCGCAAGTAGAGTTGGAGGAATCACAGAATCTGTGGTCTCCGGAGAAACCGGCTATCTCTGTGAGTCCGGTGATGTCGGCTGTTTCTGTGAGCACCTGCGAACACTCAGGGATGATGCCAAACTTCGGCGTGAAATGGGCACTGCGGGGCGAAATCGAGTTGTTTCACAGTACTCAAACTCAGCACTGGTAGCCGAATTTCGTGACGCTGTCAAGAGTATCACATAAGAACAAAAAGGGCCACGCAAGAACGCTAGAAAGCCAGCGGTTCGCGCGTTCTTTATCCTATGTACTCACGTTGATTAGTTCCATGTGTCGGCTATTATTCGGGCCAGGCACATCCACACAAATGTATTCACCTAGTCTATCCCACCGGGGATGTAGATCTCTTCGAACATCTTCCAAGACCGGACCGTAGAAAGTTGCGACTTCAATAAAGTTGCCAGAATCCATATCCAGCACGTAGAGATGCAGCTCACCACAATCATCAGGGTACGTATCCAAAGCTATTAGATTGTTATTAGCAGGTGAGAAACTTGGGTGGGAGTCAAAATTCACGCCTTCAATATGTAGTTCAGTTTTTGATCCAGATTGTACATCATAAACCCGGTAGACGGTATCTTTTTCAATCTTTTCAGGTGTTTTAACAGTTGACAATATTTTTGAGTTGCTTTGCCAGGTTGGGTGAGAGGGATTGCCATCTGATTCCAGAAGCTGAATATTTTTTCTGGGGATATCATAACAAAATAAGTTTGTCGGTCTAAATTTACCATTTTTATTATACCTATGCAAGAATAGGAAGTAATTACTGTTTGGTCCAAACATGAAATTCATCACATATTCGTGTTCACCTGCTGGGAATCCACCTACTTTCGAGATGTCCTCAATCGATAAAATAAGCTCTGCAGCGCCAGTATCAAGATCTAGCAAGTGGATTCCTTCACCCGAGGGGGTCGCTTCGTCTGCGGTCTCGTCTGGAAAGTTTGGATACCCATAATCGGGAAGTAGCCGTTCGAGACGGGCAAAGTTAATTGAGACAGCATACCTTCCATCGGGGCTCACATCGTAGATTGGATAGTTATATTCTCGTATGATTTCCCCAGACTGAACATTCTGGATGATAGATCCGAAGTTTCCCTCGACAGTTCGATTGTAAATTACATTATAATTGGTGTTGGGAAACCACTGCAGACGACATCCCTGTTGCCAGTTCCAGGTATCTGACTCACCAAATGGTACAGTTTGCTCCGTGGCTGTATCGTAATAACACAACTCAAGAGGTTCCGAACGCCTCGTTTCCCGTGAGACAGATCCAGTAACGCGATTCAAGAGTACGCGACGATTTTCAGGACAGAATGGAGAATTATCGTAGAAGCCAAAGAAGACGTTGTGATCTTGTTCTCCGATACGTGTTGATGTAGTATTCACCTGGTTATTCGGTGGTGATATCGACCGGTGTCGAACGTTCCGATTCAACCGATAATAGACACGGTTCGCGTCCTCTTTCCCGAGAATAGGCACTAAACCTTTTCTCAGAGCTTTAATACCGAGGCCGGTCACACCAGCGGTTCTATATTTCTGGGCCACTTTTCGAAGCATCTTATTCGTTCACCTTCCACTCCTTCGTTCCGAGGTAAACGTGGTGTTTGTGGCGTGCCAGCACCTGAACAGGAACGCGGTCTATGTCAAGGACTTTCGCAACCGCCAAACGGTGTCGACCACCACCATTAAATTGTAATTCACCATTCCGAGAGATATTCACGTAAATTTCTCCAAATGGAATGTGATGTAGTTCCTTCTGGGTTAAATATCCGTTTGATTGCATTGATTGATAGAGGTGGTCAACGTTTTCCAATTTGTTCTCGAATTCATCAACGCTATCGGACGAGTACGAGGTGAACCCGGACGTTATCCGTTCGACGTGTTTCCGATAAAAATCCGTCTCTTCCCACGGCAGTTCGTTGGCAAACCGATCGTACACGCCGTCAAAGATTTCGAGTTCCGAAAACTCGACATCAGTTCTATCCCATTCACCAGACTCAATCGAACCCAGAGGAATATTTTCAGAAGAAAAGGCATCGTTCGGATCAAGATGAACACTGTTGGGTTGTCCGATTTCGCCGGTAACGAATCGAATCTGCTGTGGATCGACCCAGATTGGAGTAATCGGTTCGTATTGGCACGAGTGTTTTAGAAACAGATACTTCTGCTTCCGTAGCCAGCAACCCATCTTGTTTCCAAATAGTCTAGATTTTATCATCTGTAGCATTTGTTTTGGGTTGTCCGTGTTATTGTGATTGACTTATTAGAGCTGATTGACGTTGATGGTTAGCAAGATTATCTGCCCTCGCGTTTCAGTACGAGTTCCATTCCAACGTTGTAGACCAACTCATCCTCGAACGAGTCAACTTCATCGTACGATGCATGGACAAGTTCGAACCCATTCTCACGGAGGACATCAATGACGAATTCGTGATCGCTGTCGTCGATGTATCCAGCATGAGTTTCGATGAAGATCAACATCGGGTGTGTGGATTCGAGAACACCCATCATTCCCTTGAACACTTCAACTTCGAATCCTTCGACATCTAGCCGGAGTACGTCAATACTATCGGGTGGGAGCTGCTGGTCCTGCAGGAACTCGTCAATCGAATATTGTTCGACCTGAATGACGTCCTCGATCACGTTGTCTTCCTTTCGAATCTTGTCAGTCTTTATTCGGCTATGGTTTGTTTTTTTCGTCACCTCGAAGTCTGCTATTCCTGATTCGGCACTGATAGCGGCTTGATAGGTTTCGACGTTGTTCTGTGCGCCATGGAGTTCGATATTTTTCAGGAGAATCTCGTAGTTTTTCGGTGAAGGCTCGAAAGCGATGATCTGCGCTTGGTCATTCAACACCTGGTATTCTACGAGAACATTCCACCCGAGGTTGGCTCCGACCTCGAAGATCGTTATCTGTTCATCTGTACTGGACCGGAATTTAGAAAGCTCCGACTCGAATACTTCTTTCGTTTCTGTTTCTCGGGTACCGTGTATCAACAACTCCCGTGAAAGTCCTCTATCGTATGGATCAAGGTACATTTCCCCGAGTTCTGTGGAAAATAGCGAAGGAGAGCCGTTCGTTTGCTGCGCGTACCACAAATACAAATCACGTCTTAAAAATATCTGAGTAAGCCACGAAAATGCCCCTTTCAGATTTCCCTGTACAACATTCTCAATTAATTTCCGCGCTGGTCGAACTCTGGTATGATGGTAGGCTCTTGACAATAACCCACTGATACCCCTTTCGTTATAGATATTAAGGCACTTTTTGAAAAATCTCATAGTACAAACATTCGCTATATCCTACTATTCAGTAGCACTGGCTAAATCAAAAAGTTCCCGGTTACAAACAAGGACGCTGCTCTCCGATAGCCGAATGTATGCCATGGCCACAAAGCAGTTGATAAGTTTGTGATTCGGTGCACCAAGCATGGAGTCACTTTGAAAACACCGATCTTGTTCTTAATTTTTATTTGGGAATTACTAATGGTTAAAAACGACACTCGATTTAATTGTTGAATATCCTTGACAACCTTCGATATGATTTTTGAGCGGGTTCATAGATTCCCAACGATTTTGATATCTTTCTTGCTGGCACCCTCTTCTTTATTTCATGGATCGCTCTTCCGTAGGAGATTGTTGATACTGCTGAGCGGTAGCTGTGAAGTCGAAGACGACAAGGGCACCGCTCCCGCGGTGCCCGACACGAATGATTCCGCTTGATGTGTTTGGGTCGGAATCGGTCGCAGCAGACCTGTTGCAGCAGGTTCGCTGGCGTGGCGGTGTGACTTGTCCTCGCTGCCGTTCTTACCGCACGGTCAGAAACGGCAGCTACAGAGAGTTTCAACGGTATCTCTGTAAGAATTGCGACCGCACGTTCAACGATAAGACTGGCACGATCTTCGCTCACTCAAAGATTGCACTTCGTCTGTGGCTGTTCTCGATTTATGCGTTTCTCCGGTTTAACACGAGTCTCCGCCAACTTCAGTGCGAGATCGACGCAACACACAAAACGATCCACCGGCGCATCGAGCGCTTTGCCAGAGCGCTCGATGCGCCTTCCCTCAAACTCGCTGGCCCGGTTGAAATCGACGAAGTATACGTGTCTGCCGGAATGAAAGGCCACGCGGGCGTGGCTCGTATAGCGACGACAAGCCACCAGTATTCATTATCTCTGACCGCGGCACTGGACAACGATACGTGATCCCGGCGAAAGCCGCCACTGAATCGACGATTCGACTCCTGCTCGCCGACCATCAAGATGAGTCGCTCACCGTCTATACCGACCGCTTTAGAGCGTACGAACCGCTTGACGAAGACGACGCATTCGACCGGGAATACGTCGTCCACGGCGACGGCGAATACGCCGACGACGAGGTGCACGTCAACACCTGCGAGAGCCACGTGTCGCAGGTGCGACGGTGGCTCTCGCCCCATAGAGGTGTCTCAAGAGACAATTAACACAATATCTCAGAGCGTTTCAGCTACGGCGAAAATTATACCGAAAACCGGGGCGAGAAGCACTCAGACACGCCATCCAAGCAACTCTCTGAAATCAACAATGTGCTACGCAAGAACGTAGTACATTTATTTTTGTGACAGATATCGATACATACGGAAGGTGAATTCGTCCAACGGTTTCGGGAGTCCCCTGACAGCTTTTCGTTTTGGAGATTTAGGATAGCTTTCTTCTTTCATTTGAATCTCCATCGAGTTGAGAACATCAAACAGCTCAGAGGGACCACTCCACTTTGTTTCGTCCAACCACATTTGTTGGTCGGTCAAAAATTCATATTTGGCTGGTGTTGCTTCTATTTTTTCGTTACTAAAACGCTTTATTAATTCATTGATCATGACATCATCCATTTTAAACCCGAAGACCTCAGGATTTGCTCCGGACACGAATAATCCTAGAATGTTACGGTAGCATTCTTTGCATCGAAAACAATAATCACCTGGCGGGTTCTCCTGACATAGATCTAAGTCAAAATCAAATCCATCACCAAGTGTTTCTACAATCTGATTCCATTTCTCTTGTCTGGACAAATCAAAGTCGACAAGTTCACAATCTTTTCCTGCCCACCTGACCGAACTGGATACTGCAGGATGATGGACCTCTGGTTTCCTTCTCAACATCGGACCTGTGGCCCCTGAGGCTTGATATATCGGATGAAGATCCTGTGCGATTGAAAAAGGGGCTAAAATGCCTAGATATCCAATGCCGATCTGAACTGCACCGTGCCAACCCCTACCAAATTCAGGTTTATACTGAAGGTTAAGCCAGGATTCATCCAGAAGATTAGATCTTGAATTCGTTTCTATAAAATAGCTGTCTGTACCAAAATGGTCAGCAAACCGTTCTACGTGTCGTATGTGGGTGTCCCAATCTTCTTTATTATCTTTTTTTCTTTTTATTGTAATCAGTGAAGGACACTCTGATCGGCGACGCAAATATGAAGCAGTCGAATCTACACCACCCGTAAACAACATAGCGGGTGACCCATCTTTTTTCGTGTCATTCCGGACTGTTCTATTGATGTTTACTTTCCCAGTTAGATCAATACCAACATTGGCGGTTTGGTAGACTTGACGGTACCCCTCTTTTATAGAGTGGAGAGCTTCCGCCATCTCCTTGTCAAGCGCCTTGATGTGAAGTGTGTTCCCCGTTATCCAGGCGAAAGTGCAAAGATTTGTAACAAGCGGTATCGAAAGGATGCTCTCATCTAGATTTGTGATGTTAATGGGATAACTAACCCGTAATTCTGTATCGCGAAAATACTTTTTCAGCCTCCAGTCAACACTAAAATCATGTACTAGAGTATGACCATTTTCGATGGTTATCTCACCAGATCGAATATCTCCCATGATAGTCAATTACCAAGTCAGTTAATAATATCTTTGGTATTTGTGTTACAACAATGTCAAGTAGCCCACCGAAATAGGTTAAAGACGTTTTATGACATTATTAGATTCCTTTGCGTATCTGAGCGGACCTTTCGCTTGCTGGCGGTTGCTAAACAGCCAATAAAACATTCTTCCAATTGTTATGATACGCTCAACTTGTGTTCTGATCGGAAGATTCTCCCGATCTGCACGTTTAATCCACGCAATTCTGAGGGCGACTATGACTACCGTCTTAATAATGACTGTTGTAGATAATTGATCGTGTCGCAAGACCCTCTATAATTCAGTAGGAGATGACTCCCATGGAGACGGGGTCACTTATGATGTTCAACCCAGAGGGGCACCCGTACACGTTGAAATCAACGATTTACTTCCAGAGAGTGATTGAATTAAATTATCCTTCTGATTGGATTAAATATAAATCAGAATACGGCCCATCGTTCTTCAGTAGTTCATTGTGTTGACCAAATTCGATAATTTTACCGTCTTCTACGGTATAAATTCGGTCAGCGTTTTTGACGGTTGATAAACGGTGTGCAATCGTGATGATTGCGTAGTCACGATCCATCGATTCAATTCCTTCCTGAACCTGTTGTTCTAAATTCGAATCCAAATCGCTCGTTGCCTCGTCGAGAATCAGCAAATCCGCATCTTCTAACAGCGAACGTGCCAGTGCAACCCGCTGCTTCTGACCACCGGAAAGTCGTACGCCGTCGTCACCAAGCATCGTATCGTAACCGTCGGGAAGGTCGTCAAGAAATTCGTCGACACGCGCGATTTCGCAAACCCGATCAAGTTGGGACTCCGTAACGCCTCGATTTCCGATCGTCAAATTGTATCTGAGCGTATCATTGAAGATGAATGGACTCTGGCGAACGACTGAAATTCGGTCCCGCCACTCGTCGGTATCCATCTCGTTGATTGGAATCCCATTTGCACGGATTTCTCCTCGATCAACGTCGTACATCCGCGCAAGCAACGAGACAATGGTTGACTTCCCGGCACCTGATTGCCCCACGAATGCAACGAATTCACCTTTATCGACCTCGAAATCAAACCCGCGTAGAACTTTGTCATCGTCGTTATAAGAAAACCACACATTATCGAATCGAACATTCCGAATCTCTCCCGGGACGGGTTGTGTCCCTTCTTTGGGCTCGTGCTGAGATTCTAAATTGGTGAGGAATCGCTGTATCCGAACGAGGTGCGGGAGATGGTTCTCGATCTTGTAATACGTCTTGTTGAGTTTGCTCACATTCGGCCCGAGCTGAAACATCGCAAACAGGAAAACACCGAGTGCACTGAGTGATAGATCAGCGAACGTCAATGCAAAATAAATCAGGACGAACAGGAACACCGCAACTGACAGATTGTAGAAATTCTCAAGAGCTGCTTCGTTTCGTTTGAGTGTAATTCTCGAACGAGTGTATGTATCGACAGCATCAGCGAAATCGTTATACAGTTCGCCAGTAATCCCAAAAATACGGATATCTCGTATTCCCTGTGTTCCAGCTTGGGCGGCTTGTTGCCGTCGTTCGTTTGCCTCTGCGACTTGGTCACCAAGCTGATATCCCGGCTCAATCACACCCCGAAGAAGAACCGTGATACTGCCAAGGACAATTACTGCAAATAGTGTCAGTATAGGTGAAACAACAAGCGCGATAAGTAAATATATGAATGTAAAAAATGTCCGTTTTAAAATTCGTATACAATACCGGATTACGTAGGCGGCGTAGCGCGTTTCTGTAATGATGGCATTAAGGACATCGTCTGACCCTTTCGTATCATAGTACGACACTTGAGCATCAAGTGCGTGGTCGAATGCTCTAAGCTGAAGACTACGAGTATAGCGCATGATAAGTACAGCCTGGAGCCAAGAAACCAGAAAGGTCATCGTATATCTGAGAGTCATTACGACGGCAACACCAACAACAACGAACCCGAGCGTGATCGGAATTCCAAGCGTCTGGTAGACTGTGACGAACACTTCCATATAGCCATCTGCTTCTGCAACGGGATCATCAACTTGTACGATTTCGATAATTGGAAGAATGAAACTAAGTCCGATACCCTCTAACACTGCCGCGAATAGTCCTAGGATGACAATCAGTATGGAGAACCGAGGACTAAAACGGGCAACATCGACTAACGCATGAATTTTTTCGGAACGGGAAACCTCTGAAGTCTTCGACATAGAGAGTAATACTGCCATATGAATGAAGGATCATTATAACCCCGTCGATAAAGAACCGTTCCGTCTTCGAAAGTGTTATTTGGTCCAACTCCACACTGAATAAACGTGATATTATATACAACAATTTCCAAATGGTAGCTAATAATCCAGATTCTTTGAGACTGTTATTACGTCGAAGCCAAAGTAGCAAACTTATCAGTTGATCAAATTAGAATTGATCTCCCATTATAATCATCCTACACCATAGTAAATTATAATTTAAATCATGGTCCAAATAACTCCATATATTAAATCAATGGGACATGTTATAGTTCGTTGGAAGAACGCCAAACGTGCGCCGGGTGAAGCACCGATTAGCCCTTATCGAATTTACGCTGTTTCCCCGGATAGCATTACTCACCGAATAAGCCCAAACCCATTCGATCTCAAAGACGGTGGGCGTGTCGTTGACGGAGAGTGGGATTTAAACACTAAAGGCTTGACAAATAACGATGATCTTTATAATGCGATGATTGAGCGTTATAAAAATAATGTTGCTTGGGAAGATACACAGTTCTTCAATAAGCTGAAAGATAGAATTGTTAACAGAGGATCAGCGTGGGGAAGTATTACAACGGTTGAACAGTTACGGAATCGATATCAGCAACTGGACAAAGTCTACGAATTAATGTGTGAAAATGGTTATCAACCAAAGAGAAATATCAATCGAGTATACTGGTTCGATGAGATTACTGTAAATGTGGCGAGAGATGGTGAGTTAGTATTTGCCGGAAATGGAAACCATCGAATAAGACTGGCAAAATTACTAGATGTTGATGAAATTTTCGTACAGATCCTGGTTAGACACCCCAAATGGCAAAATATGCGAAGTAATTTCATGGAACCAAAATATTCGTCTAATAACATAGAAGTTAATCCAGATCACCCAGATATCCCTCGAATGTGAGGACTATGCATTTAACTCAGTCAGTACAAACCCAGTACCGATTCGACAAAGGAAGATTGATGTATACTGGTTAAATTATTGGCTTGTATGCGACACCGTATTTTTACTAGTCTCAATATGTTCTATTTTTTCTATTTTCTATTGCTGATCTCTTCAATGCTGATCGTTTCCAATATAGGGGAAACATTGTATTTTTATTTGATCTCCGCTATTTTAATGATTTTGTTGTTTCTAGTCAGTCAAACCTTTTCCAATGAATTAGTGATCGACAAAAAATTCATTATTATATTTGCCATTTATTTTGTGTGGTTGATTTTCACACTGCCTGTAGGGATTACTACTTTGGACTTCGGTTATGTCATCCTTACCCCATTAACTTTTCTAACACTGTTTTTAATGTTCCCACAGGTGATTCAGAAAAATAAGGAGTACATCCCTTTATTCCTGAGCTTCTCTGGTGGATTTTTGGTGTTTATTGGATTGATAATGTTGGTTGTCGAAGCACAAACTAGTTTCTCTTATGCCTCAACAACAGGCAGTGCTGTTTTGGGGGGTTGGAACATACGTATATCCTCAATATTTGCCAACTCTAACAACTTTGGAATGTATCTTTGTTTTGCCAGTATTTCATCCATATACCTCTACCTACAAAATCACAGATATTCTACCATTTTTGTTGGTGTGAACATATTGGGATTGATTTTAACTGATGCTCAAACTTCGTACTTAGCATTCATTGCTGGTCTCATTATAATATTCAGGTACCAATATGCCACATACCTTGTGAGTTTGGGAATGTTGCTGGGAACTGCATTTATAATTATGACTACTCAAGGAATAGTCGATGAAGTCGGGTTTTCAGAAATTTTTTCGGGGAGAAATTTCTTGTGGCAAGCAACTGTAAATAGAATAATTGAATCACCGATATTCGGAGTTGAACGGGGAACATCCAGTACTGAAATAGCTCCCTACATTCCAGAAGAGGCAGCACGACAACGAGGTTCTGGTACACATAGCACGTATCTAATCGTGTTATTGTACAACGGTGTTATTGGAGGGATAGCGTATATATTGGCATTTTGGTACCTTGCGATACAGTCTGCACGCTCAATTCAGACGGAATGGGGAGGATACGTGACTGGTGGACTTTGTTCGATAATGGTCATCATGGCGTTCGAATCACTGACTTTTGGAGGTCTTAGTATAGTTTCGATTCTTTTTGCTACCTTCGCAGGTCTAACTCACCAGCAGATTATTAAACAAGCATGATACAAACAAGACAGTCAGATAATATAGGAGCCCTATCAAATGATCTCTCTGAACATCTTTTTACCCGTGATTGATTTCATAAATGTCTTTTTTCCCAATATAGAAGCGAAATAGTGATACCAATGTTTTAATGATGGGTCGTAGGAG
>LKMJ01002533.1_pt1 | contig 16822 bp, 13 predicted proteins | sample 643391 | NCBI WGS metagenome assembly LKMJ01 (sample SAMN04112250, study PRJNA286221) | soda lake metagenome | biome: soda lake; feature: Kulunda Steppe; material: water; isolation source: sample PL-Br10 brine of Picturesque Lake | place: Russia: Kulunda steppe | collected 2010-07
GAGACGGCTGATCCGCTCGAACAGCTCTTTTCTGAGGCGGTCGGACGAGTCGTCGTCGAGACGACTGATCCTGAGGCCGTTCGGAAGCGGGTCGAAGGGATCGCTCCCGTCGAAACGCTCGGGAAGACAACGGACAGCGGGAAACTCGAACTCACGATTAATGGTGAGACACTCAGTTACACGGCAGAGGAGATCACGACGTTCCGCGACGTTATCGCAGCGGAGTTACAATAGAATTGATCACGGTTGAAACCCGGCGTTTCGTCCGTTCGAATTTCGGTGGTCGATTTTCTAACCGTGTGCCGATCGAGACGCTGATCCACGCGAGCGCGATGCCGAAGATCACGTCACTCGCCCAGTGAATCCCGAGGTACATCGTCGAGATGACGACGCTGACGGCGAGTACGGCCGAGATCGGAACCCACAGCGGATATTCGTCCCGAGTGGTCCACGCGAGCAGTGCCGCGGTCACGGCCATCGAGGTGTGAAGCGACGGGAAGACGTTCGTCTCGTCGTTGACAGCTGTCGTAACGAATTGATACTGAGCGTATTGGCTGTATAACAGTCCCTCGGCGTGATCGACGATTATGTTTCGAGGTCCGTACGCGATGAAGATGATGTAACACAGGACGCCGATGATGTAATTCGCCCCGTAGGCGACCAGCGTTCGCCGCAGCGGCTCCGGCTGAGGCAAGGCGAGATACGCCACGAGCGGGAAGACGAGCAAAAAGACGTACCCGTACACGTAGATGAACGCGAAGTACGCGGTGAGCTCAGGCGTTGCCATCGATTGAAGCCAAACGACGACTTGCGGCGTTTGATCGGGGAACAGCGGCCACAGTAACATTCCATCGAGGCTGTGAAGACGTCCGGTTATCCGGAATCCGATGATGAGCGAGAGATCGGGACCGATATCTCGGGCGATTTTGTTGGCGACAAGGACGATCGCGAGCAAGCCGACGTACGGTGCGATCGATGCGAAACGCGTTCGAAACTCACGACGTGTTTCGGCGATCCGTTCGCGACCGATGAGCAGGACACTCGCGATAACGAGCAGTAACAGGACGATTCCAACCAAGCGGCCGACGACGAACACGAGTGTCATGAATCACCCCTCCTGATGAGGGTATCGCCGTCGTACTGGTAACCCGCCTCTCGGAAAGCCTCGCGTGCTTGTTCGGGATCTATCTCCCCGTCCGTTCCAAAGAATGGCAGGCTCGCCTCGCCATCCCATTGAAGATCCTCAGGCACCCACCGGCCTGTGAGCGGAACCTGTGAAGGAGAGCCGTATCCGCTGAGCGATTCCGAGACGATCGACGTTCGATCGATATGGCGGGAGACGATTCGGCGAAAGTTCGGGTCGGTCATGGGCGATCGTCGGGCGTTATATCCGATGTGATAGAACGAATTCGCCGGCCGAATTCTCAACGAGAGGTCGTTTGCACGAACGACCCGAGGAACGACGCTTGCCTGCAAGCCATCAGCAGTGGAGTCCGCATCGTTGTCTAACAGAACTTGCACGGCAGCGTCGTGCGAAGGCACGACCGTGAATTCGATCCGATCGAACGGCGGATCGCCCGCAAACCGGCTCGGGATATCGTCAGGTTGCTCACGGTACACGAAATGGTCGGGGAACGTCTCGATCGACAGCGATTCGTCAGTTGCGGCATCGACGAAGCGAAACGGCCCACTGCCGACCGCCGCTTCGTTCGAGGTGATGAGCGCTTCGGTCGTCTGACCGACGATATCGACGCCAGCGAGATCGGCGGCTACTGCTCGGTCACGCCAGATATGTTCCGGAAGGATCGGAACGACGAGCGGGCGATAGGCAACCGAGCGGTTATCCGTCGTAAAAGTGATACGGAGCTCCCGATCCGAAAGCACGCTCACGGTATCGATAAGCGAGAGACGACCTCGACGCCACGGCGTCGGGACGGGTGAGTCGAACTCACCGAGCGAACTGTCTCGTAAAAATTCGTAGGTGAACGCGACGTCGTCGGCAGTAACGGGTTCACCGTCGTGCCACGATGTTTCACGGAGTTGTATCGTCGCCGAAAGCGTCGAGCCGTCTCCCCACGAAACCGTTTCAGCGAGCCAGTTGATCGGAGCAACAGCGTCCGGTGGAAACCGAAGCAATGAATCGTACAAGAGATCGATTAAATATCCCTGATCGCGATACTCGGCTGCGATCGGGTTTCGATTTCTGGTAATTCGACTGTTTCGAAGGAGCAACTGAAGCGTCGTTTCCGAATCGACACGATCGAGTTGTAAATAATCGACCGCGGCGTTCAAGCCACCTCTTGGCCACCGGTCGAAGCGATCAGTTCGAACGGCGTTGATATGGTCCGGATAGCAAACGACCGTGAACGGTTGTTCCCGGACGATCTCCCGTTGGATCTCGTGGACGACTTCGATCCGTCGTTCGTCCTCCACGATCCGTTGTTCATCGAGAAGTTCATCGAACGATAAGTTACTGAACCCGAACGGATTTTGCCAGCCGGCCTCTTCAGCGTATGCGGAGTACAGCATTGAGCGAACTTCATCGGGATCGCCTTGACTCGGATAGCGTGCGACGTATAGATCGAAATCGTGATTGACGAGAACGTCGCGCAAGAGCACGTCCGGACGAATCGCATCGACGAGCGTCTCGATTCCGGCTGCTTGGAGATTGTCGGCAAGACGGTTCGCGATCCGAACAGCATACGGGTCATCACCCGCGGGTAACGTTGCAATGGTAAGCGAAAGCTGGCTCGTTCGGCTTCGACCGACGAGATTCCGGATCTCTCCGACGCAACCGCTTGTCGCAGCAATCGCACCCGCAGCTCCTGCGAGAACCGCTCGGCGACGTCGTGACGGCCCGGCGTTCATTCTTGAGATATTTGTATGTGAGCACGTATAAACTTCCCCGTCCGCATGCGTTTGTCGCCGCTTAAAACGATCTCAAACGTATCCGAACAGCGAGGCGAAGATCACGAGCACCCACCCGACCGTTCCGACGACGAGCGGGGCGGGACGATCGGCCTGCTCGACGGCCAACGCTCCGCCAACGGCGATCAGTCCGACCGCGAGGACGACCGCGCCCCGATGAAGAATCACCCGAAGCGGGAGAACAGAGACGCCCATCGCGGCGAAATCGACGACGATCGCCGAGCCGAGTCCGAGCGCCGCGAATGTGAACGCCCACGTTCGATCGCTCCCCCGTCCGAACAGGTACGCGATCGCCGGGATACCGACGACGAGGCCGACGTACAGCGGAGCGGCAACGACCTTCGGAGAAACGTCTGAAAAGACGATTTCACCGGCGATACCGAGCCATCGAACGGCGGTGTAGAGAACGAAGAGGCTAACGCCGAGGATGATTTCGCGGCGACGACGATCGATGAACTGAGCGACATCGCGTGAGAACCGCTTTGGGCGGCCGGTAAGCCCGAAGAGCAAGAACGGAACCGCCGCACCGGCGAAATAGATACCGGTCACCCAGCCGTCGCTATCGGCGGTTTCGTTTTCGAACGGCATCCGAACGACGTTCTCAACGGCCGGATCGTCCATGAAATCGAGTTCGATCTCCCGTTGGGAGTCGCTGATTCCGGTCACCGTGTGTCGGAGTCGGAACCAGTCCCAGTGTTCTTCGTGGACCTGGATCGCCGTCCACTCGCCGTTCGGATCGTCGTACGCCCGGATATGCCGACGCTCGCCCAGATACGTGCCGGCGTGTAGCTGGTAGGATTCATCCACCCATTCGCCGCCGTCATCGGTTTCGAAATAGACGTATCGGGTTGACCCCTCGGCCTCCCCCCACGAGATCATATCACCCAGGTCGTCGGCGTCCGAATCGAACTCGATCCGTTCGTGCGAAACCGTGTCTCCGTCCGCATCCCCTTCGTGGACCTGTTCGTCGGTCCAGTTCAGCGCCGAACGCTCCGTTAAGGCGGTATGGACCTCCGCAGGATCTCCGTAGAAGACCATGTTGATGCCGAGCGTTCGACTCTCATAGTCGTGGGCGCGGGCGGTATACGGCCACAGTTGCGTCCCACCCTCGACCGGTTCGACGAGGTGTGGTTCATCGGGTTCTTCCGGTGTGACACCTACCAGCGGCCACTCTGCGAGTACAACAGCACCGCCGAGACTCGCAACGAGAACGACGGCGGCAGCGAGCCACGCTGCATCACCGTCGAACTCAAAGGTTTCGTCGGCGATTTCCATTGTCGTGAGGCACGGAGAGTAAATTCAAATAGTTGTTGGCGGCGATTCCCGACCGATCCGCCACCCATACGGGAGTAGTCAGTATTTCGGATCGGCGCCGCAGAGGTCATAGACGTCGTCCATCACGTCATCCCGTCGCGATTGCCACGTCTCGAATCCGTCGCTCGTCGTCGGATACTCGTCGTAGACCGATTTGAGCTCCGTCGCGAGTTCATTGAGCTGTTTCAATTCGAACAGCGTCCCCCAGTGGCCGAACGTTTTGATCGCCGTCTTGATTTTCAACGGCCAACTCATCGATGCCGTACCCTCCAACGCGAGCGCGTCAGCGAGTTGCTGGCCGGGCATCGCGCTCACGATATCGACCAGTTTATCGACGTCGTAGGTACCGCCCCAGATGTTGTATAGATCCATCGCGGCGAACCGCTTGCCGAAATCGGTTTGCACGCGGCGGTTGTACGCCCACAGCGCGTCCTCGCTATCAGTCGTTCCTTCAGCAATCGCGTCCATCGCGGCCTCAGCCGCCCATTTTCCGGCCTTCGCCGCGCCGGGGATTCCGCCACCGGTGCAGGGATTGACGTGCGCCGCCGCGTCGCCGATGGCCATGTAGCCGGGGGCGACAGCCGAATCATACGGCCGCCGCGTCGGCAGCGCCGCGCCGAGTTTATCTTTCACCGTCGCGCCTTTGAACTCCGCTCGGTTTCGAACGTCGCGTTTGAGGTGTTCGACGAGTTCCATCGGCTGTTTGTTCATCTGAAATCCCAATCCGACGTTGATCTCCGTCGGAGTTCGAGGGAAATACCACAGGTAACCGAGTTCGGCGGTCGGTTTGAACACGATCGCGTTGTGCCAATCGACCGGCTCTTCGAGTTCGATGACCTCCCGGTAGGCCGAACAGAACTGCTGGTAATTGACGTTGGTGTCGAAGCTCGTCCCGTCGAAGTCCGCTTTATCTTGCAGCAACGACAGCGATCCGGCAGCGTCGATGACGACATCCGCATCGTATTCGACGACGGAGCCGCGTTTCGTCGCGGTGACGCCGGTCACCGCGCCGTTTTGGACGACGTCTTGGACGACCGTCTCGTAATGGATATCCGCACCGGCGCGTTCGGCCTCTTCTAAGAGCACTTCACCGTAGCGCTTTCGGTCAACGATCGCACCGTTTCCGCCGCGAAAGCCGATATCGAGGTTTTCTCCCGTTTTCGGGTTCTCGAATCGGGCCAGCGTGATGCCTTCATTCGTAAACGATTCCTCGCGGAGATACTCGAGATCGATAACATCGGGAAACGTACTCGTTCCCTTGATGGCGTCGCCGCAGGCGATGCGGCCACCCTCGTCTTCGGTTTTGCGCTCGAGGACGGCGACATCGAGGCCGTCTCGGGCCGCCGTCGCCGCGGCGAAACAGCCCGCGGTTCCGCCGCCAACGACGACAATGTCGTACGATTCGGGGGGCATATGATCGCGTTTACACGGTCCGACATAAATAACCCATCTGTTACGGTGTCGCGAACGTATATGATTACCGAGGAGCGACGGCTGGAATAATCCGAACCCCTACCGTCGAAGGAACAGAAACGCCGCCAAAAGCGTCTCGAACGTCAGTACCACGACGAGCGCGCCGAACGCGAACTCCCAGCCGGCGAAATCCGAGAGCGTACCGACGACGACGCTTCCGGACGCGCCGATCGTCATATAGACCGTCCGGACGAGTCCGAACCCGGTCGCTCGTTCGTCCGGACCGAGGTTATCGATAAAGCGTGACTGCACTGGTGCGCCCCACGACATCGCGATACCGATCGGCACGATGGCGGCGATAACCAACACACCGGAGCCGGTGATGAGCAATCCGTATCCGACGATTCCGGTACCGAACGTCATCACGGCGACCAGATCCCGGCCAACTCTATCCGAGAGGCCTCCAAGAAACGGCTGTGAGACGCCGTGAACGACGAAATACAGCGAGAAAAGTGCGCTCGCCATCGCGGCCGACTGGCCGTGATATTCGATGAGAAACGCCGGAAGAAACGATGCCGTCGCCTGCCAACAGAAGGCACCGCCGACGGCCATGACCGTGGTATATCTGATCGCCGGGCGGGCCAATAGGGTCCGAAGCGGCCCGAGTTCAAACCGAGAACGCATCGCCGTCTCCGGTTTGGCCGGGTCGGTCGACTTGATTCGGAGCCAAAAGAGCACGAACACGGGGACTGCGACGATCGCACCCAACAGTATCGCCGGTCGCCAGCCGTATCGAACGCCGACGGCCGCCGCCGCAACCGGCGCGAGTAGTCCGGCGATCGGCCCACCCGAGACGTGCAGGCCGATCGCGCGGCCGACGCGCTCGAAGTGGCGGGAGAGAAACGAGGTTGCAACGCTATAATGAAGCCCGGCTCCCGCGCCGAGGACGACGGCCATGACAGCGAACACCGCGTAGTTCGGTGCTGCGGCCAAGAGGAGACTCGCGACGGCCGTCAATCCGACAGAGGCGAGGATGATCAGACGCTCGCCGAACCGATCGGCGAGCACGCCGCTCGGGAACTGTGTGAACGCGTACGCGACCCACATCCCGCTCAGGGCGAGCCCAACAGCACCCTTCGAAACGGAGAACTCAGCGGTGATTTCGGGAACGACCGGGCTGATGACCAACCGAGCGACCATCGTGGCCATGAACGCGAGCGTACACAGCACGAGGACGACGTATCTGTACTGCACGACAGCGGCGGTTCACCCTCCGGTGGAAACACTGTTTCGGTTGTCCCCTCGGGGATCCAGACCCAGACGTTCTCCGACGCGTTTCGTGTTGAAACCGTGGCTTTCATCGCAACGGGTGTGTCAGATCGCAACGAGTGTTCGTCAGAACGGTTTTTTCGTGCGAGAGAGAAGATCGGCTATGACGAATGAAACAGACGTGTCTACTCAAGGCGAGCTACCGGCGGTCGGGCTCGGGACATGGAAGAACGACGAACCGAAAACCTGTGCAGATTCGGTGGAAACGGCTCTCGAAGTCGGATACCGACACATCGATACGGCACAGGTGTACGGCAACGAAAAAGCGGTTGGGGCCGGGATCGACTCGTCGAGCGTCGACCGCGAAGACGTCTTTCTCGCGACCAAACTATGGATCGATAATCTCGGCTACGACGACGTCTTCGAAGCCGCCGCAGAGAGCCTCGACCGACTCGGAACGGAGTATCTGGACGTGCTGTATATTCACTGGCCGGCCGGGGAGTACGAACCCGATGAGACACTGCCCGCGTTCGAAGAGCTTCGCTCGGACGGCATAATCAACCATATCGGCGTCTCGAACTTCGAACCGGAGCACATCGAGACCGCACAGGAGATCCTCGATGCGCCCATATTCGCCAACCAGGTCGAGATTCATCCACAGTTACAGCAACGACGCCTCCGAGAGTTCTGTTCGAAGGCAGGTATCGAACTCATCGCGTACTCACCATTGGCGAAAGGTCGCGTCTTCGAACTCGAAACGCTCTCCGAGATCGCCGAATCTCACGGCGTCAGTGAAGCTCAAGTAAGCCTCGCGTGGCTTCGGCAGAACGGAATCGCGTCGATACCGAAAGCGACGGGGGCCGAACACATCCGCGAGAACTGGGCGTCACAGGAACTCGAGTTGGACGAAGAGGAGTTGGCGCGAATCGACTCGATGGATGAACAGCATCGATACGTTACTCCGGAGTTCGGCCCCGACAGTTGGTGACAAACGAGATCGAACGGTCGTACTGTTCGACGTACCAACGCCTCCGAATCGATCTCGCGGCCGGAATCTATTTTTGTACCCGCTGGCAGAGTTCCGGTATGGCAGGCGGCGGCCTCACAGAGGGGATCAAAATCGATGTTGTTCGGCTCCATGAGACGTGGATGGAACTGGTCTTTCCCCGACAGCGGACGGCCGTTCATCAGGTGCTCGGAAAGTGGCGACCGCGCACGCGTGGCGATAAGATAAAATACCGGCTATGGGCGATCTTGGGCGCACCGATCGTCGGCTTTTTGTATCCGTTCTTACTCGCTGGATTCGCCGTTCGGTTCAACGCACGTCGGTTCGATAGCGCAACCGCGCGGTTGGGTATCCTCGGGGTCGTCGTTCTGACGGCACTTTTGTGGGGTGTGTTGACCGCACTCGCGCGGGTTCGACTCGAGTTCGACGGCTTTCTCGCCGTCGGGGCGGCGAGCACCGTTGCGGTCGTCTCCGCCGGGATCGCGGTCGTCTTTTCGCGCGTTGGCGGCCGAGGGACAACCGTCTTTTTGGGTTATCCGTTCGCGATGAACGCGATATTCCTCCCACCCGTCGTCGCGGCGTTGTACGATCCGTCGCTGAGCGGCGTGCTCGATCGAAGCGAGCTGCTCGCGATATTCCTGCTCGATAACGTCCTGTACGTGTACGGGATCAACGAGTATCTCCGCGCGAGTTTCAGCCTCGAAGGGATCGGCGTAGTGTTGATGTGGATCGGGATCGCGACGCCAGTCGGATGGTTCCTCGGGCTCTTAGTCACGCTCGCGGACCTGATTCGGCCGCGATCGAAGGCGAAATCCGATTCAACTGACAGTACAGAGTAAGCGCTGCCTCCGCCATTCAGAGCGTATACTCGTGCGTTCCGTCTTCAGTTTCGAGCGTCGCCACGAGGAGTTCGATAACCGACTCGATATCGGATTCGTGCACGCACTCTGTGGGCGTGTGTAGATACCGAGTCGGGAACGAGATCGCTCCGGCGGGGGTCGCCCCACTGGATCGCTGCAACCCACCGGTGTCGGTGCCGCCCGCGGGCAGCACTTCGAGTTGATAGTCGATGTCTCGTGTGTCGGCGACTGATCGGATTCGGCGGTGGAGTTTGCGGTTCGTGATAACGCTCGAATCTTTCAGTTTGATCGCCGCGCCCTCGCCGAGCCGAGTGACCTGCTTTCCGGGCTCGAAGCCGGCGACGTCGTTGGCGACCGTCGTATCCAGTGCGATCACGAGATCCGGGTCGAGATCGGCGCCGAGCGCTTCCGCGCCGCGAAGCCCGACTTCCTCCTGTGTGGTCGCCGCGAAGTGGACGTTCACGGAGGGGTCGTCGAGTCGACGGGCCGCTTCGATCATCGCGAGCACGGAGACGCGGTTGTCGAGCGATTTTCCGGTGACGAACTCGCCGACACGCTCGGTCCGCTGATCCATCGTCACGAGATCGCCGATAGAAACGCGCGATTCGACCGCTTCGGCGTCGAGTCCGAGATCGACACGGATATCCTCGATCTTCGGTTTGGCCTCTTTTTGTTCGTCGGTCAGCGTATGCGGCGGGACGGCACCGATAATACCGGGGAGATCGGCCTCATCCGAGTGAACCGTGACTCGCTGGGCGCGGAGTATTCGAGGGTCCCATCCGCCGAGGGCGTCGACTTCCAGAAAGCCGTCGTCATCGATGTGTTTGATCATAAATCCGATCTCGTCCATGTGGGCGGCGACGACGACATCGTACTCGACACCGCCTTCGATCGTTCCGATGAGGTTCCCCATCGCATCAGAGCGGAGTCGGTCCACGGCGGGAGCGAGTTCGCCTCGAACGAGTTCTCGAACCCGGTCTTCATAGCCCGGAACGCCCCGGATCTCTGTAAGCTCAACGAGCAGATCGTAATCGAACGCGCCAGTCATACCGTTCGTTCGGCAGTCAGCCGTGAATAAACTCCGGTCTCCGCGAAGATATCTCAGCGCGAGTGAGAGCCGACACGTTCGGGGACGACGTACGTCTCGAGTGTTCCGACCACGGACAGCTCGATCGAATCGCTGGTATCGATAACACGTTCGCGACGGCCATCGACGAGGAGTTCGACGGGCGCTTCATCGCGTTCGACGGTTAGCTCAATGGCGTCAATCGGCAACACCCAGTGTCCGGCCGACGTCGAGAACGGTGCGATCGGAACGACCGACGCGACCTCGGCCCCGGTCGAAACGACCGGCCCGCCGGCCCGTTGGTTGTACCCGTGGCTGCCCGCGGGAGTCGATGCGACGACGCCGTCGGCGCGAAGCTGTGCGACGTGTTTCGAATCACCGATGACGGAAAACTCCGAGATTCGTGCCGGCTCCGCAGCCATTAATGCGACGTCGAACAAGGCGTGAACCGCGCCAAACGTTCCCGTAACGGAGACGATCGGATGTCGCTCGGTCGGGACATCGACATCGCGTATACGCTTGAGCGTCGCGTGGAGATCTTCACTCGAGACGGACGAAATTCCTTCCACGTCACCGACGACCAACGCGGGGATTTCAACCCTCGATCGGGCGAGTTCGACGAGTTCGTTCTCTCCGTCGAGCACCACGAGATCGAGCTCATCGGATGCCGAAAGGTCATCGACGACCGCAACCGATTCGGAAGAATCGATCGCCCCGGCTAACTGTCCGCCATCAACGACACCGACGCGCAGTCCGCTCATCGATCGGGGAAACGGACGGGGGGGTCAAAAGTCCCTCGTCAATCGAACCACGGGAGGATTTTTGTTCCCCCACCGCAACGTCGAGACATGCATAGCGTACTGGAAACATGGCGACCGAAGGTGGATGAGACTATCGCGTCGCTGCTTCCTCGGTCGATCGACGAGGAGTATCTCACAGCGTTCTTCGGCGAGCCGACGTACGCCTACGATCCGACGGCGCTTCAACGAGCGTTATCGGATCCGCTCTGGGAGCTTTTAGATCGAGGGGGGAAACGATGGCGTGCGATTCTCTTCTTGGTGTTTATCGAAGCGTTCGGCGAAGATCCGAACGCGTATCTCGAATACGCGGTGATCCCCGAGATACTGCACAACGGCACGATCATCGTAGATGACGTCGAAGACTGTGCAACGCATCGCCGCGGCAGTCCCGCGCTCCATCACACCTTCGGGACGGACATCGCGCTCAACGCGGGAAACGCGATGTATTTTCTCCCGTTGAAGATCATCACGCACAACCCGGGCGATCTCTCAGCCGAACTTCGACTCGAGGCCTACGAGATGTTGATGTACGAGCTCAACCGAACACACCTCGGTCAGGGGATGGACATCTGCTGGCACAACCAAGCGGAGATAGAGATAACGGAGGCGGAGTACCTCGAGATGTGTGCGTGTAAAACGGGCTGTCTCGGCCGTATCGTCGCCCGACTCGCCGCCATCGTCACCGACAACCGAGGGATCGAAACGGCGATCGCGGCGTACGCCGAAGAGATGGCGATCGCGTTTCAGATCGCCGACGACGTGCTGGACGTCGAACACGCGCTCGAGGAAGGTGGAGCGTTCGGGAAAGGTGTCGGAAACGATATTCGTGAAGGGAAAAAGACGCTCATGGCGATTCACGCGGTTGAAAGCGCAGCACCGACGGACGCCGCTCGTCTCGAAGAGATACTGTGGGCCGAAGAAAACACCGACGAGGAAGTCGCCGAAGCCGTTGAAATTCTCGAATCGACCGGAAGCGTCGAGTACGCTCGGAACGTCGCTGTTGAACTCTCTGAGTCGTCGAAAGAGCACCTCGAGGACCTCGGGTTGGCCGACGGCCCAGCCGCAAAGCTAACTGCGTTCGCCGAATTCGTTGTCGATCGAAATGTGTAGTCTCACTCGCCGTAGACGCTCGTCGCCCCGAAATCGAGCGCTTCCACGCCCTCGACGATCGCGTCTTGGTCGGCGTTGGCCTCGTAATAATAAACGATGTCGTAGGTTCCCTCCCGCATCAGTTGTTGACACTCCCAGACGAACGAATCGTCATCGAGCGTCCGTCCTTGGTGTTGGTTGACACCGAACTCTTTGTCGTCGGTCCCGGAATAGACGTACGTATCAGTCGGTTCGAATCCCGCCGCCTCAGCGATGATATCCCCGATATCGATCGTCGCTTGGTGGAGCATGGGCTCTTTATCGCTCGTGAGGTCGGTGTCGACGATGACGCCATTAAGTTGGATCTCGCCGGGCTTGAGGAGGGCTTTCGTGCGAACGTACAGATCATCGTCGAGAGTTTCGCTCATATCAGCGTTATCGATATCGATGCTAATACAGGTCACGGTCGGCGGCGAGGATAGCCACAACCCGCACCGAAACGAGAGAGAACGCGTCGGTTTCGTAACCGCGGTGAAAAGGCCAACCTTCTGAAATTATTTGTGAAAACGAAACTTAAAGACGGTGTTGAGGTTTCTCTTTTCGGGAAATATTGCCTGTTCAAGCCGATCCAACAGAGAATGACGGTAGAAAACCGGGGAATCTGAATACTATTAAAACCCTTATATCATAATTAATTCGTGCCAATAAGTAGCAAACGCTTTTATTACACGCTCCCAAACCACGGATAACGCCCACACCGGGCGCAGTGATACCAATGTCTGAAAACCTAGTCTGGCGAATCGCAGGCGGTTCCGGCGACGGAATCGACTCGACGAGCCAGAACTTCGCGAAAGCGTTGATGCGGTCGGGACTCCACGTGTTCACGCATCGGCACTACCCGTCGCGTATCCGTGGCGGCCACACGTATGTCGAAATCAGAGCGGGGCCGGATCGGGTCCAATCCCGCGGTGACGGGTACAACTTCCTGTTGGCGCTCGGCGACTCGTTCGCCCGAAACCCACAGGAGGAGGCCTACTACGGCAACGAAGAGCTCAAACCGATAGTCGAGAACCTCGATGAGCTCCGAGAAGGCGGCGTCATCGTCTACGATGAGGGACTCATCGACATCGAGGAAGTCCCCGACTTCGAAGCGCGCGCCGAGGAGAACAACTGGCATGTCTACCCGCTCGATCTCCGCGCCCGAGCCCGCGAGAAAGGTCGGGAGGTCATGCGGAACACCGCTGGCGTCGGTGCGACTGCCGCGCTCCTCGAGTACGACCTCGATAACATCAAGAGTCTGATGGCCGATGCGATGTCGGGTGAGGTCTTGGAGACGAACCTCGAGATTCTCGAAGACACCTACGAGGACGTCAAAGAGCTGGAGTTCACTCACGATCTCCGGATACCGACCGGCGAGCACGACGAAGAACAGGTCCTGTTGTCTGCCAGTAACGCGATCACGTTCGGTGCGATAGACTCTGGATGTCGGTTTATCGCCGGCTATCCGATGACGCCGTGGACCGAAGTGTACACGCTCATGAGCCAGTATCTGCCGGAACTCGGCGGGATCTCAGAGCAAGTCGAAGACGAGATCGCCGCCGCGGCCCTCGCGCTCGGTGCATCTCACGCCGGCGTGAAAGCGATGTCCGGAAGCAGCGGTGGCGGATTCGCACTGATGAGCGAACCGCTCGGACTCGCGGAGATGACCGAAACACCGGTGGTTCTCCTCGAGGCGATGCGAGCGGGTCCATCCACGGGGATGCCGACGAAGCCGGAACAAAGCGACCTCGAACACGTCCTGTATACGAGTCAGGGCGATTCGAGTCGAGTCGTCTTCGCCCCGAGCAACGTTCGAGAGGCGTACGAGCAAACCCGGAAAGCGTTCGAGATCGCCTACGAGTATCAGCTCCCGGCGATCATCCTGTACGATCAGAAGGTCGGCGGGGAACTCCGCAACGTCGACGCGTCGTTCTTCGACCGAGAACCGAAACCGGATCTCGGCACGACACTGACCGAAGACGAGATCGCCGAAGCGGCACACCACGCGACCGGGAAGTTCAACAGATACCTGCACGATCCCGACAACGATCGAGGCATCTCGCCGCGGTCGATTCCGGGGCAGAAGGGTGGTCGCTACCTCGCAGCAGGTAACGAACACAACGAGCAGGGACACATCAGCGAAGATCCGGATAACCGCGTTGCACAAGTCGATCGACGGCTCAGAAAGCTCGAATCGATCCGCGAAGAGCTCGACGCGGCCGAGGGGAGCCACCAATCGTATCACGGTCCCGATGACGCCGACTACGGCATCATCACGTTCGGCAGCCAGCAAGGAAGCGTCGAAGAAGCCGTCACCACGCTGAACGAAGCCGGACACAGCGTCCGTTCGATGGGCGTCTCGGATATGATGCCGCTTTGCGAAGAAGAACTGACCGATTTCCTCACCTCCGTCGACGAAGCGCTCGTCGTCGAGATGACGGCATCGGGACAGTTCCGCGGCTTGATGCAAAAAGAGCTGGGCCGATTCGGATCGAAGATGCACAGCCTCCTCAAATACAACGGCAACCCATTCGAGCCCCAAGAGATCGTCGAAGGGTTCGAAAGCGCAATCGAGGGCAACGAGCCGGCTCCAACGACCCGATTCGTGCCCGCTGCAGGTGATTAATCATGAGTGCATTCAACGCTATCGGAGACGACACAGAGGTAACGCAAGAGGACTTCACTCCCGGCATCGAACCGCAAGCGACGTGGTGTCCGGGCTGCGGTGACTTCAGTGTGTTAAAGGCACTGAAAGGTGCGATGACGGAACTCGGAAAGGATCCCGAAGAAGTCCTCCTCGTGACCGGTATCGGCTGTTCCGGAAAGCTGAACAGTTACTTCGACAGCTACGGATTCCACACGCTTCACGGTCGATCGCTTCCGGTCGCTCGCGCGGCAAAGCTCGCGAACCCGGAACTCGAAGTCGTCGCTGCCGGCGGGGACGGGGACGGCTACGGGATCGGTGGGAACCACTTCACCCACACTGCCCGTGAGAACCACGATATCACCTATATCGTGTTCAATAACGAGATCTTCGGACTGACGAAGGGACAGACGTCCCCGACGAGTCCGAAAGGCCACAAATCGAAGACCCAACCGCACGGCTCGGCGAAGGATCCGGTTCGACCGCTGTCGATGTCGCTCACCGCGGGCGCGTCCTACGTCGCCCGAACGGCGGCCGTCAACCCGAACCAAGCCAAAGAGATCCTCGTCGAAGCGATCCAACACGACGGGTTCTCGCACATCGATTTCCTCACGCAGTGTCCGACGTGGAACAAAGACGCCAAACAGTACGTTCCGTACATCGATATTCAGCAGAACGACGACTACGATATCGATATTTCGAACCGTCGTGAGGCCGCAGAGATGATGTTCGAAACCGAGAACGCGTTGCACGAGGGCAAAGTGCTGACGGGACGATATTACAAACAGGAAGGTCGCCCGTCCTACGGCCAAGAAAAGCGGGCCATCGGCGAGATGCCCGAAGAACCGCTCGCGGAGCGATACCACGACGGCGAGTACGAGTGGGAACGAAGCTACGACTTGCTCGACGCCCACAAATAGCGCCTGCCGTTCATCTCCTGTTTTCGAATAGCGCACGAAACAGAGCCGGAGTGACATCGCTTTCGAACACCTCGACACCGTGTCGGTCGACGAGAAACCAGCAGAGCAAGGTGTTGATCCGTGAGTTTACGCACGGTCCGCACATTTACACCAGCAATGCGAATCCACTGGCACCGACGAGACCTTCGACTCGCGGACAATCGGGGACTCGCCGAAGCGTCCGAACGCCCGTTCGGGCTCTTCGTCTTCGACGATTCCGTGTTAGGACACGCCGGCGCTCCGCGAGTCGCGTTCATGCTGGACGCGATCGAACGGCTTCGTGAAGCCTATCGCGAACAGGGATCCGAGCTCCTCGTTCGCCGCGGTGATCCGGCGACGGTAGTGCCGGAAACGGCCAGCGAGTACGACGCCGACACCGTTTCGTGGAACGTCGATTACTCCGGGCTCGCGCGCGATCGTGACGGCCGGGTAAGCGACACGTTGAAAAAGACAGAGACACGCGTCGAGACGTTCCACGACGCGATCTGTCACGAACCGGGATCGATCACGACGAACGCGGGCGAGCCGTACTCGGTATTCACCTACTTTTGGAAGAAGTGGCGCGATCGAGACAAAGACGAACCCAGAGCGGTTCCGGAACTCGCAAGCGTCGACGAAGACGGACGAGAGCTTCCGACGTGTGCAGCGCTTGGATTCGGACCGCCGAACGCAGAGATCCCGGAAGCCGGAACGGCCGCGGCTCGGAAGCGACTCGATAAGTTTCTCGAAAACGACGTCCACCGGTACAAAGAATTTCGGGAATACCCGGCGAAAGCGTGTACATCCCGGCTATCGCCGCATCTGAAGTTCGGGACGATCGGTATCCGAGAAGTCGATAAGCGAATCAGGAACGCGCGTGAGAAGGTCGATGACGAAGAGCGCGATTCGGTCGTCGAATTCCGTTCGCAGTTAGCCTGGCGGGAGTTCTACAGCCACGTGCTCTATTTTAATCCGCAAGTCGTAACGGAAAATTACAAATCATACGAGAATCCGATCGAGTGGGAAAACGACGGCGAACTGCTCGCGGCGTGGAAACGCGGCGAGACGGGATATCCGATCGTCGATGCGGGAATGCGACAGCTCCGGGCGGAGGCGTTCATGCACAACCGGGTTCGGATGATCGTCGCCTCGTTTTTGACCAAGGATCTGTTGATCGATTGGCGAGCGGGGTATGACCACTTCCGGAAACTGCTCGTTGATCACGACACGGCGAACGACAACGGCGGCTGGCAGTGGGCCGCTTCGACCGGAACCGATGCTCAACCGTACTTCCGAATCTTCAATCCGATGACGCAGGGCGAGCGCTACGATCCCGATGCGGCATATATAACAAAATACGTCCCAGCGCTTCGCGATGTTCTCCCCGAGACGATTCACTCATGGGACGAGAAAACCCCGACGGAGCGGGCAAGCGTAGCCCCGGGATATCCCGAGC
>LKMJ01002534.1_pt1 | contig 16822 bp, 17 predicted proteins | sample 643391 | NCBI WGS metagenome assembly LKMJ01 (sample SAMN04112250, study PRJNA286221) | soda lake metagenome | biome: soda lake; feature: Kulunda Steppe; material: water; isolation source: sample PL-Br10 brine of Picturesque Lake | place: Russia: Kulunda steppe | collected 2010-07
ATCATCGGGGGGATTCAATCTGACCATCCCGCTTCTCTGTCGTCTGCTGAATTGTTGAGCCTCTATTATTCGGACGAAACTGATGTTATGACTTCGGTTGTGGATTACCTCACGGACATCGAAAAGGAATATTGGACTGTCCGTACGAATGATGCTGATGATGTGTACAACGACTTCCCTGAGTGGTTGTCGAAATCGATAAGCCTGTGTTCTCGACAACTACCCGGAGATACCGATAAACTACGGAGATACTTAGAACAGACAACATCCGATATTCGAAACGACCTCTCACCGAGTGAATAACTATGCCACAACTCCCGGTAGATGAACAATCGGAAGAAGAGTACACCCCAACATCATATACGGCTACTCTCATGTCTCCATTGTTCTATTCGTCGGGTGAAGGTCGTACTATCAAAACCCAACCCATCATCTCTGCAACAGCGTTGATCCACGCCATTGGGTACACACTTCCTGATATCGATTTATCGAAACGGTACGTCCACCGTGGGTCTGAAACAACAAAACCATCATACAACCATCTCCGCGATCTTGATATCTTTGTCTCTGATATGACTCCTGTTGCTATCCGCGACACAGAAAACACGTTTCGGTCTGTCGACTACACAGGGGAAAATTGGATAACGACTGATGATAAGAACGTCGCCGGGGAATTGGATGTAAAACCCACACAAGGATACCCTCAACAGTATGCACGTAGTTCTGCTGGACACCACAGTGTCCGACGTTACACAGGAATATCCCCCCAATCCGAGTATCGATTTACTATCTGGACACCTGAATCAGTCGACGTCCCGAAAGAAATCCGCTTCCGAGCGGGTATCTCTCGTTCGGGTGAATTTGTCTCCCGTCGAAAACAAGAGTTATCTGAATCGATCTCGCTAAACGCATATCTATTATCGAATGTGTATGATGACCCGGTGAAATCCTCTGAAATTCTATCTAACGCTAAAGGGTTTGAAAAGGGAAATGACCCCCGACTCACACATTATCAAGAAGTTGATCGAGAGTGGGTTGATTCGGTCTTATTCGGTATTTGAATAATTGTAGGTATAACGAATATCTCGGACAAGGTTTATGAAACATCTCACTGTAGGGGATTATGGGGTAGTCGTAAAACCCACGATGGGATTGAAACTACACCGTAGTATAAGACGTGCTTGAAACAACGTTGCAATTGGTAGTAATAAAACCCAAGACGGGATTGAAACCCTTGGATTATAACTCAAACCGTACATGAGTTCTTCACGCAACGTTCTACCCCACTCATTGCATTGGTTGTATAGATACGTCTCTGGATAATGTTTAAACTCTACCGTGAGTTACCATCGTCGTACACAAATCCAACGGAATTGAAAAAACCACGTATACAATAGTTGCTAAAAACACTGATTGTTAACAAACTCTGACGAGATTCCATTCCGGTAGTCTTCAAATAAGATAGAATTATGCAACGACGAATAACCCGATCAGGGATTGGTACGACAGAGTATGAATCGAATCTCGGTTTTGACCGCTTGCGTCAATTCCAACTCGATGCTATAGAGTGGTATAGAAATGATGAGACTCCCGTGTGTGCTGTTTCGTCTCCGACAGGGAGCGGTAAAACAGCTATTTTTGGCGAGATAGCTGAGTCTGATGAGTCACACCGCCTGTTACTCACATATCCGACTAACGCCCTCTTACGACAGCAATTAGATACCATTGAAGAAATTACAGGGGATTTGAACGTAGTTGAGCTATCAAGTCGTACTCTCACCGGTCATGGGAAAGACAGACTCGAAGAAGTGTTATCTTATGCTCAAGACCCACGAAACGACGTGATCGTCACAAACCCGGATATATTACAAGCTCTGTTGTCGCATATGTACGGTGGTGATACCGGGGAAGGTTTAGAGTTTTTCAAACATTTCTCTTGTGTCGTTTACGACGAGTTCCATTTCTACGATACGTTTGCTTTGAGTGGCCTATTCGTCCAAATAAAAGCTATCGAACGGTTGACTACTGGTTGTAAGATTCTTCTCACATCTGCAACTCCCGATACTGACTTTCTCGATCATATTGAAGACTACCTTCGGATGGATGTAAAGACTATCTCCACAGATGTACACACGCTCGACCGTGATGAAAACCCCACAGGAATCGATGTGTTTCGAGAGACGACTATAATCGAACATCACCCCGATCAGATGAAAGAGAGCTTTGTCACAGTTGGGCATATTCTCTCCGAGAAAATCCGTTCACTCGACGACTTAACCGAACCATCAGCAGCTGTGATTTTCAATTCGGCGTTTCAATCAAACAAGTTCCAAGAGTTTGTCGAACAACAATGGTACGGGTCGCATATCGCCAAGGACAACGGGTATGACACGAAAGCCAACCGAGAATTGCCTGATGAGTTTGCTGTGTTGAATACAACCAGTAAGGGAGAGGTCGGGTTGGATTATGATATCGACTTATTGTTGATGCAATGTCCGTATGACTCCCACAAGTACATCCAACGTGCTGGTCGTGCTGGTCGACGCTCCCCGGCAAAAATCCACGTCTTCGGTGTGGGTAGCGTTGATTGGCCGAAGACTATGCCCTACCCTGAGTTCGAAGATTGTGTCTACCGGACATTCCACACAGAGATGAGTTTACATAAAGAATTGCTCCAACTACGGGCACTTCGAACCGCTGTCTCTGTGAAACTTCGGGAAGATGACTCTATCTATCGAAGCCCTGATGTCTACCAGCTAACCGATACACCACAGTACAAACGCTGGAAATCATTTGTCGATGGGGTATTTGATTATTGTAGAGGTGAGACAACATTCGGGCTTCTCGACTCAAAACCAAATCAAGATGGGAAGAAATTACTCGAAGCTATCTTCGACAGTTTCGAGGGTATGCGTTCTCTCCGGGGGGTGAGTGTCGAATGGGATATCGAGTACCCGGCTGGTATAGAGCGGGATAATACAACATACGACCTCACGAACAGTCTCAAGCACTATGGTATTCGAGATGTTGATTCAGATGCCGGGGTTATCGATCTGGGTGGGGAGCCTGAAACACTCCATATCGGGTATGAACAGCTAGGGGTTGCTTTCGACGGGCATTTGTACGGTGAAGAGTTCGAAACAGAAATGACTACGAAACTGATGGATATGGCTACTTCAGCGACATTCGGTGGGACTGGTGTTCAAACACGGGATGTTGTCGACTATATCAGTTTGACTCCGATATCAACAATTCTCCCACCGACAGTTCTGTCTACTGGTGAACATCGAATAGAAGTATCCTAACTATTTGGGGTAATTCTCACAACAATCTAACCAACAAACAGTATCCGAAACCTGTCGGTGTTGGTTAGACTCGAAAAAAAGAAGAAGTGTATCTGAGTCAGTCGAAACCGTACCCGACAATGTGTGCTGCGTCTAAGAGCGATAGATCATCGTTCGCGCCTGAAATCATCACAATCTCGTACACATCGGTCTTGGGTACGTTTTCTCCGAAGTGCTCTTCGAGCTTTCTTTTGGCGTCCTGAACGTCGGCTAGTGTCTCATCTTGGATAGCGATTGTGAGGTCGACGTCCCGATGTTGTTTCACATTCGACCGTCGAAGTTTGATAGGGAGATTCGCCATTGAATACTGTTCTGGAAGCGTGTGGTTCGTCTCTCCTGTTCGTAGGCTACCTGCCTCTCCCGCGTTCGGGAGCGTACCATCGCCTGCTACGTCTGTTGTAGGCTTGCTGTTAGCGTTCATGTCGTTGTTTGACTCATCTTCGACTGGTTCTACCGTCTTGGGGTTAGATGTCGACACGGGTTGTTCTGTATCGTTCTCACCACTCCCAATGGTTTCTTCGGTTTTGTTGACTGCCTCATTCTCTTCACCGCTACCACCGAGTGAGTCTGATGATCCACTGTCGAAATCGTATCTGTTGTCTTTCCCCATTATTCAACCACCTCCGCTACGTCGGATTCATCAAGTAGCCGTTCTGGGGTTGCGTCACCCATCTCTTGGTCTTTCACTGCGTCCCACCGTTCGATTGCTTCGTTATAGCTGTAGTCTCCAACCATCCACCGACCAATCACTTTGTATGCCAACGGAACGTGCTCTTCGTATGGGCGTAGATCGCGTGTTTCATCTGATTCGATGAAGCTGAACAAATCCATCCGCTCGTCCCATGTATATCTCAACAGTGAGTGTTCTGGGATTGAAAACGGACTAATCGGGATACCCTCATCCTCCATCTCGTCACGGTGTTTTTCGAAGATTTTTGCGTTGCCAACCCGGCTAGGAACCGTCCCACGGATTTTCACGTCGACGCTCATCCCGCGAAACCCTCTTTCGATAGCGTCCAATGTATCTTCCAATTCGAGCTGTGACGCCTGACCTTTGGGTGTCAGTTCGACCGGCACCATAACATTTTGAGCAGCCACCAGAGCGTTATCGACGAGTTTTGTATGGGATGCTGGCGTGTCGATAAGCACAACATCGTACTGTTTATCGAGGGCTTCGATTGCGTCTCTGACAACGAAAAACTGGTCGGCAGCCATTCTGGATGAATCAGCGACCGCCGACTCGAAATTGCCCATATCTTCGTGACCGGGGACAAGATCGAAGTGGTTTGTTTCGACGATCACATCATCGAGTGACGCTGGCCCAAAGAACACATCCATAACATCTGTATCGACGATATGGTCTGTTGTAGGGTCGTCATAGGTCAACTCTCCGTAACCACAATAATGCGTTAGCGATCCACGTTGTGGGTCAAGGTCAATCGCGAGAACATCATACCCATCACGTGCGATGGCTGCTGCCGTCTGCATTGTATTCGTTGTCTTCCCCGGCCCCCCGCTTGCTGACCACCATGTTATTCCAATTCCCATATCAATGGTAGCGACATCACCTCTTATAAAAGTTTGTCAGACAACTTCATTACTTGCTTACTTCTTATGTTTATTGCTGATTAGTAATATTGTTCGAAATCTTTTTGGAAAACTTTTTAGAAAACCTTTGTTGTGGACGTTCTACCCTTTGTTTATGAATCCTAAGAAATCGATAGTCCGTCGACGTCGCTACCGCTCAAACGTGTTCGTATTTGACAAGCAGAGATATGATGCCCAAACTTCGAGACGTTCTATCTCCGTTTTCGTGCGAAGATGTCCAAAACAACTGTTGTGTTTATTACAAACCCGCTGATCGGGGTCTGTCTGTTATCCTGAACCGCGATATACGCTGTGTAGTATATAGGGTGTGAATCTGAACCAAACTGGTGTGTATTTGATATAGCTACATACAATTTATAAAAGTGTCAAACAACGTTTTAGGGGCCTCTAACCCCTGAAAACTGCGTTATTGGGTGGACTCTCGCCTACTGTGTCTTAGAGACATAAGACACAGTGGATTTATCCATCACCATCCCCTACAAACATCTGAACGTATGGAGAACCCACAAATCACCGTTTCAGACCCCGACGACCCAACTCTCCAACAGGCTGTTGAACAGTTCTTGACTTCTGGGGAGAAATCAGGCAAGTACAAATCGAACAGTCGCCACATACTCAATGGTTTTATCGAGTTCGTTGGTAACCGTGGAATCACTACTGTATCCAACCTAACCCCGAAAATCCTAGCTCTGTACGCTGATACGCTCAACAATTCATCGGAGCTGGGGGCGGCGTCTGTATGGACTTACTTCGATACCGTGTCTGCGTTTCTCGAATACGCAAGCCGTTGGGGATGGGTTGATGAGAACTACGCCAAAACAGCTATCGCACGTGCTGAATTACCTAAACGACCCTCTCCCGGTAGTAGCGACCAACAGTTCTGGACGCCGGACGCCCGTCGTGATCTGGTTGAGTACGTCGACGGTGCTGTCTCCACTGCAATCGAGCAAAAGGGACTCTCGTCTCATATTGAACTTCGGAATCAAGTATTCGTTTATCTGCTGGCTTACTCCGGTGTTCGTGGTGGTGAGATTCTACACGATCCGCGTGATGACCGCCGGAATGGGTTGAAATGGGGTGATGTTTCGATTGAAGATAGTATCATCACCGTTCTCGGAAAGAGCCAAAACCGAGAGACTACCGGCCTTCCTAAGCAACTACACTCCCCATTGAAACAGCTACATCGTGTTGTACAACCCTCCGACGACTGGCCTGTTATTTTCTCGAACCATGCACCAACGTTCTACAGACGACTCCCTGATGAGTTCGACCCGGCTGATAGCTCTGGTGAGTCGCTATTAGATTACTGTAGAGAGACGGGGACTGTCCCTCCTGCACTGTCGACTAATGGGGGTAGAAATCTGATGAAGCGGTTGTGTGAAAAAGCCGATGTGGATATCGACGGTGAATATCTCAAACCCCACGGAGGTCGACGCGGCGTCGGTGACAAGCTCTACCGCGAACGTGGTAGTGTATCTGCCCAACGCGCTCTCCGCCACAGCGACCCGAAAATCACATCGAATATGTATTCACACGTGAAATCCGGTGAAGTTGCCGACGATTTAGGGGATGTATTCGACTCCGAATAGACATTTCATTTACGTTTGTCATACGATACGGGGAACAAATATATACTGTAATTTAGTAGCGTTTGGTATAGATGCACTACGAAATCCGAGGGTTAATCGAAGAGAATATGAATTACTTTATTGAGAGTTCGGTTCACTCCGTTCTCTCTAACCGGAATCTCTCTGACCATAGTAAAGAAGAGCTATCGAATATCTGCATTGAGTGTGTCTACAACCGTGTTATGGGCTTTCACCGAATGTGGATGATGATCGCCGGAAACACCCCCGAACAGGGGTACAGTGATGATGTGCTACGGATTGTGAATAACTACTCTGAGCAAATTGTCTGGGCCGTCGACGACCAACTTTCATCGATGGAGCAACATGAAGAGTACAACCACGGGAATTAAATCTACGATTAAAGAGAATACCAGCTCAACTACGTTGCTTCTTCCGCTGTCTGAGTCTCTGCTTTCTTTTCTCCTCCTTCTCCTTCTTCGTGGTTTTCATCGTCGTGAATCATCTCCAAAGCGTCGACCACCGTTCGTCGGTAATCCTCTGACTCTCCGGTATAGTTCTCTTCGACAAGCCGGTTGTATGGGTCGCTCGAAGAGTCGTTTTCGATCCGGTCTAAGGTTGCTTCTGCTGTTTCGACTGTCCACTTTTCGATAACGTCCATATCGACTTCATCGATGGTTTCAGCCCGAATCTGGACTATCGGTTCTTTCTCTACCCCGTCTTCTTCGGGTGTGAATGTCTGGGTTTTACCAACGACAGTAACGGGTTGTGGGACTTCGATCTGGTCAAGAGTGCTCTGTGCTTGTGGTTCGTACTTTCCTGAGTAAACACGGAACGTACCGGTCTTCCCGATAACACGTGCTCTGTAGTACGTCTTATCAGGGTCTTGTGCAACATCTTCGACTTCGGTGACTACACCGGCAACAAACACACGGTTTGCTTTGTCTCCTGTTGGTAGGAGCACATAGCTCGGTGCTCTGTCGTCGTCTGATTCTTTAAACTCGTATGTTGCGTCGTTGTATTCTTCTGCGAACACTCGTTTAGCGACTTCTCGACTGCCGACTCCACTGTTCGATGATGCTGATTGACTCATTTTAGGCCACCTCTGATTGTGCTTTCTCAAGGACTGCTTCGACTGATGGTTTCTCGCTGTTACTCTCACTGTAGCTGTTGACAAGGAAGTAGTCTCCGGCAAACGACCCTTCGACCATGAAGTAGTTTCCACGGATTCTCGCCGCGATCTCGTCTCTGATGACTCCCATATCCATTTCTGCCTGTGCCTTTTCCAACGCCGTTTCGAGGTCGTACCCCAACACAGACTCCGTTTGTTCTCGGTTGAACACAGTTGTTACAACATCGTCACCAGTATCGAGGTGGGCGATGATTCGAAGGTCGTGTTCACCGTCGACTTCACCGTGCTCCGAACAGCGAGAATCTGTTAGCACACGCGTACAACCTTCTTTCGGGCACCGTTCAATCAACCCACTTTTCTGTGTGACGTTGACAACAGGGGCGTCGATAGTTTCGCTCCCGTCTCCAACTTCGATATCGTCGTCTAACTTTTCAATCGAGGTGGTTCGGTTGAGTTTGAGTGAGTAATCTCCTTGATACTCATCGACAACTACGTTTGACAACCGGTACGATTCTCCTTCTTCCAACTGTTCTAGCTCTGATGACTCGAACGCCACGAACTTGTTTCTCCCCGATTCGTCACCGAGAAGCCCGATCTGGGAGATTGAGTCGTTTCGCGGTTCCCACTCATCGACGAACTTTGCGGTTACGTTCACCCATTCACCATCTTCGTCGACGTCGTTCACTAACGCGTCTCTGTTCCCACTAACAGACCCGTCATATAGGTCGTCGCGCTCGATACCAGCTTCTTTGATAAGTCCGTTCTCTACAACCTGTTGGGCCTCTTCGACTGGAACGCTGAAGTTTTCGACCAACTGGCGGATTTTTCCTTCGACTCCGTATTCGTCTGTGTCGATATACTCTTCGAACTGTTCTTCCAATTCTTCGGTTGCGGTTTCGATATCGCTCATATGTCTCACGTCTCCTCTTTATCTCTTGTAGGAGACAATCTACAGTAAGACGCGTATTGTTATAAAACTTTCCCTGATTGTATGGCTTCGAATAACGTTTTTATCCGCACATGAGGTCGACAAGAGTATAATGAGACTTAACCGAAGGAGAGTCTGTGCCACCGGTGGGGTTTTTGTCTCCACCGGGTTAGCTGGATGTTTGTTTGGGGGAGATGATGACTCCGAATCAGAAATGTCGTCTGAAGATGAAACATCGTCCGAAGAAGAGTCCTCTGAGGATGATAGTGATGATGAACCGTCTCGAACAACGTTGGAACGTCGTGTTGATGATATCTCCGCGTATCTATCGTGGATGGTTACTGATTATTGGGATATTCGAGAGGAATACCAAACCACGCTTCGGGAAGCGTCGACTCTGTTAGATGAGTTCCGAGAAACTGCTCCATCCGAGATCGACCCTGATGATGTCTCTGATGTAATCGAGTATGTCGAACGTGCTGGTGAATCCGAATCCGAGTTTCGAGAACACTACACGTCTCATTGGGGGTTTCGAGACATGGATGATGAACTTGAATCTGACCTACAAACATCGCTCGAACGCCAAGAGTATGATTCGTTTGAAGAGAGTTTAGACGACCACTACAGTTACATCCGAAACGCTAGTCGAACGCGAACAATCGATTCCGTGTATTCCCCTTATCTCGTCACTGGGGCCGGGTATGACCTGTTCACATCTGAGCTTGAACGGTATGATGATGAATATGGTGACCAGCGGCCACATATCTTCGAGACGCGATATTCGAGTGATGAAGGCACCATCGCGCTGTATGCACTCTCTGGTGAGATGGATATCTCCAAACCACCATTTATGATGGAACAAACGGCAGACACGTTCGCTGAACCTGACCGGTATCGGATGGGTCGACCGCCATATCTCCATCGAGATTATGAGTATAACGACCTGAGTGGATGGCTATCGTCTGATGAATCTCATTCGGAGATATGGATGAATATCAGCCTTCCACATCTTACACTCGAAGAGTGGCCGTTTGATTACATCCCAAACGTGCGTAGTTATGTTGAAGATGAGACTGTCGATGATGTAGATGAACTCCCATTCGAAGAGTTGCAAATGATTTCTGTCTACATACAAGAGTTCGAGGACACATCGGCTGCTGAATCTGTCTACCAATCAGTTCTTGATCGGGGGGTGGAAGAATCTGAACGTGAGTTGTTGGGCGAGACATACACACAGACGTACTATATTGATGAAGAGCTAGAAGAAACTGTCTACGCTGATGTTCTACAGTCTGGTCGGTATCTCATCGGGTTCGACCTCCATTCAACACAGTGGGAAGATAGGGATATCTACGATGCTGATGACGCGTGGTTCGATATCGAGAGTGTTGAAGACGATCTCCGCTCTGAAGGAGACGTTGTTGAATATGAAGATGTCTTAGAAGGAACGTGGCTCGATAACCGAGACGCTGAATAGTTATTTCTGGGTCGTTGTTTTTATCATCCGACGATTGAGCGGTACTGCATGATGAAGATGAGTGCATTATACACTCCGTGGATGATGATGGGGATGGTCAAATTATCCGTCTTCAGATACGAATACCCCAAAATAACCGACATTGGGATAATCACGACAATAGAGGCAAGTGCGGCTGTCGCCCCCTGAACGGCATACGCTGGAAGATGGACAATGGCGAATATGAGGCTTGCTACAATCACACTCCCAATCCCGGTCAAATACGAATAGAGTGATTTCTGGACGATGTTTCGGAAGATTATCTCTTCAGCCGGGGAGATGAATAGGATGGAGAACGCCGCAAGTATCAACAGTATCATCGGGTCGATTAACCCCAATTCGGCTGAGGCAAAAATCGAGTGTGACGCGTTGTCGACACCGAGTTGTGAGAATACCCATCCTGCAACCACTACAACACCGAAGATAGCGGCAACACCGCCGACAGTGTATTTCAACCCCGGCTTTGTTGGAATGTTGAGGTCAAGCGCGTCGACGTCGCGGTCTGTCCAAATTACCAACATCGCCACCAGCGACACAGCTCCGAGGAACAGCCCAACCGTCTGTAGTAGGATGAACAACTCTTGATCTGTGACTCCTACACCAACAGAGAGTAGGAGCGTCCACACGACCCCAAGAGTTAGCCCTGCTACAGACAAGAACCACGCTTTTGTGATGGGGATGATGAGTTTGAAGCCCGACTGATCTGCTGACTGACGGATGTACGTCATTAGCCCACCACCACGCGGGTATCGTGTCGGATGAACTCTTTGATATCATCGGCTTTGTTGGCTTTCGCCCCACCAATCTCCGAGAGGTCGACGCCGTCATACGTCTCAAGCATGTCGTCGTAAAACTCTCGAATCGTTGGTTGGCTCACATTGATGGCAGCCGACATCTCATCCTGTGTCAAGTCGACGTCGTTGACAAGGGTTGCTGAGTAGATTGCTGCGGCTGCGAGTGAGGTTGGTGCAGCCCCGCGTGTAACCCCATTCTCGACATACTGTGTTGCGATATCTTCGGCAATCATCCGTGTTTCTGAATCGATCCCGATCTTACTCCCAAACCGTGGGATGTACTCTTTCGGATGGGTTGGTGGGACTGACATCTCCATCTCACGCTTGATGTGGGTGTAACAACGGTGGATGTTCCGTTCGGGCACGCGTGAAACACGTTCGATCTCGTCGTAAGACTGTGGTAGTTGTTCTATTCGACAGGCGGTGTAGAGCGCGGCTGTTGCGACTCCTTCGATAGACCGACCAAGTAACAGATCGCCGTCGACTGCACGTCGGTAAATCATCGAAGCCGTCTCGATCACTCTATCTGCGATACCGAGAGCAGCACCCATCCGCTTTATCTCGACAAGTCCTTTCTTGGATGAGCGGTCTTTACTGTCTGTGGTCAACGACCGGTTGTTCCACTTTCGTAATCGACCGATTTGTTTCCGTTTCTTCGCTGAAAGTGTGTTTCCGTAGGAATCACGCCCATACCCAATGGTTGTCGACAATCCTTTGTCGTGCATGGTGAAAGTCACCGACTGTCCGACGCGTTTGTTATCGTCTGGGTTTTCGCTTCCGAATGACCTCCACTCCGGCCCACGGTCGATTTGCTCTTTTTCGACGACTAGGCCGCACTCATCACAATAGGACTCCGTAGTCTTCGGGTCTTTGATTATCCGACCATCACACTCATCGTCTGGGCATGATCGACACGACTCTTTCGTTTCTGTGTTCGTACTTGCCCCTTTCGTGGTTGGTTTTCCGATTGGGTTTTTTCTTCGCGTGTGTGTACGCGTTCGTTTTGTATCTGCACTCTTGTTTGACTGGTAACTGTACTTGGGTTTGGCTGTCGTTGAATTTTGCATACGTTTTCACTTCCTACATCGATTTCGCTTGGCATGCTGTAGGGTGTAACCAGCGTTCCTATCCGATCCGATGGCTACACGTTTACGTCCGGTGTCTCACCGAATGAAACACCTTACCACGCTATTTTTTCTCCATTGTTATAAAGGTTTTTGTCTGATTAGTTATTCACCAGTAGTCTAATATCCAATCCGAGAGAAGTATATGATGGCTGGTTAAGCCAAAGGGGGAATGTACGCGTCGACTGGGTATCACACCCGGCCCTCCATTGGGTCTTCTCGACGTGTAGCTAATCGTTTACCGCTGAGTCGTCACTCTGTATCTCTAGTATCGGTGTTTAGACTACTCTACTGCATTACTACGGTATTGTGAGACGCTAGTACACTGAGACGCTGTTAGAATAGGATGTGTGGAAATGAACACATTGTAGGTGGGTAACCCAACCCACCCAATGTGGACGTAAACGTGTAGGATGGAAATTCATGGTGTCTGCTGGGAAGCCCTACACAAACCTCAAACCTTTGTGAAACCCATTGACTCAATTATTTTCTTATAGATCACCCACTCTCATATATGCACGAAACGGATATAAGATTTACAGGTGCTACGAATATCTCCTCGAAAGTTGGGTTTGTAATCCGTCTAAAACCGTGGAAGTTGTAGAATATCTAAAGTCGGCTGTGTTATTCGGGCAACATTAATACTAGTGTGTTCTCTACGAATCTGTATACCGATGTCGACCACGAGTTCTGATCTCGAATTAGTTAGCAGCTTATTCGATGATGTAGATTTACCTGTTGTCTACTTCAAGCGTGTCCCCGACACCGATGTACTCTACACTAACGAAAAATATCGCTCGGAATTTTCTGACTCGGATGTTGTAGCTGGTGAGCGGAAACTCTCTGAGAATGGTGTTGAACTACATTATCACCAAGATGTCGACTTCACTGTTGAACTGTTATCTGTAGATGGGTGGAAAAAGTATCAATGTCGCCGTCTGGGTTTCGGTAGAGGTGCTGTTGATATCTACATCGATATCACAACCTACTCGAAGAAGAAAGAGTACGTCGACGTCCTCCACCGCTTGTTGAGACACAACCTTCGGAATGAAACCAATGTTATACTCGGACACGCGTGTATGGCTCTCGAAGATTTAGAAGAGGGGACGAAAGCCTATGAGTCGGTGAATAAAGTTGTAGAGCGAGTTGAGCACCTTCGCGGTTTGAGTGATGAGACACAAATCATCCGAGGTGTTATCGACAACCCTAGACCACTGAAAGCGGTCGATCTAAACAAACACATAACGCGTGTTGTATCATCATACGACAGCCAATATCCTGATGTAGATTTTTCGTTGAATCTTTCTTCGGATTGTATTGTGTGGGCCAACAACCGACTCGAACACTTGGTCACCAGTTTGGTTGATAATTCCATTCGTCATAACTCCCTACCAGTGAGTGTCAACATTGACACATCAACTACAACAGACACTATTCGATTTCGCATTTGGGATGATGGTGTTGGTATACCCGAACTTGAACAAAAAGTTGCGACTGGTGATATCACGGTTGATTCGTTATCGCACGGGAGCGGGTTAGGCTTCTGGGCCGTGAAGTGGATATCTGATCGTATAGGTGCCTCTGTGTCTTTCCCCGGTGAGCACTCTGATTCAGACATCTTAATTGAGTTTCAACGACCGCCTGAGTGAACATCTATATTTGTAACACTCTATATGATTGGTTTCGGGGAGCGTATTTATTAGAGTATGATCTAGGATAGGTTGATGCAAAAGGTTGTGTCTATCCGTATCGGAGATGATCGGGGACTGTCGGACGTGGTTGCCATTTCGTTTCTCATGCTACTCGCAATCAGTTTGGCCGGTGTAGTTTACCTTCAAGCTGATGATGTTGTAGGTGAGGTCGACCAACAGCCCGAAGCTCAAATCGTATCTGACCCCGGAGCAACGGAGATGACGTTGGTTGTCGATGAACTCGAAAATGCTGATGAGCTGTATATCCGTGTGAACGGGAATGACGCTCGGGGCGTGGCTGGGTCTGAATCGCTATCAGCAAGTGTTGGTAGCTCGGTGACGTTAGGTGATGCTGATGATGGGGCTGATATCGATGTTGAATCCGTTGATGAAACAGCATGGGATGGCTTCATCACTTCAGGAACGAATATCGCCGTTGTTGCAATCTCCTCTACAGGCGATGAGCGTGTGGTGTTCGAATATCGACAACCATGATCTGGGTAAGGTATATAATAGAAGGTATAACTACAAACCAATAGACGAGGAAGACAGCCTCGTTATCGAAACAGCGAGTGAAACTATGAAACGACCAAAAACATTCGAATTTGGGTTTGCGAACGACAAGCGTGGTCTATCAAATATTGTAGGGGTTAGTATCCTCATCTTCGCGGCGGTGGGGCTTGGCGTTGCCATTTTCACTGCGACCGGTGGGTTCGTTGATGATATTCAGGAACCACCACAGGCAGACATCGGCACCGACCTCGATACTGATGAAGATGAAGTGACGTTCACGCTTCAGAGTGCTAGTGATAACGTCGATTCTTTCGAAGTACAAGGCGATGGTTTTGACGAAAATGACGGCGATGATTGGGATGATGGGGCAGAAACCGGTGAAACGATGACTATTGGCGATCTGGATGAAGATGAGACTACCATCAACATCGTCGCCATCGACGAAGAGAACGACAACGACCGTGTTGTCGAAGAGTTCACCTTCTAAACGGTAATTGGGGTTTCCCCTACAACCTTTCGTGGGTAAAATATAACCAGTAGCCACCGGTATCATGGTTGTATGGGATCGGAGCTATCACTACCCAATCCTTCATTGGAACGTACTCTTTTAGACCAGTACACCAACCTGAGCGTCGACACACAGTTAGAAATACAGTCTCACATTGCGAACATTGAGAAAGTCGGGGCGTGTTTCTTTTTCCTGATGACTATCGCTGGATTAGTCACGTCGGCGTATCCGTATCAAATACTCATCACCACTGCGACGATGTTCGTATTGATGCTGCACGCTGGTCGACGGTTGGATTTAATCGAACACGTGAAAACAGTCTCGTAACCGTTCTACCAGACATTTTTATATAATCCTGACCTAACCTATTGTATATAGCTCATGGGGATTTGGTGTCTGGGGGATAACCGTGCAAATGTAGAGGTTGTGTATGTAGCGATAGCCGCGCTTTCTATCATCGGGATAGGAGCTGTTGGTATCGCTATTGGTTCGGGGATTACTGACTCGACAGCTTCTCAAGCTGAAGATATTGAGTTTGAGCTTATCGACGCTGCCGAGTATGAGATTGTTTACACATCCGATGAAACACTCACAGATCAAGATATTGAGCGAATACTCGTCGTGGGTGATGGTGGTAGTGGGGACGTGAGTGGCGAGGTATACGCTGATGGCGAGTTAGTTCTTGATGAGAGTACACGGCCACGATATGAACAGGATAGTCGAACACTCGAAGATGGGGATTTGGTCTATGACAAGACACTCCGTGATTCAGAAGGTGTTGGATTAGATATCGAGTATGGTGACACGATTTCATTCGTAATTGAGACACCTGACGGTGATACTTACACCGCTGATGAAGTGTCTCTACCTGCTCGTCAAAGTATTGAAGGTCGTATCACTCGAAATGGTAGTGTCGCTGTTGAAGAAGAACCAGATATAAATGAAGAGACAACAGATATCATAACAGCATTGGAGATGGAATAATGAGCAAAACAAACTCACACCGATCCGTTTCAGAGACAGATTCCGGTACTAACACGGAAGTAAAGAAGAGCGATAATCCACCCGGACGGGTAGATATTTCTCGTCGAAGTGTGGTGAAACTAGCCGCTTCGTCACTTGTATTTTCGAGTGTTGCTACGGGCGGGGCGGTTATTTTCTCACAACCTTCGAAAGCGAATCCAAATGTTATCGAACAGACGATTGATGGCCCAACAGATATTGAAGAAGTACGCGTTGATGGAAATGTTGAGTTCACCATTGGTTGGGAAGATCATGTTCCGGGTGAGGTGATTGAACTCTATATGCGGGCGAAAGTCGAAGAGGTTGTTGATGAAAATGGCGAGCAGCTATCTAGTGGGATGGATTATGGTGAGCCAATCGGGCAAATGGGTATCCGAGTTCAAGAAGGTCAAGAAGATGGGCAAGTGACTGTCACTGGTGAAGAGTTTTTCGAGCACCGTGATCACGTAGTGCTTGCTGGGGATGATTCTCCTATCGACACTGAAGATATCTTTATCCCCGATCTCGCGTTTGAAGGTGAAGGTAATTTAGTTCAACGGGCGAATATGAAGATCATGATCGAAGCTCGTTCTGGTAGTCTTGAAGCTGGAAATGACTGGCCTGAGTGGGAATTTGAATTGTATGTTGCAAGTAAACTCCTATTCGGGACGTTCTTTGGTGAACTGTTTGATGTTATCATCACTGAAGATGACCTGTGATCTCTCTTTTAACATTTAGCCCGCTTCGAGGGTGACGCTACCAAATCAATACTTATTCTCGGTCGACGTCGGTACAATCTAACCAACAGTAACGAATATAAGTACCCGTGTTGTTGGTTAGATATGGGGAAACCACAACCACCAATTTCAGCCCCGAAGTACATTCGAGAGGGGTTGTTGAAACAATCGCCTGAAACACTCCGAGAGATAGCGGCGTATTCCGAACAGTTGGCAGCGTTCAAAATAGCAGAGATAGAGGCACATCTCGAAGAAAACCGTATCGATGACGCCGATGGTTTGCCTGATGATGCTGATGAAGAGGTATGGTCTGAAGAAGCGTGGGAAGAGGCGAAATCG
>LKMJ01002535.1_pt1:2500-16817 | contig 16817 bp, 14 predicted proteins | sample 643391 | NCBI WGS metagenome assembly LKMJ01 (sample SAMN04112250, study PRJNA286221) | soda lake metagenome | biome: soda lake; feature: Kulunda Steppe; material: water; isolation source: sample PL-Br10 brine of Picturesque Lake | place: Russia: Kulunda steppe | collected 2010-07
CGTGCACACGCGCTCGGGCAGCCGCTCAGGCACGCGCGCTGCTTGCAGCTGCACAGAGCCAGAGCGGGGGGGCCGAGGGGCGGGCCGAGGCTCACGAGTGTGCGGGGCACTGTTGAGGAGCCGTGACACATCGCACGCGCCCCCAACCTCCCCCTTGGAACTCAACCAGGCGGAGCTGGTGGTGCGCCGCTCATGCGCCGGCGTCCACAGGTGGCTGCGCAGGCAACGCACCTTCTGGGCGTGCGTGAGGAAGGGGCGCGTGGACAGGCGGTCGTTCAGGCCCGAAGCCAGGTGCTGGCGCATGAGGTAGCCAGCGGAGGGCGTCTCCACCCAGGTCTGCCAGGGCCACACGTGCGGGCATGGCAGGCCGTGCAGCGACGCGCTGCGCACGCACAGGTGGAGGTCGGGGGGAGCAGTGGGGGGAATTTTGTCCAGCACGCCTCACCGATGGGATTGAGGCAGCTACATCCGCGGCTGGCACTCAATGGCGCCAGCAGGCATGAAACTGGCACAGGGAGGGGCCAGCTCTATTCGCGGCTCTATTCGCGGCACCGCGAAGGGAATGAATGGCCTTCATGGAACCACAGGCGGCTCAACCGATGGGCGGGCCCGCCGCCTCAGCTGGCTTCGTCCTGCAGGGCTCCTGCCACTGTCCTCGCAAGATGTCCAGCTTTCCCAACAGGGCGTGCACGGAGCGCGCGTTTGCTGGCGCAGGCTCAGCACGGCTGCTAGACGCAGGGCTGAGGTGCATCGCCCCAAGGAAAGGGCCACAAGGGTGCATCACAGGAAGGGTGCATCGCAGGAAGGGGACCGCAGGTGTTCGCCACAGGCAAAAGACTGAAGCCTGGCCTCGCAGCACTCAGCACCACGGGCATCTATCTCACTGCGCTCTACCCTGCACTCACCGCAGGCGAGCAAGTTGCTGCTTGTAGGGTCCAAGGGACGGGGAGTCAGCCCTTTTATGGTACGCCTGGGGAAGGAAAGGTGCAGAACATCACCAAAAGATGAGGCAGCAACACGCAGGGGCGCCTGTGGCAGCTCTCTAGCATGTCAACCCCCCCTGATGTGGCATGCAACCTCAAGCCTAGCGTAGCCCAGGCATGTGTCCCAGTGTCGAGTGAAATTGTAATGGCTTGGTGTTCGGCATATGATGGATGCAGGCATGTAAATGCAGTCTGCCTTCTGAATGCCAAGGCAGCTTGAGCTTGAAATCTCTGCATGCTGTGGACGCAAGTCGAGGCTGCCTCGCTGAGCACTGAAACCTGATCGTCCCTGGCACAAGTAAATTGAGTGCAGCCATTTGGTAGTACCTCACCTTCACAACAACCAGACCTCCCTCATCATGGAGACACAGCAAGGTTTTGAGGAACCTGCCTCGCCCTGTGCATACAGAGAGGATGGATGGAGCGTTTGGACGTGCTGCACTTAAATGCTCTTCAACACCCTGTTTCTCAACTCTAGTGAGTCTTGCTTATCATCTAGCTACCTACCCAAGGTATCCTTAAGCACCACATTGGGCAAGTCAGAGACAGGCTCTGGCTGAAGGACCTTGGGCTGTGCCAGCACATTGCCCATGGACACCAATCAGTTTGACTGATTGCTCACTCAAGTGTACAATTGTGGTCATCTGTAGGGTTTCGTGAACCATACGTAGTAACCATTGTATAAAAAATTACATTCAAATTACATTCAGTCTATATGATAAGGTTACAAGAATGGATAAATGCCATGCAGCACAAAATGTGATCTGCACGCGTTTTCAAAAGAGATACAGATTTAAATTGTATTTGACACTATAAGGTTTAATAATCATGGTGAAACGGTCACAATTTCGCCCCTCAATCCTGCTACCTAAATTTACTCCGCTACTTGATCCTGCTTCCTAAATTTACTCCGCTACTCGATCCTTTTATAAAATATTTTTGTTTTTCAAATCACGAGCAGTGATCTGCACTAGTGATCAGCGGAGGAAAATACACACAACTGCGCAAGAAACTGAAGCTGGTGAAAGATTGTGCTGCTTGAGCGCCTACCTCTGTCCTGCACGTGCAGGAATGCACTGTCTCAAGTCCACAATTATGTGGCATCATGCATCAGAGGGGCACCATGCCATGTCTACCTGAATATGCTGCATGAATGCAGCTGCAGCTGCAGCTGTTGAATGACAGAGGTGCACAATCCTGTATGCTGGCCCAAACTACAAAGTCAGTCCGCACATTCTCAAGGCTGTTGATATACTTCATCTAACTTTTCAAGCTCTTGGGCTTAGGCTAGCAGTCAGTCGATTTGACTGGAGGCCTTTCTTGTAACTAACTAACTAACTTTTCAAGCTCTTGGGAGGTGCCTCTACCTTTAGACCTGTACATCCAAAAAGAGGTAATCCATGATCATTTGCGCGTTCCTTAATTCAGGGCAGTCCAGATCCTGACAACATTTTTTTGCTTTAAACTTTTCTTCTTCCACTCATTTTTTCTCAAGACTGGCACCCTGGTTGGACGTATAGTGCAACAACAGCAATACAGGCCCCACAGACATCCTCTAGCAAACTCGTGTCGATCGAATGGATGTGATCCTGGGCCTGCAATCTCAGAAGAGCACCAGATCAATATTGGTGACATGAAGAGCAAAAAAAGTGCATGTTTTGACTATCTTTAGTAACGAGGACTTGTGCTCTGTATCTGATTAACACTTTCAGAAGTCAACAATCTGTTGTGTTCACTAAGAGAAGCGCTCTGTATCTGATTAACACTTTCAGAAGTCAACAATCTGTTGTGTTCACTAAGAGAAGCAAGTGTGGTTCTTGTATTTGGGTACTTTCAGCTAATTCAATCAACACGCTAGCAAGACCAAATGTAATTGATATCACACCAGGTCAACAATCAAATCAATGCATAGTCATGTTCAAATAAAGTGATCAACCATCAACACACTAAATACGGGAGCAGACATGGTATATAAGCGCCCCCATGTATGAAATCACTGAGAAAAGTCCAGCTTGAGCAAAATTGATGAAAAATTGCGTCAACCAGTCTCTTGCCAAAAACTGTGGCGCAACCTGAGGCATGATAGCCTCATCAGAAGTATCTGGCATGTGTGCTGATATCACTGAGAAAAGATAGCTGTGGCCACGTTGGTATCCTAAGATGCATTGATCACCCTTGAATGGCCTCGTCAAAGTTGGCGTTGAACCAGTCACGGGCGAGGCGTGCGCACTGCTGCAATGTGTCGCCTTCCTCAAACTGCAGGTATCCAGCACCACAATGTCATGAGGCAAGGATCGAAGTAAATATTAAGGCCTGGGCCCCCTTCACACACGTATGGCCGATTATAGAAATAATTTGGCACAAGACAAACTCTTGGTGCTCGTGGCTTGCACCCATCACGGACTTGCCTGCCCTCTGAAGTCACCTACCAAGTGAGTGGCACCAGGCACGATCTCCAGGCGCCCGCTAGGGAGCTGTGCCAGCGCCCACTTGTTCATCTCAATCACCTGCAGGTTAGCCATTGAATCATCAATGGTGGCGTCAACGTTGATGAGCTCCAGCCATATATTACCTCTGCCTATGCTTGTGTACAAACACACGCAAAGCCGTTTTTCCTTTGGCATTTTCCAGTAGGGGACGCTACGGGCCATCTGCTATGTGCTTTACTCGGCTATAATGACCGCACCTGATAGTCCAGACCTCCCACAATGAGCAGCGTGGGTGCAGCGCACTCCTTCAGCGCATCCCCAGCGAGATCAGGGCGGCCACCTGCGAATGGGCATGTGCACGGTTGCAGGCTACGGCTGGGATGCAGGTGTCCATGCAAGGACAATGTGGACACACAGCCTGGGCGTGCTCAGGGCGGTGGCCACCCTGGAGGAAGCTTCGAGCCACAAATCAGGCCATTCAAAAGGCAGGCAGCAAGCACAGGCGCTTCCAGCACGACCGCCCCGCACAGGCAAATCAGGTCCAGAGCTCTACCTCTGATTCAGAGCTACCTCAGACGCAGCGCTCCTTCTAATGCTCTTTGTGCGTGCCACTGGCAGCCATTGTGCTTTTCATGAGCTTTGTTTGCACGCTATGTTGGAGCAAATCACCAATTCCCTGCCCTGAATGCTAGGGCAAGCTGCCAATGCTCTGGTTGGCATTAATTTTGACTTCATGCTGTAGGGCAAAAGGGCGGCCTGCAGCACCTGAGGCCTGGATGTGGCAGTGTAGTCACTCACCTCGGGACACCACAGCAGCTACACCCTTGCCCAAACCTTTCAGCTGGGCGCCGGCCACCACTGCAGCACCACCTCCTGCAAGGCCCAAGACAGGATGGAACGCCACATCTCCACTCCCTCAGACATGCCTGTAGACTGAGCTGCTGCTGATCCAGATCTGCTCAATGTGACAACAGCATGTGACAACAGCACACAACAAAAGAGGGGTTGGGTTAAGCATTCAGGGGCCAGTCTGGCATGCCGTGGCTGCACACACCTGTGGAGGCCCCAAAAAAGCCAACAGGGTAGCGATCCGACACGTTCAGGTCCTTGCGCATCCAGGCCTGCACGCACGCACATCGCACACACTTTAGATCACTGCCTCCGGCTGCTCACTCTGCTTGCAAAGCGTTCCATCCTCCTGCACCGATTCCTGCCAGCTCTACCTGGAGGCCATGCCTGTGCAGGGCATGCAGGCACCCATGATGTGCCCCACACGCACAACTGGCTCAGCCACACAAAAGCCTGTGCAGGGCACCCATGATGTGCCTAGCACGCAGGCCTGGCTCAGCCGCACAAAATTCTGTGGGAAGCATGTTATATGATACATGCTTATCCTCATGTGGTCAGGTCGCTTCTCACTTGCTCCGTGTAGCTCAGAGCGGGCTGCTAATGATACATGCTTATCGTCATGTCACATGACTCATGTGGTTGCTTCTGGCAATACCAGGCAGTCAAGCTTGCCTGGGCATGCACCAGCCTGGAGGCGAGCAGCGGGATGTCAAACACGTTGCGCCTGTCTGCCGCCTCTGGGTCATTCAGCAGGTCAAACAGCAGTGTGCCCATGCCTGGTGCACAAGCACAAGGGACAGCAATTAAGCACCTGGCGTTGACTTCCATACCAATTCATGCACTGCAGTGTTGAATTGATACCTTGAGCTGCACGGAGGAAAAGTTGCATGCAGGATAATGGACCGCGGACATGAAAGAGGTTGCCGTGGTGGGGTGCACTGGCATGGACTTGCCTGCCTCTAGGCAAGGAACGAACCTGCATCTTGCAGCATCTTTGCAACCATCCTGTTCCTGGGGGACATCCGGCTTGATCCGCTGCCGTGAGCAAACACCACAATGCCCTGCGCAATAGGGAGAGCGGGGTTAGGGTTTAGAGCATTGTAACGGTAGCTTGGGGCCATGATAAGGCATTGCACTCGTGCTGTGCCAACACCAGGGGCAGCACTGTGCAGTGGAACCATGCACATCTAGCCATGCTTACGTCTCCGGCTGAGTAACACACCACCAGCTTGTTCGTTTACTCAGCAAGCTGCCCATGCTTCTGATTGAGCAAGCAGGCAGGCAAGCAACCAAACCCAGGCCCAGACCGCACCTTGCAGTTTGCTGGTACCACCAGCGTGCCTTTAAGGGTGACTGAGCCTGGGCTGCGGATGGAGGGGACTTGTGTGATGGTGATCTCCCTCTCACCCCTATTGTTAAAGGACCAGGACAGTGAGAGAGGGGCCATGTAGACCAGAGGGCAAAGAAGAGACATGCTGCAGCCTTTTCCCTCATTTAGGAGCCAGGGGCAGGAAGCACAGTGGCTATGGGCTACGTGGCAAGATGATGCATGGCATATCAAAGGAAGTGTTCCAAGCATGCAGGGGAGGGATGCTAAGTGAGCACGGTAGGGAGGGGCTGGGCCGCCGCTGCCAAGCGGCAGCTGGCCTGGTGCCACAAAGCCAGTGCGCAAAGGCACTGCGTAGATGATCCTGCCTGTTCTCTTTTTCACAAAGGCATATCCTTACAATTGCAAAGGTATGGATCCATCCATGGATCATTGCAACCGACTGGTTTTGTGAGAAATAGCCGTGTCTAGCTGCAGTGAGGTCAGAGGTCGGCAACCAGTGAAAAGCCGGCTGACCTTGCGGTGCGCACGAGCGTGCCACACGTGCACATTGCCTTGCGCTAGGCACAATCCACATGACGCTGCAGATTTTTGGACAGGCATATGGGATTTTGCAACGAAAAACGCTTGCCTGGTTGGCGTGGGCAGGTTCAGCGCGGCTGCGGTCCCTAGCTCCACCCCCCCTCGGGCAGGTGGTGATGGAAAGCTTGCTGTGTTTGAAGGAGGCGGATACTTCTCTTCGACAGCTCCGGCAGGGAACTCGGCCACGCCCACCTGCAACAGCCACGCAAAAGAAGTGGTGTGTGCCTCCAGGCTTTGCAGGCTAGGCCATTGATAGGACAATTAACATCTTGCAGGCAGGGCTATGCGTGAGGGCACAGCCGCAGGTGATCACAAGCCTTGGGGTCCAGGCCACCTGTTGGGCTCTAGGCTTCTGAGTGCTCCTTGAATATCAAGACATCAATGGGCTAGGCTTCTGAGTGCTCCTTGAATATCATGACATCAATGGGCTAGGCTTCTGAATGCAGCTTCGAATTCAGGAAATTTGAGCAGCACTCGGAAGCCTAGCTTTTAGGGAAATTTCAAGCACCGGAGGGTTAGCCCACTCTCTGATCATGGTAAACCCTCCCATCCGTGCATTTTGCTCGCTGGAAGGCATCAAGGCATGCAGCACGCTGCCCCGGGTGCGGTAAACCAACCATGCTGCTAGATCAAACACATGCGCTGGCAGTCGCGGGCACGCACCTTAGTGCCAAAAGGCGGGCCCTTGGCTGCGTTTACATTGCCTCCTTGCCTACGCGACTTTGTGCGCTCCATGATTGCAAGCACCTCTGCGTCATCAGTCTGACCAAAGTCCTCGTACCACATGCCAACCTTCAGGCAGGGTCAAGAGAAGCCGCACGTCCAGCTGTCTGAGCTGTGCACAGACTGGCCCTTTTTGTGTATGGAGAAAGGTGTTCACGGGGCTGCACACACAACCTTGCTTTATGCCCTAGATCGCGCATCTAAGTTGCAGCAAGCAATCCGGAGCAGCCTGCACGTAAGTGCTCTGTCCAAAAAAGCCCAGCCTTGCTTTGGAATTGCATTTGGATGTGCGCATATAACGTCTGCATCTAGCACAGTTGAATGCATCATCAACAACAACAACAACAACAACAACAACAGCAACAACAACAACAACAACAACAACAAGCAGTGGTGGCTTGCCACAACTCACAGCTCGGAAGACAGGTGGCTGGACAACGCAAAGCACCTCCCACCTACATAAGAAGCAGCCAGCCACAGCGGTGAGCACAAGCAGTGGTCCTTGTGCCTTTTGGATCCACAAGCTCCTTTTTTGTGCTCGGCCAGAAGACAGACTTTGCCTTTTCTAAGCAGGTGCCCACATCAGGACTGAGCCTTGCCAAAGTGCACCATGCACTTCAGTGATCGAGGTGCCGCGCTGGCGTGGGTGAGCAAGGACATGTGCGGAGTCTAAGAAATGATGATCCGCCATGCGCATGCTCGCTCACCCGTCATGGCGCAGCTCAGACACTGTGTCGGGCGACCCCACAGGCACCGCCAGCACTACGCGCTGTGCCCCCATGTCCTGAGTGCCAAGATGAGAGGGGGGGCAGGACCAGCAAGTAGAGATGAGGGCAGTGCACCCCAGAACAGGTAGGGATGAGGCAGTGCACCCCAGAACAGGTAGAGATGAGGACAGTCCACCCTAGAGCAGGTAAAGATGAGGACAGTGCACCCCAGAACAGGTAGAGATCAGGACAGTCCAACCCAGAATAGGTAGGGAGTCCCTATTCTGGAAGGGACTCCCTGAAGGGCCATGCCCACTCAGGGCCCGTAGCGCGCGCCAGAGCAGTTTGTGGTGGACGAGCAAGTCGGCGCTGACGCTGATGCAGCTGAAGCATGCCAGAGCCAAGCTGCATGCCTGCCGCGCCCCGCACAGGCGCAGAACGCTAGCCACAGCTGTGGTGCGCTGCATGCAGGGCAGCGTACGCCACCCCACCCAGTGGCGGCACGCCTTCAGTGCTTTTATGCCTCAACGCTTTCCGTCCCTTGACCCATGCACACCTTCAGCGCCTTCAAGGCGGCCCTGGCAGTGACGCCTGTGGCCAACCCGTCGTCCACCACAAGCACCACACGGCCCTTCACATCCACCACGGGCATGCCACCGCGGTACACATCCACCCTGCACAGCACAGCACAGCTCAGCACACGTGGTCAGCACGTAGGTATGGGCGTATGACCACGCACGCGCTCACACACTGCAGATGCAGTGAACACACAGCGAATGCAAACTTGCAGCACAGCGAATGCAAACTTGCAGCAATGCTGCAACACCTGCCTGCCCCTCCTACCCGTCACCAGATCACGCATGCAAGGCGTTTTGGGAGGTTCCACTCCATCTCCCTCTCCTGACGCAAGATTGTAGCAACCGACACAAGAACAAAGTATGCATGGCGCCGCAATGCACCTTGGCCCGTAAAAGACCAACCTTTGATGCGTTGCCCCTGCCTAACATGTGTGGCGCATGCCCCGGTGGCCTCAACCCTGCCATTCGATCCCCCCCTGCCATGCGCGCACCTCCGCTCCAGCTCATCCCACTCAGAGCGCAGCACCTCTGCCATCTGCTCCCGCGTCGCCCCCACGCTGCGCACAGACTGCTCGTTCACGATGCACACGCCACCCTCAGCCAGCGCGCCCACCCCATACTCCGGGTGGTGCGGCGCGCCTGCACGCAGCACAGGGTGCCCAAGCAGGTCCCGTGCGCCCCTTGCTGCGTCAAACATCAGGGACGCGCCCAGGTAGAGGTGTCTAAATAGGGTCAGGGTTTAGGGTTAGGCTAAGCCTGCACGTGGCACACAGGCGCTGGTGGACACCCACTTAGCGGCTTTTGGGACAGTGCAGAGGTCTGTCTTGTGTTGAGTGACTGAGGTGGTGGTTGGTGGTTGGTGGTTGGTGGTTGGTGCCCGAGCACTGCTTCCGCTGCTCCGGCGCTGGCGGCTGCTTGGTTGCCAGACCCACGCTACCTTTCACTCATGCACAACAGCATGGCAGATGCGTAGGGTTTGCAAGCAGGATTCTCCGGGTGCGCTTCCCCCGTTTAAGTTGGCCATGAGATTTCCTAATCCAAGCTGGGTGCATCCTGGCTCCACTGCCCTAATGGCGTCAGATCCTCGCAGCAGGGGTGCTCTCCCATATTCATTGCTGATGACCCACCAAGCTTGCGGACAATGAGGACATCCAAGGGCGCATCCAGCTCCTTGGCAATTTGCTCTGCATAGCGGAGCGTGCTCGTGATCGTGACGCCAAGCGCCAAGCGAGCAAGGATCAAAATGACGGCAAGCACGAGGATCAAACGCTGCTGACAAGCACTGATGCATTCATTTAGGCAAGGCACTCAATCGTTTAGTGAAGCAAGCCATGCCGCTACTGTTGACAAGCACACCTGCAACAGGCACGCCTCCACGCGGCAGGGCGATGCACACAGGGGGCTGGTCTTGAGCAAAAATGGAAGGATCTTTCTTTATTGCCTCACTAATTTGGTGGCCTGTGCGGTGCTCACAGGAAGGGAAATGTATGAGTCAAAGCTGAGCAAATGGGTCCTTGGTGTCCTCTGCATCATGATTGGTGATCGCCGAAGGCTGCAAGGACACTGAGTAGCCGCACCAAAACCATAACAAATCTAACAGACAAAAATATTGGTTTATTCACGCGCACCAGCGTCGACGCGGTCCTTAAACCTCGGCTGCGCCATGCCAAAGCTGTAAAATGCCATGGCCCTTGCAGCAGAAGCAGCAGTCGTGGGACTTAAGAACGTCTGATTAATCAATTTTCTGGCCAAAGTACCAAACATGGTGGCCAAGTGCAAGATCGATCTCGTAAGAGCTAAGGAGAACACATCTCCGGGTGTATTAAACAAAGGTTTTTTTCAATTTATGTCAATTACACCTCCGAATCAAGAGATGAATTTATGCCTGATATCCCTACTGGGCTACCCCCCTCGCGCAAGGGGTGGGGTTTCTGTGGTCGCAGGGTACCGGTTGAGATCCTTGCAAGGTCTGGAGCATGGCGGGGGTTGTTTGCATGTTGCCACTTGCTGGTCCATCTGGAACTAGCTTCTTCTTGTGTACATTGCCCAAAAACATTGCAAAATTGACAGCAAAGGTCACCAATGTCAGGTGCTCTAGAGGTGCATGCATGCATTTGTTTGTGTACTTTACAAGCTTTTATCTTGGGATCCAATCTGGCCAATCTGTTCCAATAATTAAATGGTAAATTTGTCTTTTGAAACGTCCTTAACTTGCTCCACACAGATAAATAAAGGTATTGTAAGCGGTTGTTAGTGGTTGCAGGTGGTGCCCAGGCTTTGTCTTAAATTCCGACTGATCACAACACATGCTTTGTTTCTTTTGCCCCCAACAATGCATGCCTAGGCGGCGATCTAATGAGGTTGAGGCTGCATGGTGGTGTTGTGCACTGTGTGCCACTGGGCACATCGAGAACAGGTACCCATGCATTCCTTTTGTTAGTAAAGTTGGTGTATATAATTCGTCAAAACCAATGCTGCATATCTCTGAAACACGTGAATCTATGCTAACACGCGTGTACAACTCTCAAACTACCCTTGATATTCTGCTGGGGGTATACATGCATCGCCGCGGTGTGTATGTATTATCATAATGTGGCATAGCAAATTAATCTGCATCATTGCTCAAGGGGAGCAACAAGACCCAGAGCTTTAACTATGTATCTGTCCTGTGCATGGTGGGATGGAGTCTATCAAACTGAGAGTACAGTGGCCCTTAAGGTGAGAGGGAGCAGTTCAGCACCTCAATTTTACAGTAAGTTTGATGGCAGATGGTCATGTATTGAATAGGTCGAATCCTGGGTTGGGCAATCTAATATTAGAATCACAGAAAGAAACCAATCATCTTGAAGCCTCAACAATAAAGTACACATGGCTGCTGAAATTGCCAGTATGCCAGCTGGAAAGGCCTCTGCCATGTTGACTGAATGCCATGTTGACTGAATGTGTCAGACCTTAAGGGATTGATACAGCAACGTGACAAGCAGTGAAACATGGAACAGGTGACATCCATTACCATCACTTGAATGGGATTGTTTTTAGAGCAATCACAGTATCTTAGATTGACAGCTATTGAATTAATTAGGGATGGGTAAATAGGGTCTGATCAAAATACCAAAGAGGCTCTATAGAGGCTCAAATAGGCTCTAAGGGGCTCTACAGCGCCTCGACAAGGGTCTGCCAAACCCTATTTATCCATCCATAATAAGTCGTCCATCCGGGCTGATTGGAGTGGAGGTGCCCCTTCCCCCTTGGAGGAGCTCTGGAAATTTTCTGAAACAAGGGCCCGTGACTTGATACCAAGCAGAGCTATGGACCTGTGGTCTCTTCGCATATAAGACTGCAGCGGATCTGACCACCAAACTTGCAGCACTCATCTCCAAGCTTGCATGATGCAAGGATGGTGGTCAAAAGTGCCAGCACATTCAGAGGTGAAATCACAGTGGTGAAATGCGGGCCCTTGGATGGTGATTCGTGCATGAGCACCCCAAACTAATGCTTTTGCCCTGTAAACCTTCTGCTAAGTATGGGGCAACAGGCCATTTGGAAAGGTTTCTTGCTTACAAAACTTTTTAAGGCCCATAAGCTTGGCCCTATGTAATCGTTCTGTGCAAATCTGTTGAAGTGGACTTTGCATTGCTTGCATTTGCTTTTGTACAGACTTGGCAAGACGTTTGATGGAGCAAACCTCAGAGGTAGCAGGAACAGCAAGAGCGAGCACGATTGCGCATCTAAGAATACCACTCTGGATGCTCATGTATCAATAAACATATCTGTGTGATTCATCCTCATGTTCAGGGGTTGGGGCTGAGTGTTCACCACTTTGCCAGATGGATTTGTCAGAGCAAAAGTTTGGGCATATTATTGATGCACATATGTTTATCTCAGATACAATGCTTAAAGATCAACGACTGACCCAAACACAGGAACATTTCCTAATCTGGTAATACTGCACCAGTCTACCACACCAGCTCGGGCAACTCTAAGTTGGTTGAATTGAATGGTGCTGGTATAAGCAACAGGTGCTGGTATAAGCAACAGGGAGAGCAGACCTGGCAGCTATAGCTGCTGCTATCATACACAATCATATTCATATTGTCACAGACAGCCTTACCTCACTCCATCAAATTAGGAAACAATTGCTGTACCCAGAGAAGCACCGTTGCCATGTCCAAGAGACACCCTCAAAATTCTTGCTTATACTATCCGTAAATCTGAATCCCACATCTTCCTTTAAATAGGGAAAGCTCATGCCGGAATTGTCATATGAATGTGCAGACGCCCTTGATGAATACCAAGACAGCCACGGAAACAGCCTCTCAGCTGAAAGAGCCATCCACACCGTAGGCCCTGGTGGCAATCCTTTCTTTGATATTAGCTGGTTAGCTGTTGAAGAACTTCATCAGCAAGGATCTGGCACTGAAGATTCCCAACAAGGCCCCAGAGTAACTTACCTTCCAAATCTCCAAGCCACACTAAAATCCCACATGCACTCGAACCATAGACTAAGCTATGCCAACTCAAAAACAGGGTACTACTCTTAGTACCAGAGTCTGCTATCACACATCCACAAAGACATTTGCAAAGCTTTTTGGAACATGTCCAAGTTCTCCCTCCAAATGAAGCGCAATATCTTCCATTACCGCACAGGCACCCTTCTGAACCAGAAACACGCTGTCCACTTTAAAATGTCTACCAGCCTTCGGTGTCCACTCTGTCAGAAAGATATAGCTCTCCATATTGTCTCAGGCTGTCAACATAAAATCATTTTGGATATGATCACTGAACGCCATAATGTTGCCTGCAGGCTCATCATGAAAGCCATCAGCAAAGGCTCTCTGGCAGGTTGTTTGGTCCATTTAGATGCCGGCAGCACTAACCATTTGGCCCAACAAAACCTTCGAATTCCTGAGCATCCTTATAACAGGACAATACCCAGCTGGTTCATTGATGCTTGTTTGTCTGCTAGAGATGGACTCACCTCTATTCGTCCTGATGCCACTCCCTTACCTACTAAAAAAATTAATCCCCAACCACTCATCATTTGCATCAGGTGCCGCACCCAAGACAACATTGCAGAGATATACGCAGAGTTAACAAACTCAATGTCAACAAGAGGGAGATACACCTCGTTGAGGTTAAATACTGTGAAAATTCACAGCCTGGACACCAATTAGAGGCCTCTTGAAAACAGCACGAGGTTCTTTGTAAGCTCTTGAAGGCCAAGAAAGTTATCCTTCACGCCATTCATCTTGATGTGGGAGGCTCTATTTATACCTCATATACTTTAAATCAACCTAAAGAGCTCAGCCTTGATACACAAAGAGCCCATAAGACTGCCCTCAAATAACATGCTCATTCTGTGCTCTATGCACAAAAACTGACAACAACTAGGCGCGCTCTTTTAAATATTCAGTTTCTCTCAAGGTCTTGGTCTGGAGCAGGGGGAGGATTGTCACCCTCCAGATCCTTACTTGTTCTTTTTTTTCCCTGGTGGAGAATCACGGCTTTTGGGGCCAATGTGTCTCCTTTTCCTTGATTGATGAAGGGAGTGGTTTCTTAGTTTTTCTCTTCTTTCTTTTTCTTTTTCTGCACATTGCAGTATTCCCACAAAACTTCAAGCCAATCCACAGCGATCTAGCGATGAGTCCTAGGAACCAGATGATTGATTACAATCGGACCCCAGTGATCAACCTTTCGAAAATTGCTCATCATGTAGGGACTGATCGCTTATTACAGGCATGCCAGGAACTCCAGAGCGGATTGAAAAACCCTGAGGAGCTCTTTCTTCCTTCTTTTTGATGTTCTTTACTTGTTCAGGCATAGATTTGACACTTTTTGTACATTGGTACCCTCTTTTTCGGAGAGATTTATCTTTCTAGATTTGACAAGTGCTGAAAATACATGCATTTTTGCTCTTATTCTTATCTATGAAGAGGATGTTGTTAAGAAGAAGGTGTAAGGCGCAGCACAGTGTTAGGCAAATTGTCCTCTAGAGGATCTCCGCCTCTCATATTTAGGGTTGCTGGAAACCGTATATGGAAATTTTTTATAACTTATATACCGTATATATACCCCGTATATACCCCGTATACCGTAGAAACCGTACATACCAAAAATCCCAACCCCCCCGATCAGACCC
>LKMJ01002536.1_pt1 | contig 16815 bp, 23 predicted proteins | sample 643391 | NCBI WGS metagenome assembly LKMJ01 (sample SAMN04112250, study PRJNA286221) | soda lake metagenome | biome: soda lake; feature: Kulunda Steppe; material: water; isolation source: sample PL-Br10 brine of Picturesque Lake | place: Russia: Kulunda steppe | collected 2010-07
CAAATACAGTCGGCAACGCCGACAACATCAATACACCCGACCATCCGACCATCCGACCATCCGAACAATCCGACTGATGTACGAAATAAATAGGAAATCACCAGATTACCGACGAAGAAGAACAAAATCCACCCACTGGAACACCAGCCTGCAAAATGAACAAATCTGACGCCGACTATCAGTCACATCCAGACAAGTCACATGAACGCTGAATGAGAATGAGTTAGAATATAACCCCACCAGTACCACTGATGATGATCCATCACCCGATGCCGAAAACTTGAATCAATCAAATGAACGTCCCACCAGTGCAATCACGTCCGAATCAGAACAGCCGCCGACACCTAATAACGCCCGATAGTCACGCCCGATAGTATAGTCCCACCAGTGCCAACGTCGGTAGTCTCAACTGGAAAGCACCCAGCGACGATTCGCCCAATAGTATAGTCCCACCAGCATCAACGATTAAACGACCGACCCTCTCGCGTTCAAATAACGTCCAATAGTATGGTCCCACCGCACTTGCGATGTCGATGAAGTCGTTGAAGATGCCTAATAACGCCCGAAAGTATAGTCCCACCAAATCAGTAGATTCGCCCAATAGTATAGTCCCACCAGTGTAATAATACCCGATAGTATATATCTCAATCTCAAACCGTGCGCCACCAATCCCGGCTGTGTATAATAATACCCTCATAACACCCTCATAACGTCCGATAGTATAGTCCCACCAGTGCCTCGGAGTGGGATAGATCATATTTCAGTGAGTGTTGATCCGGGTATTGGGTTATTGGGATGGATTGTATTGAGGTGTTCGGGTGTGTTGGTGTTCGGCTGGAAGTAGTCAGCTGGCCGGATCATACAATTGTTCGGGTTGTTATTGGGTTATATTCGGGGTATATGGTGGTGATTGGGGTGATCTTACGGGGGTGGGATATTGGTCGGATGAGTTGATTTTCCATTTGTCGTTGTATGACTTTCTGTGCGATTTTTCGGTGGTAATGTCGTTTGGATCGTATTGTGGTGATGATCTTGCTCTGTGCGTCTGTGAGCCGGCTTATTTTCGATCTGATGGTGATCCTGTTCTCATATTCTTGTGTTTGATTGGTCGATTGGTGTGTATTGGGTGGCTGATTGGCAGATTGTATCAGTTTGCTTTACATCTTTTATCAGGTTTCTGATTCGCATGACGGCAGTCGATTCGGCAGCTTGTTTCTCGGGGACCGAGTTCGACTCCATCTAAGCATTCTGACTATTAGGGGTGATACTCTGGCGTGGTGATGGTGCCCGATTTGATCCCAGTTTACTTGTTGGCCGACCCGCCGAGCTAACGCGCACGCGCCTGCGCTCGCGCTATCCGGATATCCGGATATCCGACATCGTTATATTTTTATATTGTTCTTATTGTTATTATCATTATATTATTCTAGACGGCTAGACCGAGACTTTCCCCTTCGGGGAGATTCGATATAATTATATATTGGATATCCCTTTACCGCTAGTAGGGCTAGTTGGATTCGGCTATTGTACTATATTATATTATAATATTATATACGGCTATTGTATTATATTATATCCGGATATCCGGATAATGCGCGTGTGCGTGCGCGCAAGCCGACCGCAAGCTGACTTCTGCGGTCGAGATTGCTTTTGACTAATTGCCGTGCATCTGTTCGATTGGATCTCTCGGCGATTCGGCTATTATTTTGACTATCAGATTTTTGAGCATGATTCGTCGGTTGTCCGAATCGCCAGACGGCGCTACATCGGTTCGCTTAATTCTCCGGTGACGATTTCGACTCCATCTAAGCATTCTGACTATTCGGTTATGGTTCTATCGGGGCTGATATTGAACAATAATCTGCGATTCAAACTGCTGAAATCGGTGTTTGGCAAATACAGTCGGCATGGGTCATATGCATTCGATGACCGATTTCGGTTGTAGTCTGCATTTGATCTACTGACTGTTTCGGATTGTGCTGTCAATCGACGTAATTTCGGCCATTTTGCGATTTCTTAGCGTCGATTGCTCTTGTGACTGTTTGGTATTCGATTCGATTTTTATATCTGTTTTCTGACTATGTTTTCGGGAATTGCTGAATCGCCAGACGGCGCTACATCGGTTCGCTTAATTCTCCGAGAGAGAAATCTTGTCCGTATAACGAATCTGATTATATCGCTATAGAATTATCGCCCTTGTTATTCCAAATACAGATTTCCGATGTTGAATTATTCCTCTTCAGTTTCGAGAATATCGACGTGTCCGGCATTGACTGCGGCCTGATGCACGCATTCATCGTCTTTATCGGGTTCCGGACCGACATGGTACTGATATGCCGGACAGCTACATCTGACGGCTGATCCGTTTCTGATTGTGATGGAGTGTGCATCTCCCGTGGTCGAATCTTCGTCGCGGCTGACGGCGATAGTGATTGAATTTTTGCCGACTGATTCGAGACCGTGGACGTGAATTTTCGTATCCTGTGCCCGCTGTCGTACTGCCGAAGTTGCCGTTGACATCTTTCCATCTTATCCTTGTCCATCTACTGTAATAAGTCTATCGAACTATGGATGTATATAGCAAAAATGAATATGCCGATTCACAACTACCAATCTATATTCGTATTTTGTTCGTATGCGCGTATAGATGTATATATCCGTCAAAAACAAACGGGTATAGAGAATCAAGGCGAAAAACGACCGCCGGCTGTTATGCGCGAACGAATCGAGATTGGTCAGTGAATCGCCGGCTATCGAAGTACATCGGTTGACCGTCGTCTTCTGATAGTGGGATCAGTTTAACTTCTAATCCGACTTTTTCTACTCGGAACTCTTTGCGATCTTTGGCACGGTCTTGCAGGATCGTTCCCTGTTCGATATCGAGTTCGTGTTTGATGTTCTCTTCTTCCGGCGTTGGTACGAATTCTGATTTCACCATTTCAGTTTACCTCGCATCTCTATATTGAACGTAAGGGGTAATAAATCTATTGGATTATAGTGCCTTATAATCAAAACGAAGTGTTGGGATGTACGAATCGTCTATTCGGTGTTTGGATGTATGCAGTTATTCTATTCGACGTCGAATAATCGAAAACCGAATTTTGAAAATTCGCGCTCGTATGTATTATGAACCGAATTTGGTATTTTTAAACCGAATTTTCCGAATTATCTGCATAGAAAACGAATGAGACCCGATATCGGGAGCTGTACGACGTTTCTAATGGCTGAATTAAGGAATGCGATGGTACCCATAGACTCTTACAAATCGATTCTGCGCTACTCTCGGCGACGTGTGTCGGTGTCGATCTAAGTATTGGGCGATTGTATGGATTGAGGTCGGGCAATTAACCGACCGGCATGACTGATGAAAATCAATTAGTTGTGAGTCGATACATCCGAACCCGAATGGTTGTGCATTCGCGTTATTCGTCGTCGTCGTCCTTGTTGCGTTCAAGGTCGATATCGGCGATTCGGTTATAGCCCTCGATAGTCATTTTTCCTGTTTCACCTCCGTTCACATCTATACGTTGGGCGTAATGGGTAATAAAACTATTGATCTATAGTTGTATATAAGAAATATACGAATGTGTGCATTTATGTGTTTCAAGAGTTCTATCCGGCAAATAATATTTGATAGTGTTACGTACTATCTGGCTATAGTGGTATATGTGAAGGGGACGGATAGATCGAATCGATAGTAGAATCAACTGATTATTCGATTTTCGGCGATGGATTTTCGACTGATTCTCGGCTGTCTGTGCGCCGTTTGATTGGATTTGTTAATCCATGACCGTACCCACTTGTCTTCACAAATCGGATAGCAGTCGTTCTCTGCCATTCTGACCGATTGCAGATGTCCGCAATTCCTCTTGTGGTTACGGTCCGACCGAAAAAATCGAGGGTGTTATTCGGGGAAATCGTTTTGCCGACCGAACCCCACAGAATTCGGTTATCGGTAATTGTTTAGGTCAACAGGGTCTTTGCCTCGGTATAACAGCCATTCCGTTTCTCGATTGTTTGGTCGGTACATCGTTGCACCGAGTGAGTTCGGATTATCGACCAGATGGATTTCATTCGGCTCATTCTCACTGAATAGGCTCATTCGCCATCCCCCTCGGCTGGCACGTATTCGGATACGGCTGATTCAGGCACGTAGTATCGGGTGCCCGACTGTGGTCGTTTTCGACCGACTGCCGGCGTAACGATAATGACTGATTCATCATCGTCTGCATCGTAGGCGGGATGATCGGCGATTTGCCCACCGTTTGGATGTTTGGCGTTTCCGAACGTTTCTTCGAGTTCACCGATTTTGACGAACTCGGTCCCATTGTGATGTGGTGCTTCGATTTCGACCGATTCTGGCTCGGGAATTAGGTTTGCGTTCACCATTTCAGTTTACCTCTGCAATTGCATATTGCACGTAATGTCTAATAAGTCTATCGAACTATAGTCCTTGATAATCAAATGTATATATGTACCTGAATCCTGTCTAATCCATACAGATCTTTTGATGAGTATAATGCAATAGACTTATATGATCAAAGGTTAAACGTGTACATGCATGACGGAAAACTGCCTTGGCGTTCGGTCGAATCGAGCGGTTTCGAAAGTAGTCGGCGTTGCACTTATGATTGTGATCGTTGTGCTACTGGCTGCAACGGTTGCAACCATGACAACCGGAATGGCCTCAGAACAGACGCCAGATGAACCAGAGTTCGAAGAGTCAGATGAAGAGTCAGATGAATCGGACGAATCGGACGAAGGTGATACCGACGAATCGGATGAATCGGACGAAGAAGCCGAAGCAGAATCCGATGATGAATCCGATGAATCCGATGATCGTGAATTCAATGGTTCCGGGTTGATTACGACGGTTGAATCGGACGGGGAACCGGTTGACGGTCAGTCGGTTGATTTGCATGAAGGGAGTACTACATGGGGTGCGACGTTAGAATCCGGTGAGACCGATGAATCTGGTGAATTCGCTGCTGGGGTACCAAGTGATCAGGCGATTACAGTTGTTGTTAATGATCCGACCGGCGATACTGTTGTCTCGGTTGATCCGGAACAGACAAAAGAAATTACTATCGATATCGGCGACTGATTGAATTCGGCAGACTGCTTTTTCGCGGACTATTCGAAAACCGAATTTTTGAATCGGTTCGACGTCGAAATCTGACTGTCTTTTAGAAGGTTGTAGAAGCTTCTCTATCGGATTTGATTGCAGATGGTCATAACCCACTCGTCTATAAAAGAAAGCGATTCTCGGTGAACTGTGATGTCTTAGATTACTTTTTGGCTATTGTTCCGAGTTCTACTCTCTGAACGATGGGCGATTTGTGCTGATATTTGGTCGAAACAGCCCACTGAATTCGGTTGGAATAACATGGTTGTTATTTTTCGAGTGAGTAGGATTAACCGATTAATCGCAAGACGATAGCCGGCTAATCGTTTTCGAGCCACACTTCGGATATACTGATTTTTGGCAGGTAATAGAGATAGCCGGAATAATCGCAAGACGATAGCCGGCTAATCGTTTTTGGGTTGTAGTATATGTAGCCCATCAGCGCCATCAGAACGACCGCTGATTGGATTTGTCGAAGTATGTGGGTACCATCAGGCTGTTACAAATCGTTTTGCAGTCGTTGAACGTGCTTCTGACGGATTACCCTTTGATCGATATAATGCAATAGACTTATGTGTGTATACGATGAGTGTATGTTACGGGGTGTTAACCCCGTGTCGGACAACATGAAAGGAAAATTGAAGAAAGATTCCGAACTCGACGGTGTTGCGTTGGATGCACGTGCTGCGATGAATTCCATCGATACCGATGATGTATTGGTTTCGATTATCGCGGCTGTTGACCCAGCCGAAATTGAGACCGCCAAAGACGCATGGAAAGTGTCGGCGCATTTCGCCGATGCGCATCTCCGAAAAGAACTTGGTAGTATGTACCAAGGCAGCGATATCAAACACCGGACCGAAGTAGTCCGGAAATACCTTCGGGTAACCGGTTTGGCCGAAGAGATAGCAGTCGAATTGCTCTAAGACCATTCACGATTTTTCCGTCTTTTCTTGCCGACTGTGCGCGTTATCAGGCCCGTTATATTCGATTTATCGATATCCGTGGGTACCATCCGACTGTGGCAAATGCCGTAGATGGCCGTCAATGCCTCTATGTTCTTTTTGGTATATACAGCTATAGTTCGATAGAATTATAAGGGGTGATAACCAATACTGTAGTATGGCACGAAACCGCTGCCGATTCGAGGCAAAGATCCGTGACCGATACACGAATGACGAATTCACCGTTCGGGTGGCTGTTGATGGTGATGATCTGGTTGAAGCCCGCAAGAAAGCACTTGACCGGGCCAGTGAATGGGTGCCGGCTGATGCGAAACGACAAGAAGCCCTACAAATACAGACGTGTTTTGCAGTCGGTGAGAAAGAAGCCGATGCAGTCATTCAGGGTGACCAATAATGTCGATGGAAGAAATTCTCTCGATGGATGATCGGATAGACCGACTATCCGATTTTGAGGTTAAAGAGGTCTATGTTCGATATCGGATCATGGATGCACTTATGACGTTTTACGGTCGGCGAAAACGTGGATTCGAAGATCGAACCTTCGAAGAGGGCGAGATGGCCCTTTCAAAGTATACGAATGATGGCGTTCGAACGTATACCCTCAAAGTCGCTCGGAAGGGCATACTGGCCAGTTGGATGGCCAGAGTTGCTAATCGGAATCGGGCGGAAGACTTCATTATCGAGATGTTTGATCGAATGACTGTTGACGACCGGTCGGACGATGAACTTATCGAGTCTGCACGGGACCGACTGAAATTTGCTGTCAAAAATAGTTGTGGTATGCCAGATGATCGCGTCGTTCGGGACCGAGTTCGGGATCTGACTGACGAAGAATAGTCGGCGATTGATAGCCGGCTCTCGGCAGTATCAGGCGCGTTATTCTGTTTTCTAAAAAGTGCGTGGGTACCATCCGACTGTGACAAATCGGTGTACAGGCCGACAGTGCGACACTGATCGATATCTTTTCCCTTCGAATCCCTCTGGTAGAGACTCTTTTCTATGTCGAAAGGCTTTTTATATATGGCGTTATAGAGGTATATGTGGAAAAATGAAACAGATGCAAATTGCAAAAGCGTTCGCAGAACGCGAACCCAAATCCGAAGTCGAAGTCGAATCGAAACCAGAACTACACATCGGCGATATGGTCGCGGACAAAAATCGGCCAGACGATGTTCGATTGATCGTTGTGGGCCTATCGGATTTGCAGGCCAACGAAAAGCGATACAATGGTATCAATACGGTTGCGGATGCAAACCCCGGATATCCGGAAGATGATGCTGTTGTGCTATGCATCTATTCTGATGCACTCGATAATCCAACTGTTGATCCGGAAAAAGACAGTTACGCATTCCCCCGTTCTCGATTGGAATTGGTCGAATCAGTACAGGGTGATCGGTAATGTCGGTGCAAATGAGTCAGTCAGATGCCGGTCAATCATCCGAATCTGATATCGAGATGATCGAACTGGAACGTGTCGAAGTGAATGGTGTTCCGGTCCTTCGAGAAAAATAATAACTGCCGAGCAATCAGTTACTTATTGGGTTAGTATTCTATACATGTATATGCAACCAGAGGTGAGCTAATCGATGGATGATTTATCCCCGAGTGGTGCCCTGACATCTGCCGATGAGTCGGCTGCCGACGCTGCCGATTCGGATAACGCCCTCGATAATTTCGTTGACGACCGCGATGATGATGAATCCAAACCTCGGGGACCGGCAGGCCGTGAACAAATCGCCTTCGTTGCCAGTGGCGAAATAGTCGAATGGTTAGATCAATTGGCCGAATCCGACCGATTCGATTCCCGTAGTCACGTTCTTCGCTATCTTTTGCAAGAAGAACGGCGTACAGGCGCACACATCCCATCGAACACATCCGATGTCCAATCAGCCGACGCCGAATTAGATCGTGCTGAAGACGCACTCAAAGCGATTCGTGGCCTGCTGGATGATGAAGACAGTATTCAGTAACTTCTGTGATCATATATCGACGTAGCAGATTAATCGATGTCGGTTGATCGACGCCGATCACGTCGATGCTGATTGCTCATAATCGATTTGTCGAAGCATGTGGGTAGGGACTACGTGTGACAAATCGGATCATCGACCGTTCTGCGCTGTTTCTATCGGCCTGATCCGATTTGTTCTGACTGCCGACTGTGTTACCAGTCTTCCGGATGTGCCAACCAGTTCAGGATGACGACCCATGCGATGACCATCCAGAATTCGGCTGTCTGTGTGAGTGCGAGTCCGTGAGCGAGTCCGTCGATCATCTGTATTTGAATATAATGGGCTATAGTCTTATAAGTCTTTATGATCGAAGACGAAAAGCGATGATGGGAGCGAACGGATAGTGTTTTGCATAATACAGGGTAGGATGGGCCTGCGAGCCGAATCCCCCTCGCCCGCAATTCGGAAAGGACGAAGCCGGTTGCGAAAAATCCTTCCGCCATCGAATAGTGTCACACCACCCGGCTGTTGGATGCAACACAGGCTATCGACAACTGACACTGTACAATCCAATGAGTACTTGCCCACGTTCAGCAGACAATTGCGTAACTATTTTGATCCAACTCGGCTATCAGAATATTGTGAGTGATCCAACCGAATCCGACGATGACAGGGATGATATTGAAGAATCTGAAGAACTGCCGGACGACGAGTCGGTAGATGACATCGATCCTGATGATATTGTAGACGACCCGTGTCTCGAATGTGGTGGGAAATGCTGTTCATTTCGAACAGGTCGAATCTGTCATACATCAATCGATGATGGCAAGCGATACGACAGTCACATGCTCGAAATCGACATCAAATCTCTGCTACAACTTGTTCGATTGGATGGTGGAATGGTCGATATGGATTGGTACATCGCCGAAAACGAGGACGGCGTTCGGGGATTATATTTCGACTGTAATCATCTGACCGACGACGGTAAATGCGACATTTACGAAGATCGGCCACATCTCTGTCGGGCATTCGAATGCCCGGTCTTGCGTGGTGAACAGTATCTCGAAGATTGGTTAGATGAGTTTGACCGGAGTCGTGAAGGTGTCAGAAGTGTCGATGATCTCAAAAATCTACGTGAAGTCACTGACCGAATTTACGAAATCGCCCTCCGGCGCATCAGTGAGGAAATTGATGAAATGGTACTGGTCGATGGGATGCGAAAATATTCGATTGAGTATGATCCCGAAAATGATGAAGAGATTATCGTCTCCGATGAGACAACTGATGTCGAGAATCAGTCTGAAGCATCGAGCGATTAGCCGGGTGAAAGTGGAATTCGCAATAACATGGATATTATTTTGAAACATCTGATTATCGGGTATATTATCGTATTCGTGAACGGAGCCGCATGTGCGAATCTTACCATCACCATCTATCCGGCAATCTTACTATCCGGCCATTTTGCTTATCACTACCATCTTACTATCCGGCTATCTTACTCACTACCTACCATCTTGCCATTCGACTATTTTGCTGACTGCCTATGACTGAATTTGATTCAGATAGTTTTTTGATGGAAGCGCCATCGATCAGCATATGGATAATGCTACGCTTGATGATTTTTGCACGACGGATTCTCCACAGTCAGACGGGGGTGACTCACTGACGACTGACGTCGGCACAGATCGATGGGTTGATGCCATCGGCAGATGGACGAATGATATTCACGATGATCTGCCGGCCAAACTCCCGATGAATGCAATTCATACTATAACGACATCGGTTCCACAGTTGTCAGTCGAATCGATTTGCGACACGTTCGAGATGATTCGCCCGATTCTCCGGCCAGAAGGGTCGGCATGGGTTCATGTTCCGACTATCATCCCTACTATTCATGCCGACGAAACCGACGACCAACCATCGGGAAGCCGACATCGGGCACGAGATATTCAGATCGCCCTTGAAGAACACGGCTGGACAGTCGATCAGATCACATGGGTCTGGCAACAGATGCCCGACGACTATCAGGCCAATCCCGATACGATCACCCGAGCAAGTGAATCGCTGCTGTATATCAGGGACGATAGTCAGTCGGCATGGTTTGATCGGGCCTATGCGACATCACTTCCGCTTTCGACAGCGACCGACGTAATCGAATGCCCACCACCCGATATCGACACTCAACGACCGTATGTGCCACCCGAACTATTCATCGGTCCAACGGCCATGTCAACACCACCAACCGTCTGTGCCGACTGTGGGCACGGATACGATCCAACACACGATCCAATGGAGAATGTCCATCCCCGCCGCCGACAATTCGAGCAACAATGCGATTGTGAAACCGACGAAACAGCGACAGGCGTCATCCTCGATCCGTTCGCCGGCAAAGGCACCATCCTTCGATCCGGTCGGGACCACGGCTATCGGGTAATCGGCCTCGAATCCGATCCGACTCTCCGAGCAATCGGGCAAGATCGACTCGGCCTTCCACTCGATGAACCAGAGCGACTATTCGAAGCTAATCCAGTCACCGAAAGTTGGTAATCCGACTATCGACCATCATATTCTGCCGACCGACATCCTATACCCGCATCCGGACCGTGGGCAACACAGACGACGAAAACGATTGGCCGGATAGATCGACAACGATCACACCAATTACGTCGATGTTGCCGACTGCCGATTCGATCTGATAACACCCTCTATAAAATAAAAAGAGCCGGCAGCCGACCGGCGAACACGTCGGAAAAACAATCAGCGAACCATCGGGCAGCCCATCGGCGACTACGACAGATCGTTAGACCGACTGTGCAAGCCGACAGATCGATCCGAACAGTCAACGACCACTATCCCCGATAGAACAAACAAATCCAACAGCACGACGATGCGCGACGAGAAAAACTGTATAGAGCATACCCGTCGATCACGTCGATGTTGCCATCAGAAAAGAGAGACTCATCGAAGAACACGTCGGGACAATCCGGTACTTGGCCGGGAACGACCGGGAATCATCCGAAGAGGAACGATCCGGCATCCGACCGGGGGAACCATCCGAAGGGGGAGGGGGTTTTCGCGTTTTTCGGGGGTCCGATTTGAGCCGTTATCACCCTCTTTCTCAATATGACCATTTTTTCCTATTTCAGACGGGGTTATTGTCAGTGATATTAGATGCCGCGGGATGGATCGATGTTGAAGTCTTTGATGGCTTCGAGGAACCATGTTTGGAACAGTTCGGCGTTACGTTTTATCAGATCGACGCCGGATTGATCGAGGATGTAGAAGTGGGCTTTATCCTGTGGGGTTCTGACGGCTCGACCGTATGCTTGTTGAAGTTGGATGGCTGCTTGTTGGTTGTACCAGTTCCAGTCGTTCATTTCTTCGATTCGGTATTCGACAATTGCATCTTTGATGTGTGGGTACAGTGTTTTGGCGACGATTTGCCATTCACAGGCATCTCCTTTCAGATCGATTCCTTCTGCCATGTTCACTGACAGGAACAGTTGTTTTCGGTTTGAGTCGTCTTGCCATCGACCGAGGGCTTCGGATCGGTTGTATTGTCCTTGTAGTTCGACTTGATTCTGGAATGAGTCCGAGAATTCGTTGTAGATTGATTCGGCGATTCCGTAGGATCGGCAGTGAACGATGCCTTTCTGTCCGCTATGTCTGTTTGTTGCCAGATGTTTGATTGTATTTGCCATATCGGGGATGGTGGTTTTTCGTTCGTCTTTGGTCATTTTGCCGGCTGCTAAATTGCCGTAGATCGGTCGATGGTGGACGGGGAATGTATGCGGGACCGAGTAGTACCGTAGATCTTTATCGCCGAGACCGATTTCTGACAGCCATTTGTGCCCGCTGCCAGAGCTTTTATCGCCGGGGATGGTTGCCGAGCTAATGATGATTTTCATTCCTCGGCTCCAGAGTAGATCATCGAGTAGGTTGTCGATGATGACTGGTTTGAATTCGACGGTAATTTCATCGGGTTTTCGGAAGTGTTCGTTCCGTTCGACATCGACTACCCATGGGCCTTTCCCCATGTATTTGTATACTGACGTGTACGTGTACCGAAGATCTTCGACGTATCCGATTTTTTCGGTCAGTGATTCGGGAACGTTTCGCCCTTTGTCGATGTGTTTTTGTTTTTTCTTTTCGAGTTCGCTCATCCGTTCGTTGATCTGGAAGATTAGACCGTTTTCGATCCAATCCCGCCATTTTTCGATTTCATAGCTTGGATAATCGGGAATGCTAATTCGCCCCCATAGTTTATCGGGGACGATATTCTTTGACAGTTTTTCTTTTGCTGCATTGATTGCGTAGTCTTCGAGGTTCTGGCACTCATCGACTATCAGGACATCTCGATTGCCGAGTTTGAATGGATTTTTTGCTGGGTCGGCTGGGTTTTTCGAATCGGCCATCAGGAAGCTTGGGTTTGTGACAACAACATCTTGCCCTTTTGCTTCCATTTTTCGCGTGTAATACGGACATTTGCTATCTTTGATTGTACAGTTGAAGCTTCGATCATCTTGGCAGGGGGCTTCGGCGACTGTTGTGCCCGGTTCGACGCTATCGAGTTCACAGAAGTAGTTTGATTGTCCTTTGATTGGATATACGCGATCCCCGATCAGGTCATCGGTGTTCATCTGATCGATTAGTGTGTTCAATGGTGCTGTATAGAACGCATCGTCGTAGCATTGTCCGATGCATTCGAGAACGAGAGATTTGCCAAACCCGGTTGGTGCTGATAAGACAGCGACTTCAACCCCGCTCTCGAATGCTGTTAGTATCTTTTTGGCTGTTTCTTTCTGATGCTTTCGAAACGAGTCTGATGCAAAATTTTCTTCTATTTGCGTTTTTGCGTCCATCTTATGTTCGAATTTAATCGTCTATAACGCAATAAATCTATTGATTGGTAAATATTGGAAACAGTTTTACCTTCGTTAGCTAATCATTCGATATTTTTGCTTTCGAATATCCGTGATTTAGGTACTGTATCCGTGTATATTCATCTGTCGATTTTATTTTTCTGCTTTATGAGATTTCGATTTGTTCTTAGTCGGGACTGATCGAAACGGATCAGTCTTGCACTACATATATTGTAGCGCAAGTATTAAGTGATTACACCACATGGAATGTAGTGTAGAAGGAAAATGGAAGCGAAAGACCATCCAATCTGGAAAGTTGAAACGGGAGACAAATTCACGCGAGAGAAGGGGATGCCTGATATATGGGAAGTTGTCGAAATCGAGGAACAGAAAGGTTTCGGCACTCCTGTTCGGAAAGTCACGTTCGCAGCGACCGAGTACTCCGGCAGCGCAGCTCCAGTCAAAGTCCGAACGGACTCAGACGGAAAATGTCCAGAATTTCAGCGAGACTTTGAGGAAGTTGAAAAATGAGTGTCGAACCTGTCGATGCCTGCGACCGTTGCGAGACGCCAGCCAAAGACATGGGCCTGATAACAGGCGATTTAGATGGAGAGCGCGTCTGTCACGAATGTCGCCGTCAAGAGATCGAATCTCAGACCAACCTCTCCGAACAGGAAGCACTGACGGCCACGCTGAAAGAGTTCGGCATGACTCACGAGGAGATCGCAGAGTGGGGAGACATCAAAAAGTCAACTGTAGACGAATACAGCCGACGAGTCAACAGCAAAATCCAGCGAGCAAAGCACACGCTCAAACTGCTCGACTGAATCTTTCTCAGCAGTCAGTGGAGCCGGGATCAAATCATATCTGATTGTTTTTTCTTCCTCTTTTTCTTCCAACTTCTAACCTGAATAGAAAAACATTGACCCAGTGGTTTGCGAAACATTTCGAAGATCTTTTTGAAACTGTAGATAATTCCTAATTTCTACAGCTTTACATTTTCTTGATTTTTTGATTTCGTCATTCTAAGCCATGTCTACCCCTCACAAACAGAATTTTTAATCATGGGAATCAATGTAATTTGTTACGGATGGAATATTCATTACCAGTCATCGATACGCGGGGGCATATCGATTATCCATTATTCGGTGAACCCCGTTTAAACGATGATTTCATGGCCGACGAGTATGAGATTGAAGGGGTTATTCCAGCCGGTGATTCGCTGGTTGTGACGGTTCACGGCTACATGCAAAATCCTGATCGGGCAATCGAATTCGGCGAAGAGGTTTCTGCTGGCCTGTCTCGACATGGAGTGCAAGCACCTGTTACTGCCTTTTCGTGGGACTCGGATGGTGTTGATACGGCATGGCCCGAAGCTGTCTTAGCTGCAACGAAAGTTGCACCGAAGCTTGCTGCATTTATCGAATCGTGGGCATCACAGCGCGATGATCCGACTGTCGCTATCGTTGCACACTCTCTTGGTGCCAGAGTCACCCTTGAAGCTATTCGTTTACTCGATGATGAGACGAATATTACGGTCGATAACGTTGTTCTCTTTGGGGCTGCTGTCGATGCTGATGAGCTTGCAACAGCATACCGTCATCCCATTCGTCGTACTGTTGACCGCTTCGATAACTTTTGGACCCCTCGGGATAGCGTGCTTCGGATGGCTTACGGTGCTGCTGAATCGACAGAAGCACTCGGATTATCAGGGGCGATGATCCCTGATGAGTATGATGCCCGGCTGCCTTCCAACGTCTTCGATCATCGGGTTGGGTATGTTTCGACGCATTTCGATTATTACGATCCCGATCCGGATGCTGGTTGTCTTGATGATGTTGTTCGGGCATGGAGCGAGGGGTATGTTTCACAGTCGGTATCTTCGTTCGGAACGTTGATCGATGTTGCATTGTCGCCGTTGAATATTCCGATGCAGATTCCAGTTTTACCGTCGATGTGGGATGTTGGCGATTTGGAAACATCCGATCATCCTGATTGATTCCACTTGAAACGAAGGGGGTTTCGTGTCACGTTCGGCTTGATTGCAGTGGAACATCGGAATGGACGACTATCGATGGGCGTTCTGCGATTTTTGACCATATACACAAGTTAGATTGTAATGTTATACAACTCAGTCTGATGTATTCTCATGGAATCGCTTTTTCGGCGATAACAGGCTCGTTATTCGATTTGTTTTCAGACCGTGTGGGTAGGGACTGATACTGACAATTGTCAAAGAAGGCGTTGTATTCGACTCTATTCGGCTTTTTCCCACTGGAAATTCTGTAGATTGTGTGTCGGGGGATGGCATTTGAATGGTTTTGGAACGAGTTTTCGATATTCGCGTGTGGCTTCGATTCGATTGCTGCCGATGGGGATGACGTTGATCTGATCGACGGGTAATTGGGTTTTGGCTTGTTCGATCATACTTTCGGTTCCGTTGCTTGGTCGGTCGTATATTGCAAGTAGTGTACCGGGATTGCCGTGATGACCGGTATATGTTGCCATCCATTGATTGCGTCTGATGCCGGCGTATGGATCAAATTTTCCGTGATTGTTGAACTGTTGGATTTTAGAATCGTTTTCAATATCGTTCCACGGTGCCGGAAATTGTGCTATCGGAACATCGTGTTTTTTGGCCCACTGTTCACCGCATTTATCGACACCTTTCGCTGTTCCTGATACGATGATATCGGGGTTAATATCGAGAGCTTTTAGGGCTGTATTGATGAGTCTGATGAGTCGATTCGTTGAGAGAACGTCTACTGCTGATCGGGAACCGGAAATAATGCAGTATGTCCCATCTGGTTCGTTATCAGCCCCGATGATTCGTTCGGGGTCTGGTATTTTATTTGCATTCGACATACATGCAATATTGATCTATGTTTCTATATTGTTGACGATGTTTGCGGAAGATTTGAGGCGGGTGTTACAGTGGTCTTGTCTTCAATTTTAGATAAAAGCGAAACCCGAATAATGACACTCACTTTACTGTGCAAAACTAATATATACTCAAAACTCAAACGGACGGTTGTGATTGTGAAAATATGCCGGAGATAACAGAAGAAGCTCGACAAGTCAAACCGATGAGCGGCGAGAACGGAACGGTTGTGCATCATCTTAATATTTCCTCTGAGAATATCAACAGTGTTGAAATTAGGGTGGATGAAGCAGCCGAGGATATGACTGTCACTGCTGAATTTACCAACGGTGAGACAGAAGATTACGAATTTGATGTTGCCGACCGGCTATACAGAGGGGTTGATCGTAAATCCAAACGGCCAGTCAGCCCCGAAATTGCCCGAGTGTTGTTGCACGTTGGATATGCAACAGAGGATTTCTAACCATGTCGGAGGTAACTTTCAGTCAAAAACGGATGTACGAGGAGAATCCGACAGTTGTTGCTTCGATCACACAGACGCACGGAAGGCGAAAACTCCTTGATTATGTCTTTGATTTGGTTGACACCGATCCAGCTATCGAAAAGACGAAACAGGAAATAATGGACGAGACAGGACTTTCTTATCCTACTCTGAACACTCATATAGAGCTATTCCAGATTTTCGGAATTCTCGAAGAGGTTGATGGTAACTTTGCAGATGCCTATCAGGTCAACGAATGCGCCGCCTATGAAACGCTGCGTAGTTGTAATACCGTTCTTGAACGCAATGAGGTTACTGATATTCGGTTTGGGAGCTACGACAATGCGCTAACGACACTCTACGGGACCGAAGTCAGATGGATTCTGTGTGAGTTTTTCCTGTATGCAGGCATGGAATGGAGTAGCAAGCAAGAGCCACTGACGAAAACAGATATCCACGAACGGGCTGGTGTCGGTCGAGAATCAGTCATCAGGCAGATCGACGTTTTGGTGGAGTATGGTCTTGTCAGGACAAACAACGAATACAGATATG
>LKMJ01002537.1_pt1 | contig 16814 bp, 17 predicted proteins | sample 643391 | NCBI WGS metagenome assembly LKMJ01 (sample SAMN04112250, study PRJNA286221) | soda lake metagenome | biome: soda lake; feature: Kulunda Steppe; material: water; isolation source: sample PL-Br10 brine of Picturesque Lake | place: Russia: Kulunda steppe | collected 2010-07
CATCGCCGTCTATCGTGTCGCCGATAGCGCGGCCGATGAATCGGTTCGCGTCCTGTCCGTCCACGTCGAACGAGTACGTGGTACCCTCGTCGCCGTCGCCGACGACGACCTGAAAGTCTGCCATACGGGTTCAAACTGGGTGCGACGGCAAAAGGGTATTGAAACGACGACGACAGCATCGACGTCTCGGTCGTGTCGCCCTGTCGCCATGAACTGCGACGAACCGTACGTTTCTTGTCCGCGTCACGCTACCTACTGTTCATATGGACGACACCGTGTTACTCACGGGGGCGAAGGGGTCGGTCGGGACCGCCATATTGGAGGGTCTCGGCGACGCGTACGACTGGCGGCTCCTCTTTCACAACCCACCGGTCGACGACTACGACCACCCGTACTCCGTCGGCGACGTCATCGATGCGGAGCTGATGGCCGAGGTGTGCGACGGCGTCGGTGCGGTCGTCCATCTCGCCGGTGACCCTCGTCGTGACGCCCCGTGGGACTCGGTGCTGGAGAACAACATTCACGGAACGAAAGTGCTGTACGACGCCGCGGTCGACGCCGGCGTCGAGAAGTTCGTCTTCGCCTCTTCGAACCACGCCGTCGGTCACTTCGAAACCGACCGAAAACCCGACCTCTATCGCGTCGATGACGACTTCCGTCTCGACGGAACCGAACTCCCTCGACCGGGCAACTTCTACGGCATCTCGAAGGCGACGGGCGAGACCATCGGCCGCTACTACCACGACGAACACGGTATCAAGGTGTGCAACATCCGGATCGGCAACCTCACTCGCGACCACCCACCGGAGGATTACGAGCGCGGACAGGCCATGTGGCTCTCGTACCGCGACTGCGCGCACATCCACGAGTGTGCGCTCGAAGCCGATTACGAGTACGAGATCGTCTACGGCATCTCCGACAACGACCGCAAATACTACTCGATAGAACGCGCGAAAGAGGTGCTGGGGTACGACCCACAGGACAACTCCGCCGACTACGAGTGACCTCGTTGCTGTCTTCGCGTTCTCGTCTTTTGACGTCGCCTTCGCACTCTTGTGCTTTGACGTCGTTTTCACTCCCCCGTCTTTTATCGCCGTCCTCGTTCCCGGTGTCCGCTCTCCTCGTCGCCGTTTGAGTCGGACGCGTACACAACCGGCACAGCGCTAATGTCCCTTAAGAGCTCTCATCGGTATGCACCGTGGACTCTCACGTCGTCGATTTCTCGCCACGGTCGGGGCGACGGCGGCGGCCGCGACAGCTGGGTGCACGGGGCTCCGCGGCGGTTCCCAGGCGGACGGTTCCGATGGCCCACCCCGAACGCCGTTTACCGTTCCGCTGGCGTACACGCTCGACGAGCTGTTCGACGAGGTGTTGCTTCTCGAGTACGACCCCGCCGACCCGCCGGACGTCGGCCGGTACGACGCGGCGATTGACGAGCCGTCGTTCGTTTCAGCCGACGCGGCGGCCCTTTCGGATACGGACGTCGTGTTCGGCGTCGAACGAAACGGTGAAGCGAAAGCCTACCCGCAGTACATCCTCGTCTGGAACGAAATCGTCAACGACACGCTCGGTGGGGTTCCGGTCTGTGTCACCTACTGTCCGCTGACAGGGACGGCTATCGGCTTCGAGCGCGGTGACACCTCCTTCGGGATGTCGAACAAACTCGTCAACAGCAACCTCATACTGTACGACCGTGAGACGCAGACGTGGTGGCCACAGATGCTCGGTGCGGGTATCGCCAACGACCTCCGAGGCGATGCGCTCGTTGAGTTTCCCGTCGTGTGGACGACGTGGGAGCGGTGGAGACGTGTCTATCCCGAAACAGCGGTACTCTCCGAGGACACCGGCGTGATTCGCGATTACGGCGACGACCCGTACGGAACGTACGACCCCGAACCGCACGGGTTCTACGCGTCGGGCGATCTCCCGCGGGAGGTATTCCACGAGAGCGACCGCTTTCACCCGAAAGAGGTCGTCGTCGGCGCGAGGACTGGTGACGGCGTCGTCGCGTTCGTGAAAGAAACGCTCCGAACGAAAAAGACAGCCGCCACTGACGTCGGGGGTATTCCGTACGCCGCGTTCTACGACGAGCGGTTCGATTCGGTGTGGGTGTATCGAAACCCCGACGGTGAGACGTTCGAGTACGACGACGGCGAGTACGTTGACACTGATGGATACGTGTTCGTCGCCGACGAGATACCGCTCGACGCCGTGAACGCCTTCGACGCGATGTGGTTCGCCTGGTACGCGTACTTTCCGAACACCGTCGTCGCGGCCGACGAGCACACGTTTTTCGGATGACCGAACCGAGAGGCGAACATCCGGTCACTCGAACAGCCCGGACACGTCCTCGTCTCTCGTCGCTCGTCGCTCCACGTGCTGAGCGAGCCGCGTTTTCACTATCGCATCGCCGCCCGTGAGGTAGTCGAGCGTCAGCGTGACGAACGGGCTCGTCGGCCGCCCGTCGGCGAGGTCTCGCTCGGCGTACTCGACGGCGCGCTCGACGACCTCGTCGCCGCGGGTTTCCGCCAGCGCCTCAATGGCGAGGCCGGCGGCCGGAAATTCGAGGCTTTCAGGGAGAACGACCGTTCCGTCGATCCGAAGCCGGGGTGGTTGTTCGCGCGCGCCGAATTCGGGATCGGCTTCGAGTCGAGCCAGCCACGCAGAAAGCGCCTCGGTGTCGACGTCGGCGTCTCGCAACGACGCGCCGTCGAGGTACTCCTGGGCGCTGTTCGCCAGTCCCTTCGCGCCCGATCGATTCTCGACCGTTGATTTATATATAGCCGCCGTTGCCTGTATCAACCCTTGCAGGCAGTCGTCGCGCTCGCCCGCCGGTGCGTGGAGCCAGCGCTCCTCCCAGGGCTCGTGTGCGGCGAGATAGTGGCCGGCGTTGAACAGCGCGGCTCCGGCACGGATGTAGTCGAGCGGTTCGGGGTCGAGCGGAGCCATACGTCTCCGTTCGAGATGGCCGATAAAAAACGTCTTGTCGGAGTTCAACGCGAGCGGGGCGAGCGTTGGGCACGGCAGGTCGCGAATGAAATGAGCGACCTGCCGGAGATTTGAACTCGCCGAGACGTTCCGGGCATGCGGCGCTTCGCGCCGTTCCGGGCTGCGACTTGTCTGCTCAAATCTCTAGGACGTTTCCACTTCGCAGTCTGCTCGCTTCGCTCGCAGTATTGCTTCGTGAGAAACGTCCTGACGGAGATTTGAACTCCGGTCCCTGGCTCCGCAAGCCAAGAGGATAGTCCACTACCCTACCAGGACTCGTTTCAACATATCCCGTTTCGACGTATAGGGGTTACGGTTCGGTTGCTCGAGGTTCTATCGAGCCAGGCGGCCCGTCGGAGCCGCGGGTTTTTATACGAAGACGAGACCATCCGAACTCGATGTCGAACCCACCGAGGAGACGGCGACTCGCGCCAGCACCGACAACGCTTTTCGGGAGGCCGTAGATGCAATCTGTAACGATGGGCGCTATCGAGGACATTTATGCGGAGCTCGATGCCGACGTTTCGGAGGAGGAGTTCCGCGAGGCCGTCGAACAGAAAGTCGAACAGATGGGGGGATTGGCGGACGAGGAAACCGCCGCGATGCTAATCGCGCACGACCTCGACGGCGGCGAGGTCGAGACCATCGCCGACATCGAGGCGGGATTGGAGGAGGCGAAGTTCCTAGGGAAAGTGATGCGCGTCGGCGAGCTTCGAACGTTCGAGCGGGAGGGAGAAGACGAAGACGGACACGTTCTGAATCTCGATATCGCCGACGAGTCCGGCGCCGTCCGGGTCGCACTCTGGGGTGAGGACGCGCTTGCGGCCACCGAAGACCTGGAAGTCGGCCAGGTGCTCCGGATCAAGGGTCGTCCGAAAGAGGGATACAACGGCCTCGAAGTGAGCGCGGATCGCGTCGAACCCGACGAGGACGCGGACATCGACGTCGAAGTCTCCGGCGAAGCGACCGCCGACTCGCTGTCGCTCGGCCAATCCGACGTGAGCCTTCGGGGCGTGGTTCTCGACACCGGTTCGATTCGCACGTTCTCTCGCGATGACGGCTCCGAGGGACAGGTGTCGAATCTGACGCTCGGCGACGAGACGGGCAAGGTTCGCGTGACGCTGTGGGACGAACAGGCCGACCTCGTCGGAGAGCTATCGGCCGGCCAAAGTGTGGAGGTCATCGACGGCTACGTTCGCGAGCGCGACGGCTCGCTCGAACTGCACGTCGGCTCGCGCGGCGCGGTCGAAGAGCTCGATGAGGCGGTCGAGTTCGTCCCCGAGGCGACCGATATCGAGACACTCGAACTCGACCAGGTCGTCGATATCGCCGGCGTCGTGCGTTCGGCGGATCCGAAGCGGACGTTCGACCGCGACGACGGGTCGGAAGGACAAGTCAGAAACGTCCGCGTCCAGGACAAGACCGGCGACATTCGCGTTGCGCTGTGGGGTGAGAAGGCGGATATCGACCTCGGACCGGGCGACGAGGTGTTCTGTGCGGACGTCGAGATACAGGACGGCTGGCAGGACGACCTCGAGGCGTCAGCCGGTTGGCGTTCGACGATCGTCGTGCTCGACGGCACCGAACCCTCCCGAGGCGAGGCGTCGACGGGGCTCGACGCGTTCGCGAACGGTTCGACACCGGAGGCATCCTCGACAGATGACGACGGGGGCGCGGACGAATCGACCGACAACGGCGACCCCGAAACGTTCACCGGAACGGTCGTCCAGCCCATCGATCCGGTTATTCTCGACAACGGCGAAGAAACGGTTCACGTCGAGACGGACGTCGAGGTTCATCTCGGCCAGGAAGTCACCGTCCGGGGACACCGCGATGGCGACCGACTCGTCGCCGATGACGTGTTCTGACCTCGAGCGATGGGCCGAGCGTGAACGGGTGAAGAATCGGCTGTTCCCTCGCAAAGATTAAGGCCGCATCGGCCCGCGTTGTGGTATGAGCGTCGAGTTACCGTTCGCCCCGGTTGATACGGTCATCCGGCGGAACGCGGGAGGACTGCGGGTGAGCGCCGAAGCCGCCGAGGAACTCGCACGTCGGATTCAACGAAAAGGGGCGGCGCTGGCCGTCGACGCCGCCGACCGGGCGACGACGGACGGACGAAAGACGCTGATGGCGTCCGATTTCGACGCACCAGTCGTCGACAAAGACGACCTCGAGCTCCCGGTCGCCCCTATCGACCGAATCGCCAGACTCGATATCGACGACCGCTACCGCGTCTCGATGGACGCCCGTATCGCCCTGGCTGGCGTGCTCGAATCGTACGCGGATACGGTGGCGACCGCGGCGGCGATACTCGCTCGCCACGCGAACCGTCGGACGATCAAGGCCGAAGATATCGAGGCCTATTACGAACTCGAACCGTACTTCGAATGAGGTTTGGTTACCGCGAGGTCTGTCTCGACCACGACACCGGTGCTCGCCATCCCGAGACGGCAGACCGGATTCGAGCGATTCGCCGGGCGCTCGCGAAGCGCCACGGCGTCGACTACCGAGAGGGATTTCTCGCGGATCGTGAGGCGGTATCCGCCGTCCACGACGCCGAGTACGTCGACGCGGTCGAGACGTTCTGTGCGGAGGGCGGCGGAACGTGGGACGCCGACACCGTCGCCGTCGAGGAGACGTGGGACGCTGCCCTCGCCTCCGCGGGTCTGGCGTGTTGGGCTGCTGCGGAGGCGCTCGACGGTGCTGACGGCCGCGAAACGCCGTTTTCCATCGGCCGTCCGCCGGGACACCACGCCGAGTTCGACGAGGCGATGGGGTTCTGTTTCTTCAACAACGCCGCGGTCGCGGCACAGTACGCGCTCGACCGAGCCGACATCGACCGCGTCGCGGTTTTCGATTGGGACGTCCACCACGGCAACGGGACGCAGGACATCTTTTACGACCGAGAGGACGTGTTCTACGCGTCGATTCACGAACGCGGACTGTTTCCCGGGACGGGTGACGTGCTCGAAACGGGCAAAGGCACAGGGACGAAAACAACGCTGAACGTTCCGCTCCCGGGCGGGAGCGGCGACGTCGAGTATCTCGCTGCCGTCGACGAGTTGCTCGCGCCGGCGCTCGAACGGTTCGTCCCCGACTTGTTTATCATCAGCGCCGGCTTCGACGCCCACCGACACGACCCGATTTCACGAATGCGCGTCTCGACGGAAGGGTTCGGCGTCCTCACGACGCGCGTCCGCGAGATCGGTGACCGTCACGACGCGCCGCTCGCGTTCGTCTTGGAGGGTGGCTACGGGCTCGATTCGCTCGCGGATTCGGTCGGCATGGTTCACGAGGTGTTCGACGGCCGCGAACCGGTCGAGGACGACGGCGAAATCACGTCGAAAGCCAACCGTGTGATTAACGACGTTCGACACGCGCACGGGCTGTGAGCGACGAGAACGACACGGAACCCAGGCTACCGTCGACGTTCTTCGATAATGTAACCGAGCGCGGCCACCAGTACCGCGAGACAGACCAGCGTCATGACGCCCTGCGAGACGGCGGCCACCGGCAGTTCGACGCTCCCGCCCGTGACGAGTGCCAGGAGATTCGTTAGCCCACGGGTGCTTCCGGCGATCCCGACCAACGAGAGGGCGGCGAGCCCGTACACGGCGAGCCGTTCGCGGGCAGCATCGCGGCCGACCAACCCCAATGCGACGAACGCGAACCCGAAAAACGACGGGATGAGCGCGGTCGCGCTCGCGAAGTCGGTCAGGACGTAGGCGACGATTCCGAGAACAACCAGAACCGCGCCGCCTGTGATACCGAGCCGAACCGTTCGCTCTGCGGTGGTCATACTCGAACGCTCTCACGGGCAGCCAAAGTACGTTTCGTCCTCGCTACGGCATGCACCTGCGTTTTGCCTCGCTACGGCCGTGGTTCGAAATACCGAGCCAGCTCTACGCCGAACTCGTCGGCGAGCGACGCTACCGCGTCTCCAACGAGCAGTTCGTATCCGGAGTCGAGCGCCCGTTCGATGTCCGGGCCGAGCGAGACGTCGAACAGTTCGGCGTCGACGAGCGCTTCCGGCGTCCGGAGTTCACGAGGCCGTTCGACGACGTATCGTCCCTCGTTGTCGAGGAACGGCCCCGTCGCGTCGCTGTCTCTGTAGGCGTCGAAAAACCCCTCGGCGTGACGCCGAACGCCGACCGGCGGCCCGCCGTGTCGGACGACCGCTGGTAGCTCGGCGACCGAACACTCCACGAGAACGACGCTCGTTTCGTCGGCGAAACGAGCGCTTCGGAGCGGTTCGAACCCGGCTCTGTCGAGCGCTCGCTCGACGCCGGCCAGCGATTTATCGAGCTGTGGATACAGCTGGTCGTCGACGACGTCCGGCGTGTCGAACCGTATCGCGACCGCCGTCGTCGCGCGCTCGTCGAGCCGCTTTCGAACCGCGCTTTCGTCGAGCGGCTCCGGGTCGTACGGCTCGAACAGCTCGACGCGAGGGTTCGACAGGAGGGCTCTGGCGTAGTGAACGAGGCGGGCGACGTTTCGAGCCGAGCAGACGGCCGCGACGTTGCGCTCGGGGTCCGTCGGGTCGATGACGACGAGCGGGTCGTCGAACGTCGCCCGCCCGTGACCCTCGGGGTCGAGTTCGACTGGCGGTTGCCAGTCGGCGGTCGCCTCGACGAGCTCGCGGAACCCACCGTACTCGACGACGAGTAACTCGGTCAAAAACCCTGAAAAGCCCCTGGTCTTGAGTGTGCTTCCGTACGCGCCGATACCCGACAGGAACGCTTTCGTGAGCCGAACGTCGTCTGCCAGCGGGTCGACCCGGCCATCGAGGTAGGCGCTGTGAAACGGCGTCCGGTCGACTGCCGACCGGATTTCCGACCCGTCGGCGACGTCGTAACAGGGGACGCAGTCGACGTCGAAGCCGTCGTAGCTCCCCTTGACGTACGGGTGTTCGGCGAACTCCTCGTGGCCGTCTGGGACGACGGTGTGGCCGACCTGTAGCCCGTACCGTCTGAGCTTCTCTCGCGAGAGATCGGGCGGAAAACGGATGAAAAGGTCGATGTCTCGCTCACCGGCGAGCCACGTGCCGCGGGCGGTCGAGCCGACCAATACCGTGCCGGCATCGACCGGTAGCTCATCGATGGCGGTCTCTGCGCGCTCGGTGAGGGCGAGGATAGCGCGTTCGAGGTCACGGGCCTCGGCTTCGCCAGGAACGACCCGGTCGCGGACGGCGTCGCAAACGGCCTCGAACTCCATACTCGCGGTTGCGCGGTCGGCTGGTAAAGCGTGTCGATGCGCGGCAGAAACGAAAGCCCTATTTGTCACATCGGGCTACAACCGAGTGAGAGCCGCCGTAGCTCAGTTGGTAGAGCACCTGGTTGTTACCCAGGTTGTCCCAGGTTCGAGTCCTGGCGGCGGCGTGGTTGTTTTGCGGTGAGCCGACGGAGTCGTGCCGACGAGCCGCAGCCCGCTCGGGCGAGCGAAGCGAGCCGAGCAGGAACGTCTCGACTCGTTCGAGTCCTGGCGGCGGCGTGGTTGTTTTGCGGTGAGCCGACGGAGTCGTGCCGACGAGTTCAGACTCGGTCGTAGTCCTCACGAAACGTTTCGAGCGTCGCGACGAGCACGCCGAGCGCGATCGGACCGATGAACAGCCCGGTGAACCCGATCGAGTAGATACCGCCGAACACGCCGATCAGAATGACGCCCGGATTGAGTCTCGCCTGCTGGTCGATGACGAGTGGACGCGCGTAGTTGTCCACCATGCTCACGACGGCGACGCCGTACACCGCGAGCAGGACGCCCGCAGTCACGTCGCCGATGACGACGAGATACACCGCCGCCGGCCCCCAGACGAGAAACGCCCCGATGAGCGGCAACAGCGCCAACAGCGCCATCACGAACGTCCAGAACACCACGTTCGGAATGCCGACGAGGTAGAGTCCGACTCCTGCGATGACCGCCTGTAGAACCGACACCGACAGGTGGCCGATGACGACACCCCACGTCGTGTGGTCGATCTTCGTAAACAGCCGCTCTGTTACCCGGTCGGGCAACGGGGAGAGTGCTTCGAGCCACGCGACGAACTCCGCGCCATCGCGGAGCAGATAGAACAGCAAGAACAACGCGAGCGCCAGGCCGAGCGACACCTGCAACGCGGCGGTGAACACGCCGGTCACGCCGCCGAAAAGCACCTCGACGAGCTCCTCTCCGGCGAGACTCAAAAGCTCCGTCACGTCGATTTCGACGCCCGTTGCCTCGAACATTCGTGTCTCGATGGTCGACGCTTCGAGCCCGATATCACCGCCAGCGAGCGCACGGAGGTCGCTGACGAGCACCGAAATGACGTATAAAAGCGGCACGATGACGACGACGAGCGAGGCGACAATGAGCAGTATCGGGGAGACGATCGGGCCAACTCGTGGTTCGAGTCGCTGATGCAGCGGGTACAACAAGTACGCCAGCAGGACGGCGGCGAACACGTACTCGACGAACGGAAGCAAAATCAGAAACGACAGCAACGCCACGACACAGAGCAACGCGATTAGGAAGGCTTGGCCTCGGTTCATACCGCCTCTGTCGTGGAGTCGGCGTAAAAGACTCCGGGCGACCGCCAGCGTTTTTTCACGACCCACCGTATCCGCTCGCAGCGACCATGGACGCGCGCACCGATGACGAGACAGTGCAGACCGATCACATCACCGACGAGGAGGTTCGCGTCGTCTTGGCTCACTACGAAGACCCCGAGCACCCTGACGCGCTGACCGAGCCTGAGGTTCGGGCGCTGCTCGCCGAGTTTCAGGCGCACGTGGCGACCGAGTGGCCGACCTTCACCGCCGCTGTCGCGGATGCGCGGTTCGACGTGGCCTGTGTCACCGACGATCTCGTCGTCTTCGCCGACACGAGCCGCCGCGCGTGGAACCGACTGCTCGACGAACTCGCCGTTGACGATGAAGTCGCCCGGACGGTGCTTCGAGTCGTTCACCACCAGGCCAGCCGTAGACTCGCCGACCGCGAGTTCGACGGCGCGGACGCCATCGTGGTTCGACTGGAGTCGGCTGTCAACGGTGGCGACGGGGTTCGGCTCGTCGAGACCTTACTCGGCCGACTGCTCGCCAAAGGGGTCACCCCGGGTGAGGCGTGGGCGTACTACGGCGTCGAGGTTCGCGGCTACTCGGCAACCGAGTGGGCCGAACGATCCGGCGAGTCGACGCCGATGGCAGTCGCCGACGCGGCCGAGACCGCACGCGATGTGCTCGGACGATAATCCTCCAGCGGCACAACAGCGAGTGCCCAATCCCGGCAAACTAAAGAGGGGTGCGACAGAACTCGAAGACAGAGGGCCCTTAGCTCAGTCTGGTTAGAGCGCTCGGCTCATAGTTCCGCGAATCACGTCGGTTCCGGAATGGGACACCGAGTGGTCGCTGGTTCGAATCCGGCAGGGCCCATCGACGTTCTCCCCGACATCGAACCTCCCGTCGGCAGCCCACGGCGGATTTAGCTCCCGTCGGTCGGTTCCGCGCTTTCGTCTCCGAGGTTGCTTATCTTCGTCGCGATATCTTCGCCTTTGCTCTCGCCGGGGAGGATGTCACCCAACGTCGCGCCGAGCGCGGCGGCGGCCCAGATGACCGTCACCCGGGCGAGCGCTTCCAGCGTTGTCGGGTCGTCGGCGTGGAGTCGACCCCACATGAACATCGTCCCGAGCGCGACGAGAAACGAGATCATCAACACGGCGGTAAGCCGTTTGGGGACGAATCCGAACAGGAGCCGCATCTGCACGTTGCGGATGTCGGTGTAATAAAGCAGTCCGGAAACGAGAATGGCGATGAACAGCACGTTGATTGCGAGGAAGACGGGAAGCGGACCGAGAGTGAACGCCGTAAACCACTCGGCGATCTCGAAGACGCCGTCTTCGACGAGCAGCGGCAACGAGAAGATGATTCCGCCAACGAAGCCTTCTGCGACGTCCCGTGTCGTGTACTTTTTGATCCGGTCACTGCCGGGAAGCCGTTCGAGCATCCGTTTCGTCCGACGAACCTCCTGGCGCTCTTCCGAACTCGTCACGGTCGCTTCGAGCGTCTCCAGCTGTTCGAACACGTCGCTCAGATCGTACTCGCTCTCCCCGGTTTCCGTGTTTTCGTCCTCACCACTCATGCCCGTACCCAGCCAGAGTCAGTATAAAAACGTGACTCCAGCGAGACACCGACCGAATCGGTCGCTTCGTTCGACTGGGCAGTGTTTCTCCGGCTTTCGCCGGAGCGACTGTCTCGGCTTGCTCCGGTTGCAGGTCGTTCGATTCCGGCGAAGAATCTACTCGCCTCCTGGGCCGAGAAACCCCCACGCCTGCAGACGGTCGCCGTCGCCGTCGATCCATCGCTCGCCGATGTCGTCGCGGTAGTACATGTTCGGCATCACGATGTCATCGATCCGGTCGTACGTCTGCTCACGTGCGGCTCCCATCGTCTCGCCTTTCCCGGTCACCACGATGGGCATTCCGTTGTCGCCAGCGACGCGCCACTGCCCATCGACCTTTTTTGTATCTTCGAGGTGGATTCCTTCACGGCTTTCCGTCTCGAAAACGACGGCCGCGTTCCGAGAGCTCTCGTCGTACGTCTTCTCGTCGTCGAACGGGAACGGCGGAAGCACGACTCGAACGCCGACCTGGTATCCGCTGTGAACCTCCAACTCCGGGTCGTTGCCGTGTGCGAGGTCGTAAAAGAACTCGCCAGTGGACGACTCGAACGACTCCTCCTGAAGCGCGATGGTGGGGTAGCCGAATCGTGGGGTGAACTCCAGTGGGTAGATACCCGTCTCGTTCACGATGCAGTTCAGATCGATGCTTCCGACGTACCCTTCGTCAGCGAGCCACGCTTCGAGTCTGCCGAGCGTCTCTTCGAACAGTTTGTTTTGGCCGGCCCAGAACATCGACGTACCCATCTCGCCCGTCGAAGGGCCGATGTTTCCCGGGAACAGTTTCTTATGCTCGAAGTTGAAGTTCACTTCGTCGATGAACTCGTTTCCGTTGAAAAAGCCACAGACGGCGACCTCGACTCCTTCTACCTTGCGCTGAAGCTGAAAGCCCTTCATTCGATGCCCCCACGCTTTCTTGTAGGCTCTCAACACGTCAACGACGTCGCTGCCGTCGTCTTCGTTCCCAACGTAGAGCAGTCGTTTGACGTTCTGTACCTCTCCCAACGGCTTGATTACGTACGGCGCGGGGTTCTCCTGGACGTGCTGAATGCCGGCGTCGAAATCGGAAAAAACGTGGTGCTCGATAGTGTTGACGCCGTGTTGTTCGAGGATTTCCATCGCGTAGCCGCGGTCTTCTTCGAGCCGGTCAGTGTTCGGCGTTCCGCCGACGACGGCGTTGCCCTGCTCGCGGAGCGCTTCGGCGAGCGCACCCGTTCCGGTGTCCGAGCCGACCCAGATGTCGTCGAAGATAACGACGTCGGCCCGCTCGACCTCGGCGCGCCAGTCGTCGGTTTTCGGGACGAACCCGTCGCCGATCTCCTTGTCGCTGTCCGCTTCGATGTAGTACTTGACGTCGTGGCCTTCCGTGTGGACTTGCCACGCGATGTCGGTAATCAGCGCCGCATCGAGCGAACAGAACAGAAATCGCTTGGAACTCATACCCTCTGGATGGCCGGCGGTCGAATAAAACGTGTGGAGCCGTCACAGCGCGTCGTCGAAACCCCACTCTTCGGAACGTCGGGTGGCTTCCTGGCGCGCGGATTCGCGAAGCCGCTCGATCGCGTCTTCGTTGTCGAGAAACGCCGACAGCGCATCGCGGTCGTCGTGGTGGTCGGTCGTCGCCGCTCGTCGGGTTCGCTCTGCGAGCGCCGTGTCGCCGGCGAGTCGGTCGGCAACCATCCCCGGCGGAACGCGGAGTGTGTCGGCCCGGTGAGGTAACTCGAGATCGGCAGCATCGAGCGCGTACAGTTCGAGTCGGTACGGTGCGGCTCCGATATCAGCCAACGCGGGCGGGCCCCCACGGTCGGTTCCGGTGTGGTATGCGAGCGCCGGAACGCCACTTTCGAACGTCAGCACGCCGACGTCGCCGTCGTCGAAAAGGAGCGTCTTCCGCGGTGTCACCACCGCGTATCCGTCGAGTCGTCGGTCGAGGACGTCCTCTAACGTCGGCGCGAGGTCGGCGACGACCCGCGAGCGGAGGAGCTCGCCATCGGGGATCATGGTGGGTCGGGAATGACCGCCGTACGGAAGCGGTCGGCGACGGCTCCCTCGTCGCCGTCACGAGGGTCGAGCACGTCGGCGGCCTCGCGATAGGCGTCCGCGGCCGGTGAGTCGGGAGCGTGCGCGAGGAGCGGCTCGCCGGCCGCACGTGCCTCTCGAGCGGCGTCGCTTTCGGGTATCGTCGCGAGCAGTGGCCCCTCGAAGTACCGATCAGCCTTCGTTGCGACCTCGTTGACGTCACCACGGACGCGATTGAACAACGTCCCTGCGACCTCGGAGCCGTACGAAAGCGCGTACTCTTGAACTTTCAATCCATCCGAAATGGCGGGAATCGTCGGGTTCAATACGACGATGACTCGGTCGGCGAGCACGATAGGGAGCACGGCGCTTTTCGACGACAAGGTCGCCGGCGAGTCCAAAAGCAAAACGTCCGCATCGGCGGCGAGTTCGGCGACGACGTCACGGAGCCGCTCGGGGTCAGCGGCTTCGAACGCCGCAAGCGAGGTGCCGCAGGGAACCACGCGCATCCCGAAGCGCTCGTACGTCGCCGCCGAGACGGGCGCACCGCCCTCGATGAGCACGTCGTGTAACGTCGTGTCAGCGTCGGCGAGCCCCGCGTGAAACAGCAGGTTCGCCATGCCGGTGTCGGCGTCGACGACCGTCACGTCGTACTCGTCGGCGAGCGCCATCCCGAGCGCGAGCGTACTCGTCGTCTTGCCGGTGCCGCCTTTCCCCGAAGCGACGGCGAACGCCTCGACCATTTGATTTCGTTTGCTTCGTATTCGGATATAAGCGTTCGGAAAACCGACCGGCAGTAGTTGCCGCAAAATACACTATCAATCATTAACATTTAAGACCGTGTAGGTTCGAGAGGAGAGTAGATGACACGCGACGAAATCGAACCGATGGTTCCGGTCATGCCTCGAGACACCGACACAGTCGACGTCCGCGCCGACGGCGGACACCGAAAACGCTACGACGCAGCCGAGGTAGCGGCACCGCTCGTCCCGGATCTTCGGTAGCGTCGCGCGTTTACTTCTCGCATCGTTCACCGGCCGCTAGACGACGTCACCGCGGACGGTCACACCTTCCTGTCGACGCCGGTACGCTCGGAGCTCGTCGGCCGCCTCGCTCGCCTCCTCGTCGTCCATCCCGAGCATCTCGAGCGCCGCAGAGAGCGTCGGGAAGACGAACTCCCCCGCCTCCAGCTTTCGGAACGCCTCCTCGCTCGTCGTCCCGTCGACCCACAGACACGCGGCACGTGGGTCGAGCAACTGCGTGTAATCCCCGCGGGCGCGAGCGCCCTTCAGTCGCTGGGTGACGTTGCGCTCGAACCCCGTGTTGCACACCTCGAGGTGAACCGGTTCGTCGTCAGAGAGCAGGTGTGCGGCCAGACACCGCTCGGGAGCGGCGTGACCGTTCGTGTTCGCACGGACGTGCTCTGGGAATTCGTCGGCCCACGCCGCCGAAACGGTCTTGCCGACGCCCGCGACACCGAGGCGTTCTCGGAACTCGACTTCGCGCTCGGGGGCGTCTTTGAACAGCAGGTCTTTCGTGAGATACACGTCGAGTCGGTCGACGGGGTCGAGACCGAGCACGACGTCGCCGAAGACCCACAGTTCGCGGACGGGGACGGGCATCGAGCCAGTTTCGACCGTTTCAACGATCTCGCGCAGACGCGACACGGCCTCCGTTCGGCTGAAACTCATTGGTGCTCGTAGTGGACGGACGGCGAAAACCGTTACTCGTTCGACGGCTAAAAATCGCCGAGTTGCAGTTGGTCTCGGTGGAGCCCCCCGTCGCCGGCGTCCTCGTCCATCCCGAGCAGCCGAGGGAGGGCGGTGTCGGCGAACGTCAGCCCCAACACCAGCAGTATCGGCGCGAAAAACAGCCCATAAAAACCCAGCACGACCGGTCCGAGGATGTACGCGAGCATCAACAGGCCGACGTGGGTCGTCTTGCCGCTGAGATACGGGCGGAGAATCAGGTCAGGAATCGTGTCGACGAGGACGACGACGACGACGAGGAAGACGGCGATGTAGAGCAGCAGCGCCTGGTCGCCGCCGAGGAGAATCGGGATCGAGGCGATAGCGGCCAACGGGACGTAGACGATCTTCATCCCGACGACCGGAATGAGACTCGCGATGCCGGTCAACGCGCCGGCGAGGGCTGGATACGGAACCTCGGCTCCAGGAGGGACGAGCGCGTTGTATCCCATGAACACGGCGATGGCGATGATCGTGATGGCGATGACGTTCAGGAGGTTGCCGAACAGGACGGCTTCGAGCTCGGCGTCGGCAGCTTCGAGGTACTCACGAACGATGGCGTCGTCGTCGAACCGGAGGAGCCATGCCCGAACCCGCGATCCGTCGATCAACAGGTAGTACGTGACGACGAAGACGATGAGGAGATTGAGAAAGAAGCCGGTGATGAGGCCCGTAAGCAGTGCCGCGTTCTCGCTCGCGAACTCGATGAAGACGTCGAGCTCACCAGCCTGGTACCCCGCGTACAGTCCCTGCAGCGTGAGTTCGGGAATCTCGTCCGTCCCGCCGAGCCAGCCGACGTTTTCGGTGGCGATTTCGACGACAGCGTACTGGTCGATGAACTCGCGGAGCTCGACGACGAGCAGGACGACCGTGTAGCTGATGAGCAACAGCAACGGGACGGCAATAAAGAACATCACGACCGCCGCGCGAACCCTCGCGGGAAGCCGAAGTCGCCGGAGGCCGTGATAGAACCGCCGGGTCGAGTAGTACAGAAACACCGACACCGTCAGTGCGGCAATGAAGGTGACGGCGATATATCCGATCACGACGGCGACCGAGATTCCGAAGAGGGCGACCAGAACGCGTCGTTCGTCCATATCACCGCCGTTTCGTCCATCGTAAATAAAGCCCATGTACGGAGTCATTTCGGTGGGGAACGCCCCACCGAGTCGAAACCCGTATCCCGTCGTGTCGGCAACTGAGCCCTAATGGAGTGCGACAAGTGCGGCGAATCGGCCGTTATGCACGCCGCGTACTCGGGGCTACACCTCTGCGAGGAGCATTTCCGTCGCTCCGTCGAAACGCGTGTGCGAAAGCGCGTCCGCGACGACGGCCTCCTCAGTGACGATGCAACCCCCGACGACCCCGAAACGTGGCTTATCGGCCTCTCGGGCGGCAAAGACAGCGTCGTCCTCACGGAGATTCTCCACGAGACGTTCGCGAAAGACCCCCGGGTCGAACTCGTTGCGCTAACGATTCACGAAGGCATCGAGGGGTATCGCGACGCCTCGCTCGACGCCTGTCTCGAACTGACCGACGACCTCGACATCCGCCACGAGGTCGTGAGCTACGCCGACGAGTACGGCCTCGAGATGGACGACGTGGCCGATGACGACCCGCTCGACATGGCTCCGTGCGCGTACTGTGGCGTCTTTCGACGCGACGCGCTGTCGCGGTACGCCGAGGCGTTCGACGCCGACAAACTGCTGACCGGCCACAACCTCGACGACGAAGCCCAGACGGCGATGATGAACTTGCTGTCGGGTGATGTCGCACAGGTGGCAAAGCACTTCGACGCCTCGCTCGGCGGGTTCGATGACCGAACCGTCGACGACGCGTTCGTCCCACGTGCGAAGCCGCTCCGTGACGTCCCCGAAAAGGAGGTCGCGCTGTACGCACATCTCAGCGACCTGC
>LKMJ01002538.1_pt1 | contig 16806 bp, 21 predicted proteins | sample 643391 | NCBI WGS metagenome assembly LKMJ01 (sample SAMN04112250, study PRJNA286221) | soda lake metagenome | biome: soda lake; feature: Kulunda Steppe; material: water; isolation source: sample PL-Br10 brine of Picturesque Lake | place: Russia: Kulunda steppe | collected 2010-07
CAATGGCCTGGCAGGTACAGCTTTGTAACCTAACCTAACCTAACCTTGCCTAGTCGGCCTGTCTTTGATATTCTTTCTCAACAGCACAATAGACTCTGTCATTTCATTTCGGACATTATGGACTATTTTTTGGCTGGCGAAGACCAGTAACAAACCGATCAGCCTAACGACCTGACTGGCGGTTAACCCTTAAACTTGTAAACTTGAAGGCCTTTTCCTTGTAAACCCTTGAAACTGTAGGCACAGCAATGGCCTGGCAGGTACAGCTTTGTAACCTAACCTAACCTAACCTTGCCTAGTCGGCCTGTCTTTGATATTCTTTCTCAACAGCACAATAGACTCTGTCATTTCATTTCGGACATTTTGGACTATATTTTGGCTGGCGAAGACCAGTAACAAACCGATCAGCCTAACGACCTGACTGGCGGTTAACCCGTAAACTTGTAAACTTGAAGGCCTTTTCCTTGTAAACCCTTGAAACTGTAGGCACAGCAATGCAGACACTCATGCACAAAGAAAGCCAGTCCTTCGCTGTCTAATTGGTTAATAAATTCTCTCAGCCTGCTAGAACCACTTTATCTCAGTTCCAGAACACCACCTTGCTTCGTGTGCTTTTGCTTTCGAAATCAGTCTTGGTTGCAAGCCTGATTGTCTTCAGCTAAGCTGCCCTCGTTGGGCAGGTACAGCTATGTAACCTTACCAAACCTTAGTTAGAAGTGACTGAATAATGGTGTACCGGCGTACTTTTCTGAAATGCAACGTTTTTCTGAGGCTCTCTACATGGTGCAGAGTTCTCCATCAACAACTTTACCGTGATCGTAAGATCCCTTGCCTGAACTTTTCCGAAAGGCCAGCAGAAATCAACAAATGCTGGCATAAAGAGATGACTGTTGCACATCAGCTGGTTGCATCAGCTGGTGCCCTAGTGCCAGGAGGCCTTGTGAATCTCTGCCCAACATTCTTCTGGTACTCAGCTTCACGTGCCTCCCAGTACTCAGACACACGGTTAGTGGCCTTTGCACGCTTGAAGGCTTCTCTGTCGGCGCCGACAGGGTCATACTTGGACCTGAATGAGGACAGGGAAGCACGTGCATAAGGCTCAACAGTGTTCACAACTTGACTGGGATCCACTGCGTTCTTCCTTGGAGCACAACTTCAGACAGAAATTAGTCTCTTGTAATAATGCCGCAAAGCATCCTTTCCAGGCTTCGCTAAACGCATTGGCATTAAAGATGCACACATGTACTAAGGCAAGGCGTATGGGAGAAAAGCAGGATGGCTTTGGAATGCAGGCATTCTAAATTTCCTCACACCCATAGTTCGTGTATAACTGCTAACCTGCCCATGCGCAGCAGCCAATTTACTCACCTGATCGCATCCACCTCTGCAAGATCCACATCACCCTTCTGGCCGTTCATGCGCTCATAGTGGCGCAGTGCGTACATGTTCTTTAGCTTTTGCTTCTCTGCCTCAGTCATGTCGTACCTGGCCAGATGCCATTGTGCACAAGCAATGGTTGGCAGGTTGAAGCATCTGAGATACGTGCTTTGAAGCAGAATGGCATGGTAAGGCAACACTGATGTTGAGCCTGCTGAGCAAAAGTGCTCCATCATTCCAAGGCGCCTTAAGTTAAACAGGCAAGCGAGCGCAGCGAGCCCGAGCAAGCTGCTAAGGCGCCGAACGCTAACATTGCACCCTACATACTCGTTTTGGTCACTCTTTTTGTACAGCCCACTAGAGCCCTTGAGAATAAGACAGGCTTATTCATCTCAAAAAAGTAGACTAGGGAAGTGCTCTTAGTTTTGCCTGGGACCCAGCGGATGGGGCCCTAGGACCTGCAGGTAGCTGACCCTTTTGACGCTTACGCCCATTTAATATGACAGACAAAGTATTAATATTGTTAAACAAAGCTCTATAACATCCCATGCGCGAAGCACGCTGGTGAAAACCACTTTTGCGGACCCCTCCTCATCACTGTGGGCCATTGCAACATAACAAAAACGTTTATAAATATATATTCAATGCAAAATTAACCTCGTTGTGCGGTGCGTCCACCCCGTCATATGTCCGCCTGGCACGCGCCAGCCAATTTAAGCGGCGCAGTGTTCACTATTAATAAATTAATACTCAAGTGTATTGGCATTCACGTTAAGCATCGTAGATGTTCCCCCTTCTTTACCCAGACCAGCCTGCTCCCCAAGTCATGCCCTGCCCTACCCACAGCAGACGTATCTTCCCAGGCTCTATTACTTGTGTGCATCATATGTTTTCCGAACAGGAGCGTTCATTCCGGCTCCCCCACCCCCCGCCCTACCTTGTGCTTGCCTACTGCTTTCTCATGTCCTACATACAACAGGCTTTGCTTTCCAGTGCTTATGGTAGCACACTATAGGAAGGACTCGGGCAGCATTCATGATGCATGCTGCTCTGTCAAGCTCTCCTTCCTACCCTGTACCCTCATAGTACATCCTGCATCATTTCTGCTTCCTTACAATTCAAACAGGAGCACGCATTAAGGCTACCCCACCCCCCACCCTAACCAGTGCTTCACTTCATTTCAGCTCTTCTTCTACCTTGCCCTCTCTTGTCTCTATGCTATTAAACCTGCATGTATGCATGCTCATGAATAAACGGCGCCTTGGTCAGCAGACAGCCACATTTTTTGTAGATTGCTCACAGTTCATCACACCTCTCTGTCTGCACCAAGCATTCACCCAGGCATTCCGTAGTCATCCCTAGAAATTGGGCAGCTCATGGGATTCAGGCAGCTGCAGCAAAATGAGCTCTGGGTGGACAGGAGTGTTGGGGATGCAAGGTGTGGGTCAGGGCCCTCTATGACATGCACTGTAACATAAGCCACTTGGCTGCATGCCGCCCGTCACACCTGCTGATGAGAGGGTGTATTCCTGCTTTGAAACATGCACTCACTTGTACTGGTCAAAGGTGTAGGCGTGCTCCTCAGGATAGTACAGTGCAATGTTCTGGTACATGGGCATGGTCTCATCCTCGCCAGGGATATCCCAGCCCAGCACATTCTTCTCGAACCACTCGATGAAGGAAAAGAAGTTGGCGGAGACGCGCTCAAATGCCTGCTGGGGGGCACCCACCAGCAGAAGCAACTCCACTTGGCAGCACCAGTCAAGTGACCTGCATGCAATGCAAACAAAAGCGCAGGCAGTAGGAGAGGGCACAAGGGGTGTGAGGAGGTGAGGGTCACGTTGCTGTACCTGCCTAGTGAGGGCAGCTCAGCCTCAGACTGCAAGGCCACAACCTAGACTTGAATCAAGACATGATGATAGCGCAGTGCGCCTAGGAAGCAGGATAGCATGAGGCGCATTCTGGGCTGCATGAGGCCATTCAGTTGCAGGTTCGCATAAGTGGATGCAGGAGAATGGCTGGAAGAGAGTGAGCGGTTCGCTGAAATTCCCCTGCAACCTGCCAGAGGGCTTGATCTCCTCGTCCGTCCTTGCACTTAATCTGACAGTGTCCTCAAAAGCAAGCACACCTCTGCTAACCCTTGCGAGAGCTATGCTGGGATGATACCCTTATTGATTGAGCGATGATTGCCACGCCTGCACCCACCTGTGCAGCACATTGGCAAAGTAGAGGAAGAGCGCCAGGTTCCAGAACACAGTCCAGCTGTGCTTGAACATTTCCAGCAGCTCCTGACCAATGGGCTTCTCGCCCCCTTCGTCTCCGCCATCTGCATAGTGGCAGGCATGGTGAAGGGGCGCAGCAACTGTGCGCTGCAGCTAGTTACGTGTGCATTATCAGTAGGAGCAGAGGGCCGTGCACGGGCCTCAGCTGCTACTGTGTTAAGTCACCTTCGAATGACACATGATTCATGACTCATGAGTCATGAGGCTTCAACAGACTGCTAATTGCAATCAGGGTTGAGCACTGCATGCTTGTGCACACCCTCCAGGCGTGCGCTGTGTACGCGAAGAGTTGGCGTGCAGATGCACTAATACAGGCAGACACAGGCTGCTGACTTAGCTAAAGCAACTACCCTGGCCACCAGTACCCACCACCAGCATCAAGCTAGTCAAAACCCCTGCAAGCACGCACCTGCAGCGCCACCGTCCTTGCCCCATCCGCCACCTCCACCCCGGCCATCACCACCGCCCCTCCCGCCATCGTCTGGCTTGCGTTGCTGGCCAAAGGCGTTATCATACTTCTTGGTACTGAATGAGTCCTGCAGGATAACCCAGAACACACGCATGTGAGCAGCAGGTGCTGTAGCTGCTTCCGCCCTCTCATGGCTCGTCCAGCTGCTTGCTTCCAGCACGGCTACTGTTGCCCACTCCGCTCCAGATAAGTGTGACTATGGAGTACTACCCCGAGCTGGGAGTGCATCAGTGCTTGTGGTTGAGGACTGGGTGGGCGACTTGCAAGCCTGCCGGCCTCCCCGGTCAATCCTTCCAACCATGCGTATCCTGATTTCACGTATGCTGGGCAGAGCAGGCCATGCATCATCTGCAGACCATGAGGGTTTAGCAAAGTAAGAAGGGCAATGCTAAGGCAGCTTGCCATGCCCTTGCATGGGACTGGCACACAAGCCCAACTCCGCATTGATGGAGGCTTGCCTGCGTGCAGCTGCTGATGCGTGTACACACACACCCACCTGAATGGCTTTCCTTGCTGCATCCTCTCCAGATGCCCCGGACCCCTTACCCCCGCCCTTTAGCTTGTCAAAGAAGTTTTTGAAAGAGTCACTGGCCTCGATGCGCAGTGTCCGCCTGCTAATGGGAGCTGCAACGCATTTTGGAAAAGCAACGCGGCTGCTGCTGCTACCCACGCTCCTGGCGCCTAGCGGCTGCTGCTTCAGCAGCATCGGATTCACCCCCTTCCAATCCACTCCTCTTTCGACCTACAGAGACGTGACGCGAAACATCTATTTTTGATCAAAACAAGAAAATGGCTATATGTATTAGAGATGAGTGCCTTTAGATTCATCAACGACCGCGAAGAGGATGCTCAAGCACTTGAAGCGTGTGTTTATCCAGTTTGGACCTGGTGATCCAAGGAGCGTGAGTGCCAGGGAGCTGCTGATGAGGTGGGAAAGGGCAGCAAGTACCATTTGCATGTCATCCTTGTTGCATAAACGAAAGGTTACATACGTGCTCGCAACACACACTCATACACACACACACACACACACACACACGCACACACACACACACACACACACACGCACGCACGCACGCACACATACACACACACAACAGCACACACAACACAGCATACAAAAACACACACATACACACGCACGCGCATGCACACTCACACACGCATGCTGGCATGCATACACACACACTCGCACACTCGCAGACATGTGCATACACATTGCATCCTTTGTGAGCTCGCCTACTTGCAGATTGAACGGCAGCCGCGCCAAGAAGAGCAATCCCAATTGTGCCATTGATTTCTCAATCAATGAGGAAGCTGAGCATGGAAAGGCGTTTGTGGAGTTGCATTTCGTGGATGATGACAAGCGGAAAGTGTTCCTGGCTGACCGGCGCGCGGAAGAGATCACGCGCATGATGGAGGAGAAGGGCACCGAGCTGGAGACCAGAAGCGTCCTGAAGGAGGTAGACTCGCCTACATGCTGTCTGAAAGACTGATGCGTACTTGCCAAGGCGTGCCTTCTTGTCCCCTAAGCATCATTCTCCTGCTTGCAACTTGCAGGTCAAGTTCGATCCTTGGAAGGCAGAGAACCGATTGGAGGCCGGCAAGCTTGCTTGGCTGCGCCAGCAGCATCAAACTTAATTGGAGTGTCAAATACCTGTTACTGTTTGGCGTGCTCACTTTGTGCATACTCTTCTTGTGCACCTGTTCTTTCAGTTACAAAACTATCGCCATGATCCTGCCATGTGCTTTGGAGGCTTAAATGCATGCCAGAAATGGTGCCTTTTTCGTAGTTTGGGTGGAGGCTGCTGAAGGCATGCTCCTCTGATTAACTTTCTCAGCCTAAGGGGTACAATGTGTTGTGATAAGTGATACGATCAATGGATTACATAGAGGTTATCTCCGGAGCGTGGTTATTAGCGCCTCACAGCCTGAAATCATTGTGCTTTACAGTAAAGCCTTTACTGGTGTATTGCAACTACTGGCAGATCCAGGTTAAAACACTCATGGGCGATATTATGATTGCATGTCCTTTTATGTATAGGAGCTACACATGGCAGGTTTTTGGCCTGTTCATGGCGCAAGCAGACACTCTGTGCTTTGGGGCTTTACATACCAAATATATTGTGCAAGTAGCCTGCTGGAGCTTGATGCGTCTTTTCCTTTTTTGCTTAGCATTTCCTTTACCCGCCATCTGGTGGTAAGCCTGCTAAAGAGCTGCTTGTCTGTTGCTCTCATCATTCATTACCTTGTTGGCAGTGACCAGCAAGACCAATAAGCCAAAAGTTATGCCTTTCGATAAATCGTAAATTTGTAAACTTTCGTGTTTAGGGCAAACACTCACCAAAAAAGGCATAACAGATACGGAAAGCCGCAAGCCATTCTGACATCTCCATGTCAGTTTTCTGTTCGAAGTGCATCCTGCTTGGTATGCCCAACTGTTATGCCCCAAATACAACTACTGGTCGTGGTGACTGCTATAGGTATGACGTTTAAACATTGGGGTGACACCAGGAGGCTGTATCTTATGTCTGAGGCGTACTTTCAGCCTGACAGCACCGACATTCAAGCTGCAAAACTCATGATGCTCAAGAGGATCGTGGGAAGCCCCTTGCAATGGTGACTGCCTCAAAGATGGGTCCCCAAAACAACCAATAGCCAGGGATCTGCGAGTGACAGCACAGAAATTATGACAGCACGGTGTGATTGACGCCGTGGGAGAGAACAAGGGCCCCTTCTGGCATCACATGTGAGAGGCACGTGTTTTGTACTGATGCTTTGTTGGGGACATGCACCTTATCTGAGTCAGGTGCTTCAAAAAGAAGTGCAGGCAAGAACCATCATGGCATCAGCATCCCAGCAAGGCATCAGTACTGTCAAAAAAGACCAATACAAGGCACATGCTTGGCACGAGTGCTTACGAAAAGGCCATGGACAGCATAGCTTGGCCCAACAGAAAGCTCATGAAGCTGTAAGGAGGGCAGCATGTTGAAAACTGCCAGGCGCGGCACTTAAAAGACAGGCCAGAGAAATAAGAACAAGAGCCTTAGCGAGGATGCAAGTACGTGGGACAGGAACCTTTTGAAGAATGTTTAGAGGGAACAGAACTGCTGCTTGTGTCAATTATTCTTAAGAGTTGATGATGGTGATGGTGGTGATGGTGATTGTGATGGAGGGTTCAATCCTATTCATGGGCAGAAAATCCATGGACGAAGCTTGCATGCGCAAGTCTGAATGCTGCGACCATCAGTGTCGTGAATTGTATGCACAGTGCTGAGCGAAGCAAGTTCTCTCCAAAGAACATAACATGAAAACAAAAAAAATAACGCAGGCAGTAAGACGCTCCCTCCCAATCAATTAGGAAAAAGGAGACACATTGGCCCAAAGTACCGTGAGTCTCCTTCATCAATGGAAAAGATAACTAGTGGGGATCTGGAGGGTGGTTGGCAGCTCCCTGCTCCAGACCAAGGCCTTAAGAGCTTTTTGTTTTCCAAGTGCGTGTCTTGTTGTTGCCAATCAGTGATTCATGAGCATAATGCACAGAGTGAGCATGCAATTCAAGGGCAGTCTTGTGGATCCTTTGTCAATCAAGGCCAAGCTCTTTATCAAGGTACAAAGTATTGGAGGTATGGATTATTCTCCAGGTTGGTGTTGAGTGTAATTTTTTTGGCTTTCAAGCGCCTGCATAGAGTCTCGTGTTGTTTGCTACAGGCCTCCAGCTGGTGACCACTGGCAGGCCTGATGTCTTCACAGTACTTGAACTTTATCAGTTGTACATCCCTCTGATAAGCTTTCAGATCGTGAGCTCTGCGCAATTCCCCATGAAATTTAGCATGCTGCACCTGTTGTGAGTGAGGAGTGGAAGGTGCATACATGGATACAGAAAAGAGACTTTAAACTGCTCAACGGGGCCTGGCTTTGGCCATGCAAGTAGCTTTGAAGTCTTTTCCCCAATACAGTCACTTATCCTGACAGTCTCAGACCCACCTAGCCAAAAAACATTCAAGTTCATCAGAGTAAGCCTACGTAATATCCCAGGTAGCCTTGTAGCGTGGTGCTTCCAATGATGGACACCATTAATGAATCATACTCAGCTTCTCTCCTCCATAAACTTGGTCTTCATTTTTGAGACCTTAGTACTCAATGCACAATGCTACAAATTTTGTCACTATGAGCAGGGGGCTGAATTGTAATGAAGTTTTTAATCATTTGGCATGCCGCTTCCCACTTATGATGGGGTTGTCTGGTTTTAGCACTGTCTGTAATGCTCTTTCCCAGATCATGCCACATTGTCAAAGGCCCCTTGTCAAGGGTAATCCCCGCAGGTGGATTATTTGTTCCTTCAGGCAACCTTACAAACAAAATGGCTGGTGGAGCATGTTTCTGGAAAAAAGGGCATCACTAATCCTTGTTAGAAAGGGCTGTAGCACACCTGCAAAGTGAGGGAGGCCACAGGGATGCACAGCCAACGAGGCAGGGAAATGTTTTGTCGCCGAAGGGCACGCACCATTTGCTGTTCCATTATTGCAACAGGAACCTGAGAGAGAAAGAGGGAGAGGACAAAGGAGTTTAAATATGCAGCAATTCAGGGTGTGTACACAGCTGAAAATGAGCACGTGCTCTTGTTTGGAACCAGCTTGCACGCAAGCAGATAAAACCCCTTTTCTCCCTCCCTCCTCCCCCCCATTTTCTTCCCCTCTCTCTCCAATTATCACGAGTTTAAGTCAAGTATGTACGCATATGCATCAAGTATGGATGATAAAAAGGACTGAAGAACAGAAGGGGACACCTCCTTCCTATTGTATCCACTGCGAGCAAAGTCTGGAAACATTGTCTGAGCTGGCAATTCAGCGCATCATGGGGGAACCTGTGGATTAGCCCCTGATGCACGAGATAAGAGTGGAATCCTGTCATGACATGGCAGGATGCAATGTGTACAGAGACACTGAATGCACTGGGCAAAAGGTATTCATGGTTATGTTTTGCATGAAACACCTACCTGCAATATGAAATAGAGTGTTTGCCAGCCCAAGGACAGACCTGCTGCCTTCCACCCAGTGCACAGAAGAAGAAGTAGCTCGTGCATTAGGCCGCTGACTAAGAAAGTCAATCCTATAGCAAACATGCGCTGTGCTTGGGTAACAGGTCGCCTGTGCTTTGGAGGCCCCTTCTGCACTCAGGGCAAGAAGCGCGGTGAGTGGGAAAGGGTTGAGATGGAGTGACTGCTTAAGAATAGCTGCCTGTTCATGCCATTGAGTGCCTGCCTTGGCAGAGGAAATTAGCGATAGCCATGATTTTGGTTGGAATCTAAGGTCTTGCCAGAGTAGCATTGATACAGAATGACATAGAGTAGCATTGATACAGAATGACATGAGTCATCAGGTTGAAACACATGTTATTAAAGGATTATGAGAGCCATGAGGGTTTTCAAGCCAACTGTCCTGCTCAAAACTAATTTTCAATGACTACAACTCCAGGATTAGTCGTGCAGTCTGGGCAGGGCTGAAACACCGCTTAGGTCCAGTTTCTCCCTTGCTCAATACCTACTTGCAGGTCATGGGAGGCAGGGGAGAACTAATTCAAATACACAAGCTGCCTTCAATATAAGCCAGATATCTGGGGAGAACTCATTCAATCAGGGGACAACTCGGTCAGCCAGGGGAGAAGTCAGGCAAACATAAAAGGATGTGCGTAGCTATATGCCAGCTCCAAACCTGTGCTTTGGGTGTAATACAAGGGATGAGCACATACACTCGCACCCACCTGAGCTGTCATGCCTCTGTCTGCCTCCTGTCTAGTGGGTTCGCGTGGCAGCCGTTGTCGGAGGGTCCCATGCTCCCATTGTCTACCCAAGCCTTCATGTTCATCACCCCCAGCAGCAAGATATCTCGCAGTTTCCATATCTGCCGAATGATAGGCCTCTTTCTCAGCCTGCAGAGTCGCTGTTGTAGCATCTGTAGCAGTGCTGGAGGTAGCCAAGCGTGGGTGAGAGGCATGGTCCAGACTGCTCGGCTGCTTGGAGAGGTTGGGGGCGCGCGTTGGTGCTTTGTCTGCCAGCAAACTCACTGTGGCCCTAATCTCTGAAGCTGAAGCTTGTGATTCATAAGGTGCCACCCCCTCTCTTTGTGTTTTGCTTCCCCTCTCATGCTGTGGGACCACCTCGAGGTCCAGGAGCTCTGTCAAGTTGCTACCTAAGATCAACATGTGTGCACGTGCCTACCGTGTTGTGTTGCAATGTGGTGCATGTGATCAATCCTTTCTTAGCAAAACATGATATTGGCAAGCACTGTGCAGATCAACGCTGGGTTGTGAAGGAATGTTTTTTTCTTTGTCGAATAATCTCTGTCCAGATGCTTTAACATCCATTTTCAAGTGCTCTATCCACCTCCCTCATTGAGATGCTCCATCTCCAACACTGAGATTTGCCGCAATGCCTACCTTTCTTGACATGGCCTTGTGCAACCTTCCCTTTACTTGCCTGCGGAGTGCTCTCTAGCAGGCGGGATGCTCTGGTCCTGCTCCCTCCCCACCAGCACATATCCCACCGGGCTGCTGGTCGTGCTTGGGGCCAACTCCCCCTCACCGCCCGCCAGCAGAGGTGCTGCTTGGCCCAGCATACCAGCTGCCACGCCCTCATGAGCAGCAGGCGCCTGCTGCACACTGCTGGGGGCCCCAGGGGGAGTGATGGGCCCATGGGGCGCGCTGGACAGCAGAGTTGGAGCGGCTGGATAAGGGGGAGGAGGTGGCACCGGCTCCTCAGGGATGGCTTTGCCCTCCATGATGGGGTCAAACACGAGGGCGCGCAGGGTGTAGGACGCAGGCAGGTTCCAGCGCTTAGACCAGAAGTCTGAGGGAGAGGTTTGCTGTGGTGTGGCAGACGAGGGCGCATGCGGAGGGTGTGGCAGCAGATGTGCTACATTTGTGCAGCATGAGTGAGCCAGGAGCTGGGCAAGGCTTGCTCTGCTTAGCAGGTGAAAGGTAAGGTGGCGTGGTGGGAAGCAGGCAAGCAAAGTGAGGAGTTGTGAAATCCAGCCTGCTGCACGGTCTGATCGGACGCGCATGCTCAACCTCTGCCCAACACCCCAGGCCAGGATCAGGTGGAATAAATGCTCTGTTGATGTATTTTAGGCTGTGCAGGCAAGCATCTGGCCAAGCTCGTGTCCCAGCAGGAGCCCACCAGCACAGTGGAGGATGACAAGAGCGCGATGGGCCTGTCTTTCCTTGTGCCATGACCAGTACTGTAAGTGCCTGCCCATCTGCCCATCTCCCCCTCCCCTCTCTCCCCTGCCCCTCTCTCCCGGCGGCAGGAGGAGGAGGAGGAGGAGGAGGAGGAGGAGGAGGAGGAGGAGAAGCACAGATCATGCAACATTCATGGATCTCGTCTGCCACTAGCTACTTCACCAGACTTCTCTGCAAGGCCAGGACTGCACAATCACAAAGTATGAGACGGAGAAAGTGCATTCTGAAACGTGCGTGTTACACTGCACGCCAAAAAGAGTTGGCCTGCAGCAACGCCCCATTGTGTATTTCACCATACTGGCACGGTCATCTGTCATGGCTCGGTAACCATAGGTCCCCCACTTGCTATCACTCTTATCGTTGTCAGTCTCGTCCCCGCGCTGCTCATGAATGATGATCAGCCCTTTCCTGATTGGAAAAGATCAGCAAACTCTGCTGACATGTGCCAAGCCAGGCATGGCTACATCAATGTGAATCTAGGGCAAGTCTTCAGTCCCTGCGCACCAGCCATGGTCGATCCCAGCTGGGTGCCACTGCAAGCCCATGGACATAGATGATGAAGGCTGCTGCAACATTTGCACACAGTGCGCAGAACGCGGACACACCAAATGCGGCGGAACTGCGGGGGTATGGCAGTGTGTGGAGGAGAAATTTAGGGAAAGGATGGCACAGAAACGTTGTGGTGAACAAACGTGCACATCTTGCGTGAGATGTACATTGTGGAGCCTGAAGTTGAGGGCAGCCATGAAAGCAGGTTAGCCCTGACAGCTAGCTAGCATGCAGACATGTGCACAGGACGTGTGGACGCTGATTTAAAAGTTTGGCATGCAAACGTGTGAATAGCTATCCTGGTTCAATTCCTGAGACCGTACGAAACAACAGCTGCTTGACCCACTAGATCTTGACGAAGAGTGGAACGTGGGGGGAAGCGAGGGTGGCGCCTCCAACCAATGCCAGCGCTATGTTCTCAGGCACGCGCCACGTCAGGCGCGCTAGTGCCGCGCGCTTGCGCTGGGCCTGTGATCCACCTAGGCGGGCAGGCTTGCCACATGGACCTGCATTCAAGGGTCCGAGGGTTGCTGGTGCTGCAAGATCTAGAGCTGACACGCGGATGCCATGAACAGGGGACCTTGACACAGGAGCCGGTCTCATGGCAACATTGCGCAGTTGCCGCAAAACACTCTGTACTGAATGCGGAGGAGTGCTGCAGGCAGGCATCCTACCCTCTTGCAGCGGAGCAGCAATATGAGCGTGGCAACATGGACGCGGGCGTTGTACACATGAACACTAGCAATTCCCTTCCATCTTAGATATCATGTACTCATTTGAGGATGGCTGTGACCGCCCGTCTGACTTTTTATCAGGCTTATTCCATAACTAACTTGCCAGGTTCAGAAGACAGATAGTAGGAGGAAAAGCAGATCATCCTGTACAGTTCAGTAGAGCGCATGGGCCTGAGGCACTGGTTTTGAGGCCTTGTATAACGATGCAGCGCCGCATCACAGACCATGCTCACCCTCGACGTGGAGGACCGGCCAGAGCATGAGGGATGAGAACTGGCCCAAGCTGAGGCTGGAATCCGTCAGGGGGCCACGGCCCATGCAGAGGAGCAACACCTGCGCCCCACAGTACCACCAAAGATCAGGAGCAAGCGCAGAACAGCCTGGAAAATGTTCCAGGTGGCCCCAGGGCTGCGCATCAAGTGTGTTTGTCTTGTACATTTAATGGGTGATAAATGGTGTCAGGCAAGCTTGTTCTTTGCTCACTCGGACCTTTGGGGGCTGCGCATCATTTTTGCTCTGACCTTAAAGTTAGCCAGCCAGGTGCACATAGCGGCGGCACAGGCGCGGCTGATGAGCTCTTGCTGCTGATCAAACAGCAGGGGCAAGAAGAGATGAAGCGCTATGACTGGTGTGGCGAGCAACAGCCGTGCGCGCCCTGGCCGTGAAACGCATCGGACTAGGTGCGTGTAGGCCGCGCCCAACACCGCCAAGCCTCCAGCTCCAGCACACCGCAACCACCAGTCCTGCAGGCACAGGTCCAGGAATGCATAAGCCCTTTCTTGTGACCCACATTGTGCGCACATAGAGGTGGTTCGTCTAGGAGCGGCGGTGTAGCGCAGTCCGCACTGCCCTGCAGGTGGCGCCTGCGGCCTGTCCAGAAGCTGCTCAACACCGATTTAGCCTTCATTCCTGGATCAGTGACTTGCCACAGTGAGCTCAGCAAAGTCCTGTTTGTCAGCAGTCCTGTCACTTCAACGATGAGTAACGGTAGCCACATACAAATGAGTAAATGAACACTAATGCTAGGAGCTCGTAAAGGATCCTGGTTCCTGCCAGGATCTGATAGAAAGGGATACTCGCCTGCCACGCTCCCGAGATCATTGAGCCCGGTTGGAGGCAACGCAGATATAAATCAAATTAACAACTTTCAACAGTTGCATATCTCAGCTAAAATCGGACTCAAGGTTTTTTTATCACTCTCCCAACTGTGTCAAAGTATTAATAAAGACTTACCCGCCGCCCCTTTTCTGTACACCGTTTCAGTCACAATGCTGGCCACCAAGCAGATTCAGCAGGTGCAGGCCCAGAGGCCTCTTGCCGGTGGGTTCCCTGTTTGCGACCCGCTCTCGCCCGCTGCATTGCTGCTTCTTCCCTCCCTCACTCACGTTTGTGTGTGCACATCCGCTCGTACCATCCTGCAGCTCGCGGCGTGGCCCCCTTGCGCCCCCAGCGCGGTGAGTTAGGCAAGCTTTCCCCCAACAACAATCGCTTGCAATCCGGGGCTCCTACTCATCCCGCCCGCCCTCCCCACCGTGCCTGCATGGACGCAGTTGTGTGCAAGGCCCAGTGCAGCAACAAGGTGGCTGAGGCAGTCAAGAAGGCCCAGACCGCTGCCGTGGCCATCCCAGCCCTGGTGCAAGCCCACCCAGCCTTCGCCCTGGTGAGCACTCAAGTGGGCCAGTGGTCGTGACGCACGTTGTAGCTGGGGCCAATGCGTACTGCGGCACCAGGGAGCGCTTATTTTGTGAGCACCAAAGGATACCAATTAGCTCGGAAGTGTGATGCCACACATTTGCCCTCCCCCATTTTCCACCTCCGTCCTCTCACACACCTGGATCTAGCGGCAGCAGCAGCAGCGGTGTAGGAGATAGAATCTGCCCTGCTAGGCGTACCGGTGCACAACTATGAGGGCGTCGAGATTTCCATAGTGTATGTGTGTGAGAGCGTCCCCTTCTCTCGCATCTCTTCCCTTGAATTATCCGGCCCCATTCCCTCGCCCGCGGCCATCGATGCAGGTGGACGACCGCTTGAACGGTGACGGCACTGGCCTGCCCTTTGGCGTCAACGACGGCATCCTGGGCTGGGTGATCGTTGGTGTGCTGGGCACCATCTGGGCCATCTACTTCACCTCCCAGAAGGACTTGGTGAGTGGCAATGGTTGGCAGAGGTCACAGTCCCGTTTACAACAACCAATGCAGGGGACAGGTGTCCAGGTACCCAACGAGCCGGCAGTCCCAAAATGCGACTCTTCCCATTGCCAGACTTGGGAACATGGTTGCATGTTCTGGGGAAACCTGGGGTTTCACATGTACTCCACTCCTTCTCCACAAATCTTCTGTTGAATAAGTCCCCCTGAGAATGGCAAGCAGCCCCTGCATGCTCGTCTGCCTGGGACTTGCTCAAAGCAGCTAGTGGCCTGCACCCAGCCACCTTCTGCGAGGTGCTTTTTGTCCTATTCCTTGCCCGGAGTGACTCCCCGTCTTGTTATTGTTGTGACAGCACTACAAGATGACTGCAAGGAATGTGCGTGCACTGCTGTGCCTCTGACCCTCCTGGCTCAAGCTCCTCATGCAGGGGGGGGGGGTCTTGTTTGCTTGAAATTTCTGCACTTCGTTCATGCACCCCTTCAAAAAATGGCCATCTCCCACATCATCTAATGCAAAGTTGTGCAGACGAGCTGGTTGCCTGTGTTTTTGATCTTAGAATTTTTTGGTGTAATAGGTCGCACTGTGGAGGAAATCATGTTGAAAGGTGGTATGATTTGGTTGAGAGATTGCTTGGATGAAGGCATGCCGTGACGTGCGCTCTACTGAATACAGTTTAAGGGTCTAGTGATGTAATTGCATTAAGATTGACCCTAAGTCTCTTCAGCCAAGCGCAGCTGTTTAGCAACTTTCTGCAACACTGCGGAGCACGTGCTATGCCCACACTTGAGTCAAATAGAAGGAAGTTTTCATGTGCTCCTCAGGGTGACTTTGAGGACATTAACGATGGGTTGGCGATCGATGATGGAACTGAGCTGGAGGAGCCTGTGAACGCCCGCCTGCCAGGCACCCGCCGCCGGTAAAAATGCGTTTTACCGGCCTTGCAGCTGGTGGCTGTACCCATGATTCATGCCCCACATCCCTGAACTGATCCCATCCTCCCCCTAGCAGCTGGCTTTTGACCAATTAGACCTTTTATTAGGACAATGAGGAGTTCATGTGCCTTGTAGCAGGGCTGCCTCCTCAAAGAATGGTTAGTTTTCTTTCTCAGTTTTGCCTCTGCCTTGTTCCAGGCCTCTGTCCTGTCTATTTTGCATCTGCTGCTTTGCAGCTGTCCACTCAGTCCCGGCTCATCTCATAAATGGCTGGGCATATGTATATGTGTATTGTAAAATACATGCATCTGTAGTGTGTCAACAATTGAAAGAATTTCTATCACAACCGCTCAAATGGTGAACGATTTAGAACGGCTCAAGTCAGGCAGAGATGAATGACCCTGAAACCGCCAGCAAAAGGAAAGAAATGGAGGAGACTTCACCAGCAGGCATACCCTTGTCGTGAAAGAAGGGGGTTACAACCGTTGTGACAGTCTAAAATGCCAGCTGGGAAGCTGACTGGACAACATAGTTTTGCGAAGATTTTAGGTCAGGCTACATAGCAATATCTCCAGTTAAGTTTACAAGTTTAAGTTTGACCTTCAGCCAGGCAGTTTGACTGATCAGGTTGCTGGTAAACACCAGCCATCATAAAACCATTTAAAGGTTAGGTTACATAGCTGTATCCGCTGAACGAGGGCAGCTTAGCTAAACCATCCATAAGTAAGCTCTGAAATAAAGCGATTGGAATCATTAGCTTGTCTCTGGAAAGAATTGGAGACAACTTCAGAACAAGCTTGGGAGAAATAAAGAGGTTTAAAGATAGGGTCAACCGCCAGCCAGGTCGTTAGGCTGATCGGTTTGTTGCTAGTCTTCGCCAGCCAAAAAATAGTCCATAAGGTCCAAAATGAAATGGCAGAGTCTATTGTGCAGTTGATAAAGAAAAATATAGACAGTCTGACTAGGCAAGGCATGTGGAATATAAGGGGCCTCCATAGAAAAGGATTGGCAGAAAGGGAAGAAAAGGAAAGAGTACTTTCTTCTGAGAGAGCACACAAACAAGTCTTGACAGTGAAA
>LKMJ01002539.1_pt1 | contig 16805 bp, 18 predicted proteins | sample 643391 | NCBI WGS metagenome assembly LKMJ01 (sample SAMN04112250, study PRJNA286221) | soda lake metagenome | biome: soda lake; feature: Kulunda Steppe; material: water; isolation source: sample PL-Br10 brine of Picturesque Lake | place: Russia: Kulunda steppe | collected 2010-07
AAGTTTTTAAATTAATCCAAAATAAAAATCAAGATATAGGTCTTGCAACTGTTTACAGGGCCCTCGACCTCCTTGATGAGCTTGGTGTACTGCATAAGTTGTATTTTGGAGACGGCAGAAGTCGGTATGAACTAAACAAATCAGAAAAAAGCCATCACCACCATCACTTGATCTGTGTCAAGTGTCATAACATTATCGAGGTAAAGGATGACTTGTTACAAAAATTAGAAAGAACAATAGAAAATGAACATAAATTTGAAATTTTAGACCACCGGGTAAAATTTTACGGCTACTGCCCGGGGTGTAAAAAATGATTTAAGAGATCATCTTTTTGATTTAAAAATTCTTTTATAATTATGTCGTATATTTCCTTAAGTGGTTTTTCTGTTTTGCTTGATAGGCTGAGGGCGTCTTCATATTCAGGGGTCCAATTATACAGGGTATTATCTTTAAAACTTACTTTTATCCGAGCTTTGCCTACTGAAGTGTCTATGGCTATACTTTCCCGATTAAGTTTTTGCCTTTCTGCAGGATAACTTCTCACCCCTATTGTTGTAGTATTTCTAAAGACAACTTCTATTAATGATTTAGTTTTATCGATTGGTGAAAGAACTGTAACCTCTGTTCCGGGCCTGTTTTTTTTCATGTAAATAGGAGTATAATAGACATCAAGAGCCCCATTTTTGAGACACAAATCCATTAGATTACTATAATGTTCCGGGTTCATATCATCTATATTGGCCTTTATAATAGAGATAAATTCTTCTGTTTTTGCATCTTTTGTGTGTTCTTTGTCTACATAAGTTTCTCCTATAATCAATCTCAACAGATTTGGATGGGGGAGGTCACTATTGCCGGCTCCATACCCTACTTCTATGGGCAAAATAGCAGGGATATTATCGAAAGAAGAACATATAGTGGTAAGAATAGCCATTCCTGTTGGCGTAGTAAGTTCGTTTTCTATCCCTTTTGAATAAACAGGGACCTTTTTTGCTAGCAAAAGTGTCGCAGGGGCTGGAACGGGGATTTGGCCGTGGGCACAGTTAACAAATCCTCTACCTAAGTGAACAGGGGAAGAGTATATTTTATCTGCATTTAAAAGTTCAATTCCAGCTATAGAGCCAATTATATCAATAATGGAGTCCATTGCCCCGATTTCATGAAAGTGAATTTTATCTTTAGAAGTGTTATGAGCCTTAGCTTCTGCGTGAGCAAGTTTTGTAAATACTTCACAACTTTTTTCCTTGACGGTATCACTTAGGCCACTCTTATTTATTATTTCAAGGATATCCTTTAAATTTCTACTTTTTCTTTCTCCATTTAAGTTTTCTTTAACTATCACATCGACCTTTGTACCCGAGATACCTTTTTTAATTACCTTTCTTCTAGAAATTTCAAAGCCGGAAGCATTTAGCTTTGCAAGTTCTTTATTTAGATCAGAAAAACTAATTAAACCGGTATCTAGTAGAGCTCCAAGGATCATATCACCAGATATTCCGGAAAAGCAATCAAAATATATTATTTTCATTTTTTATCCACCCTTCTGTCCTTCTGTTGTTTTAAAAAAAATGGTAAGAAGGAAAAAACTTGATTAATCTCGAAAACTACAACAAATATCAAATACATTACAAAATACATTATAAATGAAATTGTATCCATTTTAAACCTGGAGGCCGATAAGTTGGAGAAAAATATTTTAACCAAACTTTACAAAGTTAATCCAAAGATTCCTGACAAAAAAATTATTGAAGCTGCAGCCCGGGAGATAATAAAAGGTAATACGGTTGTATTTCCCACAGAAACAGTCTATGGGCTCGGGGCAAATGGGATGAGTGAAAAGGCTATAGCCAAAATATTTAAGGCAAAAAATCGTCCCCAGGATAACCCATTAATACTTCATGTTAATAAATTTGACAAATTGTATGATTTAGGGGAAGTAAATTCTGACCTTAAGAATTTGGCTGAGCATTTTTGGCCGGGTCCGTTAACAGTAATTTTAAAAAAGAACAAAAGTGTTCCTACTTTAGTTTCTGCGGGGCTTGATACTGTAGCAGTAAGGATCCCTTCTCATCCAGTGGCCCTTGCCCTGATTGAAGAATCCGGGGTTGCAATTGCTGCACCAAGTGCTAATCTTTCGGGGAAACTAAGCCCAACAAGGGCAGAGCACGTAATAGAGGATCTGTGGGGAAGGGTTAATTGTATTATTGATGGGGGACCTACTGGAGTAGGAGTGGAATCTACTGTTTTGGATATGTCTTTGAAGCCGTATAAGATTTTGAGGCCGGGAGGTATAACTCCCTGTCAAATAGAAAGAATTTTAGACACAAAAGTAGAATTGTACGTTCCTGATATTTATAAAAATGAAAAACCATCTCTATCTCCGGGTCTAAAATACAAACATTATGCTCCTAAGGCCCCTTTGTTGTTAGTTGAGGGTGAAAACCTCGAAAGAGTTGGATTAAAAATAAAAACCTTAGGGGAGAACTATAAAAATAAAGGACTTAAGGTAGGGGTATTGATAACCGATGAAATGATGGGATATTTTAATAAGAATGATAATGAGTTTTTAAAAATAAATTCTCTGGGTCCTGCAAATGATCTTAAACAAGCGGCCAAAAATTTGTACAAAAGATTAAGAGAACTCGATGATAAGGGTGTTGATGTGATTATAGCCCGTAGCTTTCAAGAAGAAGGTATGGGACTTGCTTTATCTAACAGGCTAAAAAAAGCTGCAGGGAATAAAATATTTAAAGCATAGTTTAAATATATAGAAAGGGGAAGCAAAATATGTCGTTCCAAAAGGAATTGAATATTTTATTCGTATGCACTGGTAACACATGTCGAAGCTGTATGGCAGAAGATATTTTGAATGGAAAAATAAAAGATCGAAATTTATCGGGAAAAATTCAGGTCAAATCTGCAGGATTATTTGCATTAACAGATAGCCATGCTTCGCCAGAAGCCATCCAGGTAGTAGAAGAACATGGGGGTGACTTATCATTTCATAGGTCCAGGCAGCTTAGCCGGGAAATGATAAATGAAGCAGACTTGGTTTTTACTATGACTATTATGCACAAGAAAAAAGTTATCCAATTGTCACCAGATGATTTTGACAGGGTGTATTCTCTAAAAGAATATATTGATCTTGAAGTACAAGATGAATCAAAAGAATTATCAAAACTGTATAAAGAGGCTGCATTACTATGTAATAGCATTTATAATGACAATACAGATGAGAAAACAAATATAGAAAAAATAAGAAAAGACTTAAATGATTTAGAATCAAGAATCGACTTAATAGAAAAACAATTTATTAATCATGACATCAAAGACCCGATTGGTGGCTTAAAAGAGGATTATGAGAAAACATACCAGGAGATAGACAGTGCCATTGAAAAAATCATGGATATGATTATTGAAAAGAAGGATTAATGTAAAAGGTAAAATTAAGAAAGGACTGGGTTTAAAAAATGGGAAAAGAGAAAATTATTGGCATTTCCAGCGATCACGGTGGCTATGAGTTAAAGGAATCGATATATGAGCATTTGAAAAATAAGGGGTACCAGATTTATAATATGGGTTGTTTTAACAAAAACTCTGCTGATTATCCCGATTATGCTTTGTTAATGGGTGAAAGTCTAAGAAAGGGGGAGATAGACCTTGGGATTCTAATATGTGGAACAGGCATCGGGATGTCTATTAGTGCAAACAAAATACCCGGAATCAGAGCAGCTTTATGTCATGATACATACATGGCCAAGATGGCAAGAGAGCACAATGATGCCAACATCCTTGTTCTGGGAGGGAGAACAACGGGGAAAAACATATCTTTAAGAATAACAGAGGTATTTATGAGCACAGAATTTGCCGGTGGACGTCATAAGAGGCGTCTAGATAAGATAGCGGAGATTGAAGAAAAGTACAAAAAAAGTTAAAATGATTTAGTAGAACTTTAGAATTATGGTTAAGACTAATAAGAAATCGAGAGGTGATAGAATATTAAAGCCAAAACTGAGAGCCATAAAGAGAATTTTGATAAAGGAATAAAGGATGTAGATCCTGAAATAGCATCTATTATTGAAGAAGAGTTAAAGAGACAAAATGAAGGATTGGAGTTGATTGCATCCGAAAATTTTGTTACAAAGGCGATTATGGAAGCGCAAGGATCTGTTTTGACGAACAAATATGCAGAAGGTTATCCGGGGAACAGGTACTACGGGGGATGCGAGTATGTGGATAAAATTGAAGAGCTAGCCATTAGTAGAGGAAAAAAATTGTTTGGTGCGGATCATGTTAATGTACAGCCGCATTCTGGGGCATCTGCTAATATAGCTGTATATTTAAGCGTACTCAGACCTGAAGATACGGTTCTAGGTATGAAGCTAGAACATGGTGGACATTTGACTCATGGTAGTGATGTAAATATGTCAGGAAAAATGTTTGAATTTAGTCATTACGGGGTTAAAGATAACGGGCTTTTAGATTATGATGAAATAGAAAAATCTGCCGAAGAAGTTAGGCCGAAAATGATAGTAGCAGGAGCAAGTGCGTATCCAAGAAAGATCGATTTTGAGCGGCTTTCAGGGATTGCCAAAAAAGTTGGGGCATATTTTCTTGTTGATATGGCTCACATAGCAGGTCTTGTTGCCACAGGTCTTCACCCAAATCCCATTCCTTATGCTGACTTTGTAACTACAACCACTCATAAAACCCTGAGAGGTCCACGTGGAGGTATGATATTTTGTAAAAAAGAGCATAAGCAAATCATAGACAAGGCTATTTTTCCAGGCCTTCAGGGAGGACCTTTGATGCATGTTATTGCAGCAAAAGCTATAGCACTAAAAGAGGCGATGACGAATGAATTTAGAGAGTACCAGAATCAGGTGCTCAAAAATTCAAAAACCCTGGCTGAAAAATTGAACAAGCTCGGTTATGAACTTTTGTCGGGGGGTACTGACAACCATATGGTGCTTGTTGATTTGAGAAAAAAAGGTCTGACTGGAAAAGATGCGGAAGAGCTGCTTGACGAGGTAGAAATTACCGTGAATAAGAATGCCATCCCCAATGATCCAGAAGGACCTATTGTCACAAGTGGCTTGAGGTTAGGCACACCTGCTATTACTTCTAGAGGTCTTAAAGAAAGTGAAATGGAAGAGATAGTTCTTTTAATTGACGAAGTTGTAAGAGGTAAAGGAGACGTACAAGTACAAAAAAGTGTAAAAGAAAAAGTTAAGAAGCTGACGAAGAGATTTCCGCTGTATTGATATTTAGGAAGCGATCATTTTTTTCTATATATCAAGACATCTAGGAATTTTTTGTAAAGGAGAGAAATCAATTTGCGACCCAGTTGGCAGGATTATTTTATGGAAATAGCTAGAACAGTGAGAACAAGATCTACCTGCCTTAGAAGAAAAGTTGGCTCGGTTTTGGTTAGAGACAGAAGAATATTAACGACCGGCTATAATGGGGCGCCCCAGGGGATCTGTCATTGTGAAGAGAGAGGCTGTTTGAGGGAGGAATTAAATGTGCCTTCAGGACAGCGACATGAGATTTGCAGGGGACTGCACGCTGAGCAAAATGCTATTATTCAAGCTGCATTACACGGTGTTTCAACACAGGGCTCTGTTTTGTATACTACTGATCAGCCCTGTTCTCTTTGTGCAAAAATGATTGTAAACGCAAATATTAAAAAGATTATATTTGATGGCTATTATCCTGATGAACTGGCCAGGGAAATACTAAATGAAGGAGAAATTGAATTAATATCCTGTACAAAACATAATGACATAGGAGGAATATAATTGAACCCTTCCCCTTTGAAAGTGCTATCAATATTTGGGACGCGCCCCGAAGCAATCAAAATGGCTCCTCTGATTAAGGGATTAGATGATGAGCCGGAGCTTGTAAGTATAGTAGCTGTAACTGCTCAACACAGGGAAATGTTAAATCAGGTATTAAACCTGTTTGATATAAAACCCGATTATGATTTAGACATCATGAAAGACCGACAAACTTTATCGGGTATTACCCGCTCTGTATTGGATGGATTAGATAAAGTTATAAAAGAAGCAATGCCAGGCTTAATTCTTGTTCATGGTGACACGACTACTACGTTTGCAGGAGCCTTAGCTGCTTTTTATAATAAAATAAGTGTAGGACACGTTGAGGCAGGGCTTAGGACAGGAGACAGGTATACCCCTTTTCCTGAGGAGATGAACAGAAGGCTTGTCAGTGTTATAAGCGAGTTGAATTTTGCGCCCACCTGGGGAGCGTACGAAAATTTATTAAGGGAAGGAACAAATAAAGAAAACATATTTATTACCGGAAACACTGTCATAGATGCTGTAAAAAATTCTATTTCTAAAGAGTATGTTTTTAATGATGATCAAATAAATCATATTCTGACTAGCAATGAGCTAAAGAATAAAAAAATGATCATATTAGAAGCACACAGGCGTGAAAACTGGGGAAAACCTCTTGAAGAGATATGCCAGGCGGTTAAAGACCTTGTCGTAAAATACAAGGATATACTAGTGCTCTTTCCAGTACACAAAAACCCTGCGGTTGAAGAAATTGCTAGGGAAAACTTGACAGATGTTGAAAGAGTTTTTCTAATCAATCCTCTAAACATGGGAGATTTTCATAATCTCATGAACAAAAGCCACCTGATTTTGACAGATTCAGGGGGAATACAGGAAGAAGCACCTTCTCTGGGTGTTCCAGTGATTGTGCTGCGAAATAAAACAGAACGTCCTGAGGCACTCGAGGCAGGTACTGTCCTTCTTGCAGGGACAAACAAAAATGGTATTTTGGAAGTGGCAGGAAAACTATTAGACGATGAAGATTATTACAAATCTATTAGTAAAGTAGAAAACCCATATGGAGACGGGAAAGCATCCCGGCGTATAATAGAGGCGATAAAATTTTATTTTGGTATTACAGATAAAACTCCCTCTCAATGGATATAATAAAGCTATAGACCAGATTATTTTTTTGGAAGGAAATTAAATAAATAGAGGGAATAAATTATTATAGGGGTAATTTTAATGATAATCTGGTTATCTTAAAATTATAGGAGGGACTTTTAGTGGCGCGGGATGTTTACATAGCTGGAGCAAAAAGAACACCAGTAGGAGCTTACGGGAAAAGTTTAGCAGGAATTTCTGCTACTGACCTTGGAGGAGTTGCCATTAAAGAAGCCTTAAAAAATGCTGGTGTGTCACCTGAGAATGTTGAAGAAACCGTGTTTGGCTGTGTTTTGCAGGCCGGACTGGGACAAAATCCTGCTAGGAAATCAGCGATCAATGCTGGTATACCTGCAGAATCACCGGCTACATCAATAAATAAAGTCTGCGGGTCCGGGTTACACTCCATTAACCTGGCTGCTCAATCAATAATGCTTGCTCAAAGAGATCTTGTTGTTGCTGGTGGTATGGAAAGCATGAGTAGAGCCCCGTATCTAGTGAATGATATGCGTTGGGGTCAGAGGATGGGTCATGGTGATATTGTCGATTCTATGATAAATGAAGGTCTATGGTGTTCTATGGAAGACTATCACATGGGTGTTACAGCAGAAAATTTGGCCGAAGAATATAATATTTCCAGGGAAGAGCAGGACGAATTCTCTGAAAAGAGCCAGCAAAAAGCAAATGAAGCTATTGAAAAAGGATTGTTTAAAAAAGAGATATCCCCTGTTCAGTTAAAAGACAGAAAGGGAAACGTGAGTTACTTTGATACAGATGAATTTCCAAGAAAAGGAGTTACCAAAGAAAAACTTGGAGAACTTCAGCCTGCTTTTAAAAAAGACGGGACAGTGACAGCCGGTAATGCATCAGGGATAAATGATGGTGCTGCAGCTGTTGTTTTAGCTTCTGAAGACAAGGTAAAAGAACTAGGACTTAAACCCTTGGCAAAAATCATCTCTTTTGGCTCGGGAGGAGTAGAGCCTAAACACATGGGACTTGGACCTGTCCCTGCAACAAAAAAAGCTTTAAAGGCGGCAGGGATGGAGCTATCGGATATGGATTTGATGGAATTAAACGAAGCTTTTGCGGCTCAATCTATTGCTGTAACAAAAGAATTAAAGCCTGATCAAGAAAAAGTCAATGTACGCGGCGGGGCAATAGCACTGGGACACCCAATAGGTGCAAGTGGTGCAAGAATTCTTGTAACACTATTATATGCTTTAATTGACCAAGGTGGAGGTTATGGCCTTGCTACTTTGTGTATAGGTGGAGGTCAGGGTGAAGCAACTATTATTAAGGTTATCTAAAAAAAACTAATTCAGAAGGAATTGAATTTAGATCAAAAATCAATGCTATGAATGCTATGTAAATATTATCGTGGCATTGATTTAAAATAATTTTTTAGTATATTACGAATATTAAGAATAATATTAAAATTACATAAAATTATTTGTTAAAGAATTGTTCAAGAAAAAAGGATTTATAACCATAGTGTAGAATAAACCTAAGTGGTATTCAAGTAATGTTATTTAAAGATTATTACAACTTTTCTTAAAGATGGGTGATTATAATTTGAAAAACTTGAAATATCTGGCCCTTGTCGGTCATGTTGGCATTGTTATGATAACGCCCATAATAGGGGGAATGCTTATAGGTAGGTACCTGGTTGTAAGATTTGATTTATGGCCTTCACTGCCAATTTTCTTGACTTTATTCGGGGTTATCGTAGGTTTTTATAACACCTATCGTCTGTTAATAAAAACTTAAAAATTTAATAATGGCTTGTATTTGTTATTTGATTATTGCCGTATTGTGTAAAAATTGTGAATATTATAAATTAGGAGTTTTTTAAGTGGAAAAGTTAATTGGACTTAAAATAAGAATTTTGACTCATTCCTTAATTGTTATGTTTGTAGGTATATTTATACTTGTTCTTTTTGATTTCGGTCCACTCATGCTTGGATGGATTTATGGGGCGATCTTAGGCATATTAAGTTTACTTTTATTATCGCGTACTATGGAAAAAGCAGTAACGTTTAATCCTCAAAAGGCCAGGATATATACTATCTTTAATTACTTTTTGAGATACATAATACTTTTCATAGCTTTATTTGTAGCTATACAGAGGCCAGATATGAACATTATAACAGTGGTGCTTGGCCTAATGATTCCTAAAATAGTAATACTGTATTATGACTTGGGGATATATTCCCTACGTCGTAACAAATCTAATCCCCGCAGTTAGCCACTATCTTAGGGGGAAACAGAAAGGAGGGAGAGTAGTTGGATCCAGATTTTGCACCAGCGGAGATGTTTAGAATTTTTGATTTACCTATTACTGAAACTATTACTACAACCTGGATAATTATGGCTATTCTTGTTGGGGTTTCAATTTTGACCACAAGAAATTTAGACAGAATCCCTACAAGTAAGGTACAAAACATAATGGAACTGTTATATGAAGGAATAGAGTGGTTGGTTGACAGCAGTATGGGCAAGGGGAACAGGTCATATCTTCCCTATGTAGGAACCCTGGTTCTTTTTTTGGTGATTGCTAATCTTACTGGTGTAATAGGAATAAGACAGCCTACAGCAGACTTGAATACTACCTTTGCACTAGCACTTTTAACTTTTATTTTGACCCATATTTCAGGTATGAAAAATAAAGGTGTAGGGGGATATATGAAAGGATTTTTAGAGCCACTTCCCTTTATGCTACCTTTGAATCTGATTAGTGAACTGGCTCAGCCCGTTTCACTGTCTTTTCGTCTATTCGGGAATATGTTGGGTTCACTTATCATTTTAGCTTTACTATACAGTTTTGCTCCAATTATAATACCGATTGTTCCGCATTTGTATTTTGATATTTTTGTAGGAATAATCCAAACCTTTATTTTTGTAATGCTCACCATGACCTATATCTCGATAGCGATGGATTAAATTAATTGATTAAGCAATCAGTTTAATTAGGTTAGGAAAAAGTCTAGCATAAAGGAGGGTTGTAGGTGGAGTTAATTAATGTTTTTTTTGAATGGTTATCTCAGTTTGAGGCTAATGAATTGATTTTAGCTGGAAGTGCACTTGGAGCAGGTTTTGCGATGATTGCTGGACTTGGTCCTGGAATTGGTCAGGGCTATGCAGCTGGTAAGGGTGCAGAAGCGGTTAGTCGGCATAGAGAGCGAGGCCGGCAGGTAACACTTGTTATGCTGCTTGGATCGGCTGTAGCTGAAACCTCAGGAATTTTTTCGCTTGTTATAGCATTAATACTTTTGTTTGCTAATCCGCTTTTGGGATTAGAAGCAACAGCTCTCGTTCTGGCAGTTTCTACTATTGCCGCAGGAGTTTCTATGGTCACAGGGATAGGTCCAGGGATTGGTCAAGGCTATGCAGCCGGTAAAGGGACTGAAACTACAGGGGATAACCCGGAAATGCAGGGAACCATTGTAAGGACCATGTTACTGGGACAGGCAATAGGTCAAACGACAGGTATATACGCTTTGGTAATTTCTCTGGTACTGTTATTTGCTAATCCACTTTTGTAAGGTAATTATAAGCTAACATGAAAAATGCCATAAAGTTATTAAGAAAGGAGGCGTTATGGTCATTGTTAGAAGCACATGAAGTGATACTGGCAGCTAGTGCTGTTGGAGCCGGAATAGCAATGTTGGCTGGAATTGGAGTCGGAATTGGCCAGGGTTATGCAGGTGGCAAAGGGGCCGAATCTGTAGGGAAAAATCAAAAACAAGCTCGCTTCATTACTGTCGTAATGCTTTTAGGAGCAGCAGTAGCGGAGACATCGGGCATATTTGCCCTAGTTGTGGCGTTGATATTGTTATTTGCAAATCCACTTGTGGCAGCTGAAGGTATAGCGCTAGTTCTTATTGCTTCCACGTTGGGAGCGGGTTTTTCTATGGTTGCAGGACTTGGTCCTGGGATTGGCCAAGGTTATGCAGCTGGTAAAGGAACAGAAAGTACAGGAGCGAGACCAAAACATCAGGGTGGCATTGTAAGAACTATGTTGCTTGGACAAGCAATAGGGCAGACAACAGGAATCTATGCCCTTGTGATTGCTCTGGTACTTCTTTTTGCCAACCCATTAATTTAATTGTTAACTGCTAGTTGTTCTGTGAAGAGACACTTAAATACTAATAATAAAAAGGAGGAAATTAGCTATGGTTGATGGAGAAGCCTTAGTTTTAGCAGCAAGTGCCCTTGGCGCTGGAATTTCAATGATTGCAGGTATAGGTGCAGGTATAGGACAGGGTTTTGCAGCAGGTAAAGGAGCAGAAGGTGTTGGAAGGCAACCTGAGGCACAGGGAGATATTATCAGAACTATGTTACTGGGAGCGGCAGTTGCGGAGACAACCGGTATCTACGGACTGGTTATTGCTTTGATCTTGTTGTTTGCAAATCCTTTAGTAGGTATGTTATAAGAAGTAGGCTGTTAACCTTTTGGGGAAATATTGTAAATTTATTGGACGATTTTAGTAATGAAAGGAGGGCCTACGTACCTTGATTAATATAGATCATCAACTCATCTTTATGTTAATTAACGTTTTAGTGTTGTACTACTTGATGAGACGCTATTTATTTACGCCTATGGGTAACTTCCTGGAAAATAGAAGACAGGAAATAAAAAGTAATTTGGATACGGCTGAACAGAAAAAGCAAGAAGCTGAAGAGCTAAGAGCGAGATATGAAGAAAGACTTGCTAAAGCCACTGAAGAAGCTCAACAGATAATTAAAGAGGCCAGGCTAAGAGGAGACGAATTGAAGGCTGAAGCAAAAGAAGAAGCTAAGGAAGAAGCTGATCACATGGTAAATAAAGCTAAAGAAGAAATTCAAATGGAAAGAAATAAAGCAATCGCTTCTATAAAAGATGAAGTGGCAAACATGACTATAAATGTTGCATCCAAAATAGTCGAAGAGAATCTGGATGACGAGAAACATAGGGAGCTCGTGGAAAAATATCTGACAGAGGCAGGAGAGGTTTCATGAGTGTAAGCTACAGATATGCCAATGCGTTATGTAAAGCAGGTGTTGAGAAGGGAGTCTTGGACAAAATAGAAGAAGATTTTACCTGGTTTATGAAAGCATATAAAGAAGATCAAAATTTAAAAAAGGTTTTTGAAAATCCTTTAATCGATGATAAGGAAAAGAAAGCCTTTATTAATGCACTTCTAAAAGAAAAAAACAAAGAGTTAAAAAATTTTTTAATGCTTTTAATTGACAGAAAGAGAGAAAAGGAATTGCCCTTTATATATGAAAGTTTTATGGATAAAGCAAGAGAAGAAAATAATAGAGTTTTATGTAAGGCAATAACAGTGTATGAATTAAATGAAGAAGAAAAGAAAAATTTAGCCAATACTTTAAGGCAAGTAACAAACAAAGTGGTTGAATTGGAAAACATAGTGGATAAATCTATTATGGGTGGTATAGTAGTAAACGTTGGGGACAGGGTTTACGACTACAGTGTCAAAGGACAACTTAATGAAGTAAGAACTAATCTTCTAAAAACTAGTTTAGCGAAGGTGGGGTGAGGTGAGTTATGAGTATTAGTCCGGATGAAATTAGTGAAGTCTTAAAACAAAAAATAACTGAATATGAAAAGCACGTGGATGTTTTTGACGTGGGGACCGTCCTTTACGTAGCTGACGGAGTCTCAAGGATTCATGGGTTAGACAATTGCATGTTCAATGAGCTTTTAGACTTTGGGGAAGGTGTCTACGGCATAGTCATGAACCTGGAGTCTGACAACGTAGGCTGTGTAATTATAGGAGACTACAAGAAAATAAACGAGGGAGATGAAGTAAGAAGAACTGGACGAATCGTTGAGGTTCCTGTTGGAGATGAATTGATAGGCAGGGTTGTAAACCCCGTGGGTGAACCAATAGACGGGAAAGGGCCCATTGAAACTAAGGATACCAATGCGATTGACGTTTATGCTCCAGGGGTTATAGAAAGACAGCCAGTAAGTGAGCCTTTGCAGACGGGCATTAAGTCTATTGATTCTATGATACCTATCGGCAGGGGTCAGCGTGAACTTATTATCGGCGACAGAGGAACCGGTAAAACTGCGATTCCAGTAGATACAATTATTAATCAGAAGGGTACCGATGTTATTTGTATATACGTAGCAATAGGACAAAAGAATTCTACCATAGCCCAAGTTGCAGACACCTTGGAAAAACATGGCGCAATGGAGCACACTATTATAGTTGCTGCGGGTGCTAGTGAACCAGCTCCACTTTTGTACATGGCACCGTATTCAGGTTGTGCAATGGGAGAGAAATTCAGGGACGAAGGAAGACATGCCCTGGTTATTTATGATGACCTTACAAAGCACGCTGCCAGTTTTAGAGAGATGTCTCTATTATTGAGAAGACCTCCGGGTAGGGAAGCTTACCCAGGGGACGTATTTTATCTGCATTCGAGGTTACTTGAAAGGGCTGCTAAGTATTCAGATGAACATGGAGCAGGCTCATTAACTGCACTTCCAATAATAGAAACTCAGGCAGGTGATATTTCTGCATATATTCCAACTAATGTGATTTCAATTACTGATGGCCAGATTTATTTGGAAAGTGATATGTTCTACAGGGGCCAGAGACCGGCTGTAAATGCAGGATTATCGGTGTCCCGGGTTGGAGGTTCTGCCCAGAACTCTGCTATGAAACAGGTTGCCGGAAGTCTGCGTCTTGACTTGGCCCAGTATCGAGAGCTCGAAGCTTTTGCGCAGTTTGGTACTGAGCTTGACGAAACTACGCAGCAACGGCTTGAAAGAGGCAAGAGAACGGTAGAAATGCTAAAACAGGATCAATATGCTCCTATGACTGTGGATGACCAGGTGATAATGATTTTTGCTACCACGTATGGATATTTAGACGATTTAGAAGTGGATAAAGTAGGACCTTTTGAAAAATATTTATTGAATTATGTTGAAGACAAGCATAAGGATGTGAAGGCTCAGGTTCAGACAGGCGAGAAAATGTCAGATGAGTTTATGGAAAAACTGGGCAAAGTCATTGATGAAGCTAAGGAAGTATTTAGGAAAGATCCGGAAATGATGTAGTTTTTTTGGAAGGGAGGTATAGTTGATTGCAGAGTACTAGAGAGATCAAGCGCCGGATTAATAGTGTAGAGAGTACCAAACAGATAACGAGGGCTATGGAAATGGTGGCTGCTGCCAAATTAAGGAAGGTACAGGAGAGGGTAGAAAATGCCAGGCCCTACGAAAACGCTATGCGTAAGTCTGTATTAAGAGTATTAAATCAAGTATACGGTGCCACTCATCCCTTTATTGAGACACAGGAAGGTGGTGAGCCAGCATACCTTGTGATAGCTGCGGACAGGGGACTTTGTGCCGGTTATAATGTTAACGTTGTTAGGAAAGCAAACGAAGATATGAGCGAGAATAATGTTAGTTCTCCTAAAATAATTGCCGTTGGCCGGCGCTCCAGGGATTATTATCAAAAACGAGGCTATGAAGTTGTATTAGAGCATCTTGAAATGGAAGATAACCCTTACCTAGAAGATGCCAAGCGGATTGCAGAACCTATCAAGCGAATGTATTTAGAGGGGACTATAAATAGCCTTACGCTTGTGTTTAATGAGTTCAAAAATCCAATGGTTCAAATTCCCCGGGCAAGAAAAATTTTGCCAATGAATGAAGATGTCATTGCAACTGAAGATGACACAGAAGAAGAGCTAGACATAGAGGGACAGATCTACGCCTTTGAGCCGTCTTTAGAAGTTATTCTTGGAGACTTTTTAGAAAAATACTTTGAGAATATTATATATAAGGCACTTTTAGAAGGGAAAGCATCAGAGCACGGTGCCAGGATGACGGCTATGGGAAATGCCACAGAGAGTGCCGATGAGATGATAGATGATTTAACTTTAACCTTTAATAGGGCAAGGCAAGCAAGTATTACTCAGGAACTGCTAGAAATAGTTAATGCAGCTGAAGCCCTGCAATAAAAAAGGAGGGAAGTCAATTATGAGTGTTGGCAAAGTACAACAGGTTATTGGACCTGTTGTTGACGTTGAATTTCTCCACGGGGAGCTTCCCGATATATATAATGCAGTTAAGATAGAATCGGGATTAAATGAAAAAGGCGAAGTTGTGGAAATGGAAAAAGCTGCTCTAAAAATAGATTTGACCATGGAAGCTATGCAGCATTTAGGAGACGATACGGTTCGCTGCGTAGCGATGGGTTCTACTCATGGTCTTGTTAGGGGGATGGAAGCGCGCGATACGGGGGGCCCTATTACCGTTCCTGTTGGAGAACCAACCCTGGGAAGAATTTTAAACGTAGTGGGTGAAGCAACTGACGGGGGCGAAGAAGTGAAAGGAGATAGCAGATATCCGATTCATAGGGATCCTCCATCATTTGAAGAACAGGATACATCTACAGATATGCTGGAAACAGGTATAAAAGTAGTTGATCTTATGAACCCTTATGCTCGTGGCGGAAAGATAGGATTGTTTGGAGGAGCTGGAGTTGGTAAAACTGTTTTCTTAATGGAATTGATCAGAAACATTGCCCATGAGCACGGTGGCCGTTCAGTTTTTGCCGGCGTTGGTGAAAGAACAAGGGAAGGAAATGACCTTTGGTTGGAAATGAAAGAATCAGGGGTTATAAATAATACAGCGCTTGTCTTTGGACAGATGAATGAGCCTCCAGGTGCAAGACAAAGAGTAGGCCTTACAGGTCTAACCCTGGCAGAGTATTTTAGAGATGAGCAAGGACAGGACGTGCTGTTATTTATTGACAATATATTTAGGTTTACTCAGGCTGGCCAGGAAGTTTCGGCACTTCTAGGAAGAATGCCCTCTGCTGTTGGTTATCAGCCAACTTTGCAGACTGAAATGGGAGAGTTGCAGGAGAGGATTACTTCTACCAAAAAGGGTTCTATTACTTCTGTTCAGGCTATCTATGTACCCGCCGATGACCCAACTGACCCGGCACCTGCAACAACCTTTGCTCACCTCGATGCGAGTACGTATCTGGAGAGATCTATTGCAGAAATGGGTATTTATCCTGCCGTTGACCCGCTGGTATCAGCATCAAGGATATTAGACCCTCTGGTTCTAGGGCAGGAGCATTATGATGTGGCTAGGAGGGTTCAGCAGGTATTACAGAGGTATAAAGAGCTGCAGGATATTATTGCTATTTTAGGTATGGATGAATTGTCTGATGAAGACAAATTAACCGTTAACAGGGCAAGAAAAATGCAGCGTTTCTTAAGCCAACCGTTTTTTGTTGCGGCTGAGTTTACTGGCATGGAAGGTAAGTATGTACCAGTAAATGAAACAGTTAGGGGCTTTAAGGAAATTTTAGAGGGTAAACACGATGAGCTTCCTGAGGATGCATTTTTATTCGTGGGAACTATCGATGAAGCTATCGAAAAAGCTAAAAAACAGGCACAAAAAACTTGAGGTTTGACTTGAGTTTTGAGTTTTTAGTGTAGGGGAGTGTTCAAATGAGTGAAGAATTTAAAATGGAAATTATTACACCTGAAAGGGTTGTTTTTTCGGACAATGTATCTTCGGTTTTAGCGACTTCAACCGAAGGAAAATTGGAGATACTTTATGATCATAGACCCCTTATAACCAGACTAGAGATTTCACCATTGAACTTTAAACAAAAAGAAAAGACCAACTGTGTTTCCATAACTGGTCCGGGGTATCTGGAAGTTGCCCCGGAAAGGGTTATGATACTTTGTGATACGGCTGAGTTGGCTGAAGAAATTGATAAAAAAAGAGCTGAAGAAGCAAAAAAAAGGGCTGAAGAACGTATGCAAAGTAGTGATGAAAAGGTAGATGTAGCCAGGGCT
>LKMJ01002540.1_pt1 | contig 16798 bp, 18 predicted proteins | sample 643391 | NCBI WGS metagenome assembly LKMJ01 (sample SAMN04112250, study PRJNA286221) | soda lake metagenome | biome: soda lake; feature: Kulunda Steppe; material: water; isolation source: sample PL-Br10 brine of Picturesque Lake | place: Russia: Kulunda steppe | collected 2010-07
CCGGTTCCGGATCGTGACGCGCGGCTGGCGATCTTCAAAGTCCACACCCAGAACAAGCCACTGGCTGAAGACGTCGATATCGACGAGCTCGCCGACGAAACCGATGGATACGTCGGTGCGGATATCGAAGCGGTCTGCCGTGAAGCGTCGATGGCGGCAACGCGGGAATTCATCCACAGCGTTTCCGCGGAGGAAGCGGCCCAAAGCGTCGGTAACGTCCGCATCACCCGAGAACACTTCGATGAAGCGCTCGAGGAAGTCTCCCCAAGCGTCGACGACGAAACTCGCGAGCGCTATGAGACCATCGAAGACGAGTTCAGCCCGAACAAAGAGCCCGAAGAGCCCGAGATCAGCCGGACGTTCCAGTAGGCAGGGGGTAAAACGGAGTTATTTTACTAATATGTTGTTGTCGACCATGATAGTTCAGTAATAGCCGTATCCAATAGACATATATTCAACCAGATATCACACTCTGATAATGAGTATGCAAAAATCAGATTACAAACCTGGGGCCGGCCGAAAGGGGTCTTTGTTCTGCCCGGACTGCGAACGCTCGGCACCGGTAACTGAGTGGCAGCCGATCAGTAGATCTGACGGCCGAACGGACGTGACGTGCCCAGACTGTGGAACGATCGTAGTCAGCCAACCGCGATTCGACACGGAACGTTCGAAGACGCCGATCAGCGTCTGAGTGTTGCGGCGTTAAAAGAGCGTTGAGTCGAGAACAGCCGATGTTTATTGATCTTTTTCGTTTTATATTACCGGGTTGATATCGATTTCATGTTATCGGTTCGAAAGACACGCTGTCCTAGCCCTCGAATATCGTCTCGCCAATCGAAAGCGGCGTACTCAACCAATCGATACCGTGCCAACAACGTGTGAACTCTGTCGACGAATCGTCCCTCACGAACGGATCGATGACCCACAAGTCATCCAAGAGCATCATCTCCGTCCCGAAGAGCGTGCGAGCAGTCCAACCGTTATGCTCTGTCGTCCCTGTCATCAACAGATCCACGCCGAGTTCACCAACGCGGAACTCCGTGAACGATATGACACGATCGAATCACTCAGAGAGGCACTCGGCGACTACATCGAATGGATTCGTGGGACGGACAAACTGCATATTCGAGTCGGTTAAAACGGGTGTATAGAGATGCACGGATGCGATCGGAATGAACGAGTGCAGAGCGACCTAAACGAGATGTGCACAGCGGCCGCTCGCTCATACGGAAAGCAGAGAGATGGTATCCAAGACCGGTTTATTTAGTTCCTCGCACTCGTACGTTCACTATGGACCTCGCGCTTTTGGACACTGTGTTGGCGATCGCCATCCCGGTGGTTTTGCTCGTTTCGATGGCTGGATACGCCTACGTTAACGCACCAAAGCACGGAATGAGCCCCGAAAAGTGGGCCGCGATCTCGTTTTTTATCCCGTTGTTCGGTTTCTTCGCGTATCTTTTCGAGCGCGAAGAGCGAACCCGAGACCCCAACGATCGTGAGATGTTCACCGACGGTTTCGAGATTCACAAATCTAGAGCCGACGATATTTCGCTCAACGAACCCGAAGAATCGACGAAAAACGAGCGAGAATTGTGAACTAATTGGCCGCGTTACGGTTCGGCACCGATTGACGAGTACCCGATTTCACTCGAATTTGTGCAATCCCGCTTCCGTGATTACCTCGTCAAGAAGGTGTGTTGGGGTCGCGTCGTACGCGGGGTTTTCTATCGAAAAGCCTTCCGCTGGCTCCCGCATGATCTCGGTCGCTGATCGAAACTCGTTTTCGAAAACGAAACCCTCATCCACGACTTTCTCGCTCGCACCGACGACTGACACTGGGACAGCTAACTCTGCAGCCGTAGCCGCGATCGGGAACGTTCCGACTCGGTTGTAGAGCGTATCGTCGACGATGGAGGACATCCCGAATAGGACGCGATCACACTCGTCGAGATAATGCCCGGCGGCGCTGTCGACGATGAGTGTTCCATCGACTCGATCGATGGGTGCGAGCGTTCGCGCGGTCTTTCTGCCGAGAAACCGAGGGCGCGCTTCCGTGACGTACACGTCGATGTGATTCCCGTTCTGTGCGGCCAGTTCGATCGCTTCCACGACCGTCGATGAGTAATCGTGCGTCAAAACGGTCGCCCCGTCCGGCAGACAATCGACGGCGTTTGTCGCAGCTTCGTGTTTTGCGCCTTCGACCGCCTCGACGACGTCGTCGATGGCCGCTTCCGTCTCGGCTTTCGCCGCGTCAACGGTTTCGACCGAACCGTTTTTGATTCGCTCGATTATCTCCCGTTGCGTGTTGTACAGCGAGGCGTGGGACGGTTGGGCCCGCTGCAGTGCACTGCTGTTTCGACCGAGGGATCTAACGTACTCCTCGACGGTCGCAAACTCGCGATCGAGCAGTTCACGGAGCGCGTTGGCTGCCTTGATCGCGACGACGGACGACGAATGCGTCTGCATCTCTCGAATCTCTTCAGCAGTTTCATCGATCATGCGGATGAAATCGACCGGCGAAGACATATGCCTTCGGGAGCGCCGACTGACATGGGTTGGTTATAGACGGCGGCGAACGCGGAGTTTAATCCGCTCGCGCGACTAAAACGGTCAATGAGTACGTCCTCGGAGTCTGGGATGGATGCGTTTTCAGTCCTTCACGAAGACGTCCGCTCAGCGCTCTCTGATCGGGGATTCACGACGCCGACAGCGCCTCAGCGAAAGGCGATTCCCCCGCTCGCATCCGGAGCACACGGGCTCGTCATCGCGCCGACCGGCTCCGGGAAAACCGAGACCGCGATGTTACCCGTTCTCTCTTCGATCTGTGGTCGCGACGCTCGATACGGGATACAGGCGCTCTACATCACGCCACTTCGCGCGTTGAACCGCGACATGCGAGAGCGCCTCGATTGGTGGGGAGAATCCCTTGAGATCGATGTCGCGGTCCGTCACGGCGATACGACCGACTACGAACGGCAGAAACAGGCGAACGATCCGCCCGATGTGCTCGTGACGACGCCGGAAACGCTGCAAGCGATGTTCACCGGGAAGAAACTCCGGCGCGCCATCGAGGACGTCGAGCATGTCGTCGTCGATGAGGTACACGAACTCGCCGCATCGAAACGGGGGGCACAGCTCACGATCGGTCTCGAACACCTCCGAGAACACGCGGGATCCTTTCAACGAATCGGATTATCAGCTACCGTCGGCGATCCGGCTGAAGTCGGCCGGTTTTTGACCGGAGATCGCGGATGTGAGCTGATCGAAATCGAGGCGGGATCGAACATCGATGTCTCGGTTCGGACGCCGGAGATCACCACAGCGGATGAAACGGCTGCCAGCGAACTACTCACGGATGCCGACATCGCGAGTCACGTTCGCGTGATCGATGAGCTCATCGCCGCACACGATTCGACGCTCGTTTTCGTGAACACGCGTCAAACCGCGGAAGGACTCGGCTCACGACTCAAATCGTATGGAACGGATATCGGGATCCACCACGGCTCGCTCTCGAAATCAGCACGAATCGAGGTCGAGGACCGATTCAAAGCCGGGGAGATCGACGCGCTCATGTGTACGTCTTCGATGGAGCTCGGGATCGATGTGGGTCGAATCGATCACGTGATTCAGTACGCGAGCCCCAGAGAGGTCAGGCGATTGCTTCAGCGCATCGGACGGGCGGGTCACCGTCGCGGTGAGATCTCTTCGGGGACGATCATCACCACGAATCCCGATGACACGTTCGAGGCCCTCGCGATCGTTGATCGGGCGGAGCGTGGAGCGGTTGAATCCGCCGGAATCCACCACGCTAGCCTCGATACCGTCGCGAATCAAATCTGCGGACTTCTCATGGGGTTCGGTGAACTGTCGGCCGCTCGCGCCTACGAAATCGTTACTCGGGCGTATCCGTTCAGGGACCTCTCCGAAGACGAGTGTAAAGCCGTCGTCAGAGAGCTTTCGAAAAACCGCGTCCTCTGGCTCGACGAAGAGCACGACCGGTTAGAGAAATCTGGCGGAACGTGGCAGTACTTCTATGCGAACCTGTCGATGATCCCGGATGAGGCGAACTACACGGTCAAAGATATGGCCTCCGGAAACCCCGTCGGGACGCTCGCCGAACGGTTCGTAGTCACCTTCGCAACGCCCGGTGAAACGTTCGTTCAGCGGGGCGAGATGTGGCGGATCACCGAGATCGACGACGAGGAGGAGACCGTGCTCGTCTCCCCGATCGATGATCCGACGGGCGAGGTTCCCTCGTGGGTTGGCCAGGAGATACCGGTCCCGTACGATGTTGCTCAACACGTCGGTCGAACGCGGGCAGAGGCATACGGTCGGTTCGAAGACGGGGCGAGCCGCGAGCTCCTCTCTCGCGCATTCGTCGACCGGTTTCCCACCGATGAACACACCGTCTGTGAGGCGTTAGATCCCGTCGAGCGTCACGACGGGCCGGTACCGTCAGACGAGAGAATCGTCATCGAAGGATTCGGCCGCGAAATCGTAATCAACGCAGCTTTCGGCCACACGATCAACGAGACGCTCGGTCGGTTGCTCTCGGCGTTGATCGGGCAACGAACCGGAGCGTCGGTCGCGATGGAGGTAGACCCCTACCGAATCGAACTTGAGGTTCCATCGGGGATCTCGATCACCGATGTCGTCGAAATCTTCGAAACGACCGAACCCAAACACGTTGCAACGCTCATCGAACTGAGTTTGAAGAACGCCGACGCGTTGAAATTCACGCTGGCACAGGTCGCTGCCAAATTCGGCGCGCTCAAACGGTGGAAAGGGAAGGGATCGAGCCAGAATCGGTTCGGCAAAGACCGACTCCTGAGAGCGCTCGAAGGGACGCCGATCTACGACGAGTCGATCCGCGTTGTCCTGCACGAACAGCTCGATGTGAACGGCGCGAGCGATGTGATCCGAAGGGTTCAATCGGGCGAACTCAAACTCGAAACGGTCAGCGAGCGAACCGCGCTCGGACGGGCGGGACGATCATCCGGTCGCGAGCTGCTCTCGCCGGAAAACGCAGACGCATCCGTCGTCGAAACGGTCAAAGACCGCATCATGGAGGACCGAGTGTTACTCGCCTGCTTACATTGCAAGGAGTGGGATCGAAGACAGACCGTCGAGCGCGTTCCGAACACGCCAGAGTGTCCGAAGTGTGGATCGACCCGAATCGCGACGTTGAATCCGTGGGCGGATGAGGTCCTTTCGGCGGTTCGAGCCACCGAAAGGGACACTGAACAAAAAAAGCAGACCGAACGAGCCTACAAGGCGGCAAGCCTCGTCCAGAGTCACGGTAAAAAAGCGGTTATCGCACTCGCTGCGCGGGGGGTCGGTCCACGCAATGCGGCCTACATTATCAACAATCACCGCGAGAACGAGATGGACTTTTATCGGGATATTATCGAACGAGAGCGACACTACGCCAAAACGAAGTCGTTTTGGGATTGAACTCGACGAACCGTTCTGAATCGATACGGAAACGTCGTTTTAACGGTTCGTCATCAGTTAAGATACCGGAGATTCAGCGTTACGTTGATGGGTGGATTGTCACCATCGCTATCGGATACGCTCCGAGAGAACTTCTAAAACGAGTGAATCTCAGAAATGGGTGATGTCTGATGAAAGCGCAACCACTTGGAATCGCGAGGCGGTCAATCAGACGTGTCGGTCGGCGGCGATGGCACTCAGTGCTGCTTCGATATGCCGTTCGTCGATACGGACTTCGTCGGCCCGCTCGGTCGCTTCTTCGGGTCCGAACTCGTCTGCGAGCTCTCGAATCGCACGCATCGAGGCGTCCCTGAGGAGGGCCTCGAGTTGTGCACCTGAAAGCCCGTCAGTCTCGACGGCCAACGCGTCTAAATCGACGTCCGTGCCCAGTGGTTTTCCTTTGGCGTGAACCGCGAGAATCTCGCGTCTGGCGTCGAGATCGGGAAGCGGGACTTCCACGTGTGCTTCGAGACGCCCGGGTCGAAGCAGTGCGGGATCGATCGCCTCCCGTCGGTTCGTCGCCGCCAAGACGATGAGGTTCGGGTTATCCGAGAGACCGTCGAGTTCGGCCAACAGCTGGGAAACGACACGTTCGGTCGCCTCGCTCGTCTCCCCGCGAGTTCCAACGATCGCATCGATTTCGTCGAAAAAGATGATGGCCGGTGCGGCCTGTCTAGCTCGGTCGAAGACTTGCCGGACGGCCTTTTCCGATTCGCCGACGTATTTGTCGATCAGTTCGGGGCCAGCAACGGAGACGAAATTCACGTCGCTCTCGCCAGCGAGCGCCCGCGCGAGAAGCGTCTTTCCGGTCCCCGGCGGACCGTACAACAAGATGCCGGTGGGTGGATCGGTGTTCGTCTCTTCGAACAGCGCACCGTAAGTGAGCGGCCACTCGACGGCTTCCGTCAGCAACTGTTTCGCCTCCTCGAGCCCGCCGACGTCATCGAAATTCGCGTGTGGCGTCTCGGCGACGTACTGCCGCATCGCGGAGGGATCGACGACCGTCAGCGCGGTTTCGAAATCGTCTTTCGTGACGGTAAGCTCTCCGCGGTTGTCACGGTCCCGGAGCGCCTCCATCGCGGCTTCGATCGCGAGCGAGTGAATATCAGCGCCGACGAAGCCGTGTGTTCTGGCGGCGAGATAATCGAGATCGACATCCTCGGCCAACGGCATCCCGCGAGTATGGACATCGAAAATCTCCCGTCGACCCGTCTCGTCAGGTGCGCCGATCTCGATCTCGCGATCGAACCGACCGCCCCGCCGCAGCGCCGGATCCAACGCGTCGACCCGGTTCGTCGCGCCGATCACGATCACTTGTCCGCGGGATTCGAGTCCGTCCATTAGCGTCAACAGCTGTGCCACGACCCGGTTTTCCATGTCGGCGTCGTCGTCGCGCGTGGACGCGATCGAATCGATCTCGTCGATGAAGACGACTGCCGGCTGGTTATCGAGCGCCCGCTCAAACGTCTCCCGAAGTCGCTCTTCGCTCTCGCCTTTATACTTCGAGACGATCTCCGGCCCGTCGATCACCTCGAAATGGGCGTCGACCTCGTTCGCGACCGCCTTCGCGATCAGCGTTTTGCCGGTTCCCGGGGGGCCGTACAACAACACGCCGGAGGGAGGATCAATGCCGAGCTTTCGGAACAGCTCCGGTTCCGACAGCGGCAGTTCGATCATCTCGCGGACCTGCTCTAACTCCTCGTCCAACCCGCCGATGTCTTCGTAGTTTACCGAGGGGGTACCGCCGGCTGCTGAGACACCCGCCCCATCGCCGGACTGTGCGATCTGCTCTGCTGGCTTTTCGCTGATCTGAATCTCGGTCGAATCGGTGATCACGACCGTACCGCTTGGGTCGGTGTCAGCGATACGAAGCGGGATTCGCTGCCCACTCTGCGTGGATAACGGTCCCAATCCGAGCGAGAACGGGACGTTCTGTCCGGTCGTTACGGCCTGTCCGCTGAGCTTATCACGGATATGTGGTCCGATATTACCTCTAATGCGCAGATTTTGTGGTAGCGCGACTGTCACCTGCTTTGCCGGGTTGACATCGGCCGGTTCGATCGTGACTTTGTCATCGATTCCAACGGTAGCCTCCTGTCGGAGCCGGCCATCGATACGGATGACGCCACGTCCTTCATCCTCGGGATACCCCGGCCACACCCGTGCGACTGCACGCGATTCACCGCCGTCGATAACGATGTAATCACCGTTTTCGACACCGATCTCATTCATCGCGCTTCGGTCGACGGCCGCGAGTCCGCGCCCAGCGTCCTTCTGTTTGAGTGGTTTGACTGTGAGTCGCATAAATTATCGCTCCATCTCAATAGTAACGACGCCGTTGTTTATAATCGCGCGGTCGGTCCCAGCCGGAACCGAGAACTCGAACTGGTCGTCGTCGATGACGACGATCGCAGTCCCATCGACGACGTCGATGCTCCCTTCGACGAGGCCGAAATCGGCGACGAGAACGGTTCGGTCCTCGTACTCATACTGACGAACGGGACCGTCGATCTCGGTTCTAATCGAGTGTGTATACTCGTTCATACTAACCAATAGTTAGTTATATCAATATATAACTCTTTCCTTGATAATCAATAGGCGGGACACGTTGTCGAAAAAGAAGTGGAATTGCGGTTCACACCGTTACAACGTGTCGTGTGCTAATTGTTCTGAAGACTCGAGTTCATCGATCTCTGTCGAGAGTGCAGTGTAAACGGTATCTTGCCGTCCTTTATTACAATTCCCGTGGACAGATCCGATATGGATACGGTCACTCACAGCGGCCGAACGATCTCATACCGGCACTCGATGAACGGAACCGATCCAACGGTCTGTTATATACACGGCGCGGGCGGGAGTCATCGTCTCTGGAGGGAACAGTTCGACGATACCACCGGACATCCAGCTGTCGCGCTCGATCTATCCGGCCACGGCGACAGCGATGATTTCTCTGAGCCATCCGGAACTGAAACGCTCGACTCGTACGCTGATGACGTCGTCTCGGTGAGCGAAGAAACCGGTGCCACGGTGCTCTGTGGAAACTCGATGGGCGGTGCGGTCGCGTTGTGGATCGCGCTCGAGCGAGAACTTCGTCTCGATGCACTGGTCCTCACGGGTAGTGGGGCGAAACTCGGTGTCGATCCAACGTTCTTACAGACGCTCGAATCGGATTTTGAGACGGCGATCGACACGCTCCACTCGCCCGGCACATTGTTCTACGAACCGACGGACGATCGAGTTGCGTGTTCGCTAGCGGGGTTACGTGCGGCCGGTCAGGCCGTAACACTGCGCGATTTCGAAACCTGCGACGCGTTCGACGTTCGTGACCGAATCGGTGAGATCGAGGTGCCGACGCTCGTGATTTGTGGTGAACACGACAAACTCACCCCACCCGCATTTCACGAGTATCTGTCGAGCGAGCTCCCGGACGGCCGGTATCGACGGATCGCCGATGCCGCACACATGCCGATGCTCGAACGACCCGAGACGTTTAACGAATCCGTACAGACGTTTCTCGATTCAACCGTGTGATACAGAAGTCCGCCTTCGAGACAGCCGTTCACTCTTCGACGATCTCGGGTTCGATATACACCTTCTCGATTAGCGGTTCCTGCTCTCTAAGCGCCGCTTCGATCTCGGTGATTAGTTCGTCGATCGTTTCCGTATCCAAATTCGGATTGAACGCTACGTCGGCCGTTACGATCACGCTGTCGGGGCCGAAATAGACGGTTCGAAGCTCCGAGACATCAACGACACCCTCGTGAGATTCCGTTATCTCCTCGAGCGGTTCTCGATGGCGTTCCGAGAGTCCCTCACCGATCAACAGACGCTTGTTCTCGATTCCGAGTACGATAGCGAAACTCATCAACAGAAGTCCGATGAGTACCGCCCCTATCGCGTCAAAGATGGGATTTCTCGTGACTTGCGAGACAAAGATGGCAACGAGCGCGATCGTCGCACCCGCAGCGGCGATCGCGTTCTCCGTGAGGACGGCAAGAACGGGCGTATCGCTGGTCTTTTGGAACGCCTCGCGAAAGCTTCGCCAGCCACGGAGCTGAGTCTCTTCGTCGAGCGCGACCCTAGCTCGCCAGTAGGATATCCCATCGAAGGCGATCGTCGCGATCAAGACGGTGTACGCCAGGTACACAGCAGGGATCGCCCTTCCACGGATCGTTATTTCACCCCCTGCGAGGGTAGTCCCGTGGCGAAGTGAATCGATACCGTGCGTGAGGCTCTCCCATCCGGCGATTCCAAAGAGCAAGACGGAGACCAAAAACGCATAAAAGAAACTGGCTTTCCCATAACCGAACGGATGGAGCTGATCTGCCTTTTTTCGACTGTAAAACATCCCGACGAGAAGCAGTATCTGATTGCCGGTATCCGAGATCGAATGATATGTCTCCGCTAACATCGACGGGCTCCCGGTGAGCAAGAACGCCCCAAATTTGAGCACAGCGAGCGCGATATTCGCTGCCATTGCGACGAGGATTACCATAAGACGCTCGCTCTGGGCCATTGCTTCCGGATACATACCATGTTCATAAAACAACCACGAAACGCCGACATAGTCTGCTTTCAGTGGCGGCTTTAGTTGTCGTGGTCAAGAAGGAGCACAAGAGACGCTGGCTCGCGTATTCGACGTGTATGTGGCATCTATCGTGCGAATATTCAATCTACTATCAGAAACGAGTACACCGTGAGTAATAATGTCGGGCAGCCAAACATTCAGCCATGGCAGACAGAACACAGTTCGTATTCACTAGTGGACTCATCATCGGCGTTGCATTGACCGTGCTCGGTATCGGTGCGTGGACTCTCACCGACTTCGCCAGCATGACGGCGCTTATTCCGGCTCTCTTCGGCATTCTCGTCGTCGGGTTCGCATCAGCGGGCCGCGAAACCGATCGCGAGCGTCTCGCAGTCTACGGGATCGGTGCACTGGGCGCGTTAGGTGCTTTAGGCTCGCTTCGCGCAGTCCCCGACATTATCGCGTTTGCGACCGGCGAAGGGGTCGACTCCGCCGTCGCCGTGACTTCTCAAGGGATTATGATCGTCCTCGGTCTCACACTGGTGATCGTCGCAGCTCGCGCTGTATCGGAGGATCGTTGACCGCCGCTGAAGCTGTACATGCGCCCAGTATGCGGTGGAACCACTGAGGTTACTCACCGACGAAGGTATTCACGAGGCAATTTCTCTTATACCAGGGGTACGTAGCCAGATTGATGGCAACGGTCATCTCCGAAAACCGGTGGCTGTTCGCAGTCGTTACGATCAGTATCTGGATCGCGCTCTTCGTAGCGCTCGAGTTCGTATTGTTCGGCGAGGAGCTCCTCACCGGCGTGGTTCGTGGCGCCGCTGGCGGGATTGCGTTCGTATTTATTTATACGCTCCTCTCGGAATCGTGATAAACTCGCAACTCCCATCGCGAACTCGCTCGTTACTGGATCCGTTCGGCCGCGTTCTTTTTGATGAGGACATCGGCGTTCGGTTCCGGAAGCGTGACGACGTCCTCGGTTCCGAGATCGTAATCGCGGTCGTCAGCACCGACGATCTCACCGATGTCCGCCGTGATTCGAACGGTTGTGCGAGGAAGTCCCGGCACCGATTCGCTTCGTTCGTCCGATCCGTTCTCCGCCGCACGTCCCGGCGTCGGCGTTGAGCCCTCGAGCCCTTCCTCCGACGTTTCAGTCGCTTGGGACGGTACCCGCCCGGTACCACTGGAATCGGCCGAATCAGTCGGTGCTGCGTTCTGTGTGGGTGGCTCAGGCTCCGGTGGCTGCGGCGGTGACGAAGTCGCATCACTCGCCGCGGATGGCGTATCCGCGACGGACTCCGGCCCGCTCCCCATCAGATCGGCCGCGCTAACACCGTCCGCTGCCGAGGCCGGTTCGGACGGTCGGTCTGCGGTCATCGAACGGCGTTCGCCCCCAGGAGGCGTTTCGGCGGCGTCCATCGGCGTAGAATCAGTGTCTGTCTGCGCGGGATCAGTGTCCGCCGGTGATGACTGCTCATCGATCGAGCACGAAACGGTCGGTGCATCACCGTCGAGAACTGACAGGACCCGCTCTCGGTTCGATTCGATGCGAGCGACGAGATCATCGAAAAGCGCTTCTTCCTCGCTTGTGAGCCCATCATCATCGACCGGCATTCCGGCTGCCGCGATGGATGCCTTCTTTACGACTTTCCCCACACGCCGTTCATAGATCGCCTCAACAGTGCTTTCTGCAGTCTCTATGTCATCGCTTAGTCGTCTTACTTCGGGTTCCGAAAACGGATCGTCAGCGGCTTCTACGACTCGCGCGCGCTCTTCGTTGAGCCCGCTGATGAACTCGCCGACCTCTCTGTAAAACGACGATCGCAGATGCTGGAGGTCACTCGATTGACGCTCGCGTGCCTGCACGGATTGGAGTTCGTCGAGATTCATTCTCCTGCTTTGGTTGCGTGACCACGGGCCATCGCGAACACGCCCGCGTACTCTGGCACCGAAGACACTCCCTCGGGGAGCCTAAATCTTTCCCCACGTAGTTCGACGGTCGTCTGTTCGGGTACATATATCATAATTTCGTTGCCGATGAACGTCTCTGGGACGGGGTCGGAGAGAGGATCGAACGAATCCAACGCATCACGTTCGATGCGTTGAACCTCGAGGCCGGTCCCTCCGTGAAGACTTCCCGGCAAGCGAATAAGTCGATTGATGTCGGTCGTCACCGGCTCGTCGATCGGCGCTCGCTGTGATTCGATCACGTCCACAAAAAGGAGTCGAGCAACGCTGAAAATCGCCGGATGTACGTCGACATTTCCCCGAGCCAACTCGTCGCGGTTGTTCGTTGCGGCGTTCAGCGCCGCATTCGCCTTTCCTTCACCGATCCCTTCGAATTCTTGAAGCCGTGCGAGGGCGTCTGTCTCTTGTACTGACAGCAACTCATCGAGGAACGCATCGAGTCGCTCGCGAGTTCGTTTGGCCCATCCACCGTCCGGCAGTGTTCGTTTGTGTGCCGGCGAACTCCGCCCGGCGCTTCCGGAAACGGCGTGTGTCGAAACGATATCTTCGAACTCGATACCCTCCCCGAGGACGTATTCGACGATCTCTCGGCGTGCGGCCCGACCCAGTCCGAGTACGTCGTCTCGTCGAACGTGAACGTGATATCCCCGTCCGCCCGAAAAGACGATCTCGAGGTCATCGAATCCGAAATCGGACTCCAAGATATCGAGCAGCCGAAACAGTGCGTTTTTACATTCGTTGAGCATCTCGCCGTAACTCGCTGCATTCGGATCGACCCCGGGAAGGTGATCCGCGTCCAAATCGAAGACGAGGTCGGAGCCGCGCCATCCTTTTTGCCCCATACTAGACGCTCCCGGATCGTCGTATCGTCCGGCGGAAAAATAGACGTGCCGCGGTCGCTCGCCGGCGAGAAAACCCTTGAAATCGCCACCGCCAGCGAGGTCCAGATACGAGTGGTGGCGAACCATCGTCGTCGTTTCGTTCCACGTGATGTATCCCCACTCGCGCTCGTTCGCGTTCGGTGGCGGAGACAGTTCCGCACGCCGATAGTGGTCGCCGAATCGACCTTTGAGATACGTACGAGTGCGGTCGTTCATAGGTCGGCTTCGGGAGAGGAGCGAAAAAGCGTTGCCGTCTCATCCGCCGTCATCGGTCGTTCCTTAATCGATCATTTCCCGGGGACGAACCGGGACAGCTTCGACGCGAACCCTCCGTCACCGAGTCGGAGATAATACGCGTCACCTCGATCCTCATAATAGTTATTCACCCGGCGGACGATCTCGAACCCGAGCTGTTCATAGAACTCGAGGGCGGGATCGTTTGTCGTTCTCGCGTGGCACGTAACGGAGCTGTGTTCCTCGGCGACCGTGGCGATGAGCCGCCGACCATAGCCTTCGCCGCGGTGGTCCGGCGATACCGCCAAAAAGAGGATATATCCATCGCGGCGCGTGGCGGCGAAACCGACGAGCGTTTCGTCATCGTAATCCGGTTCGACGAGTGCGTACACCTTCGACTGTCGATACGCCTGCGTAAAGAAATCGCGTCGCTGCTTGAGGACGCCTTCGTTGCTCCGGATACGTTCTTTGAGATCCCACGCATCCTCGGCGAACGCGTCGTCACCTGTCTCGACCGTCCGGATATCGATGGTGACACTCACTGCCATGAACTACGAATCGACCGAATATAACTTTAACTTCACCGCCCGCGCATGAGGATGGGTATCTCGGTGCTTACAAAGGTTTAGCATATCCGAGTCCGTTCATGAGCGTGCGATCTATGAAGAATAGCCAGTCTCCAACCGAGAGGTGGAACCAGTGAGTTTCGAACTCCGTGAGCATACGGCGGACATCGCTGTCGAAGCGACCGGTAAAACCCTCTCTGAAACGTTTGAAAACGTTGCGAACGGGTTTTCTGTGGCACACTGTGACTCGATTCCCGACGCGGGTGTTCGTTTTTCGATGGTCGTCGAAGCCGAATCAACCGAGGCGCTGCTCTTCGATTATCTCGACGAACTCGTCTATCAACGCGATGTCCGTGGAGTGCTTCCGGTCGATCACGAAGTTTCGATTGATCCGAGCGGCCTCCGGGTTGAGGCGTCCGCTCGGGGCGTCCCGTTCGAAGTGATAGACGCCCGTGAAATAAAAGCCGTCACCTATTCGGATATGGTGCTCGAAGAGACCGAGTCTGGGTGGCGTGCGTACGTCGTCTTCGACGTGTGACCGGAGCGTAAATCGGTTGAAGGCCGGTTGCGTGAAAATAGCTGCTGCGTTGTTCTGTTAGAACGCCGCTAATTCATTGAAACGACAAATCGATTGGTTCAGCGGCTACCATTGTTAATTAAGCGCTCTATTCCGATAGCTGAAAGAAGCATTAAAGTTAAATGATACAATTATCTGTTTCATGGGGATATCAGTCTGTGATACGGTCGAGACCTTGTTGGCATCCGTACAGGAGGAAATCGAGGATGACGACCTCACCTTTAAACTTAGGACTGCTCGACAGTTGAATCTCGCGTGCAAAGACGAAATGGAGGCGTTCCAGTCGACGATCGAGAACGCGGATCTCGACGAAGAGACCGAGACACGACTTCGAGAGCTGGGATATCTTTAACCGGGGCGATGTCAGCGCCTACTGAACCCGCTATAGTCCATCGAGCAATCCAAATAACACGTTAACAGGGATCATGAGCTAACGGCTCATGGAAAACCACGTAAAATCAGCCGAAAGGAGTTCGATTCGCCGTTCGATACAGACAGTTTTATACCATCCCACACCGGACATCGATATGTCGCTCGCTTGGTGTAGCCCGGCCAATCATATTGGCCTTTCGAGCCGATGACAGGGGTTCAAATCCCCTAGCGAGCATATATTCTTACCCGCCAAACAGCTGTGCTTCAGGTCTACGATCGAGTTCTACGATGATCAGAACGCTCTTGGTCTGAAAACGTCCGAATCCAACTATGACACCAACAGCCCACCATACCGGACTGACGGTCGCTGACCTCGATGCATCGGTCGAGTTATATACGACTACGCTCGATTGCACCGTCGAAACCGACTTTACTGTGAGCGGCGAGGCGCTCGCAACCGTTCTCGATACGGACGACGTCACCGGGCGGTTTGTCCACCTTCGATCCGGTGCCACACGGATCGAGCTCGTCGAATACGACTCAGACAGAAGACAGCAACCGAACGGCGAATCCCAAGCGAACAGTTCGCTCACCGATCCAGGGACGGTACATCTCGCGTTCGCAGTCGAAGACGTCGACTCGTTCGTCGAAGCACATTCCGACAGTTTAGACGCGCTGAGCGAACCGCGAACGACCGAAAGCGGGACGCGATTAGTCTTCGTTCGTGATCCGGAAGGGCGCTTCATCGAATTACTCGAAGTGTGACCGTTACCGCTTTGTAGCCGCCCCGGTGAGACACTACACCAATGATCGCTCGCGCGGCCGCACCGGCGGCAGGAACGATATTGAACGCCCTCTCTAACGGATATGGATCGGCCTTCGCGATCGACGCGTACACCGAAGCGACCGTCGAACTCGACGGAACTGGCACGGTATCCGGTGAGATCGAAGGTGCTCCAGATGCCGATACGCGATTGATCGAGCGCTGTGTCGAGTTGACCGTCGAACGGTTCGGAGACGGACAGGGAGGTCACGTTAGCACGGAGAGTGAGATACCGATGGCCTCGGGCTTGAAAAGCTCGAGCGCCGCGGCTAACGCGACGGTGCTCGCGACGCTCGATGCGCTCGGTGTACGCGTCGATCGCGAGGATGCGTGTCGGCTCGGCGTCGACGCCGCTCGAGACGTCGGTGTGACGGTTACCGGTGCGTTCGATGACGCCTCTGCATCGATGCTAGGTGGCGTCACCGTCACCGATAACACGAGCGATACACTGCTTCGCCGGGACGAACCGGAATGGGACGTTCTCGTTTACACCCCGGACGAGCGAGCGTTCTCGGCGGACGCTGATGTATCACGCTGTGAACGGATCGAACCGATGGCGGATCTAGTCTACGAACTCGCGATGGAGGGTGAGTACGAACCCGCGATGGCCGTCAACGGATTCTCGTTCTGTGCGGCGTTGGAGTATCCAACGGAGCCACTGATCGAAGCGCTCCCGACAGCGATCGCTTCTCTCTCCGGAACTGGCCCGAGCTATACCGCGATCGGAGATCGGAACACGCTGAAGTCGCTTAAAAACGTCTGGGAACGGCGAGACGGGAACGTGTGGCTCACGACGACTCAACGGGCTGGTGCCGTCGTTCGATAACGAGGCGAAATTGTACTCAGAGCCACGTCAGGTTCCAACGAACCATCGCCAGTGCTGTTCGAGCGGCTCGTCGACCTCTGTGAGTAGCTCGTTGGCTCGCCTGATTCGCTCGCTCGGCTCCTCTTTCGGATACAGACGGGCGGCCATCGCCGGAACCGAGTGAAACGCTCGGAGCGCATTCGGGCTCGTCTCGAACGACCAACGACCGGTTTCGATATCGAATTCGGTACGGAGTGCGCGCTCGACCGCGTCGGCGTCCGTCGGTGATCGCGACGTTCGTGACAGCTGTTCGAAGACGTCCTCGCCGGCTTTCGTTCGCCAACCGAGCGGTACAACTGCACCGACGGTTCCGCCCGAGCAAAGAACACGGCGCGCTTCTGTCACGGCTCGGTCGGGCTTCGGGGTTAAAAACAACGACGCGGTAAATGCGACCGCATCGAAACTGTCCGAAACGAACGGTAGTTGATCGAAGTCTCCCTGCACTCGGTCTGCCGCCGGATTCGATCCGAGCATCCGGTGACTGA
>LKMJ01002542.1_pt1 | contig 16797 bp, 12 predicted proteins | sample 643391 | NCBI WGS metagenome assembly LKMJ01 (sample SAMN04112250, study PRJNA286221) | soda lake metagenome | biome: soda lake; feature: Kulunda Steppe; material: water; isolation source: sample PL-Br10 brine of Picturesque Lake | place: Russia: Kulunda steppe | collected 2010-07
CAAATGCCAGCGAAGTTGCGGAGGCACTGGATATTCGACCCTCAACCTTTACCGAACATCTGAACACAGCACAATCGAAGTTGCTTGATGATTTGCTCCTTCGAGCATAGCTATCCAGTCATATTTTCAACGATACCGACGTGTCGGAGACCTCGGCAACGGACAGGTTCTTTACCAACATTGAAGCATTGAACGACTGAGGTACAACTGTATGACTGACGACGACATCTTCACGGACGCATTGCACGCTGGCCAGCAGCCTGACCCTGCGACTGGGGCCCGCGCACCACCAATCTATCAGACAACATCGTACGTGTTCGACGATGCGGACCACGCGGCCGAACTCTTCGCACTCGAAGGCGAACCCATGTCCTATGCGGCAGCGTACACGGGTAAGAACATCTACAGCCGCATCATGAACCCGACGACGATGATGCTGGAAAACCGCCTTGCGAAACTCGAAGGCGGAATTGGCTGCATGACGACCGCCAGCGGTATGGCGGCGCTTGACCTGGCTACCTTCTTGCTAGCCGAAAGTGGCGATAACATTGTCACGGCATCAGCGCTCTACGGCGGGACCTACACCTACTTCACCCACACGGCAAAGCGCCGCGGCATCGAAGCCCGATTCGTCGATACCCTTGATTACGAGGCCTACGAGGAAGCCATTGACGAGGATACGGCGTACGTCCACGCCGAGACGATTGGGAATCCAGCCCTCGTAACGCCTGACCTCGAACGACTAGCCGAGATTGCCCACGAAAACGAGGTCCCACTGTTTATCGACAACACCTTCGCCACACCGTATCTCTGCCAGCCGTTCGAACACGGGGCAGACCTCATCTGGGAGTCGACAACAAAGTGGATTCACGGCAGCGGTTCGACCATCGGTGGTGCGCTGATAGACAGCGGTGGAACGCCGTGGGCCGAGTGGGGATACGAGGAAATCGGCGAGGACAATCCAGCCTACCATGGCATCAACTTCTCGGAGGAGTTCGGCGATGCAGCCTTCACGTTCGCCGCTCGTGCCCGTGGGCTCCGTGACCTCGGAAATCAGCAATCACCGTTCGATGGCTGGGTAACGATGCAGAAACTCGAATCGCTGCCACTCCGGATGCAGCGCCATTCCGATAACGCGATGGCCGTCGCAGAATACCTCGAAGACCATCCCGAGGTTTCGTGGGTCAACTATCCGGGTCTCGAATCACACGAAACACATGAGAATGCTTCAAAATACCTCAAAAACGGCTACGGCGGGATGATTACATTCGGGGTCGAAGGCGGGTACGAAGTTGGTCGAGATATCTGTGATGAAGTTGAGTTAGCAAGCCTGCTGGCGAACGTTGGGGATGCGAAAACGCTCATCATTCACCCAGGTAGTACGACACACCAGCAGTTAAGCGACGAGGAGAAACAGGCCTCCGGCGTCACTGACGACCTGGTTCGCCTGTCAGTCGGCCTTGAAGCTACTGATGATATCATCGCCGACCTCGACCAGGCTATCGACGCAGCGACATAACAGCCGCGACCTGTTTTTCAAAAAAATTCGCCGAAACAACGGGTTCGTTCAGTAGACGACAGTGCTGTCTGTTCAGGCTGCCTGTTCTTTCTGCAGGAGTTTCCGCAGGACGTAGTGCAGGACGCCACCGTGCTCGACGTAGCGGACACCATCCGCAGTTGTCACACGAGCGGTCACGGTGAACTCAGTCTGTTCGCCATCGTCGTCCTCAGCAACAACGGTGTACTCACCAGCCGGTTCGATACCGTCTTCGAGACCTTCAATCTGGAAGTACTCGCTGCCGTCGAGGCCGAGCGATTCCCAGGAGTCGCCCTCTTCGAACTGGAGCGGGAGCACACCCATCCCGATGAGGTTGTCACGGTAGATGCGCTCGTAGCTCTCTGCGATAGTGGCGCGGACACCGAGCAGATCAGTTCCTTTCGCTGCCCAGTCACGGCTGGAGCCTGTACCGAACTCCTCGCCAGCACAGACGACGAGTGGCGTCCCTTCTTCACGGTACCGCTCGCTGGCTTCGAAGACCGTCGTCTCATCGCCAGTTGGATGGTGGATGGTGTAGCCACCTTCCTTGCCGTCCAGCATCTCGTTTTCAATCTGGACGTTGGCGAAGGTTCCACGCATCATGACTTCGTGGTTACCACGGCGTGAGCCGTAGGTGTTGAACTCGTACGGTTCGACGCCGCGTTCGAGCAGCCACTGGCCTGCTGGCAGGTCAGGGCCGAACGGACCTGCTGGACTGATGTGGTCGGTTGTGACCGTATCACCGAGCATCATCATCGCGCGGGCGTTGGAAACGTTGTCGACGCCTGGCTTTTCGAGCGGGAAGTCCTGGAAGAACGGCGGTTCACGGATGTACGTCGACTCGTCGTTCCAGTCATAGACATCGCCGGTTGGGGCATCGAGAGCTTCCCAGCGCTCGTCACCTTCGTAGACCGAGGCGTATTTTTCTTCGAACATCTCCGAGGAGATGCGTGACAGCACCTGTTTGATTTCGTCATTGCTTGGCCAGATGTCGGCAAGATAGACTGGTTCGCCGTTCTCATCCGTGCCAAGGGGTTCCTCCTCGAGGTCGATATCCATCTTGCCAGCGAGACCGTATGCGACGACGAGCGGTGGGCTGGCGAGATAGTTCGCTCGGATTTTCGGGTGAATCCGTGCTTCGAAGTTTCGGTTACCGGAAAGAACGCTCGTCGTCCAGAGGTTGTGCTCGTCGATGGCGTTCTCGATAGCCTCTGGAAGTGGACCGGAGTTACCGATACAGGTCGTACAGCCGTATCCGACGACGTGGTAGCCGAGTTCCTCCATGTATGGGAGGAGTTCCGTCTCTTCGAGGTACTCAGTCACGACGCGGCTTCCTGGTGCAAGGCTGGTTTTGACGTATTCGGGGACGTCAAGTCCTTTCTCGACTGCGTTTTTCGCAAGTAGACCGGCTGCAAGCATCACGGATGGGTTTGAGGTGTTCGTACAGCTCGTAATTGCGCTGACGACAACACTGCCGTGACCGATTTCGGCTTCAGTTCCGTCATCAAGCTCGATTGGAACTTTCTCCTCAAGGTCAAGACCCTGTTCGACCATCATCGAGCCGTCGCCGGCATCGACTTCGGCACCGCCGTCGAGGACACCCTGCTCTTCGAGAAGTCCTTCGAAGTGCTCGTCGAGGTCCGGCATCGGGATGCGGGCGTGCGGTTTCTTGTGGCCGGCAAGGCTTGGCTCGACACTGCCAAGGTCGAGTTCGACGACCTCTGTGTATTCTGGCTCCTGCTCGCCGAAGAGTCCCTGAGCTTCGAGATACTCGCGAACCATCTCGATGTGCTCTTCGTCACGTCCCGTGAACTCGAGGTAATCGAGCGTCTGCTCATCGGCAGGGAACAGGCTGATGGTCGACCCCTGTTCCGGTGCCATATTGGAGATGGTCGCACGGTCGGCGACAGTGAGGTTGCTGACGCCAGGACCGAAGAACTCGACGAAGCGGTCAACAACGCCGACCTGTCGGAGTTTCTCCGTCACGTGAAGCACGAGGTCGGTTGCGGTAGCTCCCTCTGGCAGTTCGCCTTCGAGTCGTACACCGACGACTTCCGGCAGCTGCATCGTGACTGGCTGACCGAGCAAGGCAGCCTCGGCCTCGATACCGCCGACACCCCAGCCGACAACACCGATTCCGTTAATCATCGGGGTGTGACTGTCAGTTCCGACGAGCGTGTCAGGGAACAGCCACTGTCCATCGTCTTCTTCGCGTGCCTGAACAACCTGGCCGAGATATTCGAGGTTCACCTGGTGGACAATTCCGGTTCCCGGTGGGACGACCTCGAAATCCTCGAAGGCCTGCTGTGCCCATTTGATGGCACGGTAGCGCTCTTCGTTACGTTCGTATTCGAGTTCGACGTTCTGCTCGTAGGCTTCGTCGCTCCCGAAGTAATCCACCTGCACGGAGTGGTCGATGACGAGGTCACACGGAATTTCCGGTTCGACAACGCTCGGGTCGACACCGGCACGGTCTGCGGCTGAGCGAAGTGCAGCAAGGTCGACAACTGCCGGCACACCGGTCAGGTCCTGCAAAACAACGCGTGATGGCGAAAACGGGACGTCCGCGTTCGGAACGTCAGGTTCCCACGAAGCGACGTTTCGAACGTGTTCTTCCGTAATCGTATCACCGTTCACGTTTCGGAGGACGGATTCGAGCAACACTCGAATACTCACAGGGAGTTTTTCGAGGTCACAGAGTCCCGCTTCCTCAAGCGCGGTCAGGTCCGCGAACTTGTACTCCTCACCGTCAACGTCTAGTGTCCGAATTGCATCGAACGGGTCGGTTGGCATATGCTCGCCGAATTGAGGGGCACAAATAAACACTTGACCATTTGTTGCCGACTCTTTATAAGTAACATTCGGGAAGGTTCCCAAAACCGCGGGCCGACGAAAGTATTGCCCGAAAATATACCGTTATATTCGGGGAAAGGAAACGGCTGACACCAGCCTTCTTTTGACCGTTTCTGGAAACCGCGCTACCTGTTAGATATGGAACAACATAGCGATGCGCGGAGTGGCCGTTGGTGGTCAGTTGCAACTACTCTATCTCGGTGGGTGGGTTGAAAAAACCAGCGTCGTCCTATTCGAGGACAGCGTTGACGGAATCGTACTCGGTGATATCGACTTCCTCATCAGTTACTGACGCGATTACAAGTCCGTTACCGGAACCGGTATCGCGCTCAGTTGCGGCGTTGATTGCACGCGCTGCGAGGGTTTCGGCTTCGCTCATTGAGAGGTCCGAACTCCATTCTCCCTCGAGGGCACCATGGGCCAACTGCATGCCGCTGCCAGTAACGGTGTAATCGTCTTTCATGACGCCACCTGCCGAGTCGATACTGTAGACGTGGCTGCCCTCGTCGTCGACACCTCCCAGGATTGGATAGATGCCGAAAAACGGCCCGCCACGGGCAAAGTTTCCAGCAAGCGTCGCAAGGGCGCTGATGCTCATCGGCTCTCCGCGGCGCTGTTCGTACAGACTGGCCTCCGAGCGGAGCGTCCGAATGAACGACTGTGCACCACCGACTGAGCCGACAAGTGTCAGCACCGCAGTGGGGTGAATCTGTTCGACCTTGACGACGTTTTTGTTCGAAACGAACCGGCCACCGAGGCTTGCTCTGCGGTCGGTTCCGACGATGACGCCTTCGTCAGTTGTAATACCAACGGTGGTCGTCCCCGTCTTTGCGACAGAGTCGTCGTCGGATGCGTGGTTCTGTGGCTTTCCAAGTTCAGGTTCGTATGGGTTCATCATTTCGTGATTGTGTGCAGACTGCAGGAACTGGCCTTCAGGATGCTCGTTGTTATTCATCGTCTTCACCCCCGAGGCCGAGTTCCTCAACGTACGCTTCTATCTCCTCGGTATCGACTGTCGAAAACGCGGGGTCGTCGATAGTGACCGACGAAACATGGACGCCTTCAGGGGTGAGTTCATCACGCTCTGTGGCCAGTGCCTCCAGTGCGAGTTTGATGCCAGCCTCCTGGCCGAGTTGTGGGTCGTACTCCTCCTCTAGATACTCTCTGATTCGAGTATTCCCGCCGCCGACGGCAACAGCTTGCCATTCGTATGGCGTTCCGGACGGGTCAGCTTCGAACAGCCGTGGTTCGCCGTTCTCGATACCGCCGATGAGCAGCGCAACACCGAACGGTCGTGCGCCACCGACCTGCGTATACTGCTGGATGTGGTCGGTCACTTCCTTCGTCAGGGTTTCGACTCCAATCTCTTCACCGTATCTGAGCTGTTCAACCTGTGCTCGCTGGCGAGCGTGGTCGACCAGCTGCCGGGCATCTGCGACGTGGCCTGCGCTGGCAATGCCGATATGGTTGTCGACACTGTGGATTTTCTCGATACTGTCCCGCTCGATAAGTGGCGAACGAATCTGTCGGTCTGCGGCGAGAACGATTCCGTCAGCGGTTCTGACGCCAACCGTTGGACTGCCGCGTTCGACTGCTTCTCGCGCATACTCGACCTGATAGAGCCGACCATCCGGTGAGAAGATGGTAATTCCCCTATCGTACGCCTGTTGTTGATGATTTCCTTGCATGAGTGGTAGACACACAGAGCGTGTGTTTACCTTTGGTTAAGGGAAGTTGTATATAAATATTTTCTCAAAGGAGCACAGGACACCGCTACCGAAGCGTATGAATCTCTTTGGGTCTGTCTCAACCTCTCTTTTTATATTTCCGCTTTCTGTCCACTGGACCGTTATCGTTATAGAATCCGGTTACAAATGGTACAAATCAAGCCCAGACCTGCTGTGGTGGGGACAGGTGGGCTGGGGGACCAACAATGAATACTGAGCGACTATCGAACCGACGGCGTGTACTGGCTCTTGTTGCCGGGGCAGGTGTGACAGGACTGGCTGGCTGTTTCGGCTCGGATGATGGGGACAATGATTCCGAGGAGGATTCGACCAGTGATGAGCAAACTACAGATGATACAGGGGATTCAGCGGACCAACTATCGACAGAGGAGGCGGTAGCAATCCTCGAAACCTATCTCGATGCTGTCGACCAGCGGGAGACAGGAACCTACAGCGAGATGCACCATCCTAGCGGACCACTCGCGTCACAGACGAGTACTGACCTCCCTCGAATCGAACTTGAATCTCACTCGGTGACTGATGAAGCTGCTGGGGAAATCACCTTCGAAGTAACAGTGCTCGTCAACGGCGGGTCTCAGGAAACCTTGCGGGTAGAACTGCAGGAGCAAAATGACCAGTGGTATGTCTGGGATGTCGACTTTCTTGAGCCAGATGACCCGGCAATATCGGTTCAAGTTGCCATCGAGGAGCTATTCAACGCGCTGAATGACGGCGACGCTGCTGCTGCCGGAGAACTCATACGCGATGGAAATCAACTGGAGTCGCTCTTCCTTGATAATATCGATGAGATTGAGGGTGATATCGAACTCGATGACACCAGGGAACTCGATAGCCAGAACGGACAGGTCGAGATGGAAGTCACGTACACTGTCCCCTCTGCTGGCGAAACTGTTACCGACGTATTCATAATCACGAATATCGACGGAACGTGGCAAATTGGCGTTGATAGATAATAATAGCTCGAATTTGTGTCGGCTGTGGTGAACGGACTATCTGGACTCAAAAAGATTGATACGAGAGACTTCAGTCCTCGAACTCGACGTCGTCAATCTCAATTTCGACCGGGCTTAGCTCACCCTCGTCGAGGTCTTCGAGGCTCCCGGGTACGTCATCAGGGTCATATGTAATCGTCAGTTCCTCGGTGTGTGTTACTGCTTCGTCGTAGGCCTCAATATCGAATACGAACGCAACAGTCTCCTCAACTTCGCTTGCTTCGGTGTCCTCTCCCGTCTGTATGTCTGGAATGTCGGCATAGCCAGGAGTCCACGTCCATCCTAACTCGGCCTGTCTGTCGTCACCTTCCGTAACGTCCTGCAGGTTCTGGGCGTCAGCTGACTCACTCTGGGTTGTTTCACCAACGTGTAACGCAGCACTGACGTCGTACGCATCAAACCCAATATTTTCAAATATGGCCTCTATCTCTATCTCGTCCCCTTCCGTTACGTTCACTTCCTCTTCGTAGTCCAGGTCAACCTCTTCCTCGACCAGTTGCATCACGGACCTGTAGACGTGCACATCATCGTTGGTCGTCTCAATGTCACGGTCGCTTTCGACAACGAGTTGGTCCGCAAATCCTCCATCACCAGCTTCTGTTTCCCACTCGAACTCAAGGGTTGTGGAGTTCTCGCTGAGGTCTTCGGCATTGACTCGCTCGCTATCGATAACGTCCCCGTTCGCCAGGAGCGAAACCTGTTCGGAGAGCCCTTCGCTCGCTTCACCATGGTTGGTGACGTTCACGTCGACAGTTAGAGTCTCTCCCGCTACCACACCTTCAGTTCCCGCTAGCGAGTCAATGTTGTCAAATCTGGCCTGCATCTTTTCGTCATCTTCATCTGGAAGGAAGTTGTCTCCACCCACACCTTCTATACTCACTTCGTATCTGGTATCCTCGATAGCGGACACATCGAGCTGGGCATGAGCCAGCACGTAGCCATCGTACTCCTCAGCCAATTGCTCATCCTCTGAGACAGGCAGCATCATTAATACTTCGTCGTCCATATCAAGCTCACCATCATCGACGAACAGGCCTGGAACAGTCTCTGATGGTTGGTTCATGTGTGATGGAAGAGCCCCGGCTGCTTCGTCAAGCTCTGAAAGCGCATCTCCATCACTGAATATGAGTGGGTCGTCCGGAACGACCGTGCGCGTCTCTCCAGTTACATCACAGCCTTCGAAGTCGTCGAATGTGGCATCGATATCGAGACCGTCGATATCAGCTTCGGTAGTTCCACCTTCAGCATATTCATCACAGAGGGTGACTTCGAGCCCGAAGTTTGTCGTCCCTGACCCGAATCCAGCGAACTCTTCAGTCCCGGAAATCTCGGTTGCCGGACCGGTAAATCCGGATGGATAGCTCTGTCCGCTATCCTCGTTTCTGACAACCAGTTCCAGCTCAGGATTCTTCCGCTCCATGGTCACATCCTCACCGCCGAAGCCCAGGTCGAGCGCTAGCTGGTCGCTCTCGTCAACTGAATAGGACTGTCCGCCAGTTTCCTCTGCGAGGTAATCAAGCCGCCAGTTGTCGGGATTATCTCCTAGAGCGAGCGTGTGAATGGTTGCATCGGTGTTTGCAGCTATCTGCTCAACGCGGTCGTCGTTGGCATCGACAATACTCGAATCCGGTATGTCTGCAGGCTCATCTATCCCAAAGAAACCAGTGAAGAAATCCGGGGCCCAGCTACCGAACAGGTTGTCCCACATGTCGTTCGGTGGAGCAACCGGTTCTCTCCCATCGCTGACGATAACAATTGCCTGCTCGGAATCTCGAGTAATCGTGTCTAGCTCGTCGTTCGCTGTTTCAACGCTATCCCAGAGCGTAAACTCTGAAAACAGGTCAGCGTCCTCCTGTTCAGCATCCGGTCCGAACCACCAGAGGTCAAGGAACTCTTCTTCAAGTTCATTGAACTCTTCTTGTTTTTCGTCTGGCAATTCATCGAGTTTGTCTTCAGGGAACGCCTCATTTAGCTCTTCACTGAAATCATCGACAGCCTCAAGACCATCGTTCGTCCCATCGAGGTTATCACCGAGTTCCTCCTCGTTATTACTGTTAGACAGTTCGACGAGCGATTCCCCGTTGACTACTATCGTAGCCTGGTCACCAAAGTCCTGGTTTAATGCAGCAAGTATATGGTCTATTGCCTCATACCGCTCAGCTTCTCGGTCAACAGAGTTGCGCTCCGCGACTTCATCGCCCATAAAGCTAAACACTGGTTCCTCCCAGTTGAGACGAATGTGTTGGTCACCAATCTCCGTGGTATCGAATGCCCAGTCGTTCTGGTCACTGACGAACGGAATTAAGTCTGCGCGGAGGTCAATGTGATAGAGCCCATCGAGGGCATCCTCACCGACACCAAGAATATCATCCTCTTCAGTATACTCCCAGTGACCTCGAATACCGTCGTTCGTTCCCCGTGGGAGTTCTACCCAGCCGTCATCAGTCCGGATTTCATATGAGTAGTCGGATTGACCGAAATTAAACTCAAGGAATATCCCTTCAGTAGTTCGTTCTTCATCGAGATGAGCGACCGTGGTGTCGCCATCGGGGCTTCCGATATCACCGTGCCAACCGGCCCACTCGTACTCTTCCGTTTCCCAGGGTGGCCAGGATGTGACTGTCCGTTCCTCGACGTCAGTTCCATATTTCCAGACCCCACGTGTGTTGAGGCCGAGGCCTTCCTGTTCAATGTCGGTGACTGAGGAGGTTCCCAGAACCTCCTGATCGACGAGGTCATCTACTGTGCCCGACCCTGGCGTGTGGGTTCCCCAGTCTGTGTACATCGAAAATGACTCCTCAGGGACGAACGCAACATCAAGGGGGCTTCTGTCGTCGATAGCCGTTTGGTCAACCTGTGCTTCGAGAATCTCAATTTCCATATTCGAATCTGATAACTCGATGCCGTCATCGGAAATATCGATAATATACTCTTCTTCCGTCTCCTCCTCTTCGCTGAAGAGCATCTCGCTCTGTATGGTTTCGGTCGTCTCTACCGCTGTCTGGTGTTCGGTTGTAGCGACTGCCCCTGCCCCACCGGCAACCACTGCCATCATCAGGGTTGTCAATACCACAACCAGCAGCATTCTGTATGCTTTTGGTAATAACTGTCCGTCCGCTCCGCTCCGTTCCCCCATCATATTATTAACAGAGTGTATTCCCCATTACATAAACATATCGTCGTTGTTTGTCGACACATCAGCAGCTACCACTGGTAACAAAGCGGTGAACGGAGAGGTATTCCGGTGCTACACAGCCTGCTAAAAATCTAAGAGGACTGACTATTCCTCCGTAGTGTAATTTGGAATATCCCACTCGTCTATCAGCACGCCATCCTCTCTGTATGCTCGAAGAATGAAATCGAACGTTTGGGCGTCTTCATAGCCTTCCTCATAGACATCGTAGGTCAGTGTCCCAGTTTCATCTGAACTACTGACTGTCGTCTCAAGACCCTCGTCACCGCCGTGGTGAATTCCAATAAGTTCGACGTGGCTGAACCCATCATCGGGGTCCGAAATCTCATACTCAAAGTCGATATCCACGTCGATTGCGTAATCCGATATTACGCAGAGCCAGCCAGTGCAGTACGCATCAGTATCATCGTTCGTGAGTTCGAACGATTCAATTTGTGGGTCAACCAGTGAGTCGATTTCAACTGTGCCAGTATCGACATCCGGTCCCGTATTGACGCTGAAATCAACAGGGGATACCTGTCCATCCTGATACCGCTCGGTCTCGATGGTATATTCGATTTCTTCAATCTCGCTCGCGCCGAGCGAGGAAAGTTCCGCTGTCTGGTCCTCGAATTCATCGATGGAAAGTGTCACGTCTGCACTGCCTGTAAACTGTCCAACGTTCTCTATCTCCGCAGCAATCTCGATAGCCTCACCTTCGGTAGGTTGGTTAACGCCTGTGATTTCCGGGAGTATCAACGGCTCGTCGACTGTGAAACCTTCAACCCTGTAGTCATCAAACGTCGAGACGTTCAGTACCAGTTCGCCCGGGTCGGTTACCGGGACAGCCTCGTAGGCACCTGTCTCCATTTCACCAGGGTCGACCGAAATTGACTGTGGCTGCTGGTCCGTATCGGCATCACCAGTAGATGCTTGCTCATCAAGTGAGAGGAGAACGCTCTGTTCCGTTGGTGCCTCGCCGGTGTTCTCTACGGTGTACTCCACGTCGACTTCCTCTTCTGTCTCGTCATAGTCGAATGCAATGTGGTCGATGACAAGGTTTGGTCTATTGATTGCGAAGGATTTCTCATCATCAGTTGTTTCGACCGTGAATGTTGCGTTTTCGTCGCTATCGAGTTCACTTCCTACCCAGCTAAACGCAATTTCTTCGGAATCTCCACCATCCAAATCCTCGACAACGGTGCTATCCACAACGGTCCCTTCCTCATCCAGATAGAGGTTCACCCGGTCTGAGTCTGTTTTCTCTCCGGTATTGTTTATCTCCGCATCAACAAGCAATTCGCTCTGACCAAAGCCTTCGGAGGCGTCCAGTTCAATCTCGTAATTGAGGTCCTCAATTTCAAAGGTTGGCGCTGCAGGTTCGCTCACGTTCATCGTCGTGGAATTCGAGTAGCCGTTCGTATCGACTTTCAGTTCCAGCTCCGTTCCAAACTCATCGACAACGCGCTGCAGTTGATTCTCTGTCAGCTCGAAATCGATACTACTCTCGGTTGAGTCGAGTTCCTCGTTGATGGATAGCTCCTCGGTTCCTTCGGTAATTACGAAACTATCCACCTGTGAAGCCCCGATTTCTCCACCCTCGCCGAACGCTGAATCGGCCTCACCGACTCTGAAAACGATATCATCCGCTCCATCACCCCCTCGATTCTGAATTGTCCAATCGAGCGTATCTGCTGATAACTCATCCTCACCGATGACAACTGAGTCAGCATCTGCACCGATGGTCCTCACATCGAACCTTGGCTCCGGTGGTTCGTCCGCAGCCTCATCAAAGCAGCGGTGGTCCTCATCTGCTTCGAGGGTATTTCGTATTTCACCAAGTCGGTTCCCCTGGCCATCTTCTCCAGTATCGGCAATCACACAAATTTGCTGTGGGACTTCGAACTCGTATTCAAAAAGACCATTCTGCTCATGAACTGTCGTATCCGGTGGGTCCCCACCTCCGGTCTGCCACTGTTGGTGGTCAAGCGCGTTGCTGAAAATAATATCTTCGGCAGTTTCCCCACCAGTTTCGAAGTCGTACTGTGCAACGAAGATGTTATCATAGTCCCCTATCTCCTGTTCTGCGCTGGTTTCATTGATATAAAAATCTCCGGTCTCACCGGTTTCTATGACTTCGTTGAGTGGAGCATTGCTGGGGGAGCCACTGTAAAGGACATCAATTCCATCCTCCTCGTAATCTTCGAAATCAGCAATCTTGTAATCGAAACTGACTCCCGGACCAATATCGGTAAATTTCATCCGTACAATTTCATCAGTTTCGTCAATTTCTTCTAACTCGTCGATGTTCTCCGGCGGTTCTGTCATTCCCTCCAGCGCGTACGTGGCCCAGGCTTCGGGGAATGATGTCTGTATCTCCAATTCGACATCTACCTCGTGTGTATACTGGTTCTCGCCAGTATCGATGACCATCAGGTCATCAACAACGTCGTTCAAATCAAATCCATCATCACCTTGACTGACGTGTATTGTATCCCCTGTTTTGACAGCATCGCCTCCCGATACTTTTGTTAATCCGACACTCAGCGACTCGCCGTCGTAAGTAAGGCCGGGTGAAGAAGAAAGTGAAACTGCGCCCTGGTCTTTTTGCCATAGTCCACCACCTTGCCAGTAGGCCGTTACGTCCTCGCCCTCGTATCTAACACTTCCGAGCGTTGCGGAACGGGTTACGCTCTGGCTGGTCGCCTCAAGGAACTCGCTATCTACCGATGATGTCACTGTGACGTCTATGTACCCATCATCTTCTTTCGTCGTCAGTTTACCGTCACCATCTGGAATCATGAACTCCGATGATGCATCGATGGAACTTCCGGTAACCTCCGTGATTCGTTCATCCATAATATCAAATGAATCCTGACTTATCGAATCTTCAGTCTCCGTACTCAGTCCATCGATGGCATAATATCCTAACCCTGCAAGCACGATGGCAACTAAAAAAGTGAGCGAAATAATGAGGACGGTCCCATATATTTCGGATACCCCACGCTCATCTACCCGCTTGCATAACCCCCACATGCTACTTTGTGACGTATCGTTGGAAATATATAAAAACATCGTAACCACGTTCTTGCCGCAAACGTACATGGTTGAAAAATGAGCGCAGGAAGCGGTTGAGAGTTACAGACTAGTCAAAAATGGGCGAAAGTAAGACAAATTGCTAAGTTTCGTGAACAGTCTAGAAACCGCCCCGTGTCAGCTCAACAGTATTCACTCGAACGAGCACTGAATCAACATCACAGGTAAGTTTGTGTTCCTCTTCCACGTCCCACCCTTGCCTTTCCAGGGTCTCTTGCCACTGGTCAGGGTGAACCGTCTCCGAGACATCTATCGTAACCTCGTCACCTACGTTGTCCTCGTATATCTGTTCACCATTGACCAGTTCTGCATCGAACGATGCGGTGGCGGCAAAGGAGGCGACAGGTGGCTCACTCGGTGGGTCGATTGGGTCAATTGTGAACTCGTTGCTGAAATCCACTGCAATATCGATGTCATCTGAGGTCAATTCGATAAGCGAGATGCTCGCGTGGTTATCCTGTCTGCAAGCAACTGACGGCGTGAAAGTCGCAAACGCGTGGTCGCTTCTGAATACCCCACCCGCCTCATAGGTAACGTTCACATCCCTGGTTCCTCTGTCAAACTGGTGGGTCAAATGATTCACGTCGTAGATATGGTCCTCACCATCGACTGTCACCGTTATTGCTGACTCTCCATAAAACAGGTTTCCTGAGCCAAGCACCAGGTCGAAACTGCGGAAGGTATCATCCTGTCGGTTAATTTTCTCCATCGATGAGGCTGCGGCCTCCATTCCACGCTCGCTTGTCTGGATTTCTTCACGTTCGCCGAACAGAAGAATGTCATCGACACCACCGACGGAAACAACACCGACGCTCACGATGATTATCCCGAACATCAACGAAAAGCCCACCAGATCCGAGACAGCTTTACTGCTTATAACGCCAGTGTCGGTATCCGACGTGTCAACGTTTCCCCACTCACCGCGTTGTGTACTCCCTGTGGCGTTTTCGTCACTCATCGCAATCGCCTCCAACCTTGATTGTCCCACCATCGCTGATACAGAGGGCTGTATCGAGACTTTCGAACTCGCCGTCCTCGATATCGCTTTCGAGTGTTGTCTGTTTCGGTGGAATCTCGGAGACCCGAGATGACTCTATCGAGACTGTTACCGTCCCATCTACCTCCGTCACGGTAACGGTATAGGTATCACCGAGGACTCTATCTGGATACCCCGGTTCGATGTGGGCTGAGACATTTTCACCGCTCTGGTTCAGTCGGTCCAGGCTGTTGAGTTGCGACACGATGTCGCTATTGATATCTCCAAATTGGTTTTCACCAACCTGTTCCTCCTGACTCTGGAGAAAGCCACCTGCTGTGGATAACAGCGCGATAACCAGCACAGCCGTCATCCCGAACGTAAGGGCGTGCGTTAACGGGATTGAAACCCCACGCTCGTCCATTGCTATGATTCACCCCCGTACAGGTGGAAGGTTGTCTCAAAACTGAGACTTGGGTCGTGGTAGGAGAGTCTGAACTGGGGGTCTACGATTCCCGATGCATCACCGATTTGGCCGTCAATATCCTCATCATCGTCAATTTCTTCCTGGGTAAGGGCATCGGCCGGGTCAAGTGCTGAAAGGATGAACTGCCTTTCATCGATGGTTCCATCTACCAGAACGTTGAACTCATCGTCTGGGAGGTTGAGTTCGACCTCGTTCACTTCACCGTCCAGAATCACTGTCCCGACGCCGTTTTTTAATTCAATCTCGAATGATTCAAAATCATCAAACGTTTCCTCACCAATCGTTATTTCATCCTCATCGATGCTGATGTCCGCTTCATCCCATTGGTCACTCTCGGTAAATTCGAACTCGACAGTCTCACTGTTGTCATCGCCAGACAGGTAGAAATGTGGCACACTGTCCGTTTCGTTGAATATTGGCTTTTCTTCGTACTCAAACGCGTGTCCACTTCCATTCTGCCAGATAATCTCTCCATCCACGCTACTCTCTTCCATGAACGTCACGGAAACTGAACTCGAATGAGAACGGATAGCCCGGTCGTTTGCTAATCCTGTCCCGTCTGCAACCATATCATCGAACGAATCATCGTCTACGATTACCGGCAATCGTTCCATATCCTCTGCATCGGTACCGTCAGTATGTTTCAAAAACGACCGATACAGTTCCTCTTGCATCTGTGTCGTCACACTGTCGGCGTGTTGGGTGCTCTGTGCATCCCGCTCTGTTGCCACTTGTGGGGATTCGTGTAACAAGTTGAGTAACACGACGGCACCAAGGATAAATGCGGCAATCAAAATAGCCGTTATCAGTAGCAGCTGTGCGCGCTGCGTGTTGTCTGCGTTTACCATACCACCACCCGGACTGTCACAACCGTGAATAGCTGGTCCTCGTCGTCGTGTTCAGCCGCGTAAAAATTCTCCTCATCCCCTTCTTCACCGTCATCAAACTCCGAAACGGACACTCCACGTGGTTCGCAATCAGTGTCAAATTCGTGGGTTTCAGTCGCGTCATACAACGTAACCTGACGCGTCACCGTAATCGACGACGTTGATGGCGAAGCCGCCGTACTCTCGTACACCGGCTCTTCTGCTCCCTGTATTTCATCGGCATCCTCGTATTCGACGTATATTCGATAGTTTTCCGTTCCCAGCAGTGCATCCATCCGTTCACCGAAAGCCGCACCGTCTGGTTCGAATGCCTCCTCAACTAGCTCACCATCGTCATCGATACAAGTGACGGCAGCTGTGAGTGTATCCGTCGCCATTGCGTTCTCGCGGTCGCTCGATGCCGCCAGCAAATCTTCTACCTGCGTTCTGAACTCCTCTTCGTTGATACCGTCGCTATCGGTCCATGGAGCCGGGTCCACCGCCTGCAAGCCAATGATGAGTGCACTCGCGATGAGGATTGCACTGATGACTCCTTCCAGCGTATAGGCCTGTCCGCGTGTGTCATCGTTCATCGGTTCGTTATTCGCTCTCATCGCCAGACCCTCACAATCAATCGGCAGGTGTTTTCACACTCATTTCCGGTCGTCTGAACGACTCTGACGCTCGTCGCCTCTGCACCACCTTCACGGGCGTCGCCTCTTTCGAGTACAGGTTCACCCGTCGCTGTTTCAACGACGACAATCTGTATTTGATGCCATCCTTCCAGTCCTAACGTTCCCTCTCGATATGCCGAATCATTGATATCGGAAAGCTCCGAGTCAAGGGCACTGATGCTCACGGTACGTTCACCGTATGATGCTTCACTTACCGCAATGAGTCGGTCGCTCGTTGCATCCGCTAATGTCTGGTCTTCGGCATCAACGGGGTCGAAAAATGGTTCGTACTGTGCACCAAGCACCCCGACCGCGGCCCCAATGGTGAGTATAACGATCACCACCCCGAGCAAATAATCGTGGAGTGTCTGCCCGCGCACTGTCATGGTTTTTCGC
>LKMJ01002543.1_pt1 | contig 16793 bp, 18 predicted proteins | sample 643391 | NCBI WGS metagenome assembly LKMJ01 (sample SAMN04112250, study PRJNA286221) | soda lake metagenome | biome: soda lake; feature: Kulunda Steppe; material: water; isolation source: sample PL-Br10 brine of Picturesque Lake | place: Russia: Kulunda steppe | collected 2010-07
CCACCCGCTGACGAAGCTCAATAGGATGTGGTTTACCCATCGCTGCCCCCATATCTGCCATGCAAACACGGAATCACAGATCAGAGGCCACGGGAATCCTGAATCGGATCAGCCGCAACACGCTCTAGCGCGTCGGCACCGGGGTGTCGCCGCTGTAGTCATAGAAGCCGCGCCCGGCCTTGCGGCCATACCACCCCGCCTCGACATACTTGGTCAGCAGCGGGCAGGGCCGGTACTTGGTGTCCGCCAGCCCGTCATGCAGCACGTTCATGATCGCAAGGCAGGTGTCGAGCCCGATGAAATCCGCAAGCTGCAGCGGCCCCATCGGATGGTTCGCGCCGAGCTTCATCGACTCGTCGATGGAGCGCACCGAGCCCACCCCCTCATAGAGCGTGTAGACCGCCTCGTTGATCATCGGCATCAGGATGCGATTGACGATGAAGCCGGGGAAATCCTCCGCCGAGGCGGCGGTCTTGCCGAGGCTTTCCACGACGCCGAGCAGGAGCTGATAGGTCTCGTCGTCGGTGGCGATGCCGCGGATCAGCTCGACGAGCTGCATCACCGGCACCGGGTTCATGAAGTGAAAGCCCATGAACCGCTCGGGCCGGTCGGTGCGCGACGCCAGCCGGGTGATCGAGATCGAGGAGGTGTTCGAGGTCAGGATCGTTTCGGGCTTCAGATGCGGGTGCAGATCCTCGAAGATCGCCTGCTTGACGGTTTCGCGCTCGGTCGCCGCCTCGATGATGAGGTCGCTCGGGCCGAGTTCCGACAGCTCCGTCGTCGGGTGGATGCGATCGAGGGCGGCGCGCTTGTCGGCGCTGACGATGCGGCCCTTCTCGACCTGCCGGGCGAGATGCTTCTCGACGAGCGTCATCGCCTTGTCGAGCGCGTCCTGCGAGATGTCGCTCATGCGCACCTCGTAGCCCGACTGGGCGAATATCTGCGCTATGCCGTGGCCCATCTGCCCGGCCCCGACGACGCCGACGGTCTTGATCTGCATCCGGTGTCCTTTTCTACTCCGTGCGAGCATATGCCCCGCCGCGCCCCGCACGCAAGGCCCGGGCGCGCGCGCAGTTGCACCGCGCGCGCCGCGGCCCCATATGCTCCGACGCCGAGCATCACATGAGGGAGGACACGATGAACAAGCACGTTTTCGACAAGCCACGCAGCGGCGGCACGACGGGGCGGGCGCGCCCCTATCTGACGCTGGCCAAGCGCGCGCAACCGGGGGCCAATACCCTGCGCCTTCGGCAGCGCCCCGTAACGCGTGACGACGCGCGCCGGCTCATGGCCTGCCTGCGCATCGCGCGCAACCGGTTCGCATAGCCGCGCAGGACGGGTTGCCCTGTCCCCGGGCCCGATCCCGGGGGCAGCGGGACGCGGGCGCCCGCTCAGGCGCAGCGGCGCCAACCCCGCAGCCGGCTGACGCGGCGCCCTCGGCGGCGATCACCCCCGGCCGGATCAGTTCTTGGACTTGTCGACCATGCGGCCCTCGGTGATCCAGGGCATCATGCCGCGCAGCTTCTCGCCCACCTCCTCGATCTGGTGGGTGTCGTTGCGCCGGCGGATCGCCTTGAAGGAGGGTTGGCCGACGGCGCATTCGGCCATCCAGTCGCGGGTGAAGCGGCCGGTCTGGATATCCTCGAGCACCGCCTTCATGCGCGCCTTGGTCTCCTCGTAAGGCAGGATGCGCGGGCCCGAGACGTATTCGCCGAACTCCGCGGTGTTGGAGATCGAGTAGTTCATGTTGGCGATACCGCCCTCGTAGATCAGATCCACGATCAGCTTGACCTCGTGCAGGCATTCGAAATAGGCCATCTCGGGCGCGTAGCCGGCCTCGACGAGGGTCTCGAAGCCCATGCGGATGAGCTCGACCATGCCGCCGCAGAGCACCACCTGCTCGCCGAAGAGGTCGGTCTCGCACTCTTCCTGAAAGCTCGTCTCGATGACGCCCGAGCGCCCGCCGCCGATCGCGGCGCAGTAGCTCAGCCCCAGCTCGAGCGCCTTGCCCGACGGGTCCTGATGCACCGCGACAAGGCAGGGCACGCCGCCGCCCTTGGTGTATTCGCCGCGCACGGTATGACCGGGGCCCTTGGGCGCCATCATGATGACATCGACGCCCGGCTTGGCCTCGATCAGCCCGAAATGTACGTTGAGCCCGTGCGCGAAGGCGATCGCGGCGCCCTCGCGCAGATGATCGTGGACGTAGTTGCGGTAGGTCTCGGCCTGCAACTCGTCGGGCATTGTGAACATCATCAGGTCGCACCAGGCGGCGGCCTCGCTGATGCCCATCACCTTGAGGCCCTCGGCCTCGGCCTTCTTCGCGCTCGCCGAGCCCTCGCGCAGCGCCACGACCACGTTCTTGCAGCCCGAGTCGCGCAGGTTGAGCGCATGGGCGTGGCCCTGGCTGCCATAGCCGAGGATCGCCACCTTGCGGTCCTTGATGAGATTGATGTCGCAGTCCCGGTCGTAATAGACGCGCATGGGGTCCTCCTCGCTGTCGCTGGTCCGTCGCGCGCCGTTCTATCGGTTTGGCGGGCCGATGCAACGCGAGTCCGGCGCGCGCTGCGCGCAAATGCCCCGGCGCGCGGTCTTTGCAATGCCGGCGCGAGGCATTATCTCCACGTTGAGGAAAGTTACGGAGTCTCCATGCCCGCCCTCGTGCGCCTCTATATTCGCCACTCGCTGATCGGCTTCGCGATCGCGATCGCCTTCGTGGCGATGCTTCTCGGCGCGGATGTGGCAGGCTTGCGCGGCCTCATCTTCGGCAGCTCCATGGGCTGGCTCGCGCTGGTGATGCTGGTTCTGTTCAACGGCTTCCTGTTCGCCGGGGTGCAGTTCGGCATCGCGGTGATGCGCATGGGCGAGATCCCGCATGACGACCCCGGCGGCAAGCGCCTGCGCGAGAGCGGCACGCGCCTGCGCGAGAGCCTGACGCCGCCGCCAGAACCGATCCCCGCCGCCGAGGAGCCGCGCCGCTGAGGCAAGGCTTGCACGCACGGCGTGTCTCTGCCAGCCCTGCGCGGGTCCAAGCAGGGAGTTCGGATCATGCAGCGCAGTTTCATCACGGCCATCCTTTGCCTGCTCGCCGCCCCGGCGCTTGCGCTCGAGGGTGTCTATGAGGGCGAGCGCGACGATTTCACCTTCGAGCTGACGATCACCGAGGCCGAGGAGCCGGGCGCGGATTACAGGCTCGACGTCGTGATCCGCGGCACGGACCACGTTCCGGGCGAGACCGGGGTGCTGCGCCGGGACGGCGATGATCTCGAGTCGGCGGAGTCGGCGGACGGCCGCTTCAACGCGTTCGGCCGCGTCGCCGCGAATGGCGACATCATGGTCGCCGACGGGATGAGCGACGACGAATTCCGCGCCGAGCGGGTGGGCGACGCGCCCTGACGAGCTGGACCCGTCGTGTGCGGCAAGTGGCGGGCCCGCAGCGACCGTGGAGGCGTTACAATTCCCGAGAGCCTGAAAGTTCAGGTGGGCGCCGGTATAACGAGGCCAGGACCCCGCCAGAGCCAGCTCCCTCGGAAGTTGGTATCGGCCACTGGAAAAGGGCCTCTCACGCGAAGAGCAGAACCCGCCGGTCCCATAGATAGGCCGCCCGGCGCCCGGCGGCAACCCTTGCCGCGCCGCGCCCGCCCGCCATATCCTCGCACCATGGACGATCCCGCCGCGCAGCCCGATCCGCTCGCAGATGCGCCGCCCGGCGCGCGCCTCGCGCGGGGTGTGTGCCGGCATCTCCTGGGGCATGATTTCGTCACCGTCGAGGAGATGACGCCGCGCGCCGGGCTGCGCGTCGACGTGATGGCGCTGGGCCGGGGCGGCGAGATCTGGGTGATCGAGTGCAAGTCCTCGCGCGCCGATTTCACCTCGGACCGCAAATGGCAGGGCTATCTGGAATGGTGCGATCGGTTCTTCTGGGCGGTCGGGCCGGAGTTTCCCGCCGAGATCCTGCCCGAGGAGACGGGGCTGATCCTCGCCGATGATTACGGCGCCGAGATCCTGCGCATGGGTCCGGAGGCGCGGCTCGCCCCGGCGCGGCGCAAGGCGCTCGTGCATCGCTTCGCCCGCCACGCCGCGCTGCGGCTGCACGGGCTGCGCCACGGACGTCTCAGCGGCGTTTCTTCGGCCCCTTGACCGGGCCGTCGCCGCCCTTTTTGCCCGCGCGGGCATGGGCGGCGGCGGTGCGCAGCTCCTCGGCGATCTCGTCGGCCTCGTCCGGGTCGAAATCCATCGGCAGCTCGACCCCGTTATCGGCGGCGACATAGATGCGCACCATGCCCTCCGTGGTCGGCCCGATCTGCAGGTTCGCGCCGATGTCGCTTTGCTTGTCGATGCCCATCTCGCCCTCACGCGCTGCCAGCCGGCTTCATAGGCCCGCAGGGCCTCGCGTTCAAGCCGAAGCCTCTTGCAATCGCGCCGCCGCCCCGCTAAATCGCGCCCCGGGCCGCCTTAGCTCAGTTGGTTAGAGCGCTGGATTGTGGATCCAGAGGTCCCCCGTTCAAGTCGGGGAGGCGGTACCAGCAAACCGATACCCGCACCCGCACTCCGACCCTCAGCGCAAGGCTGCCCATCCTCGATGGTGCCGCCGGAGTCATCCCTTCAATGTTGTGTGCCGCCACCGCCCCGACGGGCGAAGCTGGCGATCCGGGCGACGCCGTCGCATGTCCCGACACCCTGACCGGCACGGCGATCGCGCCCACCCGTGGCCGGCGCAATCGCGGTATGCGGCCTTGCGCGGATGTCGAGCGCCATGGCCGCGTGCGCGGGTCTCCTCAGTCACGAACGCGCCGTCGCGCGCCACGTGCAAGGCGGACGATCCGGCCGACCCCGCGGCGCTGATGATCGGTCTCTAAAAACAGTTTGCACCCCAAACAGCCGAAATGTAGGCTCAGCTTGCACAACGAGAACCGGCGCGGCGGATGGGAGACCGCCCAGCCTGGGCGTGGCAATGCCGGCGTCCGGCCCGCCGCGGATCAACGTGGCGACACTGGGAGGAGAACGATGTCGAAGACGACCCTCATAAGCAGCTGCGCGGCGCTCGCCGTCGCGGTTTCGGCCGCCGGGGTGGCCATGGCGCAGGACGCGCCCGTGACCCTGCGGCTGTCGCACTGGGTGCCCGAGACGCACCCGATCCAGCAGTACGGGATGACCGAATGGGCGGAGTCGATCAGCGAGGCCTCGGACGGGACCATCTCGATCGATTTCTACCCCGCCCAGCAGCTCGGCCAGGCGGGCGACCATTACGACATGGCGCGTGACGGGATCGCCGACATCACCTTCGTGAATGCCGGCTATCAGCCCGGCCGCTTCCCGATCATCGGCGCGGGCGAGCTTCCGTTCCTGTTCAGCAACGCGACCGGTGGCTCGGCGGCGCTCGATGCCTGGTATCGCCCCTACGCCGAGGAGGAGATGAGCGATGTGCATTTCTGCCTCGTGCATCTGCACGCGCCGGGGACGTTTCACGCGCGCTCGCCGATCCGCGTGCCCGACGATATCGACGGGATGAATGTGCGCCCCGCCCACGCCACCATGGCCAACTTCATCAGCGAGCTTGGCGGGCAGAACTCGCAGGTCTCGGCGCCCGAGGCGCGCGACGCGCTGTCGCGCGGCGTGGCCGATGCGATCACCTTCCCTTGGAACTCGATCCTGCTGTTCGGCATCGACGAGGCGGTGAGCTATCACACCGACATGCCGCTCTACGCGACGACCTTCGCCTGGGTGATGAACCAGGGCAGCTATGACGGGCTCTCGGAGGACCAGCGCGCGGTGATCGACGATCACTGCAACACCGAATGGGCCGAGCGCGTCGCCACCGGCTGGGCCGAGGTCGAGGAAAGCGGCCGCGAGGAGATAATGGATATGGACGGCCACGAGGTCATCGAACTGAGCGACGACGAGGTCGCGCTCTGGCAGGAGGCCGCGACCCCGCTGACCGATAGCTGGGCCGATGCCGTCACCGAGCGTGGTCTCGTCGAGGATCCGATGGCGCTGCTCGATGACCTGATGGCCGAGATCGAGGAGCGCGGCGCGGCCTACTGACGGCGCGCGCAGGCGGGCCGGGGCGTCGGCGCCGCGGTCCTCACCGGCGGGGAGGTTCGGCAGGGAATGCGCAATCTCGACGCGGTAATCCGCCGGGTGGTCGCCTTCACCGATGCGGCGGCGGCGATCTTTCTCATCATCATCACCGCGCTCACCTTCACCGCGGTGGTGATGCGCTACGTCCTGTCGATGCCCTTTCCCGGCTCCTTCGATGTCAGCCGGCTGCTGCTCGGCGTGGCGATCTTCTGGGGCATCGCCGTGGGTGCCTACCGGCGCGAGCACATCTCGGTGGATCTGCTCTACAGCGTGATGCCGGCACGCGCGCAGCGGATCATGAACCTCTTCGGCGACATCCTCTTCGCGGCGTTCATGGGCCTGTTCTCCTGGATGCTGCTGCGCCAGGTGATGAGCGTGCAGGCCTCGGGGCAGACGACGTTCGAGCTCGGGATACCGGTCTGGCCGTTCCACGCGGTCGCGTGGCTGGGCGTCGTGCTCTGTTTCCTGGTGCTGATCGCCCGGATCCTGCGCGCGGTATTGCTCATTCCCGACAACACCGGCGAGCGATGAGGTCCGGCGGATGAGTCCCGATGTCGTCGCGATCGGCGGGTTCGCCGTCCTCTTTGTCCTGCTGATCCTGCGGGTGCCGATCGGCGTGGCGATGGGGATCGTCGGACTCGGCGGCTTCGCGATGATGACGACCCCCAACGCCGCGCTGAGTGTGCTCGCGCAGTCGCCGATCCGCTCGGTGACGGACTACGCGCTCGGGCTGATCCCGATGTTCATCCTGATGGGAAGCGTCGCATCGGCCTCCGGCATGAGCACGGAACTCTACCGTGCGGCGAATGCGTGGCTGGGCCACCAACGCGGCGGGGTGGCGATGTCGACGGTCGCGGCCTGCGGAGGGTTTTCGGCAATCTGCGGCTCCTCGGTGGCGACGGCGGCGACGATGGCCAAGGTCGCGCTGCCGGAGATGAAGCGTTTCGGCTACCCCGACACGATGGCCACCGGGGTGATCGCATCGGGTGGCACGCTCGGCATTCTGATCCCGCCCTCGGTGGTGCTGGCGCTCTACGGCGTGCTCACCGATCAGGACATCGGCAAGCTCTTCATCGCCGGCCTCGTGCCCGGGCTGCTCGCGATCGCGCTCTACATGATCACGATCCGGATCTATGTGCGGTTCCTGAGTGGCGGCCTGCCGCAACAGGAGCGCGCGAGCTGGCGCGAGCGCTTCGAGTCGATGCGCGGCATCTGGGCGATCACGCTGCTGTTCGTGTTCATCATCGGCGGCATCTATGGCGGCGCCTTCACCCCGTCCGAGGCCGCCGGCATGGGGGCGATGGGCGCGATCATCATCTCGATGGTGCGGCGCAAGCTCGATCTGCGCGGGCTCTTTCGATGCCTCGTGGAGTCGATCCAGATCTCGGCGGGGATCTTCATGATTCTCATCGGCGCGATCCTGTTCGGCTATTTCCTCACCGTCACGCAGGTGCCGCAGAACGTCGCGGGCACCCTCGTGGGCTGGGACCTCGGCCCGACGGGGACGCTGCTGGTAATCCTCGGCTTCCTGATCCTGCTGGGATGCGTGCTCGACGCGATGGCGATGGTCATCCTGATGGTGCCGATCCTCTACCCCGTCTCCGTTGCGCTTGGCTACGACCCGATCTGGTTCGGCGTGGTGGTCGTGATGACGGTCGAGCTTGCGCTGATCACGCCGCCGATCGGGATGAACATCTTCGTCATCTCCGCACTCGCCCGCGATGTCGGCATCCAGAAGATCTATGCCGGGGTGCTGCCCTTCGTGGCGGCCGATTTCCTGCGTATCGGTCTCGTGATCGCATTCCCCGCGATTGCCCTCTACCTGCCGGGAACAATGTGATGAGCCATCCCTACCTCGCCGCCGATCCCTTCGCGACCGTTCATGCCGAGCTCGCCGAGATCCTGCAATTCGGCGCGACGCCCGTCGGTGACCGCCGCGTCATCCACATCACCGGCGGGCGGGTAAGCGGCGCGCGGCTCAACGGGACGATCCTGCCGGGCGGGGCCGACTGGCAGGTGGTCCGCGCCGATGGCGCCGCCGACATCCATGCGCGCTATACCATCGAGGCCGATGGCGGCGGGCACATCCTCGCCGAGAGCAAGGGGCTGCGCCACGGCCCGGCAGAGGTGATCGCGGCGCTCGCGCGCGGCGAGGATGTGGATCCGTCGCGCTACTTCTTTCGCGTGCTCTACCGCTTCGAGACGGGGATCGCCCAGCTCGACTGGCTCAACCGCACCATGGCGGTAGGCGTCGGCCGCCGCCGGCCGCGCGGGGTCGAGATCGACATGTACGAGATCCTCTGAGGCCGCGCGGCACCGTGGCTTGACATTGCGGCGGCATTACGCGTGCAACCCGGCCGGCGCCCTTCGGCGCGGCGGGAAAACGGCGACGGAGGCACGGCATGGCGGGCGGGCTGGTCAGCGAGCGCGAGATCGAGATCGAATGGGGCGACTGCGACCCCGCGGGGATCGTCTACTACCCGCGCTACTTCGTGTTCTTCGACAACTGCACGGCCGGGCTCTTCGCCGCGGCGGGGCTGGCGAAGTGGGAGATGCTCAAGGCCTACGACATCGTCGGCATCCCGATGGTGGACACGCGCGCGCGGTTTTCAATACCCTCGCGCTGGGGCGAACGCATCCGTGTCGAGAGCCGGGTCGCCGCGTGGAAGCGGTCGAGCTTCGATGTCGAGCATCGCGTCTACAAGGGCGCCGAACTCGCCATCGAGGCGTGGGAAACCCGCGTCTGGGTCGGCCGTCACCCCGACGATCCCGACCGCATCAAGAGCCGCCCGATTCCCGCCGAGGTGATCGAACGGTTCCGGTAACGCCGCGCGTCGCCGCCTCGCCGGGCGCGCGCGGGGTCACGACGGCGCCTGCGCCGGCTGCGGCGCGGCGATGCAGGGCTCGCCGCGCAACTCGCACAACAGCGCGATCAGCTGCGCGGCCTTCTCCTCGCCGAGCCGGGCGGTCATGCGCGCCTCGAAACGCGCGACGCGCGCAAGGAAGCGGCCGACGCGCTCCTGCGCCTCGGGGGCGATGCGCAGCGCGTTGAAGCGCCGGTCATCGGCGCGCGGCTCGCGCAGGATCAGCCCGCGCGCCTCGAGCCGGTTGAGCACCGGCGTCAGCGTCGACTTGTCGATCCCGAAGACGCGGCCGAGCTGATTTTGCGTGATGCCCGGATTCGCCCGGATCAGCGTGAGCATCCCGCACGCGCCGGGCGTGAGATCGGCATCACCGAGCTCGGCCATGAACGCGGCGAACACCCAGCTCTGCGTGCGCCGGATCTGGTAGCCGAGAAATCCCGGCAGCATCGGAAGATCGAGATCGGGCGCGGCGGCGGCGTCCCTGAGTTCGGCGCCCTCGGGGCTGGACATGTACTGCTCCTGTCCTGCGGGGGAGCGCTGGCGCGGCCCGGGTTGCGCAATCCCGGGCGTGAAGCGCCCCCTTGGATGAGCGGTTAGTTTGACTTACACCCTAAAGAAGGGTCAAGCGCCGGACCCCGACGCCGCCGGCGCGCGGGAGGCACGCCGATGGAAGTTTCGTTTCACGAGGAGATCGAGAGCCTGACGCTCGGCGCCGGGCAGACCTTCCACGGCGAGGGGATCCTCGCGGTGACGAAGGGGCTGTTGCAGTCGGGGGTGTCCTATGTCGGTGGCTACCAGGGCGCGCCGGTCAGCCACCTGCTCGATGTGCTGCTGCAATCGGAGGACATCCTCTCCGATCTCGGCATTCACCTCGAGACCTGCACCAACGAGGCCGCTGCCGCCGCGATGCTCGCCGCCTCGATCAATTATCCGCTGCGCGGCTGTGTGACGTGGAAATCCATCGTCGGCACCAATGTCGCGGCCGATGCGCTGTCCAATCTCGCCTCGGCGGGGGTGACGGGCGGTGCACTCATCGTGGTCGGCGAGGATTACGGCGAGGGCGCGAGCGTGATCCAGGAGCGCACCCATGCCTATGCGCTCAAATCCTCGATCTGGCTGGTGGATCCGCGCCCCAACCTGCCCAACATCGTCGGCATGGTCGAAAAGAGCTTCGAGCTCTCCGAGGCCAGCGCCACGCCGGTGATGATGGAGCTGCGCATCCGCGCCTGCCATGTCTTCGGCAGCTTCGAGGCCAGGGACAATGTCGCCGCCGCGCACTCCGCCAGCCACCGGATCGCCGAGCCCGCCCGCTTCGATTACGACCGCCTCAGCCACCCGCCCGCGACCTTCCGCCAGGAGGTGGACAAGATCGAGCGCCGGCTTCCCGCCGCTCAGGATTTCATCCTCCGTCACGGGCTCAACGAACGGATGGGCCCCGAGGGCGGCGAGATCGGCATCATCACCCAGGGCGGGCTGTTCAACGGGCTCAATGCGCGGCTCGCGGATGCGGGGCTGTCGGATGTTTACGGCGATCTCTCGGTGCCCACGCTGGTGCTCAACGTGACGCATCCGCTGGTGCCGTCGCAGATCGAGGCGTTCGCGCGCGGCAAGAAGGCGGTGCTCGTCGTCGAGGAGGGCGCGCCCGAATACATCGAGCAGGCCGTGGGCCAGATCCTGCGCAAGGCCGATCTGCGGACGAAGCTGCATGGCAAGGATCTCCTGCCGGCGGCGGGTGAATACACGGGGCGGGTGCTGGGCCGGGGGCTCGCGGAGTTCCTTCGCCTCTACGGGCAGGATCCCTCCGGGCTCGACGAATGGCTCGCCGCGCTCGACGCCCACCGCGACGCCGCGCAGGAGGTCGGACAGCCGCTGCCGCCGCGCCCGCCGACCTTCTGCACCGGCTGCCCGGAGCGGCCGGTGTTCTCGGCGATGAAGCTGATGCGCGAAGAGATGGGGCCGGTGCATGTCTCGGCCGATATCGGCTGCCATGCGCTTGCGACCTTCCCGCCCTTCAGCCAGGGCAACTCGATCCTCGGCTACGGCATGTCGCTGGCCTCCAGCGCGGCGGTGTCGGGCACGCAGGCAAGGCGGCCGATCAGCGTGATGGGCGACGGCGGATTCTGGCATAACGGGCTGCTCACCGGGGTCGCGAGCTCGGTGTTCAACCAGGATGACGGCATCCTCGTGGTGATGAACAACGGCTATTCCTCCGCCACCGGCGTGCAGGACCTGCCCTCGAGCCGGCCCGGCAAGTCCGGCCGGGGCAAGGGGCTCGACATGGAGGCGACGCTGCGCGACATGGGCGTGAAATGGGTCCGCCGGGTGGACAACTACCGCGTCTCGAAGGTGTTCGACACGCTCAGGGAGGCGCAGACAACCGAGGAAAGCGGCCTGAAGGTCATCCTCGCGGACGGCGAATGCCAGCTCGCCCGCCAGCGCCGGGTGCGCCCCGCGATGGCGAAGGCGGTGGCGTCGGGCGAGCGGGCGGTGCGCACCCGCTTCTGGGTGGATGAGGAAACCTGCACCGGGGATCATTCCTGCATCCGGCTGTCGGGGTGTCCGTCGCTGACGATCAAGCCCAACCCGGACCCGCTGCGCACCGACCCGGTCGCGCATGTCAACAATGACTGCGTCGGTTGCGGTCTGTGCGGCGAGGTCAGCCATGCCGCCCAGCTCTGCCCGTCCTTCGCGCAGATCGACATCATTCAGAATCCGGGCCGCTGGGACCGCCTGCGCCGGTCGGTGTCCGACGCGCTGATCCGGCTGTTCGGCGGCAGGCCGGCGGCGCGGCCCGACGCGGTTGCGGCGGAGTGACGGCCATGTTGCGAGACGAACCGACACGCCTGCTGATCGCCGCGATGGGCGGCGAGGGGGGCGGGGTGCTCGCCGGCTGGATCACGCAGGCGGCGCTCGCCGAGGGGCTCTGGGTGCAGCGCACCTCGGTGCCCGGCGTCGCCCAGCGCACCGGCGCGACGACCTATTACCTCGAATTCCTGCCGCGCAGGGACGGGGCGGCGCAGCCGGTGATGGCCCTCAACCCGTCGCCGGGGCGCGTGGATGTGCTGGTGGCCACCGAGCTGCTCGAGGCCGCGCGGATGGTGCAGGCGGGCTATGTCACGCCCGAACGCACCTGCCTGATCGGCGCCACGCACCGGGTCTTCACCGTCGACGAAAAGAGCGCGATGGCCGATGGCCGTCTCGAGGACGCGGCGCTGATCGCGCAGTGCCGCGGCTTCGCGCGCCGGGCTGTGCTGGACGATCTGGGCGCGCTCGCCGCCGCGCAGGGCTGTCATCTCAACGCGGTGCTCATGGGCGCGATCGTGGGGGCCGGGGTGCTCCCGATCGGGGCCGAGAGCTGCCGCGCGGCGATCCGGTCCGGGGCGCGCGCGGTCGAGGTCAATCTGCGCGGCTTCGAAGCCGGGCTCGCGCATTTCGGCGCGCCGGACGCCGCCGCCCCGCCCGTCGCGGCGCGGGAGGCCGCCCCGGCGGACCGGGCGGCCGACCCGGCCGCGACCGGGTTTCTGCCCCCCGAAGCGGGCGAGCTTGCCGCGGAGGGGGTGCGGCGGCTGACCGATTACCAGGACGCGGGCTACGCCGAAACATACCTGGCGCATCTGCGCGCCCTCGCGGCGCATCCGGCGGCGGACGCGGCCGTGCTTGCCGCCGTGGCACGGCATCTCGCGATCCGGATGAGCTACGAGGACACCTTCCGCGTCGCCCAGCTCAAGCTGCGCGAGTCGCGGCTCGACAAGGTGCGCGGCGAGGCCCGCGCGCGGCCCGGCGACCTCGTCGACGTGACCGAATACCTCAAGCCCGGCCCCGAGGAGATCTTCGGCATGTTCCCGCCGCGGCTCGGCGGCTGGTTCATGCAGCTGTGCGAGCGCCGCGGCTGGCAGGGCAAATCGATCCCGATGAAGCTGCGCACGACCCGCTTTTCCGGCTTCATCCGCCTGCGCGCCCTCGGCGCGCTGCGGCGCTGGCGCCCGCGCAGCCTGCGCCACGCGCAGGAGATGGCGTGGGTCGCGCAGTGGCTCGACCGGATCGCCCGCGCGCTCGAGCGCGATCCGAAGGCAGCCATCGAGATCGCCGAATGCGCCCGGCTCGTTCGCGGCTACGGCGCGACCCTCAAGCGGGGTCTGCGCAACTGGGATCTGATCGATGCGCGCCTCATCGAGCCCGGCCTCACCGGCGATTACGCATCGACCGATTTCGCCGATGCCGTGCTGCAGGCCCGTCTTGCGGCGTTGAAGGACCCCGACGGCACCGCGCTCGACGACATGATCGCCGCCTTCGAAGCGGCCGCCGGCATCGACGCTGCGCCGCGCCGGGACGCCGCGGTGGCCTGATCGCTTTGGCGCGATGCCGCGCCCGAGCCGGCGGGCGCCGTGCGATCAGGTCAACCGCTCCGGGCGTTCAGAACAGCCCCGGTCGGCACAGCCCGAGCCCCTGAAACGCGATCGCGGGCGGGACGACCACGGACCGCTTCTCGATGGGTTCTGGCAAACAGGCGACGTGGTCCTCGGCGTCGTCCGTGTCGTAATTGCGCCGCCCGGCCCATTCGTCTAGAGCTTGAGCAGGCGGCGCGCATTCTCCTTGAGGATCAGCGGGCGCACCTCGTCGCGCATCTCGATGCTCTCGAAATCGCGCAGCCAGCGGTCCGGCGTGATCGCCGGCCAGTCGGAGCCGAAGAGCATCTTCTTCTTGAGCAGCGTGTTGGCGTAGTGCACGAAGATCGGCGGGAAGTATTTCGGCGACCAGCCGGACATGTCGATGTAGACATTGGGCTTGTGCGTGGCCACCGACAGCCCCTCCTCCGTCCAGGGAAAGGAGGGGTGCGCCATCACGATCGGCATGTCGGGAAAATCCACCGCGACATCGTCGAGATAAATCGGGTTGGAGAACTTTTGCCGCATCCCCATGCCGCCGCGCATCCCCGCGCCGACGCCGGTCTGGCCGGTGTGAAACAGCGCGATTGCGCCCTCCTCGGCGATCGCCTCGTAGAGCACATAGGCCGCGCGGTCATTGGGGTAGAAGCCCTGCATCGTGGGATGGAACTTGAAGCCGCGCACGCCGAACGCGCGCACCAGCCGCCGCGCCTCGCGCGCCCCGGCGCGCCCCTTGGCCGGGTCGATGGAGGCGAAGGGGATCATGATGTCGGCGTTCTCGGCGGCTATGCTTGCGACCTCCTCGTTGGAGTAGCGGCGAAAGCCCGTCTCGCGCTCGGAATCGACCGGAAAGATCACGCAGCCGACGCGGCGCTCGCGGAAATAGTCGGCGGTCTGCTGGACGCTGGGCAGGTGGTCGTGATCGCTCCCGGCCGGGTTGCGGAAATAGCGCGCCAGCGCGGCCTGGAACTCGTCGTAGCCGTCGTCGCGCGGGCCGCAGCAGGGCTCCTCGGCATGGGTGTGAAAATCGATCGCGATGAGCTCGTCGATATTCATCGTCCCTCCCGCGGGCCGAGCCCGACATATTTCTGCAGCAGCGTGAAAAGCTGCGCGCGCTCCGCTTCGGTGAGCGTCGAGGGGCGGCGGATGTCATGGGTGAAGAAGGCTTCGGCGTGATCGCGCACGAAGGCCGTGCCCTCGGGCGTCAGCAACAGCTCGACGGCGCGGCGGTCATGCTCGGGCGTGCGCCGCTCGACGAGCCCGCGCGCCTCGAAATCGCGGATCATCTTGGTCATGTGCGCGCGCTTGATGCGCAGCCGCTGCGCCAGCAGCCCCTGGCGCACCCCCGGATTGAGATGCAGCACCCACAGCACCGAGAACTCCCCCGGCCGCAGCCCGATCTGCCCCAGATCCTCGAAGAAGCGATCGAACACCTGCACCTGCGCCAAGCGCAGCAGGAATCCCAGCGAGTCCGACAGCGCGCCGAGGGCGACATCGCGCTCGTCCCGGGGTGCGGAGTCGCGCTCGGGATCGAGGGTCCGGGTCATCGCGCGCGCTCGCCGGGTATATCGAGCCGCTTGGCGCGCTTCTCGAGAAAGGCGCGCAGCCGCTCCTGCGCCTCCGGCGTGCCCGAGGCCAGCGTGGACATCAGCGACTCGACGAACAGCCCGTCCTCCGAGGACATGTCCTGGATGCGCGGCAGCGCGTTGAGCACGGCGTAATTCGACATCGGGGCATTCTCGGCCGTTGCCGCGGCGAGCTCGACGGCCTTCTCCAGCGCCGCGCCCTCGGCGACGAGATACTGCGCGAGGCCCCAGCGCTCGCCCTCCTCGGCGCTGGCCACGCGGCCGGTGAGCATCAGATCCGCCATCCGCGCCGCGCCCATCAGCCGCGCCGCGCGCACCGAGCCGCCGCCGCCCACGAAGATGCCGCGCTGGCCCTCGGGCAGGGCGAAGAACGCCGTCGCGTCGGCCACGCGGATCTGCGTACTCGCGGCGAGCTCGAGCCCGCCGCCCACGACCGCGCCGTGCAGCGCGCTCACCCAGGGGATCGTGCCGCGCTCGATGCGCGCGAACACCTCGTGCCAGCGCCGCGACCCCTGCACCGCCTGCATTGCGTCCTTCTCGACATGCTCGCCGAGATCGAGCCCGGCGCAGAAATGCTTGCCGTGCCCGAAGATCACCGCCGCGCGGGCCTCGGCGCGCGCGCGGGTGATCGCGGCGTCGAGCGCCTCGATGACACGGTCGCTGATCGCGTTGCGCTTGTCGGGGCGGGCGAGGCCCACGAGCGCCACGGCGCCGCGCATCTCGAAGCTGATCAGTCCGTCCGTCGCGCTCATCCCGCTTCCCCGCCTTGCCGCGCCGATCGGGCGGTATGTTTCCAAGTGTCTTGTTTCCCAGTAGACAAAAACCGCGATTCGAGTCAAGTTGCGCGCCAAGCCGGGGGAGGACCGACATGACGCAGCCGCGCGAGGTTTCGCTTTGGGATCCCGTCGTCGAGATGGAAACGCGCGACGACGGCACGATGCTGGTCTGGCAGGCCGAGCCGCTCGGCGACTATCCCGCCCGCCTCAATGAGCGACTCCTGCACTGGGCCGCGACGGCGCCCGACCGGATCTGGATGGCCGAACGCGCCGGAGATGGCTGGGCGACGGTCAGCTATGCCGAGGCGGTGCGCGCGGTGCGCGCGATCGGTCAGGTGCTGCTCGATCGCGGGCTGTCGGCGCAGCGCCCGCTGCTGATCCTGTCGGGAAATTCGACATCGCATGCGCTGATGGCGCTTGCGGCGCAGCATGTCGGCGTGCCCTCGGCGGCGATCTCGCCGGCCTATGCGCTCGCCTCCACGGATTACACGAAGCTGCGCGATATCGCCGAACAACTCACGCCCGGGATGCTGTTTGCCGAAGACGCCGCGCCCTTCGCGCCCGCCATATCGGCGGCGTTCGACGCGGCGATCCCGCTGGCCTGCGCGCGCGGCGGCGCTGCTGATCGCGAGACGCTTGATTTCGACGCCATGCGCCGCACCGAACCCACCGCCGCCGTCGAGGCCGCGTTCGACGCCACCGGCCCCGACACCGTGGCCAAGTTCCTCTTCACGTCCGGCACCACCGGCACGCCCAAGGCCGTGATCCAGACCCAGCGCATGCTCTGCGCCAACCAGGAGATGGTCGCCGACTGCTACCGCTTCATGCGCGAGACGCCGCCCGTAGTGGTGGACTGGGCGCCGTGGAACCACACCGCGAGCGGCAACAAGGTCTTCAACCTCGTCATCTACAATGGCGGCGCCTTCCATATCGATCACGGCAAGCCCACCCCGGACGGCATTGCCACCACGATTGCCAATCTGCGCGAGGTCGCGCCGAGCTGGTATTTCAACGTGCCCATCGGCTACCAGATGCTGATTGATGCGATGGAGAGCGACCCGGATCTGCGCGCAACCTTCTTCTCGCGGCTGTCGATGATGA
>LKMJ01002544.1_pt1 | contig 16789 bp, 17 predicted proteins | sample 643391 | NCBI WGS metagenome assembly LKMJ01 (sample SAMN04112250, study PRJNA286221) | soda lake metagenome | biome: soda lake; feature: Kulunda Steppe; material: water; isolation source: sample PL-Br10 brine of Picturesque Lake | place: Russia: Kulunda steppe | collected 2010-07
ACTGCCCACATCTGTGGATACAAGACAGGATCCTAGGGAACCTTTACTTATGGCTTTTGTTATAAGTCTGCCTGCGATATTGTGGCGTTCGGTCACCGTATTTCTTATGATGGGATGCTGGCACCCTGAGAGGATGTGAAGTGCACTGTCTTGGCAGGAGCAGATGGGGCAACTAAGGCTGTTGGACTGCTTAAAACGGACAGCGTGTTTTTGGTTGTAGATCGTGCCAGACCGGCATTCAATCACTGTCTCTTTTTCTTTGTGAGAGATGCCAGGTATAGACCAGGAAGCATTACTGATTTTACTATGGGCACTCTTATTCTTGATTAAATTCTGGTAGTAGATGTAGTAGCTGGTATCAGTTTGTGCGTTGCCTAGTTTGTGGACCTTATGCGTGTGTGCTTGTAGCGCGTCGCGTTTGTTGGGGAGGTAGCGCATATGGGGTTGGTAAGGTTGGGATTGATAACCGTTGTCAAAAATAGGACGTTGTGTGTTTGGATCATCCGTAGAGGTTGCAAGCCAAATGATGTTGTGAAAGGGTTACCTTCATGCCATGGCATTTTTATACCAGTGTCGGCAACTTCAGGATGTTTGGCCACATGCTTTGCTATCTGATCAGCGCGCTCATTACCAAAAATGCCGGTGTGGGCTTTTACTTTCAGGAATTTGATGGAAAGTGTCGCAGTGTTGCGGATTGCTTTGATGATTGTCTCTTAGAGGTTCAGCAAGTTGTGGTGGATGTGGTTGGTGTGTAATTCTGGGTACCTTATCTGTTTTCTAATTTGTCTCATTGAGTTTTCACTGTCGGTAGCTCTCGTAGAAAAGTCATGAGTAACGGTAGCAGCAATGCCTGCAAGCTCAGCCCTATGGACAGTATTAGTGATATTGGAGCCATTGGGATTGAAATGATGAATTCTTTTGGTGTCAGGTATGTAGACGCCTGCTCCAATGATCTGCTGGTGATCATGACGGATGCAGCTCCCTTCTGTGTAGGCAATCTTCTTCCAGTCCGCTACTTTTAAGGCCAGACGAGGGCTTGATTTGTCTTGTATTTGTGTAGCTGTCGTTTGTCCAGAACTGCTGACATGAACCCTCTGGGAAGCGAAAAACAAACTGGTGACTTTTCATTCTTGGTTTGCCTGCGCCCTCTTAGATCTTCAAGCTGATTCACGCACACGTGTGCGGAATGGGGGTGCCCCCCTGATGCCTCCTCGCTATCTGCACCTTGATCTCCCTAAGCATGTTATGAGGAATGTGAGCAGGTTTCGCTTGCGAGCTCATACACTTGCGGTGGAATCCTCCATCTGGCGCGGTGGAAATGGCCACTGTTACAAGTGTTCCTGTGCTGCTGTTCAAAATGAGGTACAAGTTCTTTTTCACTGTCAAGACTTGTTTGTGTGCTCTCAGAGCAGCTCTGAGAGGCTCTCAGAAGAAATTTCTCTTTCATTTTCTTCCCTTTCTGCCAATCCTTTTCTATGGAAGCCCTTTATATTCCACATGCCTTGCCTAATCAGACTGTCTTTGAATTTCTTTCTCAACGGCACAATAGACTCTGCCATTTCATTTCGGACATTATGGACTATTTTTTGGCTGGCGAAGACCAGCAACAAACCAATCAGCCTAACGACCTGGCTGGCGGTTAACCCCCTAGATTTGTAAACTTGTTTGTCCAGAATGCAGTGATGTGTTGTGGTTGTGGCGCTTAGCAACTAGGATGTGGCCAGGCTTTAATCTCTTGAGTTTGTTCAAGCCTGGAGGTGGTGCGCCAAGTGGGGGCATACGGATTTGAGCGGCGTTGCTCACTCTGGTTGTGTTCCATTCAGCCTCAGGGATACTCTGTGCCAGGTGAAAAGGTTCACAACAAAATGATGAAGATCAATGGGCTCACACTTCAGCAGCCTTTCCTTGAGCAAGTAGGATTGTGTGAGACCACCCATAGCAGACAGGATGTGGGATGACTGGAAAAGAAAAGAAAACTCCTTAGGCAGTGAAACCACTCCCTACATCAATTGAGAGACACATTGGCCCGAAGAGCCGTGAGTCTCCTCCACCAGGGAGAAGGAAGAACTAGTGAGGATGTGGAGGGTGACAAGCCGCCCCCTGCTTCAGACCAAGACCTTAAGAGCATCTGGATTTTTCAAGAGCTTCCTCCCGCAGGCTTCAACGATGTGTCTGCTTTTCTGGGCTGGCCCAAAACAATAAGCTTTATTCATTGCTTTGTGTTCTGACAGTTCTGAGCAGGCTAGCAGTCACACTTCTTGCCTGAAGGCCTTTTCTTGCAACCCTTTCTCAACAGCACAACAAACTCTGCCATTTTGTGTCAGACGTTATGGATAATTTTTTGGCCGGCGAAGACCAGCCATAAACTGTTGAGCCTACTAGGCCATACCATTAGTAATGGTCAGGCTGGCAGTCCACCCTCACGTGCACAAAGAGAGCAGAGTGCAGGCAGAACATCATGTTGTCATGATGAGCGAGATCCCCTCACATGTGGGAAAGTTGGGCTGTTTTGTTATGCTGTGCACCAGGGGCTCACATGAGCACATTCTCTGGACAAGCAAGCCAACATTTGTATGCTTATATGCAGGTCCACGAGAGACATGGATAAGTGTCAGAAAAAAATAAGTTCACTGGAGCAAATTGAACAGAGAAATGAATAACACCAAGGTTAACATAAAGCATCGGAACACTTCATCTCTTAAGCATTGCTCTCACTAGACCAGCTGTTTGTGTTAGGCAAGGCATCTTAGACACATAGTCGCAAAGACACCATATGATGCGTAGGAGTGAAGGTGTGCCTCACGAGCACTGCTGCAACGTATACTTCTGATGTTCACTGCGCAGAAGACACTAGCATGCATGACGTATGATGACACCTCAGGGGTACGCTTTTCGTCATGAAGCATCAGCGCCTGACACCTTTCAATGACCAAAAAATGATCTGGAGCAGCGCAGCCTAACTGTGTTTGTAAAACAACAAGACAGCCCAGGCCGCCCACCAAATTTGGAGAGCCGTGGCACACAACCCTGTTTGCAGAAAACTTGGCATCCTGAAGAGCATGGCTGCAAGCAAATTCTACCTACGCATTCACAAGCAACCTCTTTTCTTCCCCTTGTGTGTGCATCTTCAAGCGCTTGCACAGTCTGGCATCTGTGCAGGAGTGCCAGGTGGCTTCAGAAAGCACACATTCATCAAGATGCGCACTGGGCACACATACCTGCGGCAGGGCCTCAGCGCACAAATGCATTTTGCTCCAATCAAGGATGCGCAAATACACTTGAAGAAGGGTTTTCCATCTCTCTCTCTATCTCTCTCTCTCTCTCACACACACACACACACACACGCACACACACACACGCAAACTCTGCAGGATGTCTATCCCTGCACGACCTGACCTTTATCCCTACCCTGGCACATGGCCACCAGCCAGCGCCCTTGATCAATTCCAAAATCAGCGGATAGCTGCAAGCAGGCAGTCAGATCCGATGCCTGCACCTGGCACCCCAATATACCAGCCATGCAACCCCTCAGCTGCAGCTGCAAAATGCGGCTTGCCCAATCTATGATAGCTGCCACAAGCCAAGAGAATGTTGTCCAGCTCTGAACCAAATTGAAGGGCAAAATCCTTGATAACACCCGGGTTCCCCATGCCCGCCTTTGGTTGATTTGGATGTCAGGGCGCAGCCAACAAATGCAGCTCATGTACACTGATAGACTTGACATGCAAATCAAAGTCATAATTGCTTTTAAGGCCGGCGCCACTACAGCACAGCCCATGATGGCTATTCTAACAGGGCACTGCGACTTAGGTACAGCCCACAGCTGTGCCTTGGGTGCCCCATGCGGGGGTGAGAAGCCGATCGCCTCTGCAATCCAAGCTCGTTGACACGTGAAGGCTCCCGGCTGACCTTTCATCCTCGTTAGTAGCCTACACGCTGAGCCTATTTGGCCTTGGCCACAAGCAGGCGGTGCAGTTTGCTGTGCAGGTTGTAGTACCTGCATGGTATGAAGGTGAAGTGTTTGCCGGCTTACGAGCAAAGAGCACACGTGTGTGTGTGTGAGATAAGGAGAGAGAGCACATACGCACGCAGGCGCATGTCACCGCAAGTATTTGGGAGATGGCCAAGTTATTACAAACGGTTCCTTACAAGCTGAGCTGCCTTTAAATTCTCAATCTCTTCCTTCCTGTACAATGCACGTGTCTTCCAGACGCTGCCAGCCTTCTGGACTTAACCCAGTATCCAGGCACGGAATGGCATGGTCTGCACGAATGTTCCCCGCCAGAGCAAATTGGGAAGTTCAAGTCTCAGAAGAGAAGGGTGCTATGCAGGCCTGACATGCGGGCACATCATCAGGGCTGCCCTACTTACTGCGTGCGGCTTGAATAGGGCACAACCCCTGTCTGCTCCATGTCATCTAAAATGTTGGAAAGGTTGAGCAGATCCTGCGATGGGAAATGAGGTTGCCTCAAGATTGTCATTAACCCTTCAACCACAGAAATTGAGCAGGATAAGGTACATAATGCCAATCACACGTGTGTGCTGCTATTGCAATGGAATCATTTGTAAACTTGCATGGGCACAATCCACAGCCTTCAATGCATGCTGACCAGGCCCAACGGCGCGCGTGCGCAGGCCCCATTATCTGGTTTGCACATGCGCTGGAATGCCAGACTTGCTGCAAAGAATCTGTGTGCACTGTGTAAGGGAGGCATGCGCGCAAAACCGAATGGCCCTGTATGACCTTGTGTAGGTCCATGAACGCTACCTCAAGCACTTAAAAGCCTGGAAACACATGGGAGAGCTCACAGATGGAAATACTTCAGCACAATCACCCAACAGAGAGGTCCAACTGCTCTCTTTGACAGGCCTGCCTGCTGCCCGTCTGCCTGCCTGCCTGGTAAGTCATGACCCCCTTGCCCTACTTCTACTCGGGACACGCCCTATAGTTCCACCAGATGCCTGTGCCCCACCTTGAGCACAGCCAGGTATTCCTCGTCATGCAGCATCTGGCGCCCCTTGGGGTAGATGTCCACTTGCTGGATGTTCTCGTTCACATTGCGTAGAAGCTGCAAGCACGCACGAGCGCGGTAAGCGGTTATCATACATTCAAGTAAGAAACCAAGGACAAGCATGCGTGGTAGTGCTCACGCACAGGCAGCCCCTCTTACTCCAACGAGCACACCTCTGCACGGACGTCCGCAAGGGTCGTGTACAGGTGGATTGTGTTGCCACGCTGCTTCACATAGTTCGTAATCTCCTGGAGAATGGGCTCCGGCATGTGCTCTTCACGTAAAGAGGGACGGACAGGTCAACCGATGGAGCTCACAACCCGAAAAGGAGCTCAACGAAAAGCTGGGCAACCGGAGTTTGCAAACTTACTGAAGTCCGCGGCAGCTAGCGGGATGGGCTCTGGCTTCTGTGTCTCATTCTTCTCTGCTGCAGGGGGCTGCTGGGGAAGTTTCTCATCGGGTGTATACTGCTTTTTTTTGCTCCTAATGCCTCCGAGACAGCCACAAACCATTACTGCTTAAACGCATTGAATTTAAGTGTCCTTGAGGGGATGGCCTAAATCCCTTTGGATTGAAATTCTAAACAGTCTTCCATGTAAACCAAAAAATGAACTTAAAGGAGAGCTGTAGAGGTCCGCCTGCTCTTCAAAGAGAGCGTGGACAAAGTTTTGACCTGGGGTCACACGCGCCGCAATTAGAGCTTATATATAACAAATTAATTAATTCATAAAAATTGTCATATAAATTAATTAATCATTCCATATAAATTAATTAATCATTCCATATAAATTAATTAATCCATATAAATTAATTAATCATTCCAGTGCACGCTACCGTTATAATTGATAATTTTTTGTTAAAATGGTTATGATTGATAATTATTTGTTAAAATTTCACCAGCCAGCGCCTCCAGCTTTGTCCGGCCCCTCGTTCCTCCTCAGTTCAACTTGCATGCTGGAAACGTCTCTGAGGGATAAGCTTATGCAAACTCGTTACCTTGTTAGCTCGGAAACAATATCATCAACAGCATAGGTGACGTCACAATATTGTCAACGAGTGTTGCAACAGGCTACGTAGCAGGTATGCGCACCTGCACGCAGTACATACCTGCCCGTGTATATGCGAGCGCACACACACACACACATACATACACACACACGTGCGCTCGCACGCACGCACGTGCACTCACAAAACACATACACGCACACTCACACACATGCGCACTCACATGCACGCACGTACACACACACACAAAACGCACGCACTCTCACACATATACAGCAAATGCACACACATGTTCATGAACAAACTTGATCAAACGCGCACGCAAATGTACGCACGCAACGCACACAGGGCTGTGTGCCTGCCAGCGTGTGTCACAAATTTTGGCTACCGTAGAAGGATCTGCCGCGCTTCCAGGCTGGAGAGTGCTTGCGAGGCAAGACCTGGTCCGTCACCAGCCAAACCAACAATGTGCATCTTGTATCATGCGTAGATCCTGATGCCTTGAAATGCTTTCTGAGTCAGAAATTCTGACGCTGTTTAGACTTGGGATTTTCTGCGAGGCTCTTTGCTCCAGCAGTTGAGATAATTGGAATTTTGGTCCAGAGGGGAGACCATTTATTCTTGAGATATTATGGCCCATTTCTGGAGAGCAGAGTGGAAATGGGAGGGGAGGGCAAGCAGGAGTTTTCAATTTTGATGATCTGTATGTCTTATTGTTGTGCAAGGTAGAGTGGGAAAGAAGGCCTAGCAGCTCAAAAGCAAAGCTATTTGGAGGAGGTATGAGGGTATCATGGATTCCGGCAAGCTTCGTAGAGGATGTTGAAGCGTTCTGGAGTGAGCATGTCTCAACATTTTCCTGTTGCGCCCATAGAGGCATGCCACTTGTGAACTGTACATTTCAGGTAGTACCAATGGTGAAGGCATTGTTGTGCAAGGCGATGGGTCTGTTTGGTTATGGAGGCGGTGAGGTGGGGTGCTTTTGTTTTGATAAGAACATTTGTGATCCAATTTGGGCTTCTACTTGTATTTGATAAATACTATTTATTGTTGCGTATGAATTAGACGCGTGTCCAGGTCTAGCGTGATGATTTTCACAAGTTTCACATCAAGTTCCAAATGGTTGCCCTGCCTACAAGGGCTTCACAAACACCTGAGATTGAAACTCGCCTGTTACGGAGAACATGCCTATTCGGCCGTGGCATGAACCCTACTTTTTACAGCCGAATCTCAATACCAGATCACCCACTGCACCAAATAAGATGATTCTTGATTTTTTTTGTCCTTGTAGGATATAGTGGATTTTCCATGGTTTTGGCATGCTCCCAGGGTATGGTCTCTGTGACGGGCTTGTTCCAAGCTCAGCATCCAAATGTATTCCTGCTTACAAGGCCTCCAATGCACTTGAGCTTAAGACTAGCCAGTCATAAAGACCGTGCCTAATTGGCTGCGGTGTGAACCATACTTTTCACAGCCAATTGTCCACACCAGATCACCTACTGCACCAGTTTGCACGATTTTGGTGTTTAATGTACTTGTAATGAATTAATATCATTGCAAAATAATTGGAGTGAAAAGACACAGTGGTTGGTGAGATGTGCATATGGGGTCATTTACTAAGAAAAAATCCAGCAAATGGGTGCCGATAAAAACTGACCCCTCCAAACCTGGGTTTCAACTTCCAATATCAATTTGCAACATGTAAGAAGTATACAGGTGGGGTTTTGGGGTAAAAGGAGCTCTGATGTGCCCATGGTGAGGGCGCAAGTGCACTATCTATGCCAAAATAGGCCGAACACAGTGGCTGAGCACACACCCAGGCCACCAAGGTTGTCTACTCCACCCCAAATTTTGCCAGCAGCCTAGTAAGATAAATCTTAAGTTTGCGTCTGAGCTTTTGCTCAGTCGCCCCCCCTCCGACAAAATGGCCCCCTCCAAAAGTGGATTTCAACATCCATATGTTAACATATAGGAAGTATGAAGGTGGTACTTTTGAGGGTACAATGGGCTCTGGTTGGGGCGGAGTGGCTCATGCGTGTGTTTTGAAAAATCAGAAGCTAATCACCCATCATGGGCCCAAAAAAGTCATAGGTTCCAGCCCAAATTTTGTAGTCTACTAGATTACGCCAGATAGGTGCAGTGCCAGATCTATGAAGCATTGTATCCAGGAGGTTCATTGAGTCGATTAGTGGAGTAGTTGATCCTGTTTTCAGTTTAACTGTGCTAAATTTGAGCCCGCAGCTATTTAGACAAACTCACGGTAATCCCTTGCTTGCTTTTAGCGACCTAGTGAGATGTGTGCCAGGGAGTAGACCCTCCTAGCCCTTGGGGGGACAACAGGCGTGGTGGCAGCACCATCAAGTTCAATCCCGTCCCAGTCCAGTGTGAGCACGTCCGACAGCAGCTGCATGCAGCGTTGACCTTGCCTGTCCGCAGGCTGACCAGAGAAGGTGTAGGGAAGGGTGGGGGTATTAGAGACTCCACAGTCTCATTGCGGATTTCCTTGCACACAGTCGCTGTCCGCAGCCGGTCCACACTCCACATTTGCTCAAATAGTCATGATCACGCCACGAGTCTGTTTGGTGCATTAAAAGTCTTGAAATAGCACATATTATATATATTAATATATATATTAATATATATATTAATATAATATATATATTAATATATATATATTAATCAAAAAAGGAATCTTTGAGAACTTTTGCTCAGACAGCACTGTGGGCCCCTAGTATTTTTACATTACACTGGACCATGCCTAGCTCATTGAGGGGTAGTGGAGTATGATATGTTTAGATGGTACCCATCACTCTAATCAGGATATTATGTAGGCACGGAGTTTTTTGCTGTACAAGTTTTGATGTTTGGTTGCTCTTGCTAGTTGTTGCTCTGGTTGTGTGTCATCACAATGTTCGGCTTCAATAAGGTGCACATCACAACGTTTATTGAGTCATGCTAAGTATTAGCTGTATTAGTAAAACACAATTAGGTGCACATCACAACGTTTATTGAGTCTTGCTAAGTATTAGCTGTATTAGTAAAACACAGATTTACGTATGCTACTTCGTTGGCCACTGTGCCTTTTTCTAGCTGGCGATCCAAAAATAGCATCAATTGGCACCATTGCTCAATGGACAGTCGCTTTCTGCAAGTCTGCAAGATTTGTAGGCAGGTTACAAGTCTGCTTGGCGTCAGATACTACCTGCTTTGTAAGTAGCCCAACAACTTGAAGTACTGTTTGAGTTTGTATGCTGCTCTCTTCTCTGCGGCTCCGCATCAGAAGGCTGCCAGTAGAAGTCTTTATCATTTTCAAATAGCATTTTCAAATAGCAGATCGCTTCAGGACCTGCATGTCAGACCAAACTTCCAGGCCCCGAGACTGCCTGCCGAGGGCACCAAGCCTATATATGCATGCCTTGGTATCATACCTCACCAAGCATGTCCACAGAGTTTGACGAGTAGTGCTACTTGAAGTTAGTGGAATCGAACAACGGCCTTTCCAATTTCTAATCCCACTTTTGCTGTCCATGTGTTGGCAGCATCAACTGTAAAGCATCTGGCGCACTAGTGAGACAAGCAGCACCAACACTACGTTAATATGATTGTACCCATGAGACAAACAGCACCGCCACTACAGTCTTGCATTATCATGTCATTGTAGTGGTGATGCTCTTCCTCTTGGTCTGGTGGGCCCATAAGACTGCCCTTAAGCTACATGCTCATTCTGTGCTCTATGCACACAAACTAACAGCTACTAGACACGCTCTTGAAAAAACTAGTTGCTCTCAAATTCTTGGTCTGGAGCAGGGGGCGGCTTGTCACCCTCCAGATCCTCACTAGATCTTCATTCTCCCTGATGGAGGAGACTCACGGCTCTTCGGGCCAACGTGTCTCCTTTTCCTTAATCGATGTAGGGAGTGGTTTCACTGCCTACGTAGTTTTTTTTCTTTTCTTTTCTTTTCTGGTGGGCCCAATCAGCGGCACATCCATCTTGTGGAGGTCAAGAACTGTGAAGATACCAGGCCTAGGAGCCAGCTTGAAGCAGCTCACCACCAGCACGGCATGCTCTGTCAACACCTTCGCCGAGCTGCGGCCAATGTTAGCCTCCACACTACTAGTATACTTTTGGGAGTGGGAGGTACCATCTACAGGCCTTATAGTCTAGAGCCTCTGGAACGTCTCGGTCTTGATCCTCAAAAAGCCACCAAGCTTGATGTGAAGCTTCATGAAGTTCATGAAGTTCATGCTCATTCGGCTAAGTATACTTATAAACTTGTTAGCACTAGATGCGCTCTTGAGAAAATTTTTGCTACAGCCTGAGGTCATCATCAGACCAGGAATGGGGTACTGCTAGTCATCCCCCCGATCCCCACTGACTTCTTTTTTATTTTCTTTGGTGGTAGATGAGTCATACGGTGCTAAGGTCCTAAAAAGGGGGACTCTTTTCCCTTAATTGATGTATAGAGTACTTTACTGCCTACATAGTATTTCTTTTCTTTTTTGGTGGGCAGGGAGATGGGCCTTGACTGCATGCGTGGGACCTGCTTTAGTGGGTGGGTCCGTCTGTTTTTCTGCCCCCGCTCTTGCTGTATGGAAGTTTGGGTGGGGTTTTCCAGGCAAATTTCTTCTACCCTGTCTCTGGTGTATATGGTGCTCCAGACCAATGTGTCTCTTTCCTTACTTGATGCGGGGGGTGTTCAATCGCCTGCGTAGTTTTTCTTTTCTTTCTCTTTCTCTTGGCAAACGCATCACTAAGGGCAGTGCTTCTCGATGAATACTTGCATACAAACTTTGAAGTAGCTACTTTGCATGCAGGCATTTCCCATAGAAAGGAGGCAGTGTTAGCTGTCAGTTGAAATCAATGTCATACATTAACAAGCGTCATGGCATGCCATACAACTTCTATCAAAAAGTCAAACATATAGGTGATTAGACATGCTAGGCCCAAATCGATTCATGGGGCTCTGGTGGAAGATTCATACAAGTTACAAGTTAAGGGGTTAACCGCCAGCCAGGTCATTAGGCTGATTGGTTCGTTGCTGGTCTTCGCCAGCCAAAAAGTAGTCCATAATGTCCGAAATGAAATGGCAGAGTCTATTGTGCCTTTGAGAAAGAAAATTGAAGGGCTTGGTGGAAGGTTCACCCAGTGCCTATGTCCTACGTAACCCCTTCTCCGAGAGGAGTCCTTAATTGATGCAGAGAGTGTTTTCACTGCCTACGTAATTGTTCTTTCCCTTTCTTTCTTGGGCTATCCGCGTATCCTTAATTGGAGTGAAGTCTGCAATATATTGTGGGTGTACTTTGAGGTTGGGGGTGTATGTAGAGGTAGAGGGCAACATAGGCTAAGCAACCTCTTTCCAGTTACAAATGTATGCATTTGTCGGAAGCCTTTTGTGAACACCCGAGTTTTAACTGACCCCGCAACACCGTACCTGCTATGGGGATCTAGTGAGTGCCCTGGGAGTCCTCATAAGCAACCAATGCCATGGACATCTTACAAATAAAAGAGAAAAGCTTTATAGAGAGAAAGAACCAAGTGAAAGCTGTAACGTAACAGCACCTTGTGGCATTAGCCAAGCACCAAGTGCAAAATGCAAGCACGTGCAGCATGCATGCGCACAGACATAGGCACGGACAAGCATGCACGCACAAGCACACGCAAGCACAAATTTTGTTTCAGCGATTCAAAATTGCTGCACTATGGACGAGCAGCATCACGGGGGAGTCACAGCAAAAAAATGGGGGATGAATGGAGTGCTCCAAAACCTGGCTGTGCAGGTGCGATGTTAGGCAGACACATTGTTGAAAGGAGCACACAGAAAACTTCAACCTGCAATAACAGAGATGTTTCTACTGCTACTTCTAGTTCCAATACCTAAAGGGGCTCCGTGGTCGCTTTGTCTGCGTCCCACTGGGCAGCCTACACAACAAGATCCCCATCTGCAGAGCTCCAGGCTGACCTGCTCCCCCTCAGCCATCTACCGACCATGCCATCTTCTGTCTACCACTTGCTCATTGCCCAGCTGCCACCCTACCGCCACCTGGCCCAGCTGCCACCCTGCTGCCCCTGGCCCAGCTGCCACCCTACTGCCCCCTACCCCCTCCTTGGGGGCTGGCATCTTCAGTCAAGCGCCTGGACTTGGCTGGCGGCGGGCTGGCTGAACCCTCTCCAGGGCGCGCCTTGCTGGACTGTGCGGCCCCCGAGCTGCCGCCCGCCTCTTGGGAGCAGCCCTGCGCTTTGATGGACGCCTCTGCGTCCGTGCTGCTACCCACACCCGCGCGGCCGCCCTCTTCGCCGCTCGCAGACACCACGCGTGGACCTGCAGGTGGGGGTGACCGGTCGCCGGCAGCGTGCGCAGGCGGCGGCTCCAGCGGGGCCACTTGCGCCACCTTGGGCGCCGCCGCATCGCTGCCGCCCTCAGCAGCCTCGGCAGCCTCAATGAGCAGCGGCGGCTGCCGGGGATAGCCCTGAGGCGGTGGCTGCATGTGCGGCGGCTGCGGGTGCGGGCGCCCCCCCGCACACTGCCCGTCCGCAGCGTGACTGCTGCCCGCCCCGCTGCTGTGGTATGCCTTGTCCATGCAGTCAAGGATGGTGGTGAAGGACGGGCGCTCTGTCGGGTTCTGGGTCATGCACATCACGCACAGCTGCTGCAGCGTTGTGTCGCCCTGCGCAGGATGCCAAGGGCCGGGCGGCAGAGCATTATTTGTTTGGCAGAATGTGATAGGCAGCATGCCTTGGCGTATCCTGTGCCAAAGTGCGCCCTGACGCGTTCATCGGCAGCTCAGCTTGTTGACGCTTCCAACGCAGGGCTTGCAGGAAACAAAGATCACAGGCAGCTGCAGGCCTGTTCACGGCCTTAATCAGGCCGTGATGTGGCCAGCCTTGATCTTCAAGGCAGTAATGTAGCCAGCCTTGATCCTCAAGGAAGACGCAAAGGCATCCTAAGCCTGGCTGTTCAAGCATGGATGCGACCTGCGCATGCACAAACACGCACGCACGTGCACGTACCCTCCTTCCCCCCTTGCACACACGCACACACACACGCTTACCTGGCCGGGCGGAGACAGGCACTGGCGCTTGAAGCCCACCAGGCCCACCACTTGCATGGGCGATAGGTCTACAAAAGGAACCTCCCCGGTCAGCAGCTGCAAGAGCAAAGCATGCGCGTGCCAAGTGGAGCCTTATGCCCAAAAATGACACTGAAAAGCAGCCGGGCGCGCATAGCGCCACGTGCCAACCTCAGCAGCTGGATGCACACAGCCACAAAACGCAGCCGCAGCAGCCGCAGCCGCAGCTGCCGCAGCCGCCGCAGCCGCCGCCGCCGCCGCCGCCGCAGCAGCAGCAGCAGCAGCAGCAGCAGGGCACGCACAGGCTGCACCCAGGGCCAGCAGGTGGCACCACAGAGCAGGTGGCACCACAAAGTGCTACACAGCTGGTGGCACCACAAAGCAGGTGGCACCACAAAGTGCTACACAGCTGGCCACACAGCAGGTGGCACCACAAAGCAGGTGGCACCACAAAGTGCTACACAGCTGGCCACACAGCAGGTGGCACCACAAAGTGCTACACACGGCGGCACCACAAAGTGCTACACAAAGTGCTTCACAGCTGACAGCTCTCATGAACAAGAGCAGAAGATGCAGGCTTGCAACTTTGCAACACTTGTCTCCTCAGTTTGTCTCCTCAATTTGCCTCCCCATTTTGTGAGTGCCAATGAGGCTCGAGGGGGGCAGTGCACCCATGATCAGCCACAAGTGGAGGCGTCACAAGTGGAGGTGGGCACGCACACACCCTTCAAGCACATGTACCCACGCAGCGCGCGCCTGTGCATCATGCCCTGACGCTGGAACAAAAAACGCTGCCCCAGCTCTGAAGGCATTCCCAGCGGCATCAAAACACACCTCCCACAGCACCACGCCATATGACCACACGTCAGCCTTCTCGTCGTAGTCCTCGCAGCGCAACATCTCTGTTTCAATAAGCACAGGCAGACGCAGAAAAAAGCATGTGATGAACCCTGTGCAGCTTGTGATGGAAAAAAGCATGTGATGGACCTTGTGCAGCTTGTGATGAAAAAAGCATGTGATGGACCTTGTGCAGCTTGTGATGGAAAAAAGCATGTGATGGACCTTGTGCAGCTTGTGATGGAAAAAAGCATGTGATGGACCTTGTGCAGCGGTCAAAAGGCGCAGAGAAAAGCATGTGATGGACCTTGTGCAGCTGTCAAAGAGCCCAACAGGGCGCTAGGACCGAGCCAGAGATCTGCCGGTCGCAGCCTGCCCTGATGCCATGTAGCTTCAAATAGGGACACCTCAGTCCCGTCCTTGGTGCATGCCACCCACGGGGTTTCTGTCATGCCTGCCATCATTCTTCACACCACACAATTCTGATTGGAAGGGGGGAGAGCCTCACCTGGTGCCATCCACTCTGGGGTACCGCCTGCAAAGCATCAGTGACAAAGGCACAGTGGCGTACATTCAAGTCAACCGCCTGTGAGAACCAAATGCCGTAGCAAGCCACGCTGGTATGAGAATCACGTGCAGCACATCATAGGCTTGGTGATGCATGATGCGCTTGCTGGAACCAGGGCAAGAGATGGTGCTGCGTGTTGTGCAGTCTCTTTGAGTCGCGTGCCCTGGTGCTGCAGGGTGTGGATGTGGGTGTGAGTGGGTGGGCGTGCAAGGGTGATGCATGCAGTAGGTTCAGGTGCAAGTGGGTCTGGGAGAGGGGCCTGCACACCCGTAGATGACCTGCTGCAAGTCTGATCATTATTGCAGAACACAGCAGCTATGATCCATGGCAGTGCGGCAGACACTTATCAAGCATCCAACCAGCTGAAATCAAAGAGGAAAATCCCTTGACCACCGTGTTGCCCTGTGCCATGAGGTTGGACAGAGCTTCAGCATGTAAGTGATCTGTGCTGCAGACAGCATGTTGTGATCTGTGCTGCAGACAGCGTGTCGTGCTTTGTGCAGCAGACGGCATGTTGCAATCGGTGCTGCAGACAGCACGCGCTCCAGCATGAATCCGTAGCATTGCTGGGCAAGCGCAAACCAGCGAGCAACTCTCACCTGCACATGCCGAGCTCAAGAAGGCCTGCCTCCGCACCGCACTCAAGCCGAACTGCGCACAACACAAGCACAGAGGTACACGGCAGAGCATATGAGGAGCGGGCAGAGCTTTCGATCCGTTTGCGCAACGGATGACGCCACTTGAACCGGGCTGCTTTAGTGTGTGCGGCAGCTCCTGCAAGCACTGCTGCCAAGAAGCTACTGGAAATTCTTTCCCCAAAAGGAAAACTGTGTGCAACAGGGACCCCCACCCCTGCAACCTCTGGTGGGCGCTAACAACTGCAGCAGGGGCTTATATGATGCCCAGCACGCGGCTGAGCAAGAGCAGTCTTTTTGTGGAGATGCCAACTCACATCGCACACTTTGATGCGCCATTGGGCGTCCACAAGGATGTTCGGGCTCTTCAAGTCCTGCGTGTCGCAAAGAGACACCTCACGGTTAAGGCATGACATCAACATGACACAGTAGCAGGCAGTTGTGTCCCTCGCGCGAGAAGCAGTGCAACAAGCGTGATGGTCAGCGTGCACTAAGGTGCTGTGCAAGCAGGCCATGTGATTCAGGCGTGGTACTGTGGCAGGCAGCTTTGCCGCCCATGCGGCAGACAGCGACCAAGTGCTACAGCCAAAGCTATGGGAGCATGCATCGCAGTAGAGCATGCCGGCCCAAGACCTTTGCCAGCCGCTGGCCTGCACTGCCTTGGAGCACGCGCAGCAGAACAGCAAAGCCACAGGCAACTCGAGGTGCTTTGCGCTGCCTTGGAGAATGTGTAGCGAAACAGCAAAGCCACAGACAGCTTGAGGTGTCTTGCACGGCAGCACAGCCACAGGCAGCTTGAGGTGCCTTGCACGGCAGCAGCACCCCTGAACCAGACCAGCCTGGCCTTGAGAGGCCTCTGCGCGCAACTCGACCAGGGAGCTAGCTGCATGTGCCTGCCCTGGCACATCCCATGCAAAGCCAAGGGGCTCAAGCATGCTCTGCTCGTGCATGCAAGATGCATGCGCGCATTTGCTCCCGAGGAAAGTTGTATACTTTGCTCTCAAGCATATGCTTTGTGTTTTGCCCCAGTACAAGCCCCTCGCAGGTGGGCAGATGGTAAGGGCAATTCCGCCGTTTCTGCACCAGCCAGATTTATATGAAAGCATGCCATTGGAGCACAAGGACATGATGCCTGGAAAGAGCAGTTCACAAGCACTCCGCAGGTGGTTGCGGCTCAGCAAACAGTGCGCCTGCTGACAGACGTTGGGTACCCGTTGGCACCCCATCCCGCGCCCCCTGCGTGGACTCTGGTGCCAAAATTTTCAGCTGAAGTGTTTTGGTGACAGAAGCGAGTGCGGGAAGGGGCGGGAAGGGGCGGGCGTGGTGTTCTGGTACGTGCTTGCACTGAGCACCGGTTCCTCAGGCCCGGATCAACCTCCGCCCCTCCGCGCAGGCGCCCCCCGCAGTTGCACAGCGCGCCCCCGCAGTTGCACAGAGCGCCCCGCGTTGCGTGCGATGGGCATCTCAAACAGCGATGGCGCGCGTGTGAGGGGGCAGGACAGCGGCGCCCTAACCCCTTACCCCTCCCCCTGCATGCACCTGATTCATTTTCCCTTTCAAACGTCCTAGGGCAGACGCTCATGCCTAGTACGCACCCGCCTCCCACTAGATCTGCGTCCCTCTTTCCCTGCCTCAGCTTCTCTCTCTCTCTCTCTCTCTCTCTCTCT
>LKMJ01002545.1_pt1 | contig 16789 bp, 19 predicted proteins | sample 643391 | NCBI WGS metagenome assembly LKMJ01 (sample SAMN04112250, study PRJNA286221) | soda lake metagenome | biome: soda lake; feature: Kulunda Steppe; material: water; isolation source: sample PL-Br10 brine of Picturesque Lake | place: Russia: Kulunda steppe | collected 2010-07
CCCCCCCCCCCCGGGTTGCAGCCTCCGAAGCCCACCTGGCTCTGCGTCCACCGCCAAGTTGCCGCCGCCGCCGCCGCCCTGCACCTCCCTGCCCTCCGCTGCGCTGCTCCCCGCCACGCCAACCGACCTCTTTTCTCCACGCCCCGCCTGCTCAGCGGGTGGGAGCGGCCTGATGTCTGGTATACCTGTGGTCCGCCACTGGGGTGTGGGCCGCGGGCCGTCCCTCCTCTTCTTCAGCCACTTCAGGCAGTCAGCCTGCTCCTCTGTGCAGGCAGGTGCAATGCAAGGTTGTGGGTCAGGGCGGGATGCAAAGGGCGCCGCGCACGTGCAGCAGCGACACATGCAAGTTCGCTGGGCCACACGCATGTGCAGCAGCAACACATGCAAGTTCGCTGGGCCACACACATGTGCAGCAGCGACACATGCAAGTTCGCAAGGCCACACGCATGTGCAGCAGCAACACATGCAAGTTCGCTGGGCCACACGCATGTGCAGCAGCAACACATGCAAGTTCGCTGGGCCACACACATGTGCAGCAGCAACACATGCAAGTTCGCTGGGCCACACACATGTGCAGCAGCGACACATGCAAGTTCGCTGGGCCACACGCATGTGCAGCAGCAACACATGCAAGTTCGCTGGGCCACACGCATGTGCAGCAGCGACACATGCAAGTTCGCTAGGCCACACGCATGTGCAGCAGCGACACATGCAAGTTCGCTGGGCCACACACATGTGCAGCAGCGACACATGCAAGTTCGCTGGGCCACACGCATGTGCAGCAGCAACACATGCAAGTTTGCTGGGCCACACGCATGTGCAGCAGCAACAAATGCAAGTGCTCTGGGCCGCTCGCGTGTGCAGCAGCGCCACATGCAAGTTCGCTGGGCCACACAGAGGTAGCTTGCTGCCCCATCCAAGGCCTTGCCTTGCAAAGCAAAGTCACATGCGTCCAGCATATGGGCGAGACTTAATGCCTACGTTGCACTCCATACATATGCTCAGGATAGGGTGCATACGTATGCTCAGGATAGGGTGCATACATATGCGCAGGATAGGGTGCATACATATGCGCAGGATAGGGTGCATACATATGCTCAGGATAGGGTGCATACATATGCGCAGGATAGGGTGCATACATATGCTCAGGATAGGGTGCATACATATGCGCAGGATAGGGTGCATACATATGCACAGGATAGGGTGCACAGGAGTAATGCACCCACAAGCGAAGGCCCACTGCTCCCAGGGCACATACCCACTCGCCTTGGCCCACTACTCCCAGGGCGCGGACCCGCTCGCCTAGGCCCACAGCGCCCAGGGCACGTACTCAATCGCCCAGGCCAATAGTGCCAGGGCACGTACTCAATCGCCCAGGCCAATAGCGCCCAGGGCACGTACCCATTCGCCCAGGAACACAGCGCCCAGGGCACGTACCCATTCGCCCAGGAACACAGCGCCCGGGGCACGTACCCAATTGCTCAGGAACACAGTGCTAGGGCACGTGCCCAATCGCCTAAACCCACAGTGCCCAGGGCGCAGACATGCTCACCTTGGCTCACTGCTTCCAGAGGCGTCTTCAGCACAATGTGATCAGCAAATGATGCCACCAGCTTCTGCAAGCATGAGTCATGGTGCCAGCACAGACCATGCATGGCCACAACGCCAACACAGGTCATGCAGCATGCGCTGCACAAACCCAGAGCCATCAAACTGAACAGAAATGGCAGGTCAAACAGGTGCCCATGTGCAAAAGCTTGTGCACACAAAGCGGGGGCCACAGCACCTGCAGGCGGGCACGCACGCTGTCGCAGAGGCCGCACAAGGGCCGCGCATGTGCTGCGCAGGGGCATGGCAGCAAGCGCTTGCATACGGGCCCACTCCTCCAACAACCCCGCAACCCTGCACACCTCCAGCTCCTTTCCTGCCCACATGCCGCCTGCGTTGAACTTGGTGACGCTGATTATAGTAGACTCCCTTGCTGGAGTACCCCCTCCGTCATCTCCACCACCGCTGCCGTCGCTGCTGCTGCCGCCGTCGCTGCCGCCGTTCATGCTGGGCTGCTGCAGCGCGAGCGGGGCCTCTACAAGCATACTCAGCACTGCTTGGCCTTTGCCCCTAATGTTGGTGATCTGGCTCTCCCTGTGCACGCCGCAGGCAAGATGAGCGAGGAGGTGAGTGTGCAGATAAGCGCGCCCCCTCAAAACCAGGCGCACAGTGTGTGCAAGGATGTTTGCGCGTGAGTTGCATGTGTATTTACCTTGTGAATCTGCTCCCTTGTGTGTGCATTCCTTTTCCTGGTGTGCTCGCACGTGCATGTGTCACGTTCAAAGGCTGCACTTGTTGCACAAGAGTGATCACCCCATCCAACCTTGAACAAACATGCATGCAAGCATGTGCAGGCCGCGCCCTCTGCCCCTGACCACGCATTTGCCATCACCTCACTCACAGGACCCCGGCCACGGGCCCTCCTTGCACAGTCCCTGGAGTTTCCAATGCACATACTTGCATGCAGCGCGCTCACAGGCCCCTGGCCGCGACCTCCACGCACTGCGCCTGGCCGTTTCCATGCACTGCCCTTGCCATGCCCATGCACGTGCCTAAGCTGTACTCACAAGACCCTGGCCACGACCTCCACGCACTGCTCCTGCATGTGCGGCTGCACTGAGGGATGGAAAGCCCGGTACGCTCTGGGGTAGTGGTACAGCACTGCCAGCAGCGAGGATAGCTCGCTCTGCTCCAGCTTCTTCAGCTGCGCGCACCAGCAGAGCAGCAACATGCAGGGTATTTGCACGCATTGGCATGGCAAGGCACCGCCGACAGCGAGGACAGCTCACTTTGCCCCAGCCTCCTCAGCTGCGCGCACCAGCAGTGCAGCAACAAGGAGGATGCCAAACATTGCGTACCACCAAAGAGCATGTCTACCCGCAAAGAATGGTGCATACTATGCTTTGGGCAGAGGAGGCAATAGCTATGCGAGTCGATGGCCTGCTATGCTATAGAACCTGTGTTAGCTCAGTGAAGCAACTGCGCAACTTCTCTTCCTTTTGCGCCTTACTCCCATTGTGCCTCATTCCCTATCCCCTTTGCTTCATATCCTGCCCCATTCTCTATACCCTGTGTTTCATATCATACCCCATCCCCTGTCCCCTACGCCTTGTATCGTTCCCCATTCCCTATTCTCTATGCCTCATATCGTGCTCCATCCCCTATCCCCTATGCCTCATGTCGTGCCCCATTCCCTGTCTCCTTTGCCTCATGTCGTGCCCCATTCCCCATCCTTTTCAACTCGTCTTGTACCTCACTCCTTTCGTGCCCCATTTCCTATATTTTAAAGGTTCACGAGGGGAACGGGACCCACAGGCCCCACACGCCTCACGCGCAGCCACACCATGTGGGCCACAGCAAGCGCACAGGCTTCGCGACCTCCTCAGATGCCCACCTGGCCGGCAGTGAACCATTTCTTGGTGGGCACGCGCGTCTGGTAGGGCGGGGCGGCCAAAAGTGACCACACCTCTGGGACCTGCGCGCACAGCACTCCATGCCAGGTCGGCATCGTGCAGCATGCCAAGGTGCATCGCACACTGCACTGCAGGGCACGCACGTGGCGCGCGTAGCTGCAGTGCACTCCGCTTCCCCCAGCCTCTTGTGTGTGCATTATGCCCCCCTCGTGCCCCACAATGCAAAAGGCATGTGTGGCCCACGGTCTTGTGTGTGCATACCCACCACAAACAAATTTCCGCGCAGCCGTGTGTCCATGTGTGCGCGTATGGCCCTCGGTCTTGTGTGTGCATACCCACCACAAACTAGCTTTAATGTGCCCGCGCATCTGTGAATCAACATGCACGCGCATGCGTGTACGAGTATATGCGTGCACGTGCATGGGAGGGAAAGGAGGGCCAGGTAGGCCAAAAAGGCACGTCCGTGCATTGAGCACCCAGCAGCAGCTGCAACGATGGCAGCTGCTCAGCCATGCGCATGCGCACCTTTGGGGCCTTAGTTGCTTGAGAGGCCTTGGCTGGGGGCGCAGACAACTGGGGCGGCTCGTTGGGCAGGAGGGGGGCAGATGGTGTGCCTGCCGGTGGTGCATCAGCCTTGCTGCCTGCTTGGTCGTCAGCCTTCCACCGCCCTTTGCCAGCTTCATCGGGAGCAGGGGAGGGGGACAACAGCGCCTGCATTGTGAGAGGGGCAGCCAGAGCGGACAGACACGGGGCTCATGAGGGTGGGATAAATACGCTGCCCAGCAAGCGCCCATCCTCGGTTGAGATTGGATTGAAGGCAAGCCTGTGTTTGCGCACGCGCATGCTTGCGTGCTTGTACACATGTGTGCATGTGTGTGTGTTGGTGCATGAGGGCACCAATGATGCCTGCCTACCCGCCTGCCTGCCTGCCTGCCTGGGACATTTGCTGTACCCTGTTGCGCACACAATTGTGTGAGCGCACACGCATGCGAGCGTTTGGGCATGTTCGTCCGCTGGGATGTGTTCACGGCACTTCTGCTGTATGGGTGAGCACGAGCAAGTTTAGAACTCTGTGCGCGTGCACAGCTCCCTGCACTCAGCGAGCAGGCTGCACAACGCAAGGCATGCTGCCCAAGTGCCATGTCAACACCTCTGCTTACCACTCTGCTTCTCCCCAGGAGATTCAGGTGTGAGGAGCCCCCCCCCCTATCATCCCCGTGCACACCTCCCTGCCCAAAGCATGCACGCACCTGCTCATCAAAGGCAGACTCAATGTCTGCCAGGGGGTCCGCCTCCCGCCAGCGCTCGCTGCCTGTCAGGTCCGCGTGCTCGTCGTGGCGCTCGCCATTGGCCGCTTCCAGCGAAGACCACACAAAGGGGTGGCTGTCCTCAAAGGCACCACCATCAAGCTCTGCGTGTGCTTGAGCACTGAGTCCCGTGCAAGGCGGCTGCTGTGGCGGGGGCGGCAAGCCATCACGCCCCGGCTGCTGCTGCTGCTGCTGCTGTTGCTGCTGTGCCTGAACGTGCGGCTGCTGCACCGGCTCCTGCGCCCCGGCAACCACCTGCTGCGCACTCGGCCCCTCCTCCTGCGCCAGCTGCGCGGCCCCGCACTCCTTGGGCAGCTCCCGCCCCTGCTCCCACCGCTGCCGCTCCTGCAGCTCCTGCCACGTGCGCTGCAACTCCTGCATGAGCTGCAGCTGCTGCTGCAGCTGCACCGCCTGCGGAGACGGCGCGGCGTCCTCGCCCTCCCCTCCTCCCTGCCCGGCCCACGCAGCGGCTCCCCCAACAAACTCCCCCTCCTCAGCGGCCGCCCCCACGCCAGGCGCGCCACCCAGACCATCCCCGAGCCACTGAGGTGTGCTACGCAACTCGCTACGAGGCTGCAGGGGTGCGCCACTCAACTCGCTACGAGGCTGCAGGGGTGTGTCATCCACACCGCCGCCGGGCTGCAAGGGCCCCCCCCCCTCCCTCGCTGGCTGCCAAGGTGCGCCGCCCATGTAGTCACCAGGCTGTACAGGCATGCCGCGCATGTCATTGCCTGGCTGCTGCGGGGTCTGGCGCACCAGCCAGGCCATGGTGGAATGCGGAGCCCGCACGCCGCCGCCATCACTGCCCCCCCGCGCGGCCTTGCCGCCACTGCTGCCGTGCGCCCGCTTCTTTTTCTTGGGCGTGCTGTACTGGAACGCGACCGGCTCCATGCCGGCAGCCCGCGTGGCGGCTGCGTACCTGGCGCGGCAGGCAAAATGGTGGGGGCTTGTAAGGGGTGCAGCGTCGTTTGCGGGCGCTGCTCACATGCTGCGTCGTTTGTGGGCGCAACTCACACGCTGCGTTGTTTCTGAACACTGCTTACACACTGCGCCGTTTGTGGGCACTGCGCACACGCTGCGTTGTTTATGGGTGCTGCTCACACACTGCGTCGTTTATGGGTGCTACTTACACGCTGCGTCGTTTATGGGTGCTGCTCACACACTGCGTTGTTTGTGGGCGCGTGGGCACTGCTCTCTCGTTGCATCGTTTGTGGGCGCTGCTCACACAGTGTGTTGTTTCTAAGCTCGCACGCTGCGTCGTGTGTGGGCGCTGCTCACACAGTGTTGTTCCTGAGCACTGCTCATACGCTGCATCGTTTGTGGGCGCTGCTCACACACTGTCTTGTGGGGGGCGCAGATGCCGATCCAGACTGTATTTCAGCCTTCCTGCTTTGCGCGCCTTCCCCAAAGCTTCCCAAAGCTGAGGCCCAGCTACCATCGGCGCACACCCGCTTTTACACAAGCGTACACAGACCCTTCTTGATTCCACCCCCCTCCAAAGTCTCCCCCCCCCCTCGCACACAACACACATACCACAAGCATGGGCGGCTAGTGCTCCTTAATGTCACTGCCAAAGATATGATGAGCAACAGAAGCACATCCCGAACGACAGCAGCGGATCATCAGCTTACATTGAGCAACAGGAGAGGCAACCGCCCTGCAACTCTTGCCTCTGCAGTAGACCCTACCCCAGCATCCGACATAGCACCGCCCCTCCCCGTTTGTCCGGGAAGAGCTTTTTATCTACATGAACAAAACATGGGAGGGGTTATCTGCTCCACAACAAATCCCCCTGTGGCCGTCTGCGCACGCATGGGAGAGGCTTCCTGTGCTACACTAAAAATCCCCCTGTGGCCCTCTGCCACAAGAAATCCCCCTGTGGCCTTCTACCCGCGCAACCCCCCCCCTAAACCTCACCACACACTCCCAGCCCCTCCTTACCTGTCATACACAAACGCCGCCACCTCTGGCCCAACCTTGTTTAAGTCACTGAGGATGCTGGCAAATCTTTGGGTTCCGTTGATGGGCTTCACCACCATGCTCCTGGCCAGGCGCTCATCCTCGCTCAAAGCCACCGACTGCAAAGCGATGGACAGTAGAGGGGGGGGGGTATGTTGTGCACGGCAAGCAAGTGCATGACCACCTTGCTGTGTGAGTGTATGCATGACCACCATGCTCTTGGTCAGGCGCTCATTCATGCATGAGGCTATGCGCTGCTCAGGGATGGCTGCGAGGGGCACACCACGTGCTGAGGGTGCAAGCTGCATGGCGTGTGCCAGGCCGGTAGGACACAGGCAGCGCGCGGGGGCATGCCGTGTGCTGCACGCGCAGCGTGCTGAGGGGCATGAGCATGGCACCCGCTTTGCGAGCAGCGTGCACTCAGCATGAGCATGTGACATGCTCCTGAGTGGGGCGGGCTTGCGCTGGCAGGCACCCAAATCCTGGGTGGGGCTTGTGGAAGGGTTGGGGCGATGCTGCGCTGGGGGAGGGAGGGGTGTACAGATGATGAATGAGTGACCCATGCGTGTCACGGGGGGCTTGTTTTCGTGGATCACTGCGCTGATCTGTGTGCACTCCTGGATCTGGGTGCGCCATGGCTACAGCCTGTTCTGAATCAGAACTAAGTATGATTGTGTGACCTGGATACCTTGAGGCTGTGGCCAGCAGAAGAGCAATGTTAGCGCTGCACCGTCCCCGGCCCCAATGAGAGCCATGGTGGCAAGCTGCGCACCTTGATGAGCCTCTGCTGCTCCTCACAGCACCACACAGCCTTTGCCCCCCACAGCGCCACACAGCCTTTGCCCCCCACAGCGCCACACAGCCCTTGCCCCCACAGCGCCACACAGCCCTTGCCTTTGCACCATGGCCCATTCTTCCCTTGCCGGCAATCAGCAAGACGACAGCCTGGCATCGAGAGAATCATAACCATACCAGAAAGCAGCACAAGCCAGCAGCAGCTGCACACTCACCCAATGCTGCTGCATGCAAACACACTCACCCAATGCTGCACACTCACCCAATGCTGCACACTCACCCAATGCTGCTGCATGCAAACACAGGAGGGTGCATGTCCATACAAGCGTGCATGCCAACAAGCACACCCTAAAGCACACATATACAAAGATGCACACCCATACCCACACTTGAACGGGTCAGCAAAAGACAGGTCACACATATGCACAGGTCACACACATGCACAGGTCTGAGCGAGCATGCATACCCCCCCTCCACCCCCACCCACACACCTGCAGCAGGTGATTGCCCTGGCCAAAGCAGCGCCCCAGCATGGCGTCAACCACGCCTATGAGCAAGTCACAGTCCACCTCCGCCCGATGCAGCTGCAGGCAGCTTGCGTCTAACCCAAAGTGCGTCGCGAGGTCCCCGAGGCTCTTGGACTTTGAGCCGTGCACCAGGTGCGCAGCCATTCTCAGCGTGCACAGCTCGGCCCAAGTGTTGGGGTACAGCAGGCCCGCGCGTGCAAGCTCCATGCCGATGCATTTGGTGTCAGTGCTGCACAGCACAGGGGAGCACAGTGTGTGTGTCGTGTGTGTGCATGTGTGTGCGTACCTGAGCGCATGTGTTTGCGCGCGTGCATTCGCATGTGCAAGTGTGTGTATGATTGTGTGTGCGCGTGCATATGGGTTTCCACAAGATGTGTGGGTGTGCAAGCGTTTGTGTTATTGTGCTAGCCGTGCATTCGAGTGTGTGTGTACACGATCAAGCAAGCATCTGGGCATTGCGAGCTTCTTATGCATTTACTTGCAAGTGCATGTGCCTGTAAAAGGATCTTGTTGCATGCTGCGTGCATCTTTGCCAGACAAGTAAGGGCTGTGCGCAAGAGAACAGGCAGTCACAGGCTTTCAGGCTGTTGCAATCATGCTGCTGCTGGCACAGCCATCTGCACAAGCAGTCCATCTCCAACATGACCTGCCCTTAATTGTGAGGAGCAGTCAAAGGATGACAGTCCGAGGGTGTGCATTTCAAGGGTGCGTCAAAGGGCGTGCAGCCGAAAGGTGTGCTAAGTAGGGAGGTGCTTTCCAAGGGTGTGAGCCCCAAAGCAGGCAAACAGCGCATGTGACAGCACGTATGTTGGAGCAGCACCTGGTGTAGAAGCGGAAAAGCCTGTCAACCAACCTCAAGGTTTTGCAAAACGAAATTCCCGTACCTACGCTGGTGATGGTACCGCATGTGCGTATGTTAATGTGTGCACTGGTTTCAATGGCGGTGATTGGTTGTGCAATTGACTGTGCTGAAGCACTCCATTCAAGAATGCCCTTGATGAGAATGAGAGCGCTGGGCGCGACAGCTCACCCAAATTGATGGCCTGACCAGGCATCCGAGCACACCTGCTGATTTGATGCCTCAACAAGGAAAATCAGAAGGGCGCGCTTCAGGAGCGCACAGCTCTTCCCTCATGCTGCTTGGGCATGAATTCCTGGTATCCCTATGGCCCATTCAAAAACACACACATGGCCCTCCAGCAGGTGCAAGCCAGGTACGCACAAAGCGCAGCCGCAGGCGCAACACACTGACGCGTGGCAGGCACCGTGCCTTGGTGCTGCCCGCACTCACTGCACGTTGTGCGCCACAAACAGCGCAGCCGCCCCGCCGTGCCCCGCCTGTGCGCAGCGCTGGTGCAACCAAAGCATGAGGGCCAGCCAAACGTGGGGCCCTCGCGGGGCGCCCCTCACGGTAGCATTGCTGATGCCGTGGATGTCTGTGGCCAGCTTGGGGATCCAAACCATAGGGTCCACCAGGGTGCTGAACTTGTCCCCTGCACACACACACACACACACACACACACACACACACACACAAAGCAGACGCACTGGTCCTAACCATGGGGTCCACCAGGTTGCAGAACGTGTCCCCTGCTGGATCACCTGAATCAGGGACCTGGCTCATGACATTCCTGAAGCAAAATGGAAGCACGAACACGTCAGTAATGACCCAGTTCTCAATGCCCGCCGCCCAAGATTTGAAACTAGTTTTAAAATGTTTGAGAATTATCCTCTTGATTGCTGATACACACACACACACTCTTACACACACAAGGCAGGCACACTGGTCGGTTTGCTGCAGCCTGATATGCGTGGGCCACTGCAGCTAGCCAAGCAAAAGGCTGGCGGGGCCACCACTGTGTTCCATTGCGGTGCTGCATCACGGCGCATCCATTGTGGAGCAGCATCCTTGTGGTGATTCATTGTGGTGCTGCAGCATGGTGACCCACTGCAGTGCTGCACCCTCAAGGTGATTCATATCGTGCTGCATCCTTGTGGTGGCCCATTGTGGTGCTGCATCCTTGTGGCTATTCGTTGTGGTGCTACAGCATGGTGACCCATTGCTGTGCTGCACCCTTGGAGTAATGTGAGGGGAACTGGTAACCTGTTTCGGTGCTGCATCCTTGTGGTGGCCCATTGTGGTGCTGCACCCTTGTGGCGATTCATTGTGGTGCTGCAGCATGGTGACCCATTGCTGTGCTGCACCCTTGGAGTAATGTAAGGGGTACTGGTAACCTATTTCGGTGCTGCATCCTTGTGGTGGCCCACTGCTGTGCTGCACCCTTGTGGTGGTTCATTGTGGTGCTGCATTACGGTGCTGCATCAGCTCACATTAAAAAGGCAGGACCAGGGGCACAAGAGGGGCAGCATCAAAGTTGCGAGGCACCAGCTGCCGCCTACAAACCAATAACCTGACATCCACGTGTCAGGCAGCACATACCGTGCAAACAAGGGCCTGGTGCCGCACAGCTGCGCCTGCCTCCTCTATGCAGGCCTCGTGCTTCACTGACCCCACAGGCTCCTCTTTTTTACTCAGTGAAGTACACGCTTCCAGGTGATGACGGGAAGTGTAAACACTCACTTCACTTACACATGATGCACTTCTACGCACGTTCATATAGACACACAACAAACACACACGTACACACACGTATGCACACACATAGCACATGCACATACGCACGTGCGCGCACACACACAAATACACACACGCACTCCAGGCACAACACACACACCTGTGGCGACATCAACAACGCACAGATCCACGAGCCTTGCTTGCGCGCCTTGGTAGTGCGTGCTGTGCTCGGTGTCACACACAAACACGCGGTACGCGTCTGCTGGCGTTGGCTTGTACACCAGCTCCTGCAAATGCGGGAGCAGACAGCGAGAGGGCGCGTGCATCACATGCCATCCAGAGAGCAAAGGGGGTTGCGAGCAAAGTGAACAGAGCTGCAGCAGCTAGGACCTGAGAGGAACAGGAGCAGCCCATCTTGCAGCTCCTCCTCTGTGTGGCCTGCAGCACCCCCCCGGTTGGCCCCATAACCCACTAGGCAAGCCCCATGACCTGGGGGGTGCCCACATGACCCATCCCCATGCTCGCACTCCATCCTTACAAGCTCCCCATGCTCGCGCTCCATCCTTACAAGCCCCACGCTTGCACTCCATCCTTACAAGCTCCTCATGCCCGCAATCCATCCTTACAAGCCCCACGCTCGCACTCCATTCTTACAAGCTCCCCATGCTTGCACTTCATCCTTACAAGCTTGGCCACAGGCCCTGCTCTCAGCCCTCTCAATGCGCAGGTACATCCCCCACTTGCTTGCACCTGCGCCACCACGACAGCACAACCTGCCCCACACCCCCCATCTCAGCCCTCCTCCCCAGAATCACCAGAATCACAGGCACCCCACCTGCGTGTGCCTGCGCCACCACGACAGCATGACCATGACAGCATGACCACGACAGCACAACCACCCCCACCCCCTGCCCTCAGCCCTCCAAACCCAATTTATGAGCGCCACACTCACATGCATCTGCGCCACCAGCGCGTACACCTCTGGGGCAGGCAGCGGCTGCACGGCCTGCAGCAGCACCTGCATGCCCGCAGGCGCACTCCCTGGCGCCATGCCTGGCAGGCTGGCCAGGTTCACGCGTGGCGCCACCGAGGCACTGGCCAACAGTGCGACTGCATCAGACGCCAGGCATGGGCGCGCAAGCTGCGGGCCCCGATAAACGACGGAGTGTGACGGCGCGTGCGTGCTGCTGCTGGCGCTGGTGCTGACCGTGGAAACATTGTCAGGGGGGGCCAGCCTGGCCTGCCCGAGGGTAGCACACATGCCAGCACTGCCGCTGCTGCTGGCGCTGGAGCCGGCAGCCTCACCCAGTTGGCCTTTAGCCAAGAGGGTTGCCATGATGCCTGCACCCGAGCTTCCGGCAACGGAGCTGCTTGCTGTCAGCGAGACCGCAGCGGTTGCACCACCTTGCGCCGCTACCTCCCTGCGGCCGACACGGATGGAGGCACCGGCTCCAACTTGCAGGACTGACAGGAGAGAAGGATGGCAGTAGCGCGGGGAGGGTTGGGGGCAGTGACAGTAGGGCCATCATGGCTGACTTTGGGAAAACAGCGCGTCCTCCTCTCCAGCAGACCCGGCTCCTGATTGTGGTGTGCCACCCCTGTCCCTGCCTAACTTTCTACTGCTGGTGGCTGCGCCCGCGTCGGGGGCCGTGCGTGTGAGCGTACCTGCCGCTCCAGCATACTGGGATTGAGTGCACACACATTCCACCAAAAACACTGGCCTATCTACATGACGGATTGGGCCACAAGCACCGCCCCTGGCGGCATGCTCAGGCTCAGTCCCCACGCACCATGGAGGCGCAGCAGGCGCAATGGGGCGGTTGGCAGGCTGAAGGTGTGCCCGCGGGCTTGATAAGGGCTGCGCCTGCAAAGGGAAGGCTGTACGTGCGTGGGCCACGTCCTTCCTCCCTTTCTGTTGAGTGGCTGGGCCGCACCCTGAGGTGCAGTCAGCTTTTTTCCTGCTGCTGCTGCTGCTGCTACGTGAGGAACTAGGTTTGCGAGTGCGTCCTTTAGGCTTCTGACTCTTCGCATCGGGCTCCAGATCTGTCGCAGCTGATCGGCTGCGGGTAGCCTGTGGGGCATAAAGCAAACAAGTTTGCGTCAGCACGCACGTTGACATGTGCCAATGAGCACACATCCTGAAACACCATATAACGCTGTCTCACCTTAGAGATGACTGTAATCTTGCACTGTCCCTGGACTGGACTGAATGGAGAACACGGTTCTGCCTGCAGTTGCCGCTGACGACAGATGGCGCAAGAGGACAAGGTTCACACGCCAGCACTAGAGATGAGCATTGTGATCATATGTGTTTCATTATTTGCAGGTGTTACAGGTGTTGACGTACCCATAGGAGTGGGGTGAAGCGTCGAAGAGAGCTGAGCGAAGGCAGCATCATCTGTCTTTCTTGTACAAGCACAGGGGGAGCAGCCATACTGATCTGGATGAACAGCAGCGATGGTGCATGATTTCAGCTCCAGTCTGCTTTCCCCAGAATGTCAGGATTCTTGAGGGTCATGGCCAACGAGCATACAACGACTGAAACAAAATACTTCCAAGTATTTGGGCAGGTGTGAAAAAGATTCATCTTAAATATCCACCTTATAAGTAGATTCGGACACAGGTTTTAATCAAAAGAAACGTGCCATGGTCCAAGGAAACACAAAACTTTGATAACAGAAATTAAGTATTGGATGATGTTTGTTCAATAAATGGTGCGCAGTCCTCCCATACTCTGGATCAAACGATCCTGTACTCCCGATACAATCCCGCCGTTATCTCTTCTATTGATTGGAAAGAAAATATTCCGAGCTACCTAACATAATCGAAACAATTGCTGTACTAGCTTTCATTAATCTTTCACCAGTCAGGCCTGCTCACCAGGTCTTGCAATGGTCAGCTTGCACAGGGACCTATTTTTTGCTTGGAGTATGGTTGCCTTGCTTGTGTGCCCTCTGGCTCGAGCAGCCAAAACGGCACCAAACCCCTATGCGCCTGGCAACCCCTTGCCATGTGCATGTTCGGACGTAGATCCTCGCTCCTACTTTACCAAGGTAGCACAGGAGCATGTACGCCTACCTTTTTTGTATCAAGAGATGAGATTTGCACCAAAGCGCCTGTGCTTTGCGCCAGCCACCATTGATCATACTTTTACCGCAGGCAGACGTCCAATTCAGCTGCCTGGAGCAAGCTCAGTTTGGCCAATGCTCCATGCCATTTATTTTTGAAACGCAAGAGGAGCTGGCTGAAGGTGGGGGATGGGCTGTGCATGACATGCAAGCCCGCTTGAAGTGCTGCACGTCTTGCGCAAGCAGATCGGCACCTGATCTATGAGTCCCTGCATGCAGGTTATTGCCAGATCAGTTGCGGTAGGTGCGACTGCTGTAAGAGCTTAGCGGGCGTCTTGCAAGAAAGGTAGGTAGTGGGTGATCATTCATTCAGCATGCTACGTCAAAAGGCTTGATTGCCTGCACCCGGGTGCAGGACCTGGGCACCGGTAGCCCGGCCAAGTATGCAGCGCACCTAGTGTCGCAAGAGAGGTGCTCGCAAGCTGAGGTGCAGCTTGCCATGCACTCATCAGAACTGCAAACTGTGTTCATTCCATGAAGAGGCTTCAGCGATTCTTTCCAACATTCTGCCGGTCCTGACTCCCGCAACTACCTTGAGCGTTTCGTTCCATCTATTGGCATAATTCCTCAATGAAGCTGCAAGCTTGTTTGAGGGTGCCCTTTGTCTCAACTTTACTCCCTACAAGCCTCTTTCCTTCTCACACAAATTTAATTGCAATGAGATCCTTGAACTCCAATGCAGGGGCTTCCAAGCCTTCTTATGGCTGCTTTCAAACACGGACGCGGGACCGCTGGTGAAAGAACCAGGATACATGGCCACATTGATTGCACCACATGACGAGGCCGTCGATGATGCAATTTCTGCTTTAGGTTGGTGATGGACAATGCCTCAGGTTTGACGAAATGCTGTTGGCTGTCCAGCAGCTTATTGTGTTGATGATATGATGTCTGTGAGAGAGGCATCCTTGCTACAGAGTCTTGCTCAAAAACAACTTGCCAGTCCCGAGGCGCTTATGCAAAACCATGCTGAGACCAAAGATTTGGAGTTCGATGACTGATTTCCTATGCGCACAGGCTTCTCCAGCCGTGATGAGGCTTTGGAAAAGGGTAGGAACAAGCTGGAGCAGCTGGCTCGGGTGCACATCATTCCCCCAGTCCCAGTGACTCGCGCGGTGTATACACACCCTTTTCTTATGACGTGAGCTTCTTGCGCTAATGACAAGCCCAATATACTTTGTGCGTGCTGGTTATTACAGCTGTAGGTGAAAGCACCTTGTTGGCTGTTTCATAATGTTTGACTCACTGAAGCATCATGTCACAGTGTTGGTGCCAAGGGCTAAGCCATGTCCTGCCTAACGGCTGCAGCGGTCTCAAACTTCCAACAGCCTTGACACGCCCTGGAGGGGAAGAGCCGGTGTCCTTGGATGTGTTCCGTACCGATGACGGCAAGGTGCATGCAACAAGCATAGAGTAAAGCTGACACGCGATGGGAATGCCACGTCTGTGCGCTCTGTTAGGGTATTAGGATGCAGGACATATCAGACATTTTGTGCGTGTGAAGTGCACACTAGTACAAATTACTTACAAGTTTGAATGGAAAAACAAAAGTAGATAAATGTACTTCTCTCCTTGCTTGATTCCATGCAGGTGCAATTGAAGACAAAGAAGTCCAGTGGCTGGATCTACGAAGAGGACATCTATGCTTGCAAAGGCTATATTCAAGCAATAGGGTCAGCTCTGATTCCATGACTAATTTTTGTGACTGTTACGAGTTACAAATTTGCGGCACGCTCCTTTGTCTGGCATTTGCAGTTTGAATTGTAATCACAAACGTGAAGCACATTGCTAAACCATTTTGAGGCTGTGTACTGAATTGCATGCCATAGACTTAATTTTTACATGAGCAATGTGTAAAAGATAGCTAGATCTAGAGGAATCTAGAGAAAAGAGATTGGAGTACGGATTGAAGTATGCTCCATGGGGCTAAGCTCGAGATCACCATACAAATGTGTTGGAATGAGTTTGTTTGAATGCATGAATGCTGGCAGTCAACTGGTCGGCATGGGGCCTACAAGAGGTGGCCAAAAGCACGACTGTGCTCAATTCCCATGCGATTGCTTTCTCATGCGATTGCTTTCCCAAGCGATTGCTTTCCCATGCGCCCATCTGATCACAAGGCTCAAGGCATCAAATATTTTTTGATCAAGTTTGAGTCGACCATCCGCTCCTACTTTTAAAGTTTTCTATTACAAACAACTTGACCCGAGAAAAGAGTCACCAATGGCCACCATGATGCAGCAGAGCATGAAGCTGTCCCGCCCCAGCGTGCGCCAGATGGGCGGCAAGGTCGCGGGTCCCAGGGTTGCGCGCCCCGCCATGGGCCGCAAGGCGATGAACGTCAGCGCGAGCGCACTGCCTCTGGTGGGCAACAAGGCTCCTGGTACGATGGTGGGCTTGGGCTTCAGGGGTCTTGCAAAGTTAGATGGAAGCCTCTGGGATGGTTGAGCGCCCGTCTCTCAATGCTCACGCGCCTGTCCCCCATCGTCCCTCCCTCCCCACGCATGCACGCAGACTTCTCCGCCACTGCCGTGTACGACCAGGTGCGTTGGTGTTGAGTGCGGGGTTGCGCTCGTGAATTGCTTGCGTGGGAGGGTAGCCTGTCATCGGCCATCAATGTTTGCCTTGCCAGCATCAGCGTGGCGTGCAAGCCACAAGCCCCGCACCCCCTTCCCCTGACGGCCCCCTATCATCGACCGCACAGCACTACCCTCCCAGCTGCGTATGGCAGTCCTCGATGCACCACGAGGCCAGCAATCGCTGAACAACCAACACCACGCACCTCGCGAACTCCCACCTACAACACCGTGCACTTCCCACAACCGCGCGCAGGAGTTCGTGGACGTCAAGCTATCACAATACAAGGGGCAGTACGTTGTGCTCTTCTTCTACCCCCTAGACTTCACCTTCGTGTGCCCCACCGAGATTACTGCCTTCTCTGGTGAGATACATGGGGTGAAGTGCTGTGATGACACTATGGCCCTTCTCCAAGGAGAGCTGGCCCCTTGGCCGTGCATCAAGACACACACACACACACACA
>LKMJ01002546.1_pt1 | contig 16786 bp, 14 predicted proteins | sample 643391 | NCBI WGS metagenome assembly LKMJ01 (sample SAMN04112250, study PRJNA286221) | soda lake metagenome | biome: soda lake; feature: Kulunda Steppe; material: water; isolation source: sample PL-Br10 brine of Picturesque Lake | place: Russia: Kulunda steppe | collected 2010-07
AAGCCGATGACGAGGAAGCTGATGACGAAGCCGACGACGAGGAGGCTGACGACGAAGCCGATGACGAGGAAGCTGATGACGAAGCCGACGACGAGGAGGCTGACGACGAAGCCGACGACGAGGAAGCTGACGACGAAGCCGACGACGAGGAAGCTGACGACGAAGCCGATGACGAGGAAGCCGATGACGAGGAAGCCGATGACGAAGAACCACAACCCGAGTCGTTCACTCTGATCGAAGTGTACGACCCCGACGAAGTTGACTTCGAAGTCGTCGAACGGGGCGAGGAAGACGAACCGTACGTGATCGTCCCCGACGAGGAGAACGACACCGAAACCCTGGTGCCGATCGACGAGTTCGACGAACTCGACTCACTGACCTACGAAGTCGGCGATGCGATCGAGTTCTTCGACGACGAAGCAGAACTTATCGTGGAGGGCGAAGTGGCGGAGATCACAACTGAAACCGTCACCGTCGAATACATCGGCGAGGAGGAAACCACCTACGACATCGACCACCTCGAAGTCGCCATCATCGATGGCGAAGAGTTCGGCGTCTACTTCCCGACCGACGATCAGGCGTACCTCACCGAAGACGTCGAGGGATTCGAAGCCCAGTTCGATGAAGTCGCGACCTTCGAGGATCGAATCGAGGCCCTGTGGTGGGTCGTCGCCCTCTCGTTCATCACAGCGTCCCTGATGGTCGGAATGGCATTTATGCCAGTTCGTGGATGACGTAGGGGTTTGCTCCTGGGTTGGCGGAATTCTTTTCAAAACAGTGTTTTTCGAATTTTGTCGCACTAGCTCTGGGTCTCTTATGGTGGATTTGGAGCCGGATGCGATTGTGAACGGCATCATAAGGCCCGGGCGCGATTGTGAACTACGCCCAGAAATGCTCGCTTCGCTGCGCCTTTCTGGTCTAGTTCAAATCGCTAGTTGCCGCTTCGCTCGTCACGTCCGTTCCTCGCAGAAGCGGGCCGGGCGCGATTTGAACACGCGACCGTCTGGTTAAAAGCCAGATGCTCTGCCGGACTGAGCTACCGGCCCTCGATACCATCTTGCGGTGAGTCGTGGTTAAACGTTTCTTTCTTTCGTCGCGTTTTTCGCCTTCGCCTACCAGAACCGAGCATGGACTTCGCCTCGCGCTGGGACGACGAACTGCGGTCGGTCACGACGACGCTTTGTGAATTCGAGACGACGGCCGGGAACGAAGAGACGGCCCAGGGCTGGCTTCGCGACCGACTCGACTCCTGGGGGTTCGACACGTACGAGTGGGAGGCCGACGCCCAACGGCTGGCCGGCCACCCGTCCTTTCCCGACGATCCGGACGAAATCGAGACGGCGGGTCGTCCGAGCGTGGCAGGCGTCCTCGAGTTCGGTGATCCAGACGACGGGCCGACGCTGGTGCTAAACGGCCACGTGGACGTGGTCTCCCCTGGAAGCGGGTGGACGGGTGATCCGTTCGAACCTCGGTGGAACGACGGGGCAGGTCGTGACGTGCCCGAACACGAAGAAGAGAATCACGGGGGAGAAACGCTCACGGCGCTCGGGACCGTGGACATGAAAAGCGGTCTCGCGACGTGTGTATTCGCCGCCCGACACCTCGAAGAGACGGCACCCGACCTGTCGGGTCGGCTGGTCGTCGAGAGCGTCGCCGGCGAGGAGGAAGGCGGCATCGGCGCGGCAGCGGCCGCGATCGACAACCCGTACCCGTTCGATCGGGACTGTGCGATCGTCGCCGAACCGACGGAACTCACGCCCATCGTCGCCGTCGAAGGGAGCCTGATGAAACGCCTCGTGATCACGGGCCGGTCCGCGCACGCGGCGACACGGTGGCGGGGCGAGTCGGTTCTCGGACACTTCGAACGAATTCGGCGGGCCTTCCACGCCCTCGAATCCGAACGAAGCGAACGGGTAACCCACCCCCTCTACGAGGAGTACCCGATTCCGTGGCCGGTCAATTTCGGTCGAGTCGAGGCCGGGCAGTGGGGATCGTCCGTCGCGGACGAACTCGAAGCGGACGTGCGAATCGGCGTCGCACCGGGTGAAACCGTCGCGGAGGTCGAAGCCGAGTTCGACGACCGACTGGCTGACGTGGTCGCGGACGATCCCTGGCTCGCGGCGAACCCGCCGACCTTCGAGCGGTTCTCGATCCAGTTCGAACCGGCCGAAATTTCGCCCGACGAACCGGTCGTCAAAGCGGTCCAGTCGGCGATGCGGGACGTGGGACTCGAGGAGACAGACCCACGGGGGGCGACCTACGGTGCCGACAATCGCCACTACGTCGAGGCGGGGATCCCGACGGTCGTGTTCGGGCCTGGCACCGTCGAGCGGGCGCACTTCCCCGACGAGTGTATCGACTGGCAGGAGGTTCTCATGGCGGGAGACGTCCTCGTTGGCGCGGCGAAGACCGTGCTGTCGGAGTAAGAGTTCGATTACTGCCCGAGAGAGGTAGTTCGAGCGCAGTATGAGAGAGGAAGTTCGAGAGAAGTCCGAGAGGGGTAGTTCGAGCGAAGTCCGAGAGGGAAGGTAAAAGTACGCGGTTCCCCAAGCGGCGGGCATGTACGAACGGATCAAGGGGTTCCGGGACTTCTACCCCAAAGAGATGGTCGCCAGGCGGGCCACGACCGACGTTCTCGAGGAGACGGCCTGCCAGTACGGCTTCCGAGAGATCGGAACGCCTGCCCTCGAACGGGCCGCCCTCTGGACGGACAAGAGCGGGGACGAGATCGTCGAGGAACTGTACGCCTTCGAGGATCAGGGCGGCAGGCACGTCGCGCTCACCCCGGAGTTGACACCGACCGTCGCGCGGATGGTCGTCGCAAAAGGCCAGGAACTGACGAAGCCGATCAAGTGGTACTCGACGCGGCCGTTCTGGCGCTACGAGCAGGTCCAGCAAGGACGCCAACGCGAGTTCTACCAGACGAACGTCGACATCTTCGGCTCGACAGAACCGGAGGCGGACGCCGAGATACTCGCCTGGGCTGCGGACGCGCTCACCGGCCTGGGGCTCACCGGCGATCACTTCGAGTTCCGGATCTCCCACCGGGACATCTTGGGCGGCGTTCTCGAGACCTTCGACGCATCGGGAGGGGGATCAGGATCCACCGGTGAAGGGGCGACCCCCGGCGACCAAACGATCGACGTCGAGGCGGCGATTCGCGCGGTCGACAAGTCGGGCAAGATATCGACCGTCGAGTACCACGATCTGCTCGTCGATGCGGGACTGTCGCCCGAAGACGCCGAAACGTTCGACGACCTGATCTCGGCCGGCGATCTCGATGCCGTCGTCGAATTCGCCGATACGGAGCGCGTGACGGACGCCGTCGAGAACCTGCAAGCCGTACTCGAGGCGGCCGAGGACTTCGGGGCGCGGGAGTACTGTACGATTTCGCTCGAGACCGCCCGCGGCCTCGATTACTACACGGGCGTCGTCTTCGAGTGCTTCGATTCCGCGGGGGAGGTGTCGCGGTCGATCTTCGGCGGCGGGCGCTACGACGACCTCATCGAATCGTTCGGCGGCCAGCCCACGCCTGCCGTCGGCGTCGCACCCGGCCACGCTACCCTCTCGCTGCTCTGTCAACGCGCTGGTGTCTGGCCCGAAGAGGAACTCGCGACGGACTACTACCTCCTCAGCGTCGGAGATACTCGGACCGAAGCGGCGCGGATCGCTCGCCAGTTACGCGAGCGAGGGCACGTCGTCGAGAGCGACGTCGCCGGTCGATCCTTCGGCGGTCAACTCGACTACGCCGACTCGATCAACGCCGAGACGACGGTGATCGTCGGCGAACGCGACCTCGCGGAGGGTGCGGTGACGGTCAAGGACATGGCCTCCGGCGAGCAGGTGCAGGTCCCGGTCGACGAATTCCCGGGCGGCCACGACCGGCCAACGTACGACGATTTCGTCTGATTGGAGACTCTCGGCTTTCCGAGCCACCGTCTCCACCTGGTTTCGAACGCGACCGGGTATTATCACGCGGGTTGGTGTACGACCCCCGATGGTCGAGTCCCGCCCAAACGTCCTGTTCGTCCTCACCGATCAGGAGCGATACGACTGTACCGAACCCGGCGCGTCCCCACCGGAGACCCTCACCTTCGATCGTCTCTCCGAGGAGGGAATGCGGTTCGAACGAGCATATACGCCGATCAGCATCTGCACGAGCGCCCGGGCGTCACTGTTGACCGGGCAGTTTCCACACGGGCACGGAATGCTGAACAACTGCCACGAAGAGGACGCGATTCGGGCGAACCTGCCACCCGACGTTCCGACGTTCTCCGAGGCGCTCTCGGAGTCGGGCTACGATCTCACGTACACTGGCAAGTGGCACGTCGGGCGGGATGGACTGCCGGAGGACGTGGGATTCAGGTACCTCGGCGGCAGCGACACACACCACGACGATATCGACGAAGCGTTCCGCCAGTACCGAACGGAGATGGGACTCCCGCTCGGTGACGTCGAATTCGACGAGGCGATCTACACCGCCGGCGAGGACGGGACGCTCGTGGCCGCGAAGACGCCGGTTCCGGTCGAAGCGACCCGGGCGTACTTCCTCGCCGAGCGAACGATCGACGCGCTGGAACGTCACGCCCAGGAGCGGGCGGGTGCCCCGTTCTTCCACCGGGTAGACTTCTACGGCCCCCACCATCCCTACGTCGTTCCCGAACCCTACGCCTCGATGTACGACCCCGATGAAATCGCCCCGTGGGATACCTACGCGGATTCGTTCGCGGGAAAGCCGCAGGTTCACGAGGAGTACCTCTCGTACCGGGGAGTGTCGGCGTTCGACTGGGACGTCTGGGCAGCGGCCGTCGCCAAATACTGGGGCTTCGAAACCCTGATCGACCACCAGGTAGCACGCGTACTCGAGGCGCTCGACGAACTGGGTCTCACGTCGGAGACGGTAGTGGTCCACGCATCCGACCACGGCGACTTTACGGGTTCACACCGGCAGTTCAACAAGGGGCCGCTAATGTACGAAGAGACCTATCACGTTCCGCTCCAGGTCCGGTGGCCGGACGTCGTCGAACCCGGCTCCACCTGTGATGAACTCGTCCACCTTCACGACCTCGCGCCGACGTTCCTCGAGATTGGTGACGTTCCGATACCCGAGACGTTCCACGCGCGAAGTCTCCTCCCGCTTCTCGAAGGGGATTCGCCCCAGGAGTGGCCCGACTCGGTGTTCGCTCAGTACCACGGGGACGAGTTCGGCCTCTACAGCCAGCGAATGGTACGCACGGAGCGGTTCAAGTTCGTCTTCAACGGGCCGGACGTAAACGAACTGTACGATCTCGAGGCAGACCCGGCCGAACTTCAGAATCTGATCGACCATCCCCACTACGTCGAGGTTCGAGACGACCTCCAGCGAAAACTGATCGAGTGGATGCAGGAGACCGCCGATCCGAACCGGCGGTGGGTGCCGAAGGCGCTTGACTAACACTCGGAGTCGCTCGACTGACGGTCGAAGGCGCTCGGGTGACCGGATGGAGGACGGGTCTCAGAGCCCGACAGTGCAGGCCGAGGTAGCCAACCCTGGATCAAATCGTCGACGGCGACGGAATATCCAATTCGGATCTCAGATCAGTGACGTCGAAAATGATGCCGACGAACCGTTGTGGACTTCTGTCGTCGATCAGCGGCACTCCGTTCTCCACGACCCATTTTTCGGAGCCGCCTCCCGCCTGAATCCGGTAGGTTACGGAGAACGGCTCGTCGTTCTCCACCGCTTTTTGTGCTCGGTCTGATACTTTGTCCCGGTCGTCCGGATGGATGAGGTCGAATCCGAAGGTGAGGCCGCCGACGATGAATGCGTTCGGGTCGTATCCCGTGATGTCGCGACAGCCCTCGCTGATGAAATCGATCGGCCATCCCGGTTCGTTTCGCGACTGATACACCGTACACGGCAGGCTGTCGATCAACTGCCGATAGTGACTTCCTTCGAAATCGGTCGGAAAATCGGCGCGGTTCCCGATCTGGACGAGGCAATCGGATTCCGGGTGATACTGTACGCCGTCGACGAACACCGTTCCACCGTCCGTAACGGTGACCGAGTGACCCGGAACGCGAAAGGTGAGTTCACACGTATTGTCTTCCCTTACGATCGTTTCCAACACGGTTGGAGAAATGTACTCGGCGAGGGTGTACTCCAACTCCGCAGGATCGACGCCGTCTGCTTCTGCCAGAGCCAGTACGATTGTGTAAATGATGCGGTCAGCGTTCGTCATAGTGAATGCTGGATAGACGGCGATCCGAGGATTCTGCGAGTGATCTTCTGCCGAGTGGTCGATCGGCAACAGAGTGGTTAAACGGGTCCAACAACCTCCTGGACGGCCCGGAGAGACCCATCGTTCGCGAGCGGTTTCCACAATCGGATACGCCTTCGAACCCCCCGATCGGTACGGTAACTTCGTCCTCGGTCATCGTCGCCCGAATCAGTGTTCTGGCTTCTCCTTAGATTTCCCAGTACTTGCCTCTATCGCAGCCGACCGAGCCAATTTCCAGTAAATAGACGAAATCGCTGCTGACTGTCACTGCAACTGTACCGTTTTCGTCGTCGTCGGATGCGGACGGTCACTCTGTAACTTGCCGAGATCGATTCCCCCCAAACGAGGGACACTGTCGGCCCGTCGGATCAGCGGTACCCGAGGTCCGCCAATCGGATCAGCGGTACCCGAGGTCGGCCAGTCGGATCAGAGGTACCCGAGGTCCGCCAATCGGTCTTTCGTAGAGGCGCTCATCGAGACAGCTGTCGTCGATTCGACCGTTTCGAGGTCGCCGAATTGTCGGTCGAGCCGTCGGCTGAGTGTCTCGACGATACCGGGCTTCGCTTTCGAGACGTCGACGTGTTCTCCCGGGTCGGATTCGACGTGGTGGAGCCGTTCGAATCCGTCGTCACCGGTGACGTACTTGTACTCGTTCGTTCGAACGGCACGGAGGCGACGGTCGAACGACCTGACGTGGTCGGGAATTTCGCCGAAGCGCGCCTCGAGACGAGCGATCGATGGCTGAGGCGCGACGTACTCGGCGAAGACGGCCTCGCGCGGCGAGGCGCTCGAATCCGGGAGTAGGGAACGGCCGTGGCTCTGCTCGTCGAGCTCCTGGTCCGAAACGCCGACCGCGTCGAGGAGCGTCGCCGAAAGGTCGAGTAGCTGGACGAGTTCCCTCCGACGACCGCCTCCGGTGAACGGGCCGCCGTGGACGACGAGCGGGACGTGTACGAGCGTGTCGTACAGGTTGTACTGGTGGCCGAAGAAACCGTACTCGCCGACGTTTTCGCCGTGGTCGCCACAGACGACGAACAGGGTGTCCTCCCACTGGTCCGCCTCCACGAACGCCTCTTTTAGACGGGCGAGGTGGTCGTCCACGTAGGCGAGTTCGGCACGGTACAGCCCACGGAGGAGGGCGAAGTCGCGGTCGGTCAGCGGGTAGTCCTCGCAGTCGTACGCCCGGGGATCCTGGCGGATGGCAGTCGCTTCTTCGTACGTCGCCCCATCGGGAAGGAACCGTTCTGCGTACTCCCGCGGCGGGTCGTACTCGACGTGTGGTTCGATGTAGTTACAGAACAGGAAGAACGGACGATCGTCACTCCGGTCGTGGAGCCACTCCGTGATCCAGTCGGTGGTTCGATCCGCTCCGTCGTCGCCCGCCGGTTGCAAAAACTCGCTGTAGAGGACGTTCGTCGCGTTGACCAGCGGATTGCCCTCGAACAACCTGTCGCGAGTCGCCAGAATCTTCTCGCGCAGGTCCTCCCCGCGGACGACGGTCCCCATGTCAACCTCGGACTGGACGTACTGCCAGCCGCGCCGGAGCTGGTCGAAGCCCCGATGAAAGCCGAACTCCTCGGTGATCCAGGTGTTGTTCGAAACGCCGACGGTCTCGAATCCCGCATCGGAGAAAATTTCCGGGAGAGTGCGAAGGGAATCGGAGAGGTAGGTGTTACCACCGTGGGTACCGTGTTCGGTCGGATACGTCCCGGTGAACATCGAGGCGTGGGACGGAAGCGTCCACGGCGCGGTCGCGAACGCGCGGTCGAACGCCGTCCCCTCGTCGGCGAGCGCCGACAGCGTCGGCATCGTTACCGCGTCGACGCTGCCCGCCCTGGCCGTGTCGAGAACGACGAGGACCACGTTAGGCGTGTGGGTCTCTGAATCACTACCGGATTCGTCGGTCATCGTGGTGCCATCCACCTCCCGCGGCCAAACCCCCCTCCCCGGAGTATGCAGGTCGCTCATACTGTTCGACGTGAGCGTGTCCCCACCATCACGTGATCCATCCCGGATCGAATCGACGAATTGAACCGCCCTCCCTGCCCACTGTCGTCGATGCGCGCGTTTCGGATCGCCTACGACGGGACGGCCTACCACGGGTTTCAGCGCCAGCCGACCGTACCCACCGTCGAGGATGCAATCTTCGACGGACTCCAGTGCCTCGACGTGTTCCCAGACGGCGCCGACAAACCGCGAGGTTATGCGGCAGCAGGGCGCACCGACGCGGGCGTCTCCGCGCTCGGCCAGACGATTGCATTCGATGCTCGCGACTGGCTCACGCCACGGGCGATGAACGCCGAACTCCCCGCGTCGATCCGGGCCTGGGCGATGGCCGACGCACCCGAGGACTTTCACGCGACACACCACGCCACGGAGCGAACGTACACTTACCACCTCTTCGCCCCCAAAGAGGCCGATTCGAACGGTGACATCCCTCGTGACGACGTCGGTGATGGCGACTCCGTCAACGACGAACGATTCGCCGCCGTACTCGACGCCCTTTCGGGAGAACACGACTTCCACAACCTCACACCTGACGACCGAGGCACGACGCGGACCATCGCGCTCGACGCGACGCGCGACGGCCCCTTTCTCGTCGTCTCGGCCACTTCGGGAGGATTCGCCCGCGAACTCGTCCGCAGACTGGTTTCGCTGGCTCACGCAGTGGGGACAGGAACGGAACCCCTCGAGAAGGTAGACCGCGTCTTCTCGCCGGAACCGCTCCCCGGACACGAAGGAATCGCACCGGCACCACCCGAACCCCTCATCCTGACTCGCGTCACCTACCCCGACCTCGCGTTCGAGGTAGACGAGCGTGCCGCCGCGAGCGCCCGTTCGATTTTCGAGGCGAGACGGCGCCGGCACGCAGTGTGCGAGCGCGTCTCGAGACAGCTCCGTAATGGCCTCGGGCAATAAGTGGTGATTGCGCTGTACGCCCCAGAAGATGTGCAAATCGAAGAGCGGATCGAAGCAGCAGTCAGTGCGAGTGTTTTTGAGGATCGCTTACACAGGAGCGAGCATGGAGCTGTCACCCGAGGAGTACGGTGCGTACTGGAACGCGTCGATCAGGATCGCCCTCGGCGTACTGGTCGTCTTCGGCGGCTACCAGGTCGCCTCGCCGCTACTTTCGCATCCGGAGGCGGGCGCGACCGGACTCGGCATCTTCCTCCTGGTCGGACTCGTACTCGCGGGATCGTTTCTCGTGACGCTCGGTCTCGCTCGCGTCATCAGAACGGCCGTCGACGCCGAGATGCGGCGGTGAACGAAAGGTCGCGGGATACGGCCGATTGCAGAATACGATCGTTTACAGGTTACGCCCGATTGCAGGATACGCCCGTTTGCAGAATACGATCGTTTACAGGTTACGCCCGATTGCAGGATACGATCGATTGTAGGATACGCCCGATTTACAGGATACGGTCGATTGCAGAAAACGCGGCCCTCAGTCCCAGGAGTCGGGCCAGACCTCCGCCGCACGCATTCCCGGTTCGTAGTCGCGTTCCCGTAACGTCTCGCGCAACTCTGTTGGCACCATCCGGGGCACCACTTCCTTCGTCAGTTCGCGAACCAGGAGTGCCGTCATCATCGCGTGTTCCCGGACATCTCGTGGATCGACCTTGTCGAGCGTATCGGCCTCCGTGTGTCCCCAGCCACGGCCTCGCTCTCCGCCACTGGGTGACTCACTGTGCAGTTGCACCGATGGGACCCCCTCGCGCAGGAATGGCCAGTGATCGCTGTAGGGATGTGGGTCGGACTCCTCCACGAGCGGTTGACCGAACCGTTCGAGAGTCGAGCGCGTCAGGTTCGCGAGCGGTTCCGACGCGTGGGTGTAGGCTTTCAGATTACGGAACCGACCCGCGCCGTCGACGTTGACGACTGCGCGAACCGATTCGAAATCGAGTGCGTCCGCGAGCGCCGCCGCGCCGATGAGGCCGACCTCCTCGCAGCCGACTCCCGCGACCCGGACCCGACACTCGAGGTGGGCTTCCAGGTCGGCGAGGAGCCGCGTCGCTCCGAGTACCGTGGCGATCCCACAGCCGTTGTCGAGTGCGCCCTCCGCGACGTCGTGTGCGTCGTAGTGTGCCAGCAGGACGACCTCCTCGTCGGTGTCCGGCCCCAGCGTGCCGACCACGTTCTGACTCGATCCCTCCTCGGTGGTGGCGTCTACGCGGAGTCGGACCCGCCCGCCCTCCGCAGCGTATTTTTTAAGCCAGTGGTGGGTCTCTGCACTCACGCCGACACCAGGCATGGCCGCCTCCGCGTCGAACCGCAACGATCCTGTTGGAGGAAGCTGACCCGGAACGTGATTCGCGAAGACGAACGCCTTCGCACCGGCGACCGCGGCGTGGCCGAACTTCTCCATTCGGTGGATAAAGCGCTGGCCCGACGGTGTGGTCGTACTCGCCACCACGAGGGCGCCACGGACGTCCTCGCCGGCCTCGTCGATCTCTTCGGGCGTCCCGTAGCCGACGTCGACCAGCGGGGCCTCGACGTCGCCGGGCGGGGAGTACGGCAAGGCGATCGCTTCGAAGGATCGCTCGGCCGGTTCGGTGACGGCAAATTCAGTCGACCCGCGTTCCCAGTACCGCATGGGAAACTCCTCGGTGCGCACCTCCGCCAGGCCTGCGTCCTCGAACGCGGTCGCAACGAGTTCCGCGGCGCGTCGCTCGCCCGGAGAGCCACCCATTCGATTCTCGAGTTCGGCCAGGTCCGTCAGCAACTCCATCGCGTGCTCGTCGTACCAGGCGCGTCCGATCGCCCGGTTGAGCCCGTTCGCGTGCGGCTCGTCGATTTCTGTATTCGAATCGCCGTTTCTCGTCATACGGGGCTCTCGCGCCAGGACGACCAAGACTCTACCGGGTCGGACTTCGCTCACACGGGAACCAGTTCGAAAGGGTGCGGTCTCCCGTTCGGCGGTTCCGCTCGACGGTACAGAGTACAACTATAATGAAAAATAGTTAATTGCCTTCACCGTCCTACTACCGGTGCACACTCGACCTCCATCTGGCTCCGTCGAGGCGCGCCGAACACGCCAGCAACACACGACCGTCGAGCGACGCATCAGCCACAATCCTGACGCGGCGTCGAGCGGATGCGGGAGATAGAGTCGGACACGAGGCTGTGCGAGGAAAGACGAATGCCTACAACTGCACGAACCGAACAGGAGGAAATACACCACCGATACGTCGACGAGATATTCAACGGACGGGAGTACGACGTATACGACGAACTCACGACGGACGAGTATGTCCAGCACATGGGGGAAGTGAGTCGAAACCTGAAGGAGGTGAAAGGCTTCCTGGCCGCGATTCACAAGGCGTTCCCGGACGTGGAAGCGACGGTCGAACACCTCATTAGCGACGGTGACTTCGTCTGTTCATTGCACCGCTACCGCGGCACCCACGACGGGCCGTTCATGGGAATCGAACCGACCGGCACGGAGGTTGCGATCCGGAGCCTTTCACTCAGTCGATTCGAAAACGGAAAACTGGCCGAAACCTGGGTCATCCCGGATCTCTTCGGGCTGATGCAGCAGGTCGGTGCGATACCCGACGCTGAGTGACTGACTGATAGTGGTCGCACCGACCCCTGTGAGTTCCCGGACACACCGTTTCGATTTGATGACCACACTGTTTTGATTCGCTGGCCCAACCGACACGAGACACTCAAATCGGCGCGGTGGTCGTCAACGCTGGGCGGATAAACTCGGCGGAACCCGTCCAAACCCATATAATTTGACATTTGTAGACAGAGTCTTCGAATACGAGTGTATCAACTCGGAGAAAATCAGCGAAATCGATAGACTGAAATGACCTGTAAAACGGCTTCAAACCGGGGAAAAGATCGTTGAATCGGAGTCAACAACTACAGTGTATATCCAGTGTTGTGACATACTTTCGACTGCAATGAAAGCACGACAACTGATCGCGATTGCGATTGCAACATTCCTCCTGATCGGCGCTGGAGCGGCACTCGGTGCCGCCAGCCCGGCCGACGGGGCGAACGGCACCGCTACAGACGCGTACGACGAGAACACTCCGGATGGCGAAGACGGCACAGCCGACGCCACTGATGAAGACGGCACAGCCGACGCCACTGACGAAGACGGCGCCGCCGACGCCACCGGGGTTGGCCCGAGTGACGGTCTTCCCGACCAGGTGCCCGATCACGTAAGCGAGATCCACGACCGAATCGAATCGTCCCTTGGCGGTGCGATCGATAGCCTCGGCGAGTCGCTGAGCGACCTGCTTGGAGAGGGCGAGTCCGCACCTGAGAACGCCGAGGATGTGAACGACAGCGACGCCAACGCATGACCAATAATACGCTCACCGATCGACGGACGTATCTCGCGACGTCCGGTGCTGTGACTGCGGGAATGGTCGGACTCGCCGGCTGTCTAGGCGGGTCGAGCGGCACGCTTGCGACGCAGGTGACAGACCAGCCAGGAGACATCGCGGACTTCGAGTCTTGCGTCGTCACTATCGGTGGAATGTGGCTCGGGCCGGACGGAGCCGTCGCCGGCGACGAGGAGGACGAGGAACCGGCCGATCGCGAATACTACGAGTACGAGGAACCCCAAACGGCCGATCTCGTCGAGCTACAGGGCGAGAACACCCAGCTCGTCGACGAGCGCGAACTCGATACGGCCAGCTACGAGTTCCTGCAACTGGACGTCGACGACGTCGACGGGATGCTCGAAGACGGCTCCGATGCAACCGTGGAGGTCCCGGGCGAGGCACCGCTTACGTTCAACGAACCCTTCGAGATCCGCGAGGACACGCGGACGGCATTCACGGCGGATTTCACGCCTGTCCAGCGCGGTCAGGTGGGTGAATACGTCCTCCAGCCGGTTCCCGACGGGATCACCGTGGAGTACGAGGAGAACGCATGATTCACGGGCTCGTGGTCGGATCGCCGTTGTTTGTGGGTCCGACCGCGTTTCTCCTCGCGATCCTCCTCGGAGCCGTGGTGCTGCTCGCGATTGTGGGCCTGCTGTTCAGCCTTCCGTGGAGGGTCATCGTCGTCGCCGCCCTCGTAGTGGGTGTGTTGTGGCTGGCGGGCGTGATCGGATTCGGCTCGCCGACTCCAGGACCGCCCGGGCAACTGTTGGTGATCCGGTAATGGTCGAAGAGAGAAGACCGATACCAGACGAACCCATCGGCAGATCGATCCGTCCAGGTAGCCGTTTTGACGCCATCACAGGGCATTACAACCGACCGACGAAATCAGAACACGTGAGAAATCATGCAACGAAGACGATCCTTCCTGACACTCGGTGCGACCGCACTCGTCGCAAGTACAGCAGGCTGTACCGACCGCATACCGTTCCTCGGAGATGATCCGCTGGAATTTGGCGCTGAACCGGCATCAGTTCCACAATCCGCCCTGGACGAGGCGGGATACGACGAACACGAAATTACGGAGGTCGGTTCCGAGAGATCGTTCGAATTTGGTGACCAGACGCAGGACGTCGTGGTCACGAACTGGCAGTCCGAATACGACAAAGCAATCGATCTGGGAGGCCTGGGGTTGCCAGTAGATGAGCGGCTTCGAGCAGCCGTTTTCACCGCGCTCGCGACGCCACAGGTGAACGTACTCGGGCGAACGGTTAACCCGATCGACGACATGACGAGCGCGGAACTCGCCGAAATGGTGCAGGATCGCTACGATGGAGTGGGCAATCTGGAACACGTCGGCGATGATACGACGACGATCGTCGGCGAATCGACGACCGTCGGCGAATTCGAAGGAGAGGGAGATCTCGTCGGAGCGGGAGTCTCGATCGATCTCACGCTCCACATTGCGGAAGCGGTCGAGTCCGGAGACGATCTCATCGTCGGTGTCGGTGGGTATCCTACCGAACTGCGCGCCGAGGAACGACCGAATATATTGTTGATGCTGGAAGCGATCGAGCACAACGGGTAAGATCACGGTTCAGCCATCACTCGTACTCGATCTCGTGGGACTTCGCCACCCTTTACCTCGCTCACGGCAAACGTCGAGCGATGAGTTCCGTTCCAGACCGCTCTGAGATCGAGACGGAGTACACGTGGGATCTCGAGAGTATCTACGCGACCGACGAAGAGTGGGAGGAAGCCTTCCGAGAGGCCAGCGAGGGGGTCGATGAACTGGCAGCCTACGAGGGACAGACGACTGACGACGCCGAGACGCTGCTCGAGGTTTTCGAACGACGCGAGGCGGTGATGCGCACCGTCTCGACGGTCTCCTCTTTCGCCCGAATGCGTAGTGACGAGGATACCACGAACCAGGAGTACCAGGCGATGAGCGCCCGTGGACAGGCACTCGCAGCGGAGGCGGGTGCGGCGGCCTCGTTCATCGAGCCCGAACTCCAGACGCTCACCCGAGAGGAGTTCGACGCGATGGTCGAGGAAATCCCCGAACTCGAGGTCTACGACCACTACGTCGACGACGTACTGCGGATGAAACCCCACACGCGCTCGTCGGAGGTCGAGGCGCTGCTCGCGGATCTGGGGGAAGTCACCAGCGCGCCCGGTGACGTCTACAACATGCTCTCGAACGCCGACATGACGTTCCCAACGGTAGAGGACCCCGAAGGAGAACACATCGAGATAACTCAAAGTAATTTCGTCAATCTGCTCAAACGCACCGACCGAGACTTTCGCGAACGCGTCTACGAGGCGTACTTCGACGAGTGGGAGACCGTACGAAACACCGTCGCCGCCGCCTACAAGAACAGCGTCAAGGCCGACGTGAAGCTTGCGCAGGCGCGCAACTACGAGACGGCACGAGCGGCGGCCATGGACGGTCCCAACCTTCCCGTCGACGTTTACGACACGCTCGTCGAGAGCGTCAACGACAATCTCGAGTACCTGCATCGCCACGTCGAGTTGAAACGCAAGGCACTGGACGTCGACGAACTCCGGATGTGGGACCTCTACATGCCCCTGACCGGCGACGAAGGGCCCGACGTGCCGTACGACGATGCAGCAGCGCACGTCGTCGACGCGCTCGAACCCCTCGGCGAGGAGTACCAGTCCCGAGTCGCCGAGGGACTCGACTCGCGCTGGGTCGACGTCTACGAGAACGAGGGAAAGCGTGCAGGTGCGTACTCGGGTGGCACGTACGACACGCAACCGTTCATCCTGCTGAACTACCAGGACGACGTCGCCTCGATGTACACGCTGGCACACGAACTCGGCCACTCGATGCACTCGGAACTGACGAAGGAAGAACAACCTTACGTCTACTCCGGCTACGAAATCTTCGTCGCCGAAGTGGCGAGTACGGTCAACGAGGCCCTGTTGACCCATCACCTCCTCGAAACGGTCGAGGACGAGGCCGTCCGCCAGGCGGTTCTCAACGAATTCCTCGAACGTGTGCGGTCGACGCTGTACCGACAGACCTTATTCGCCGAGTTCGAACACCGGGTCCACGAGCGCGAGGAGGCGGGCGAGGCCCTGACGGCCGACCGACTTGACGATATCTACCACGAGCTCAAGTCGACGTACTACGAACCGGCCGTCGTCGACGACCGCATCGCCCGCGAGTGGATGCGCATCCCCCACTTCTACCGCGCATTCTACGTCTACCAGTACGCGACGGGCATCTCGGCGGCGCTGGCCATTGCCGACGACGTGATAGAGAACGGGGAGTCGGCGGCGGCGTACCGGGAGTTTCTCAGCAGCGGATCCCGCGGCTATCCCCTCGAACTGCTGGACGTCGCTGGCGTCGACATGCGTACGTCCGAACCGGTGGACCGCGCACTCGCCACATACGGCGAACGGCTGGAGGAACTGGCGGAACTACTCTGACACCCGGAACGCATCCCGTGTCCGCTGGAGCCGGATTACCCACCTTTTGACGGCGAGACCGCCGATGGATCCAGCGACCGCGGCGGGGCGTCGATCCACCGCGCCCGTTCGGTTCCGCGGACGAGCAGGTCACCGAAGCGAATCCGGCGCTCTCCGCCGCCGTCGACGGCCGCCTCGACTGCCACGACGGTTCCCGGTTCGATTGCGTCGCCAGGCTCTCGCGGGTTTTCGCGTGTCTCCGCTCCGACGCCGTGAACCCACGTTTCGATTCCGTCGTCCTCGTCGAAGCCGAACGCTCGGATCTCCGCGGCGAGATCCCCTTCGACCGCGCCGACGGTGACCTCGCGGGCGGTCACGAGCGCCTTCGCGGACCGGAATGCGCCGTCCAGGGCGACCGCCGCCCGCCGCTCTTTCCCGCCATCACCCCCGACGACGAACGTTCGGACCAGCCGCCCATGATAGCCCTCGCGGCGAGGAGTTACCCCGACGACGATCGGCTCGCCGGGGGTCAGCCGGCCGTTTTCGTTCCCCCCGCTCTCGACGGTCGTCCCCTCGGCAGCATTCGCGTTCCACTCGGCGAGTTCGTCTGAGAGAACGCTTCGCAGTCGTTCGGCCGTGAGGTCATCGCCAACGTCGATCAGCTCCCCCGTCTCGGGGGTCGCCCTGTCGGCCACGAGGTGGCCGCGCTCGTCGCTCGCTGTGGATAGTACTGCCGCAACCCTTCGAACG